>Ga0315274_10000697_pt1 | contig 52256 bp, 41 predicted proteins | sample YL17G02_20_MG_FD_203700 | JGI IMG/M metagenome (GOLD analysis project Ga0315274, IMG submission 203700) | Sediment microbial communities from Yellowstone Lake, YNP, Wyoming, USA - YL17G02_20 | ecosystem: Environmental > Aquatic > Freshwater > Lake > Sediment | place: USA: Wyoming | collected... | reverse complement strand
GTTCTGAGGCCAGCAGGAAGGCATGCTCAACCGGCAGGTTGTAAGTTTCGGCTTCAGGATCATAATCGAGGTAACCGGCGCACACCATCCCCTTCAACCACTCATCGACGTAGCGTGGTTGGAGACTGGTCGCTGCGACGACCTGTTTGAGAGTCATGGGCCCTTTTCCCGCCATGGCCCGAAAAATCCCGGTTTTCACTCCGATGTATCCGAGCCCCGCGGTCATGGCCCCCGCCATGTCGGCGAAAATTTTATCGGAGAATGTTTTTACGCGTTCCTTGTCCATTAAAGCTGCCCCTCTTCAAGGGTCCAGTGTGGTCATTGGTTTGCAGTCTGACGTCGTCTCTCGGTCTGTGGATAGGATGATGTCGGATTGTTGTGTTATTCCTCTATTTCTTTTGGTCATGCAGTAGCGGTTTGGTAATAAAGATATTTCTGGAAACCCGAAAATAACATCCCGATTGCTTCCGGCCTGCCCAGGTCGGCCACGGCGTCGGCGATGGAGTCGTGATACTTGAGCCGCAATAAGGGCGTGAGCTTTTCCTGGTCAAGCTCTTGTTGAGCTGGCCGTCCTTGCCCTTTGGCGCTGCCCAAGTTTCCCAGCGATAGGGTTTGTCAAGTATGTATCTGTATTTCTTCCCTTCGAGGTATTTCAAGAATTGAAGCCAGGACGTTTGCTCCGTGTAGTCCAGCTCGGTCGTGCATCCCGCCTCTTTCCAGAGAACGTCGTGGATATTTTTATAAGAGTATCCTCGCTTAACGCCTCCCCGCCCCCACGCCCGTCGAACCGAATCCCCCGGATTTTCTTTCCGTTTCGTCCAGGTCGTCCGATTCGATCCACTCCGCCTTCACGAACTTCGTGATCACCATCTGCGCGATGCGATCGCCGCGCCTGATCGTGAACGGTTCCTTCCCGTAATTGAACAGAATCACCGACACCACGCCGCGGTAATCCGAATCCACCGTTCCAGGCGCGTTGAGCACGCCGATGCCGTGCTTGAACGCCAGCCCGCTCCTGGGCCGCACCTGCGCCTCGTAGCCTTCAGGGACGGATATGCGGATGCCCGTCGAGATCAGATTCCTTTCCCCAGCCTGGAGTGTGACCTCCCTCTCCACGGCCGCGTACAGGTCCATACCCGAAGCGCCGGACGTCTGATACGAAGGCAGAGGCAAATCCCCGCATCCCGGCTCTCGCCTGATCCTTATTGAAATTCCGCTCATCTCTTTTTGTCTTCTCCCAGGTCAACCAGTTCCTTGAGCAATTTGGACTGCTGATCGGTCAGCGATTTCGCCCTGGCGAAATCCTTCTTCTTCATGGCCCCCGCGATTCCCGAGTCGAGCTCCTTGACCTTACGCGTCAGTTGCCTGACCTTGGATTCCCCGAACAATTCCTCCTGGCCCATCCCCGTCCCTTTCATTTTTGGGTTTTCTCGCGGGATTTTGACCCCTTGGTTTTCGTTTCCTGGTAATCCTTGATCTTCTGGATGACCTCCGGAATCAGGTCGATCACCTGCCCCAGGCCCATGTTCTCCTTCTTCATGGAGAGCAGCTCCACCTTGTTCTCGCGGATGACGATGAATGCAACCGGTTCGATCATCACGCCCCCGCCCGTGCCTTCGCCTTCCCGACTTTTTTCCCCGGCCTTGCCGCCGCCGATGCCGAATCCGACGGAAACCTTCGAAACCGGAATGACCGTCACTCCTCCGGCCTTGATCGGTTCGCCGATCACGGTTTCGGTCTGGGTGATCTGTTTTAATTCGGAAAGAACGGTTTTCACCAACGCTTCGATGACCATTTGAGACTCCTTTTTTCCCTCAACCCCCCAACCCAGGACTGACCAAAAAGTCAGAGAGATTGCTATTATTCCGCTCGCTGAGCCCTTCGAAAGCTCAGGGTAAACTCCGTCGAAGCGAGCTGTCAATGCGGCACTTAGCACCCTTCGACTTCGCTCAGGGTGCGTGTTGACTTGACTTTTTGGTCAGCTCCGTTCAGGGGAATGAGGCTATGACTTCCTTAAAACAACCGCCGCACGGACCAAGGCCACGATCAGCACGGCGACCAGACGCAACATGGTAAAACGGAACATCAGGTCCGCTTCGCCCTCCAGTTTCCGGTGGAGAAAATCCGGGACGACTTCCGCCTTGATCCGATTTTTCCGGAGCGGAAGCAGGGTTTGCGAGAGGCCGTACAACAGACCCGTGGTGGATGGATCACCGGTCCCGAATCGGATGTTCAAACCCGCCTTTTCCAGATGAAACACACGGACGATTCGAACAAGGGTTTTCCATCCGTCTTTGAACATTTTTTTCAAACCGTGGATCGCAAGCCGTCGTCTTTGCTTCTTAGGAGAACCCGGTTCCCGCCCCGCGCCTTCCTCCGTTGCTTCCGGGGACTCCCCTTTTTTGCCGGAAATGCGCAACGTCATCCTGAACAGGACAAACTTAAACGATGAATCCGATCCGTTCAATTGCCATTCCAGACCCGCCACATCCCCCGATGAGCGCAGGCGCACAATGATGTCGGAAGAGGCACCCGTTCGGGCAAAGCGGATTTGAAGCGTGTACCGGCCGAACACGACGGCCAGGATCAGTATTGCCGGGACGATAAAAATCCACCCATTCATCATGATTGTCTTGACAAGAAGTCCATATTTTCGTATATTTCAAGACTTTAAATTCGAAACTCACCGAGGAGAATATGCCAAGACACAAATCCGTCGAAAAAAATGTCCGCCAGACCGAACGGAAACGCGAAAAAAATGTGCTTCATCGTTCGCGTTTGAAAACGGCCGTCAAGAAGGTCCGTACCGCCGAGAACAAGGAAACCGCGATTCCGGAATTGAAAAAGACTGCAGCGCTTCTCGACCGTCTTGCGGCCAAGAAGATCATTCATAAAAACAAGGCGTCCAATCTGAAATCCAGTCTCACCAAACTGGTGAACAAGAAGTAAATTCCCCCGAAACGGACCATTAACCGGCGGCGGATGAAGTTCTCGGTTTCTGTTTTTTATCCTCTTCGGTAATTCGGCGCTTCCTTGGTGATCGTCACGTCGTGGGGATGGCTTTCCTTGATGCCCGCCTCGGTGATCTTGACGAACCGGATGTACTCATGCATTTCCACGATCGAACGGGAGCCGCAGTAGCCCATAGCCTGGCGGACCCCTCCGACGAGCTGAAACACGACATCGCTCAGCTTTCCCTTGTACGACACCCGGCCCTCGATGCCCTCCGGCACGAATTTGGAGACGTCCTGGTCGTTCTGAAAATACCGGTCCGCGCTTCCGTCGGCCATGGCGCCGATGGATCCCATGCCGCGGTATACCTTATAACTTCTCCCCTCCAGAAAAACCATTTCTCCTGGGCTTTCCTCGACTCCCGCGAGCAGGGAACCGATCATGATGGTGTCGGCGCCCGCGGCCAGAGCCTTCGCGATGTCGCCGGAATACCGGATCCCGCCGTCCGAAATGAGCGGAATCCCCCGCTTCTCGCAAACTGTCTTGCACTGCATCACGGCCGTGAGTTGCGGAACGCCGACGCCCGCCACGACCCGGGTAGTGCAGATGGAGCCAGGTCCGATGCCGACCTTGACCGCGTCCGCGCCCGCGTCGATCAGCGCCTCGGCTCCCTCGCGGGTCGCCACGTTGCCCCCCACGAGTTCGAGCCCGGGATGCGCCTTCTTGATCTTCCGGATCATGGTCAGCACGTTTTCCGAGTGGCCGTGCGCTGTGTCCACACACACGACGTCGACGTCCACGGCCACGAGCGCCTCGACGCGTTCGAGAGTGTCCCTGGCGGTGCTGACCGCGGCGCCGACGAGCAGGCGCCCCTTATCGTCCTTCGCCGCTTGGGGAAACGCCTTTCGCTTCTGGATGTCCTTGACGGTGATCAATCCCTTGATGTTTCCGGATCCGTCCAGAATGGGCAGTTTCTCGATCCTGTGTTTCTGGAGTATCTTTTCGGCCTCCTCCAATGTGGTGCCGACCGTTGCAGTGATCAGGTTCTCCCGGGTCATCACATCTTTGATCTTCTGTTTCAAGTCGGTGACGAAACGGATGTCCCGGTTCGTCAGGATGCCGACGAGCCTCTTCCCCTCCACGATGGGAATTCCCGAAATGTGGTACTGGTGCATGAGGTTCAACGCGTCCTGCAGGGTCTGTTCGGGCCCGAGCGAAAGCGGGTCGGAGATCATCCCGCTTTCCGACCGTTTCACCTTGTCCACCTCCGCGGCCTGCTGACCGATGGACAGATTTTTATGGATGAATCCGAGACCGCCTTCGCGCGCCACCGCGATGGCGAGCCGCGATTCGGTCACGGTATCCATGGCCGCCGAGACGACGGGAATGTTCAAATTCAGATTGCGCGTGAGACGCGTGCGCAGGTCCACATCCTTCGGCAGCAGGTCGGATTTCGAGGGGAGGATCAGCACGTCGTCGAAGGTCAATCCTTCCATCACAATTTTTTCTTCCATAATTTCCAGCCTTTTCAAGTTATGAATTGAACCATTTATCCAATGCGAAAAACAGGGAGTTTTCATCTTCGCACAACCGCGCGTCCACCGGGAGCGATTTCAGGAACAGGCTGCCGTAGGCGGTCTGCGTGACGCGCGGATCGAGCATGAGCACCGCTCCCCGGTCCTCCGTGGACCGGATCAGCCGCCCGAATCCCTGGCGGAGCCGGACGATGGCCTCGGGGACCGCGTAGTTCAGAAAGGCGTTGCCGGTCTGCGACTGGATTTTTTCCATCCTCGCCTCGATCAGCGGATCGGTCGGCACGTCGAACGGGATCTTGGTGATCACAAGAAGCTCGAGCGCCTGACCCGGCACGTCGACACCCTCCCAGAAGCTCGCCGTTCCGAACAGCACCGAGCGGACGTCCTGCTGAAAGGTCCGAAGCAGCAGGGTGCGCGATCCGTCGATGCCCTGGCCCAGAAGCCGGATGCCCTTCTCCTCGAGGGATGGGCGCACGGCTTCGTAGACCTCCCGGAGCAGGGCGTATGACGTGAACAGGACCATGGTGCCGCGGGGATGCACCGTCAGCAGCCTTTGAAGCAGTTCGGAGAGATCCAGGGAAAAACGGCTGTCCTTGGGATTGGAAAGGTAGGTCGGGACGAGCAGAAGCGCCTGCTCGGCGAAATTGAAGGGCGACCCGAAAACCCGGGTCATGACGCGATCCGCCTCCACCCAATTGAGTCCCCACCGGTAAAGCAGGTAATCAAACCTCTCCCCCACCGTCAGCGTGGCTGACGTCAACACGGCCCGCTTCAGGCGCGGGTACAGTTTGTTGGCGAGCAGGCCGGCCACGTCGATCGGAACCGAATGCAGGAACGGTTCCCGTTTCTGGTCTTTTTCCACGAATTCGCACCAGACAGCGTGCTTTCCGAAATCCGCCTTCCGGAAATGGGACAGGCTTTCATGAACGCCGGATAACTTTTCGTCGCAGATCTCGAGCTCGCGGCAGACCGGTTCACCGTCGGGGTGCTCGTGAAGTGACCTGAGTCTCAGCTGGTTCTGGCAGTCGGCCAGCGCAAAACGCAGGTGTTCGATCACTTGCTCCAGGCGTTCGAACGCGGCCGGCATCATCGGCGCCAGGCTTTGCCGGATGCGGACGCGGGTCCGGTTCGCGCGCGGACGCTCCATCAGCGAAAAGATCGGGAGCGTCGGGAGTTTCTGGAAGAAGCCGTGCGAGGCGTCGTTCAGGTCCTGCGCCAGGGCCTGGATGCGGTGAAGGATGGAAAAAACCGGGTTGGAAATCAGGTCCGGCGCGGCCTCTTCGACGAGGCGCCTCAGGGAAACGAGAAGTCCCGTTTCGTTCGGTTTCTGGACGTGAAGCCAGCGGACGATTTCGGTGAACAATCCCTGGTTGAGAAGGATTCCCAGATACTGCGAGGCCACCTTTTCGATTTGGTGCGCCTCATCAATGATGAGCGTCTCGAAATCGCCCAGAACGGATCGGTTCACGGCCAGCGATGAAAACAGGAGGGCATGGTTGATGACGACGACGTTCGACGACTTGGCCGCCCGGTGGATTTTCTGGACGAAACAATCATGTTCGTGTGGACAGCGCGGTCCCAGGCAGTGTACCGACTCGCTGTTCACGTAGGACCAGACGGAGTCGTTTGCGTCGCGCTGGAAACCGGCGTTTTCCTCGATGTCTCCCGTCCGGGTCTGCGCGCTCCAGGGCACGAGCGGCAGCAGTTTGCGCCGGAGGACGAACGGCATTTTTTCATCGAGATGGTCCAACAGGTTCTGAAATCTCGCCAGGCAGAGGTAATTGGCCCGGCCTTTGAGCAGGACGGAGGAAAACGGCCCGTCGATCGAACGCAGAACCTGGGGAAGATCCTTGAAAAACAGCTGGTCCTGCAGCGTTTTGGTGTGCGTGGTGATCACCACCCGGTCCGAGGGATTCCGCTGAACCCAGAATGCGACGGGGACCAGATAGGACAGCGATTTTCCCACGCCCGTGCCCGCCTCGGCCACGAGAAAGGCATCCTGGTTCAGCGCCTTCGCCACGGTCGCGGCCATCTCCGATTGCGGTTTTCTCGGAGAAAATCCGGGAATGGAAAGTGGCAGCATGCCCCCCGTCTCGAAACAGCTGACAATTTCTTCGGGATCGATCTTCTGGATGTCGGTGTCCGCCCCATTTTTGAAGGGAACCCGGTCCCCGAGAATGTTCAGGGATTCGGCATGCCGTAACGGTTTGGAGGCCGGGCGGCCCTTCACCCGGTCTTGGAGCGCGTCAAACAGAAAACGGAGCCCGTCAGAAGCTCCGTTCAAAATCCGGCGCACGGTACCGACCGCCGCCGGATCGAGTTCAAGAAGGCTTGCGAGCATTTTGCGGAAGACGCCCGCGGTCATTTCCGCGTCGTCCAGCGCACGGTGCTGCCGGACCACGGGAATTCCGTAAAATCCGACCACGGTGTCGAGCCTGTGATTCGGAATCCAGGGATTGAGCAGGCGCGAAAGCTCCAGGGTGTCGAGAATCCGGGAGGGATCAACGAACTGCCGGTCGGGAAAGAGGCGGGCGCCCGCGGCATTCATGAAGTTGAGATCGAAATCCACGTTGTGCCCGACGATCCAGCCGTCCCGGACGAAGTCGTAGAGTTCGGGGAGCCTGTCCCGGAGCAAGGGCTGTCCTTCGCAGTCTTCCTGTCGGATTCCGGTGAGCAGCGTGATGGCGCGCGGAATGGGCCGTTGGGGGTCGAAGAGCGAGGAAACCCGGTCCTCGGATCCGTCCGGATTCAGCCTCACCATGCCGATTTCAAGGACTGCGTCCTTTTCCGGATCCAGACCGGTGGTTTCGAAGTCGAGAACGACCGCGGAGGGGAATGGAAAAAAATTGGAATTTTGGGATTCAACAGCCATATAGAATTTAATCAATTTTTAAAGTGTATGCAACTGCTTTGTCCGATCAATGGGATTCCCGGATCAGCGCCATGCCCGAGCAGGCGGGGATGACGATTTCTCCCGACAGTCCCTGCCGGATTTTCCCGGTACCCGCATGCGCCCCGTCAACAATCGAGAACCATTTTCCCTCGGGGAGCCGGACCGCGGCCGTCGAATCCGGATTGCCGTTTAGCGCCACGACGAAATCCGGTTCCCCGGTTATTTCGGATTTCAGAAGGTACGCGAGCGAAAGGGGCGAGTGCGTCTGCAGGAAGCGGACCGATTCCGGCAGGCTGCGGCGGAACGCGGGATGCGTCTTTCTGATGTCGATAAGCCCCCGGTAATAATCGCGAAGTTCACGGTTCATTTCGGAGTGCCGGTAGTTGATCCAGTTGGTCTCGTTGTCCTTGTTGTAGCTGTTCCGGTCGAGATGCCCGACGCGGGATTCGGGCGAATCCGTGGACGCGACGACCTTGCTCCTGCCGAATTCCTGGCCGGCGTGGACCATCACCGGTCCACGGCTCGTGAAGAGAAACAGGGCGGCCAGTTTGTGGATGGCGAGCTGTTTCGGTGACAGTTTCGCGTTCGCGTCCACGTCGGTGATGACCTGCCCTTCCTTCACCTCCCCGGTGCCGATCCGGATGAAGTCACCGAGCGTTTCGTCGTCGTGCGATTCCAGGTAGTTCACCGAATGCGCGGACCGGTGGAACGGCCCTCCCGATACCTTGAGCGTTCCGGTGACGAAATGCCGGAGCGATTCCGGCGAATTGCCTCCCTGCCATCTCCCGAAAATGAATCCAAGCCCGTCGCGCGGATTCTGCCCCTTGACCCCGTTCCGGAACCAGTCGTTCCAGGCGGCCCATCCCCTGGCCGAGAATTCCTCCTGCCCGTACCTGCCGCCTCCCCACGGTTCCGCGATGAGGATGACTTTCGGATTCATACGGCGCGTTTCCTGGGTGATGACATCAAGCGTCTTGCCGTCGATCATCGTCGCCAGGTCGAATCGGAATCCGTCGACGTGGTACTCCTTCATCCAGTGGAGCAGGCTTTCGACGATCAGACGCCTCGCCATGGGTCGCTCGGTTTTGAAATCGTTGCCGCAGCCGCTGGCCGACAGGAACTGCCCGTTGTCATCAAGGCGGAAATAGTATTTCTTGTCAATGAACTTGAAGGGATTCAGGTCGTAGTTGGAGACATGGTTGTACACGACGTCCATGATGACGGCGATGCCCCGCCGGTGCAGGCGCTTGACGACCTCCTTCAATTCATACATGCCTGACCCACGGGACCCGCTCCATCCGCCCGGCGCAACCGATCCGTCCGACGCGTAGTACGATTCCGGAGCGAAAAATCCCGTGGTCATGTATCCCCAGTGGTTCCTGGCGTACGGATTCCAGTCGTTGACCAGCTTGAGCATCGGATTTTTATAATCGATTTCGATGTTGCCGAATTCCTGGACGGGCAGCAGTTCCACTGCATTGACGCCGAGGGAAGCGATGTAATCGATCCCTCCCGGCTTGCCGCTTTCGACCAACCCCAGATAGGTTCCACGTTTCATGGGTTCCGCGCCGGAATTCGGGTTCGCCGTCATGTCGCGCATGTGCATTTCGTAGATCACGAGGTCTTCGAGGTCCGGGCAGAATCCTCCGTCTCCCTCCCAGTCGAAAGCGGGTCCTTCCTGAATCTGCGTCCTGCCTTGGTGGAGGTAATGGTTCCGCGTGACCATGGCGGGGGAATACGGATCGGTGATCGTCAGATCCGGATTGAACATCTCGTTTTCGCCCGCGGGTCCCGAAATCCGGTAGCCGTACCATTTCCCCGAAAGCGCTCCCTCCAGTGTCAGCTCCCAGACGCCGTCCCCGTCGCGCTTCATTTCACGGATCTCTCCGAAAGGATCGTCGAAATGTCCGAACAATTCGAGCTTCACCTGGACGGCCCTGGGCGCGAACACCCTGAAGGACCGGTTTCCGTTCTCGATCGCACAGCCGAGGGGTTTATCGGACATGAATTCATCCAGAATGCCGTCCGGAAGGAGATCTCTGTCTCCCGCGCCCTTGACGTGGATCCGGTAATTCTGACGCACGTCCAACGGAGTCGTCCTCAGCCGTAGGACGCTGCCGTTGCCCCCGATTTCGAGAATGCCCGCGCCGGCGCTGATGGACACGTCCGAAAGCGACACAGCGGGAGCCGGCCCCGTGAAGACGACGTCGATCGCCGTTTTGGACTGTATTCTTGCGGATGCGATTTTATTTCTGCCTGTCATGTCGTTTCCCGAGCTGAGTTGGTAAAACAGCCAGATAATAATCCACAGTGTTTTTTTCATCCCCCTCCTCCCAGGTGGAGTTGCGGGATCAACCATCCCGTCAAGGCTCCTGCCGCGGCGCCCGCCAGCACGTCCGTGGGGAAATGCCTGCCGGCGAGAACGCGGCAGGTCCCCGTCGCGGCCGCGAGGGTGAGGCCTGTCACCCAGACGGTTCGCGAACTTTTCGATCCGGGATGTCGCTTGCCGTACACCACGGCCGCAAGCACCGCCCCGTTGAAGGCGGCGGAGGTGTGGCCCGAAATGAACGAACGGAACGCGTCGCGTCCCAGGGGCCTGCCTGCGTATTCCGGTCGATAGGCGTAGGGCCGCGGTCTCTGGAACGCTCCCTTGCACAACTGGGTGATGCCCTGGCAAAGGAGGTTGGATTCGACGAACATCAACACGTCCGTCCCGATGTTTTTCCTTGAAAAAAACAGCAGCGGAAAGCCGACGCTCGTGGTCATCAGCACGTTGCTCGCCGTGGCTGCGGATTTTGAGGAGTGATCCACCGCGAACCGGTCCGGTGCGAAGATGCGGTTCCGGTCCGGATCTACGAGCATGGACGGGGCGGGACGCACGTAAGCCAGCGTTCCCAGCACCAGGACTGCCGCTCCGCCGGCGATCAGCGCCGTTTCGCGCGGTTTCTGGACGCTGAAGGGATCCTGCGCGAACGAGTTGCAGGTAACGGACAGGGCTGTTAAAATAAGGATAAAAACCGTCAACCGTTTCACGACACCTTCACCGTGGGTTGTTCCATTCCCTCGATCATCCAGCCCCGGGCCATCCGCGGCGTGTTGTACGCAATGCCCACGGCGCCGGCGGGATCGATGCAGATCAATCCGCCGAGACCCTCGGCTTTCGTCTCTAGAACGAGGATGCCGGCCTCCGCCGAGGCCCGTGCCGATTCGCCGGCCCGCATGCGTTCCGACACCTCCCTCGCCAGCATCACCTTCATGATGGCTTCGCCCCAGCCCGTGCACGAGACTCCGCCCGCCCCGTTTTCGGCGTACGTGCCGCAGCCGATCAGGGGCGTGTCCCCCACGCGGCCGGGGAGTTTTTTGGGTGTTCCGCCGGTGGACGTCGCCGCTGCGACATTGCCGTCCTGATCCATCGCGACGCATCCGACCGTGCCCCTCTTTCTCCCGAACGAATAGGCGGCATGATACCGTTTGTCCCGGATGATTATTTCGAGGCGCCTGAGTTCGCGCGGCGTAAGCAGTTCCTCGATCGGAACGGAATGAAAACCCTCCCGGTGCGCGAATTCCTCGCATCCCATGCCCGCGAGCAGGATGTGGTCGGTCTTTTCGAGAATGCGCCGGGCGATCCGGACGGGATTGGGAAAGTTGCGGATTGCGGCCACGGCCCCGGCTTTGAAGGATTTCCCGTCCATGATGGACGCATCCATTTCAATGGAGCCGTCCGTGTTGAGGATGGAGCCTTTTCCGGCGTCGAAAGTGGGGTCGTCTTCAAGCACGACGACGGCCGCCTCGACGGCGTCCAGGACTGACCCGCCCGACCGCAACCGTTCCCATCCGGTTTGCAGCGCCTTCTTCAGGCCTTCCGCGTGCGCGCGGATCTCGCCGTCAGGAATTTCCCATGCGCCGCCGTGCACGACGAGGGTCAGCGGCCTGCGAGATTGATTCGAATCGATCATGTTTTTTTCTTGAACTTTTTATGATTTTTCGGGAACCCGCGTGATTCAAGATCGTTTATTGTTAAGAACGACCGAAACACGATTGCACTCTAACTCTCTCCCTCCCTGTGACAGGCCGGATTGTTCATCAAACGTCCGGCCTGTTGCTTTCATTTCTTGGAGACCAGCAGCACGATCAGCACGAACAGAAAGAGCGCCTCGATGAAAATGCCCACCAGGACGAATCGCCATCGGGTGCCCTTCGACGGCTTCCATTCCGCGTCAAACGCAAACTTCTCGGTGAACGCCTTGAATTGCATGCCCAGTTCGGGCTTGAGAACAAGTACCACGAGGATGAGACCCATCAGAAGAATCGGTACGATGTAAGGGAGCATGGTGCCTCCGAATCCTGTCCTGTCATTTCATGCGCTCCGCCGCGAAAGTCATCCCGCGGACGGCGGGGCTGGACCGAACCGTCCAGCTTTTTTTTATGCGACGTCTTCGGCCAGTTTTTGAAAAAGAACGTGTTTATCCACGGGAACGATCCCCACTTCGCCGCAGACGATTCCCGCCGCCTGGTTTGCGATCGTAGCCGCTTCCTCCGCACTGCCCCCCGCGCTCATGACGACGGCCATGGCGGCGATGACCGTGTCCCCGGCGCCGGACACGTCATGGACCTTCACGGCCCGGGTCGGGACCCTCATGATCTCCCGTCCGCGCTCTTGAAGAATCATGCCTTCCTCACCGAGGGTGATCAGTACGACCCGGCAGTCGAGCTCGTCCATCAACCTTTTTAACGCGCTTCGGAACGCGTCCTCCGAATCCAGCTTGATTCCGAGGCGGTCAAAAGCCTCCTTCCGGTTGGGCTTGAAAAGCGTCACGCCGCGGTACTCGAAGAAATGGTCGTACTTGGGATCGACGAACACCATCTTGCCCTTTTCTCGCGCGCGCGCGATCACGCGGCCGATGAATTCCGGAACGAGCAGGCCCTTGTTGTAATCTTCGAGGATGATGCCGTCCAGGCCGTCGAGTCGTCTTTCGAAATGGTCCATCAGTTTGTCCTGGACCGCTTTTGAAATGCCCTCGCGAATTTCCCGGTCGGTGCGCACCACGTGCTGGTGATGCGCGATGACGCGCGTTTTCACCGTGGTGAACCGGTTCGCATCGGTGAGGATCCCCTCCGTCGGAAATCCCTTTTCCTGAAACATGCGCTTGATAAGTTCCCCTTCCGCGTCGTTGCCGACGATTCCAAGCGGAACCACCCGGACGCCCAGCGACAGCACGTTGTACGACACGTTGGCCGCTCCGCCCAGCCTCGAGGACTCGGACTCGATATCCACCACGGGAACCGGGGCCTCCGGCGAGATCCGGCTGACCTTGCCCCACAGGTACCGGTCGAGCATCAAGTCGCCGATCACCATGACGGTTTTGTCCGAAAAGGCGGCGAACAGCGCATCCAGTCTATTTTGTGTGAATGGTTTCATATTCCGTCCTGTGACGTTGCGGTTGATGTGGAATCTGCGATCCATTGCAGGTATCGGCCGTGCCCGTCCATGACTGGCACGCACAACACTTCGGGAACCTCGTAACTGTGCAATTCCAGGATCCTGGTTTTCAGGCGCTGGAACAGCGATTGCCTGGTTTTAATGACGACGATCCATTCCTTTTCGTCGCACAGCGCGTTCTTCCAGAAATACAGCGACCGGATGTTCGGCACGATGTTGACGCAGGCCGCCAGCTTTTCCTCCACGAGAATTTTCCCCATCCTCACCGCCTCCTCCTCCGAGCCCGCGGCCGTCAGGCCCACGATGAATTCCGAGGGATTCATGAAACTCTCCTAAAGCCAGCCACGGTTTCTGTACCAGGCGACCGTCTTGGCGACAGCCTCCGGAATCGTGTATCGCGGACGGAATCCGAGATCCCTTTCCGCCTTGGCTCCGTCGCAGCACCAGAATCGCTCGCGATATTCCGGCAGTTTCTGAGGATTCAGGATGGACGGTCTCCTGGTGAACAGGGAAACGGCATGGTGGAGGTAAACCGCGCACGCAAGCATCCGGAAAGGGACCGGGATTACAAATGCCTTCGCGCCCAGAGCCTCTGCCGCCACTTTTCCGAACTCGACCCATCCCATGCAGGATGCGTTTGCGAGGAAATAGGTCTGTCCGACAGCCGCTTCCCTCTCGGCTGCCAGAACCATCCCCATGACCAGATCCTCGACGTAGAGAAACGCCGCGCGCGAACCGCGGTTCCCGATCGTTGGGATGACGCCCCGTCGGACTGCGCGGAAAAACTTCAGCACGTCCTCATCCCTCGGTCCGAAAACCGGAGGCGGCCTGACGATGGTCACGGGGAGGCGCTCGCCAAACCGCCGGGTGATGTGTTCTCCCTCGAGCTTGCTTTCGCCGTACCAGGTGACGGGACGGGGTGGATCGTCTTCGGTGAGGGCCCGGTCGCACGGGCTCGGTCCCGCGGCCGCGAGGGACGAGACATAGACGAACCGCTTCAACTTCGGATCGGCTTTGACTGCCGCCTCGAGCAGGTTCTCGGTACCGGAGGCGTTGGCCTCAAAAAATTCGTCCCTCGAAAACGCCTTGGTTTTTCCGGCGAGATGGAACATCCAATCGACTCCGTCCACTGCTTTTTCCAAAGACGCAGGATCGTTGAGTTCGCCGTAAACGAATGCGACGTTTTTATCTGCGAGCCAGGTCAAGTCGCTCGTTTCACGCACCAAGCAGCGCACCGAGCAGGATCGCGCAAGCAACGATTCGATCAGGTGGCTGCCGATGAATCCGTTTGCGCCGGTCACCAGCACGCGGGTGTGATGGGATAAGTTCAGCATTTCAAGTGATTAAGTATACGAAATTGCCTTCACTTTCGCAAGCGCAAATCGAATTTGCGATTCGAATTTTTGGGTTGACAATGAAGAATTCTTTGACTATTTTTACTTTTAATCACAATTCAAGCCTTAACAATTTCGCACATTTCCGAAACGGATTTTACCGATAAACGAGAGGGGTGCACCGTGGAGTTGTTCGAGAAATGTAAAAATTTCACTCGTGCGAGGGAAGCGATTGCCGCCGGGATGTATCCGTATTTCAGGGCAATCCAATCGGGTCCGGGATCTGAAGTCATGATCGATGGAAAGATGATGATCATGGTGGGGTCCAACAATTACCTCGGCCTTACCGGTCATCCTAAGGTGATTGAGGCCGCCGTCGCGGCGACGAAAAAATACGGGTCGGGTTGCACCGGATCCCGGTTCCTCAACGGCACTCTGGATATCCACGTTGAACTCGAACATCGGCTCGCCAAATTCATGAAACGCGAATCCGCACTCTGCTTCAGCACCGGATTTCAAACGAACCAGGGCGCCCTCTCCACTCTGGTCGGGAAGGACGATCTCTTTTTCACCGACCGCATGGATCACGCCTCGATCGTGGACGGCTGCCGGCTGGCCTTTGGGAAAATCGTCAAGTACAAGCACAACGACATGCACGACCTCGAGCGCGTCCTGGAGTCCCACAAGGACAAGGACGACGGGAAGCTGATCGTCACGGACGGCGTGTTCAGCATGGAAGGCGACATCGTCAAGTTGCCCCGCCTCGGGGAATTGGCGAAAAAATACGGGGCCCGCGTGTACATCGATGATGCTCACGGAATCGGCGTGCTCGGCGCGCACGGCCGCGGCACCGGCGAACATTACCACATCGAAGACGTGATCGACATCAGCATGGGCACGTTCAGCAAATCGTTCGCGTCCCTCGGCGGTTTCATCGCGGGCGATGAACTCGTGATCCATTACATCAAGCATCACGCCCGGGCGCTGATCTTCTCGGCGAGCATGCCGCCTTCGGCCGTCGCCACCGTGCTGGCCTGCCTGGACATCATCGAGTCGGAGCCCGAGCGGCTCGAGAAGCTTTGTAAAAACGCGAAAAAGATGCGCGAGGGATTCAAAAGCCTCGGATTCAACACTGGACACAGCGAAACCCCGATCATTCCCATCATCATCGGCTCTGACGACCATTGTTTCGGCTTCTGGAAACTGCTGTTCGAGAACGGGGTGTTCGCCAATCCAACCGTCAGCCCGGCCGTGCCTCCGGGAGAGGCCCTGATTCGAACGAGCTACATGGCCACGCACACCGACGAGGAATTGGACCAAGTGCTTGACATTTTTTCGAGACTTGGAAAACAGTTCGGGATCATCTGAGATCGAAGGCCATGGAAAAAACATCCGTAGAGATCCGCCCGGTCATCGAGAAAAAGGACTGGAATGAATTCGTCCGCTTCCCGTACCGCCATTACCGGTCCAACCCGCATTGGGTGCCTCCCCTGCTGCAGGATCAAAAAGTACTACTGGATCCACAAAAGCACCCGTTTTACAAACACGCCGACTCCCGGTTCTTCATCGCGCTGAAGGACGGCAAAACCGCAGGCCGCATCGCGGCCCTTATCGACTACAAGCACAACGAATTCCACGATGAAAAAATGGGTTTCTTCGGCTTCTTCGACTCCTCCGAGGACTTTGACGTTGCGGAAGGATTGCTGTCCGCCGCGAAGGAATGGGTGAAGGAAAAGGGGATGACGGCCCTCCGGGGTCCCGTCAATCCGTCTCAGAACGAAGACTGCGGCTGCCTCATGGATGCCTATGATTCCCCGCCCGTGCTGATGATGACCTACAATCCCCCCTATTATCCCGGACTCTTCGAACGGTTCGGTTTGAAGAAAGCAGTTGACTTGTGGGCGTATTTCATCGAAAGCAGGCAGAAACTTCCGGACAAACTGGTTCGGGTGGCCGAGATGCTGAGAAAAAAAGAGCGCGTCACTGTCCGCAAAGTCGACATGAAACGGTTTGACGATGAAGTCGAGAAAATCAAAACCGTCTACAACGACGCCTGGAGTAAAAACTGGGGATTCGTTCCGATGACGGATGAAGAATTCGACCACCTGGCCAAGAATCTGAAATCCGTCATCGTGCCCGATCTGGGGCTCATCGCCGAAATCGACGGCAGGCCGGTGGCGTTCTCACTCACTTTGCCGGACATGAACCAGGCGCTGATCCATCTGAACGGCCGCCTACTGCCGTTCGGCCTGCTGAAACTACTCTGGTTTCAGCGACAAATCGACGTCGTCCGCATCATCACGCTCGGCGTTGTCCGCGAACACCAGAAGAAGGGAATCGATTCGATTCTGTACCTCGATACCTGGCGGTATGCGCTCCAAAAGGGGTATCGGGGCGGAGAGATGTCCTGGATCCTCGAAACCAACACCATGATGAACCGCGCCGCGGAGATGCTCGGCGGAAAAGTGTACAAAACATACCGGATGTACCAGATGAATGTTTGACACACCCCGGACTGGGGGCTGTTTTTCTTTGTCCCCTTTTTCAAGGGGGACCGATTCGCCCTTCTGTTTCGGGCGAATCGAGGGGGTTAGGAGATGTCAACCCGCAAAATAAAGTTCAATCAATTATCTTTTCTCTTTTGCTTGATTGTCGTTTACCTCTCCTGCGCTTACCAGCCCACGGACACATACCGTCGCGGAATTCAGCGGGGCGTCCAGTACGGAAAAGCCTCGTTCTACGGATATGGGGATGAATTCCACGGACGCAAGACGGCCAGCGGTGAAATCTTCGACCGGAACGCCTTGACCGCCGCGCATCCAAGCCTGCCGTTCGGAACCGTCTGCAGGGTGACGAACCGGGACAATGGGAAGAGCGTGGTCGTGCGCATCAACGACCGGGGACCGTTCAAGGGCGGCCGGATCATCGACCTGTCCTACGCCGCCGCGAAGCAAATCGGCGCGGTTCAGGCCGGCGTGGTGGACGTGAAGGTTGAAGTGTTGAAAATCGGGAAATAACGCGCGTATTGGGATTATACAAATCTGAGCTTGTATCGTAATAAGGATGGCATCAAGTCCCCGGCACCTCCGAGGTGCCGGGGACTTATTTCGCCGGATCATCGACCTGTCCTACGCCGCCGCGAAGCAAATCGGCGCGGTTCAGGCCGGCGTGGTGGACGTAAAGGTTGAAGTGTTGAAAATCGGGAAATGAAGGAACAGAAGCCTGGGAGTGTCTAAAAAGTCAGATTCAACCGCACCCTGAGTCCTGATCCCGCTGTGCGGGCTCAGGATAGACTTCGTCGAAGGGTGCCAAGTGCCGTATTAACAACTCGCCTCGACGGAGTTTACCCAGAGTTTTCGAAGGGCTTGGCGAGCATGATTAGAGCATTATCCGATTTTTTCCTCCACTCCTGGATCCCCGATAGAAATACTCGGGGATGACACCACCCCCCTGAAAGTCGTCATCAATTTCATTCCCCCACCTCGCTCCAAAACTCCGTTTTGGAGCGTATATGCCTTCGAGACTCCGTCTCGATAAAAAGAAAAAGGGATTTCTATATACAATCAGTTTCTAAAACAGCGTATTGGAAGCAGATTCAAATCTGGCTCCCAGCGTCCCGCTGGGAGCCCTATACTATCGGCTCCGCCGATTCCTACAATCCGATGATCTCTACCTGTAACAATCCGCGAAACTCCGTTTTGGAGCGCATATACCTGCGAGATTCCGTTTCTCTAAAAAAAGTGATATTTGCAGACACTCTGGTTCCAAAAACAGAATTTTGGAACCAGAGTGTAATGTCCCTATCCTTTCAACCCCCACTCCAGCAGCCTCACTGCGCTTTCCTTGCCCTTGTCCCCGACCTCCAGCACCGGACCGACACATGAGGGGCACCCGCTGGCGCACCCGCAGGTCTTGATCAGGTCCCTCGCGGCTTTCAACAGTTCGCCATGGAGGTTGAAGATTTTTTTGCTGTATCCAACGCCACCCGGCGTGTGTTCGTAGATGTAAATCGTGGGTTTGGAGGAAAACGGCGACTTCAACATCGGCAGCGTGCGAAGGTCATGCGGATCGGTCATCACCCAGATCGGCACCACGTTTTCAAGAACGTTCCCGACGGCCTTGAGCCCGTCGCCGAGATTGGATTCGGTGAGAGCCAATTCGCCGCGGACGGAATCGTCGAGCTCCCACCAGTACGCGGTTGTGTGCATGCTCATTTCGGGCAGGTGGATGCGACCTGAACCCACGTTTTCATGCGTTCCGAATTTAATTTTTTTATAAAGTGTGGCGACCGTCGTCACGCTCACCTCGCCGTTCCCCTTCTGCCCTCCGGGAACCGGGTCCGTGTCGAATTCGTCCATCACGCGGATGTCGGTTTTCATCTGGGCGTCGGTATAGTAGTCGACCTTCACCCGGTGGACCAGGGCGCGGTGCCGGTCCCAGTCCAGCTTGTCCACGTGGTACTGCTCCCCCTCGTGGATGTAGATCGCCTCGTCATGGACCATCACCTGCGCGCTGAACAGATCCACCTCGCCGATCACGCGCTCCTTCCCGGTCGTGTCCACGATCACCACGTTGTCCGGAGCGGCGCGCCTCAGCCCGACTTCCTCGGCTGGATACGTTTCGCTGGTCCAGTGGTACTGCTCGCCGGAACGGTGGAGCACGTGGTGCTCCTCGAGATACTGAAGGAGCTGATGAACCGGTTCCCTCCCGAACTGCTCATCCTCGCGGAACGGCAGTTCGAACGCCGCGCATTTGAGGTGCGATATCAGGATGATCAGGTTGTTGGGATCCACGATGCCGTTTTCGGGCGGGCTTTCGAAAAAGTATTCCGGATGGTGGATGACGTACTGGTCGATCGGCGCGCTGGAGGCGACAAGAACGGCGATGGAAACGGATTCCCGCCTTCCCGCGCGCCCCGCCTGCTGCCAGGTGGATGAGATGGTTCCCGGATACCCGGACATGACCGCCGCCGTGAGCTGGCCGATGTCGATGCCGAGTTCCAGGGCGTTGGTGGAGACGACGCATTGGATGGAACCGTCCCTCAGCCCTTTCTCGATTTCCCGCCGCTGATTCGGAAGGTACCCGCCCCGGTATCCCCGGACCAGGTCCCCGGATTTCTTCAGGGACTGCATGGTCTCCTTCAGGTAGGTCAGAAGGATTTCCACGCGCAGGCGGCTTCTCACGAACACGATGGTCTGAACGCCGGCGGACAGGAAACGCCTCGCGATCCCCTGCGACTCCTTGATGGAGGATTTCCGTATGCCGAGTTCGGCGTTCACCACGGGCGGATTGTAAAAAATGAAATGCTTTTCTCCGCGAGGCGCGCCGTTGTTGTTCACCAGAGCGGCCTCCTCCTCGATTAGCTTCTCGAACAGCTCACGGGGATTGGCGATGGTCGCGGAACATCCGATGAACGCGGGTCGGCTTCCGTAAAATTCGCAGATCCGTTTCAGCCGGCGAATCACGTTCGCCAGGTGGCTGCCGAACACGCCACGGTAGGAATGCACCTCGTCGATCACGACGTACCGGAGATTCTCAAAGAGCTTGACCCAGCCCGTGTGATGTGGAAGAATGCCCTGGTGCAGCATGTCGGGATTGGTGACCACGATGTGTCCGGCCGAGCGGATCGCCTTGCGCGCCGAGGCTGGAGTGTCGCCGTCAAACGTGTACGTCTTGAGGTCCACGCCCAGCTTTTGGACGATTCCGTGCAGTTCCTCGACCTGGTCCTGCGACAGCGCCTTGGTCGGAAACAGGTAGAGCGCCCGGCTTTCGGGATTGTCGAGGATGGACTGAATCACGGGAAGGTTATAACAGAGAGTCTTTCCGGACGCCGTGGGTGTGACGATCACGGTGTGCCTTCCGGAAAGGATTCGTCCCACGGCCTCGGCTTGATGGGAGTACAGGTTACGGATCCCTTTGGAATTCAATACGTCGACAAGCCGGGCATCCAACCCGGCCGGAAAATTCCCGTAAACCGCCTCTTTCGCGGGAATCTTCTGCCAGTGCGAAACGTTCATCATGAATTCGGGCGCGCACCGGAGCATTTCAATCGTCTGTTCGAGGTTCATGATTGAAAATATATCACATTTTTCCTTGGGATTCAATTCATTTCTGATCTTGAGGATAATATCACCACGGAAAAAACACGGAAACGCACTGTAAAAATGAACGACACCGCCGCAAGCGGCGGGGAATCAAACCCGTCGAGGCTGTGCCAAAAGCCCTTTTAGAGTCACTTTTATTCTTTACAATCAATTTTAACTGGGCTTTTGGCACAGCTCCGATTGAAATTCCCTGAAATCCCATTTTTTGAATGCTCTGTTTAAACGCTGAACCGGGCCCGTCGGGGGGCATCTTCCTTTTTGCTTGACAATACATTGAAAATTCACTATTTTTATCTAATTCTTTATTTTCATTTAAATTGTGAGACTGACATCGGCAGCCCCTTGAAAAAAAACAGTTACATGACCCAGCTGGATACCCTGCGTTTCCTATTCTTCCTGCCGGTCGCATGGGCGCATTGGACGCCCAAAACCCTCCATTTCGGATTGCCCTTGTGGGTGGGCGTACAACTGTTTTATGTACTGAGCGGATTTCTTATCACGGGAATTCTGCTGAATTGCCGCTGGCCCTCGCACGAAGAAAATCCGCACAAGGCATCCTCGATACGGCAATTCTACATCCGCAGGTTCCTGAGGATATTCCCGCTCTATTACATGGTTCTGCTCATGTTGTTTATCTTCAACATCCCGCCGGTCAGACAAACCATCCTCTGGCACCTTTTTTACGGAACGAATTTCTATTTCGTCCACCACGGCGGCTGGCACGGGCAGATCGCGCCTTTCTGGTCCTTGTCCGTGGAGGAGCAATTTTACATTTTCTGGCCGCTTCTGGTTCTGTTCGCGCCCCGGAAAAAACTCGTGTCTTTCATCGGCGGATTGATCCTGTTATCGCCGCTCTATCGCATCTTCATGCCTTTTGTCCTTCCATCCGTCCGGCTTCCGGAGGTCCTGCCAATCGCCAATTTCGACACCCTCGGCATGGGATCCCTGCTCGCACTGCTCAGGCATCCGGAAATCAATTTTCGTCATACGGAATGGTTGAAACGCCATAAGCGATCCATATTATGGTTCTCCTTTGTCGTATATGTCGTCTTCTACACGATAAACCGGAACCTATGGAATTCCATCTGGTGGGTGATGTTCGAAAATACGTTTCTCGCCGTCTTTTTTGCCTCGTTCATATATCGGGTCTCCAAAGGATTCAGGGGAGTCGCCGGAAAAATCCTCGAATTCAAGCCGTTTTTATATCTGGGTAAAATCAGCTATGGATTGTACATCCTGCACAACCTGGCCGTGTTCGCGCTTGTACCCACCATGAAGATCCTCGGCCTACCTCAACATTGGCTGAACTGGCTTCCGTTCCGTCTTTTCCTGCTTGGTTTCTGGACGGTGGCCGGCGCGGCGCTGTCGTGGCAACTGTACGAAAGCCCCATCAACAATTTGAAAAGACATTTCCCCTACGTGAAAAGGATCGAGTAGGAGGAGGGTTTGCTGCCTCCGTCCTCTCACGCTACCCTACATCCGGTTTTTCGATGACGTTGGGGATGTTCCGGCCTTTGCCTCTGCTGAACAAAGTTCGCAGTCCGGCTTTCAGCCTTTGAATCGACCGCGAATACATACACGACCGCGTTCTTTGTTCATTGTCCAAATCATCCGACGGAATGTTCGAAAAAAGTAGAGAGAGTGGACTCCTACCGGGTGCGCCAAAAAAAAGCCCCGTAATCAATTTACGGGGCACAATATTAAATTTCGACGGATCGCTTTTCGTGCATCAGAGGCTTCCGAGGTACCGCATCGCTTTCGGGGCGTATTCGCTTTCCGGATAGCGGTCTATGAGTTCCTGGAATTTGCTGCGCGCCGTGGCGTTTTCTCCGATTTTCAGATAACACAATCCGCTCATGATCAACGCGTCGGCAAATTTATAGGATTGCCTGTATTGCATCACGGTCTTGAATTCTTCGATCGCCTTCTGGTAATTGCCCATCGCGTTGTAGCATTCTCCCATCCAATAATGACAGTTGCTGGCCAGCATATGGGTCGGATTGGACGCGGCCAGTGCCTGCAATGCACTGATGGCTTCACCGTAGGACTTCATCTGAAATTTGTTCCGCGCCGCTTCGTATTGGGATTTGAATTCGTTGTCCGCCAGGGGGTTTCCGCCTGAAATCGCGCCGCCCGAACCCAGCGCGTCAACCTTCGACTGGAGCTGATCGACCTGCTGGGATTTCTGATCGAGTTCCGACTTGATGCGGTCCACCTTGGCCATGAGCTGTCCGATTTCGGTATCGGGATAGGTGGCTGATTCTTCGGCGGTCGTGGGGGTGACTTCCGATCCGGATTCCTCGGCTCCGAAGAGCGAGGATAAATCCTGATCCGTGGATTCCGAGCCGGTTCCCGCCCCCGTGCCCTGTTCGGGTTGGAAGAGCAGCGACAGAGCGTCTTCATCCCCGCCCTTCCCCGTTCCCTTGCCCGTATCCTCCTTGAACAGATCGTCCAGCGTCGCCAACTCTTGTTCACCCATCGGGTATTCGATTTCATCCTGTTTTGAATAGGAACGGCCTGGTTTGTTCAGGGCGAACGCAAGGCCCGCCTTGAAAGCCCAGTATTTCGGCTTTTTGTCGCCTTCGGTCGTAAATTGGTATCGGTAATCGCCGGATACGCTAAACGAAACTTTTGGGTTGACGGCAAATTGCAATCCGGCGCCGATCAAGAAGGCCGCATCGTATGCTGTTTTTTCGTCTGTATGGGTCTTTCCATTTGTATCCTTGTAAGTCGACTTCCATCCGAAAACCTGCAGGCCGGCGATTGCCATCGGCGTGACCGACCCGTTTCCTGACGGCATCAGATACACCTTTGTCTCAAAAGTAGGGAACATCGTTATTTTAAAATTTTCCCATGAAAAGGATTTGTCCATGACGGTGTAAATGCCGGTTCCTGTGGAGACCATGAAATTCGGCGAAAGCTTGTACCGGACGAAAAGATCAAGGCCGGGCCCCATGGCGCTCGATTTGATCCCTGAACCGGTGGATGCATCGGGATGCATGGCGGCTAAAAATCCGCCGGCCTCGTCTGGTTGGCTCAAACGGAATCCCTGACCGGATGCAGCGCCGAAAAAGCAGACCATCAATACGGCCAGCGCTGTTGTTAACATGAGTTTTTTCATCAGTTTTACCTCCCTGAGGCTTATCACTTGATATCTGACAATTATCGAAAAGTCATACTGCAAAGACTCTGCCAAATTATTTTTCACATTAAAGAAAGGTCACCTTAAACTTTATAAAACAATGAGTTAAAACGCGTGTTTATTAATAAAGGTTTTATTATTAAAATGTATAACTGGCCGGATTTCTTTCAAATATGAATTATTTGTAAAAATTTATAGTTTTTCAATAGCAAAGTCAAGAACATTTTTTTAACAGGCTGCTGAAAAATTATCGAATGCGGGTTCATTACGACAGGGAAAAATCCGTTTTAATCCTAAAAAAGATCAATTTCTCCCCCGCTTCGCGGGCTCGAAATGACAGAACGACATGTTTTTCAGCATCCTGTTAAGATATGAAAATTTTACTTTGATCCTTCATTAAATTTATGTACTTTTATAATCTGATAAAGCATGGGCTGAAGATTCTGATGAAAACGGTTGAATTGCTGAACGGGAATCCCGCTGAACCCTCGGTTTTAAAGGCCGGAGATTATATCCGGACCCGCAAAAAATCGCTTCCGGAGCTTCGCTTTCCACGGTATTGTGTTTTGGGTTTCTACCCAATGCTGGTCCAGCACTGCAAACTGCGTTACGGCGCTTCGGTATTGGATTTTATCAACCGCGGGCATCCCTATATGCTTTTTCCGTACCGGGGTATTCCGATGGGATTCGTGTATCCGGGCATCGGTTCTCCGCTCGCATCGGCCATTCTCGACGAAACGTTCGCCCTGGGAGCCGAATCCTGCATATTTATCGGATCCGCGGGAATCCTGGTGGAAGGATTTCAGCGCCGCGATCTGATCCTTCCCATAAGGGCGGTGCGGGACGAAGGCACTTCCTTTCATTACGCCGATCCGGGACGGCATGCCTTCCCCGATTCAGATCTCGCTGACGCCATCCGGACGACTCTCCGGGAAAAAACCGTTCCGTTTCGCGAAGGAACCACGTGGACCACGGACGGCGTGTACCGGGAAATCCCTTCGAAAATCAGCCGCCTTCGGGATGAAGGGTGCCTCGCCGTGGACATGGAAGCGTCAGCCCTCTTTTCAGTGGCCAAATTTTACGGCAAAAAAATTGCCGGACTGTTTTCGGCCTCGGATTCGATTTCCGGAACCGTCTGGAAGCCTTTCTCCACTGAGGCAAATGCGAAATCCATCAAGCCAGCCGGACTTCTGGAACTGGCCTTGGATTCGTTGGTTCATTTTCATTCAGATCGGAAGGAATAGGCATTGTCCGGCCGTTCTTGATTCGGAGGATGCAGGCATGATGAATCCGTTTAAAACCTTCACCCTTTGCACGGCCATCGTGCTGTCCGGGATTTCCGGAGCGGAGGCGGACATCCGCATCAGCGTTCAGGGATGCAACAGCCAGTACGGATCCTACTGGGTGATGACCGCTTCACCTGAAATCGCCATGACCTGGAAATGGTTCGGGATCGGTCTTGACGGATCCTGGGCGGCATTCACGCCGCCCGACGCGCTTCAGAACTACGCAGTGCGGACGCGGATTTCATTTTATCCCCTTCTGAGGATTCCACTCCGCCGATTTTTCATAGAAGCCGGATATGGCGTGTCCCAGACGTTCCGGCGTGATGAAACCGAAGATTCGGAGGGCGGATTCCGTTTTGAATCGGGCCAATTGTTGCACGGCGAAGTGCGGGCTTCCGGGGGGGTGTCTGTGCCATTGGGCGGCTCCACGCGCATGATTCTGAGGGGAGGTCTCGCCCATCAGGGAAAGGACAGCCGGTTTTTCTTCGCCTCCCTGGGAATCGGATTCGGAACCAAGGCTCCTCAATCCTCTTCCGACGGCCGCCCTGCGACATCCGTCGAAATGGAAACGGCCGGACCTGCGGAAGCAACCGTCCCCCCGAAGTTTAAAAACTTATCGGTCCTCGGAGGCGAAGACGCCATTTCAACGGAACTCAATGCGGCGGTCGAAGCCGCCCTGATCCGTGAGGGAGTTCAGGTGATAAACTGGGACAAGATCCGGACCACGGTTCAGGATGATTTTCTAAGCCGGTCCAAAACGGCCAATCCCAAGGCCCAGATTACGGCATCCTTCACGGATTCCCTGACTCGGATGCAGATCGCCTTCCGGGGGACCAGGCTGCTGCCGCTGGACGCGATCGTCGAAACCACCATCCGGTATGTCTACAAGGCCTACGGCGAGGACGTGATCGTGCAATCAGCCTCGGTACGGCTGACTGACGCGGAGTCCGGACACATCCTCTGGGTCACTGAATACGATTCGCAGGACACGTCATTTTCGGGCTGCAAACAGAAACTGATCAGAGACCTGATCAAGGCGATCCGGTCCACCCCTCAACGGCGGGAATAGAGGAAACATGAACCGAAGACATTTTTTACAGCGAAGCGGCACGGGGCTCGCTGCGGTTGCCACGGCAGGAATAAAGACGGACTGGCTGAATGCCTCCGATACGGGACGGGACGTTCATGGCGTCTTTGAATATCGGTTCGGCGTTTCTCCGGAAGACATGCAAAAAATCCTTTCCGCTGCCCTCTCCAAGGGCGGAGATTTCGCCGAACTGTTTTTCGAGTACCGGGTCTCCAATTCCATCCGCATGGAAGAGGATATCATCAGGGATTCCGCCCGCAGCGTCAGCCTCGGCATGGGCGTCCGAGCCGTTCGCGGCGAACAGACCGGATATGGGTACACCAACAACCTGACCTTCAGGGCCATGAAAAAGGCCGCTTTGACAGCCGCGGCCATCGCGACTGGAAATACCGGTCCCAAATGCGCGGACCTTCGCGAAATCCGCTCCCCGCTTCAGGGTTACGACCTGGCCGATCCCGTCGAGATGCTTGCACTCCAGCAAAAGATCGGCCTCATCAAGGAGGGATATTCGGCGGCCCAGCAGGTCGATCCCAGAATCTTAAAAGTCCAGTCTTCGATCGCGGATGAAATCCAGTTCATCTCCATCGTGAACAGCGAAGGTCTGCAAATCTCGGATGCGAGACCGCAGGTGCGCCTCATGGTGAGGGCCACGGCCGAGGAGAACGGGGTGCGAAACACCGGTTCCAGCAACAGCGGAGGCCGGGTCGGGCTGGCGCATTTTCAAAACGTCCGGACTCCCGGGCAGATCGGGCGGAAGGCCGCGGAAGAGGCCGTGCTGCTTCTGTCCGCTGTGGATCCCCCGGCGGGCGAACAGCCCGTGGTGTTGGGGTCCGAACAGTCCGGAGTCATGACCCATGAGGCGGTCGGGCATCCGCTTGAAGCGGACGCGAACCGGAAGAAAACCTCGATCATGTGGGACAAGCTGGGCACGCGGATCGCCAATCCGATCGTCACCATTTACGACGATCCCACCATTCCCCAATTGCGAGGCAGCCTGAACGTGGACGACGAGGGGACGGTTCCCGTGAAGACCCCCCTCATCGAGAAGGGAAAACTCGTCGGCTATCTGCAGGACCGGATCTCCGCCAGGGCGATGGGGATGGCGATGAACGGCCACGGCCGAAGGGAATCGTACGAAAACATACCGATTCCGCGGATGTGCAACACCGTCCTCGAACGGGGCGAGCACCATCCGGAGGAGATCATCCGGTCCGTCAAAAATGGATTTTATGCGCTCACCTACCAGGGCGGACAGGTTCAGGACTCGGGCAAATTCACGTTTTCCGTCAACCTCGGGTACATGATCGAAGACGGCAAACTGACGCGGCCCGTCAAGAACGCCACTTTGATCGGCACCAACGTTCAGATCCTCAACGAGGTGGAGATGATCGGCAACGACATGGGATTCTTCCTGGGGACCTGCGGAAAGGACGGCCAATCCGCTCCCGTAACCTCCGGGACGCCCACGCTGAAGCTGCGCCGGATGACGGTGGGAGGCCGCCTATGAAGAAGTGCGAAGGCGAACTGCTGCGACTGGCGGAAAAGCTCGTCGGGAAGGGATTGAAAAAGGGGGCGGACGAAATTCAGGTGACGGTATCCGAAGGCAGCGAGTTTTCGGTGGATGTCCGCGAGGGAGGCATCGAAAAACTGCTCGAAGCCGGATCCGGCGCCGTTTCGATCAAGGTGATCTTTGACCACCGTTCGGCCGTTGCCTCCTCCTCCGACCTTTCCGACAAGACGCTGGCCGAATTGATTGAAAACGCGGTGCAGCGCGCGAAATTAGCCAGTTCCGACTCCTGCGCGGGTCTTCCGGAATACGCCAAGGCGGAATTCGATCCCGGAGAGCTGAAAGTGTTTGATCCCAAAATCCTTGAAATGTCCCCCGAACGCAAAATCGAGGCGGCGCGAAAAACCGAGGCGATCGCGCTCCTGGACAAACGCGTCGCCAAATCGTTCGGCGCGAGTTTCGGGACCTATTCCGGAACGGTTTTCCTGGCGAATTCAAAGGGATTCAGCGGCTGGTACCGCAAAACCAGCTGTTCCTGCGGCGTGTCGCTTCAGGCCGGCACCGGGGACAATCTGATCGACGAGGGCTGGGTCGACGCCTCTCCGCTTCTTGACAACCTCGACGCACCCGAAGCCATCGCGCAAAAAGCCGTTCACCGTGTAACCCGACTGATCGGCGCCCGCAAAGTCGAAACCCAGAACGTGCCCGTGGTGATTGAGGCGCCGACCGCTTCCGGATTTATCGGATTCCTCGCGCAGTGCGTGAGCGGGAGCAGCGTGTATCTCAAACAGAGTTTTCTCGCGGACAAGCTAGGCCAGAGTATCGGAAATCCGCTGGTGACCGTCACGGACGACGGCCGCATCCCGGCGAGGCCGGGGACGCGCCCCTTCGATGCGGAGGGTGTGCCGACACGGCGTACGCCCGTCATTGAAAACGGAATTCTAAAAAGTTTTCTTCTGGACACCTACGCGGCCCGCAAACTCGACATGTCGTCCACGGGCAACGCGTCCGGAACGAACAACTTCATCATGGCGCAGGGGACGGCGTCAGCCGAGGAGATTATCCGTTCCGTGAAAAAGGGATTGTTCCTCACTGGAACCATCGGCTTCGGAAGGGTGGCGACCACCGGGGACATTTCGCAGGGGGCGTTCGGAATCTGGATCGAGAACGGCGAACTCTCTTTTCCGGTTGCGGAGATCACGCTTTCCGGAAACCTGGCGGGCATCCTGAAGGGCATCGAAATGATCGGCAACGACGCGGACCCGAAACGTTCGGTGACGGCGCCGACGTTTAAAGTCGCGGAAATGACCATTGGCGGGAAATAAGTCGCAAATTCGAAGGGACGTAAAAAAAAACGGGAAGCCCACCGCTTCCCGTTTTTTATTTTTTAGAAATCAAAGAGGATCAAAGGCTTTGCGCCTTGTATCGTGCGTATAATTTTTGAACCGCGGGAACGTACTCCCGCGTTTCATCGGGAAGGTATCTGCCGTTTTTTCCGTTGGCAAGCCATATGGCCGCCTGTTTTTCACCGCCGTTGTATGCGGCGAGACCGCCGTCAAGGTTGTACCGCGTGATCAGGGCGGAAAGCAAACGCGTCCCGATCCGCAGGTTGTAGATGGGATTGAAAAGCACGTCCTCGGGGGAAGTCCAGGTGATGTTCTCGTATTCCGCGAGAAAGAATCCGGTGACCGGCATGATCTGCATCAATCCCATGGCATTTGCCTTGGAAACGACTGCAGGATTCCAGGTGCCCGCGCTTTCGTGGGTGATGACCGCGCAGATCAAATCCACGTTCAAATTCGTATATTTCGAGGACAATTCATAGATTTCATTCGCAATGTCATACGCTTCCGTGGCCGACAGACCCTTGTTGTGCATGTCGATGATCTTCATGATTTTTTGGATTTGATACTGCCTGACGCTGTCGATGTTCATGGCTGAACGGAGATTGACCACGTCCTGTCCGAGTTTTTCCATGCGGGCGAAGGCCATCCGGTAGATGACGTAGCTTGAGCCGATCAGGAACGCCAGCATCAGTATCAGATAGGTGCCCATGACGCTCCACGATTTTCTGGCGGATCCATGTCTGGAGTGCTGCGGCTGGCTTTGTTTATTGGTTTTTTGGGCCTTTTTAAGGTCCATCGAGTTCCTCCTGAAAGGTTGAATTTTAAAACAATGAAAAGGAAATAATCGCATAAAATGAATATGCAATTATCATGCCACATAAATATAGGGGAGGGTAATAAAAAAGGGCGAGATCAATTCCCGGATATGGATTTCGAGGTTTTTCCCCAACCCATCCTGGGGATGAATATCAAACCGACCAGGGTCGGCAAAAAAACATTGATGGCGAACAGAAGCAGGGAACTGTTGAAGGCGGTGACTTTCTGCACGTTGAACTTCATAAAAAAATATACGGACGCGCCTTCACGGATGCCGAGATCTCCGAGCGAGATGGGCAGAATCGTTTTGACGAAAATTGTGGACGTGGTTGCGGTCAGCGCCGTGGTCCATGGAATGGCCTCAAACGCGAATGCGAGCAGGCAGAATTGCACAATGTAAATGCAATAGAGCAGACAGGATAGAAGCAGTTGCACCCGCGCCTGATCCGCTTCAAAACGGTCGATGCAATGAATGAGCCTCTGCAACTTTTCCCTTGCCGGCATCAGGATGGACAGATTGTATAAAACGGTGCGCATCCAGGAAGGATGCAGCACGACCAGCAGTGCCGTAAAAGTGACCAATAGGGCTGAAACCGACAGAGGCCAGAAAATAAAAGCGGCGTAATGGAAGTGGTAGCTCAGCATCAGTACAATTCCCCAGAGACCCCCGACGAGCACCGGAAAAAAGGCGTAAAGCTTGTCGATCACAACCAATCCAATCGCCTGGAGAGGATCCGTGTTTCGGAGGAAAAGGGTCCTGCCGACTTCTCCGATGCGGCCCGGAGTGACGAATGCCGAAACCATGCCGCCGAGCAGGGAAACGGCCGATTCAGAGGCGGGGATTCCGGGATTGTCCAGGCGCAGCAGAAGATGCCAGCGGACCCATTGGAGGGTCAGGTTGGGAAGCAGAAGGACGACCGCGACAACCAGGTAAACGGGCCGGTCGGGATTGCTCAGGACCCGACCGATTTCCCGTACGTTCACGCTCCGCATCACCACGGCCAGCGCAAAGAGCGCTATGAAAATCTTCAGAAACAGAAAAATCCGTTTCTTTGTGGTGGATGAATTCAATGGACTTTTTCAACCCTGATGTTGCCGCCCGAGGTTCTGAGATAGAGTTTGGGTCCCCCGCCGTTGATCTTGGCGACCAGACTCTGGGGATTTATTTCTCCGGTTAAGGTCACGGGAAAGTCGGTGTAAACCCGCCCGCCGCTCGTCTCCGCGTCGAGATCGACTTTCAGGTCATCCGGTCCCGACACTTCGATGCTGCCGCCCGACGATTCAAGCGCGCAGTCTTTCAAAGGATTCCGCTTGAACAGCGCCGAGACCGATCCTCCGGACGTTTCGGCCCTGACCGACCCATAAGTCTCGGAGATGTCGATGGATCCGCCGGACGTGCTCGCGTGCACGTCGCCTTTGCACGATCCCACCGAAATTCCGCCGCCGGACGATTCTACGTCCAGAGTACCCTCGCAGCCTTCGATCTGAATGGAACCGCCCGAGGTGTGGCCGTCCACGGGACCCTTGATGCGTCCGAAATCGAGGCTGCCACCGGATGTCTCGCAAACCACGCTGCCTTCGAGGTCTCCCACCCGGATGGATCCGCCGGAGGTGGACAGATTCAAATGGAACTGTTTCGGAACGGAAATGATGAATTTTATTTCCGGAGTGCGCGATCCTGAAAACCATCCGTCTTCCCGATCCCCTTCGGCCGTGACCGTCACGTCATTTCCGCTCTGGCTGAAGTCAACCTTGAAATGATCCATGAACCGTTTGATCCGGCTCGCACTCCAGCTGTCTTTATGAAACCGCACTTCGATCTGCACCTGGTTTCCCGCTTCAGCCCGGACGTCGATCGAGCCGCAATCAGCCTCAACTGTCAGCTTGCCCCCCGGGGCGACCTTGAACGTCCGGGTGAGCGATTCCTCGGCCGCGTTCGCCCGGATCATCCAGAAACCGAGGATGGACAGGACAAGCAACCAGCGTGTGGTCCGCGATTGTCGATGCATGAAAACCTCCTTTTCCGATTGGATGTGTGGCTTTTTTTATGTATACGGAAAATCGGTAAAAAGGTTTTTCGCATTAGACCTTTTCAGGACCGTAAAACAAGCTCGATCGCCTCCAATTCATCGCTTCCGTAACTCAGCCTGTCGATCGCCCGCAGATTGTTCTCGAGCTGTTCCACCCGGCTCGCGCCGATCAACGCGGAAGTCATCACCGGTTTCGAAAGAACCCAGGCGATTGCCGCCTGAGCCAGACTCTGGCCGCGCCTGGCGGCCAAGGTGTTGAGGGCGCGTATTTGTGATAATTTTTTCTCGGTGATGTCCTCCGGCTTTAGAAATCCATGGGATTTGGATGCGCGGGAATCGCCCGGAATGCCTTCGAGATAACGGTCGGTCAGGAGTCCCTGTGCCAGCGGAGAAAACGCGATGCACCCGACCCCCTCCCTTTCATGGATGTCGAACAATCCCTGTTCGGCTTCGCGCATGAACATCGAGTACTTCACCTGATGGATCAGGAGCGGAATTCCAAGCGTTTTCAGGATTCGCACCGCTTCCAGGATTTTTTCCGGCGAATAATTCGAAACGCCCGCGTACAACGCCTTTCCTGAACGAACGGCGTGCGCGAGCGCGCTCAGGGTTTCCTCGAGCGGTGTTTCGGGGTCGAAACGATGTGAATAAAAAATGTCCACGTAATCCACACCCAGCCGTTTGAGGCTTTGGTCCAGACTGGCGAGCAAATACTTCCTTGATCCCCATTCGCCGTACGGACCCGGCCACATCAGGTATCCGGCCTTGGTGGAGATGAGGATTTCGTCGCGATAGCCGGACAAATCCGCCTTGAGTATTCGACCGAAATTTTCTTCCGCGGATCCGGGCGGGGGACCATAGTTGTTCGCGAGGTCGAAATGCGTGACTCCGAGATCAAAGGCCCGCAGAACGATTCTCCGCCCGTTTTCGAAGGCATCCACTTCGCCGAAATTGTGCCACAATCCGAGCGAGATGGCGGGAAGCTTCAATCCGCTCGTCCCGCATCGCCGGTAGGTCATTTGATCGTAGCGACCGGAATTCGCGAGAAAGGCCATTCCATTCCTCCACCCATCGATTGACATTCAGGAACCGGACGAGGTGACCCGCGTATCCTGCCCGGTCTTTCCCTCGATCTCATCCGCCAGTTTTCCGGCGTCGTACAGCTTGCGGAGCGCCTCGACGATGTATGCGGAATGCACAGCCACGGCCCGGTTTGCGAGGCCGTCATATGTAAACCGTCCCGGAAGGCTCTCGATGTTGCCGTCGAAAATCATTCCGACGAATTCGGCGTTCCGGTTGATGACGGGCGATCCGGAATTGCCGCCGATGATGTCGCAGGTCAGGGCGAAATTGACGGGAGTGGCCAGGTCCAGACCGTCCCTGCGGTCCCAGTAACGCCGCGGCAGTTCGAAATCCCCCTGGCGGTTGAAACTCAGGGCCCGATCGTACAGTCCGAATAGCGTGGTTTTGCATGGCGCAACGGTTCCGTTCATCGGAAACCCCTTGACGGTTCCGTACGAGAGCCGTAGCGAAAAAGTCGCGTCCGGCGGGCGGTCCTTACCGTATGCGGCGAACATAGCCTGCGCGATTTTTTCGGATCCCCATGACAGGCCGCTTTCGATCTCTTTCTTCTTCCAACCGATGGTCCGGCGCGCCGACGGTTCAAGTTCTCGGGCGAGAACGATCATCGCATCCGTACACGTATCCACAGCCGCCTCGCCGCCTTCCACGAGTCGTCTGCGGAATTCCACGGACTGAAGGTTCGTTCCCTGAATCAGATTGTGGACGGCTTCTTCCGGGGTCTTTCCCTTGAGGAGGAGCCGGATGAACGGATCCTCCGGTCCGATCTCGGCAATGGACATTTTCAGCGAACCGAGCATCACGGCTTCCTCCAGGTCCTGGTATATCGGCGCTCGCGAAAAAAGGTAAAATTTCAGTTCTTCCAGTTGGGATGCGTGAAACCCGACGAGACGGTTGATATCCGGTTTTCCCATTTCCCGGGAATAAAAAATAATCTTTTCCGCAATCCCGTAAAGCCGCGAACCCATGACCCTGCGAAAATGCATTTCCCTGGCCCTGGACCGCTGTCTCTTCACGGCCTTGGCAATCGAGGTCCACGCATCGCCATTGGCTTTTTTCCATTCCGAACGGTCGTGTACGAGTTTCTTCAGGGCTTCCTCTTCGGACTTCTTTTTTATGAGGAGGTTTCCGTCCATCAGGCCCTGGTATTCGCCGGTCAGCGCCTTTTTCGAATTTTCAAGACCGAATAGCTGGGTGAGCGCGCGGCGGCTCTGCTCGGTTCCCTCCTTCATGTAGCGATGGAGAATCTCGATACGCTTCTGGATGGTTTCGAGCACCAGGGGGTATTGAACGTCTCTCAGGTATTCGAGCTGGGCGACCGTGTACAGCCGGTTGGTGGACCCTGGGTGCCCGGACACGAACACGAGTTCGTTCTCTTCCGAGCCCCTGGCATTCCACTTGAGGTAATGCGGAGATTGGAGGGGTCGTCCGTTTTCGTAAATACGGAAAAACGCCATATCGAGATCGAACCTGGGAAACGTGAAATTGTCGCTGTCCCCGCCGTAATACGCCGTCTGGCGTTCCGGAGCCATGACCAGACGCACGTCCGTGTATTTCTTGTACAGGTACAGCCAGTATTCGCCGCCGAAGTACAGGCTGACCACCTCCGGTTTCAGCCCCGTCTTCTCATTGCTTTCGTTCTCGATCGCTGCGATTTCGGCCTCTTTGGCCTTTAGCTGCTGTTCGGCGTCCATGCCCTTCCGGATTGCAGCGCGCACGCGATCGGTCACGTTTTCGGTGGATTGGAGAATGTTCACTTCGAGATCCGTGCATTTCTCCTCGTTCTCCCGAGTATCGGCGTAAAATCCGATTTTGACGAAATCCTGGTCCGCCGTGGACATTTTTTGGAGCTGCCCAATCGCCACGTGATGGTTGGTGATCACCAGGCCGTCGGAGCTGACGAGTGAACCGGAACCACCCTCCATGAACCGGACACTGGACAGCCGCAAGTGATCGAGCCAGCCTTCTTCAATGACGAATCCATACAGTTCGCGTAACTGTTTTTTGGGGGGATTGTCGAAAGTCCACATGCCTTCCGCGGAATCGAGACGCGGGACGATCGAAGGCAGAAATGTCGTGAGGATGAAGAGAAAAACGATTTTCCGCATGAGCATGTTGAAGGCTCCGAAGTTTGAAATCGGACCGTCATTTCCGGTCACGGGACCGATTACGACGTCTTCGATTCAGGAATTCAGATAATTTAACACGTTTGATTCAAAAGTCAACCGCTAAGTTCCAGGGCTCTTGGGCCCTGGAACAGGGCATCGACGATTTGGTCCGCGATGGAGGTTAAGTCCTCCGCCTTTTCGACATCAAACCAGCGTATCCTCGGATCGCCATGAAACCAGGTCATCTGGCGCTTTGCGAAACGCCTTGTGTTTTTCTTGATGGCCTCCACCGCCGCACCCAACTCCAATTCTCCATTCAGGTGGCGAAGAATTTCCTTGTAGCCGACCGAATCCATGGCGTTGTTTTCGAGGGAAAAACCACGTGAAACCAGGTCTTGGACCTCACGGACAAGACCGTCATGAATCATCCCGTCGACACGTGCGTCGATACGCCGATACAGAACGTCCCTGGGCCAGTCCAACCCGAAAAAACGCGGGACGAAATCGGCCTTGACGGTACCGTCCCGTTGGAGCGTCGAAAGCGGAACGCCCGACAGCAGACCCACTTCCAGCGCGCGAATGATCCGTTTTCTGTCGTTGGCGTGGATTTTTCGGGCCGCATCGGGATCTGACGACAGCAGGCGTCGATGCAGGGCGTCCAATCCCTGCGTTTCTGCTTCCTCGTTCAGACGTTTCCGCAGGTCATCGTCCCTGAAGCTTCCTTCGATAATTCCGTCCACCAGAGCCCGGACGTACAGTCCTGAACCTCCGACGACCAGCGGAGTCAGACCGCGTGAAAAAATATCGCTCACGAGTCCGCGCGCCATCGGTCCAAACCGGCCGGCACTGAAAATCTCGTCCGGTTCGAGCAGGTCGATGCAGTGGTGACGGACCCGCGCCCTTTCCGATTGAGTCGGTTTGGCGGTTCCGATGTCCATGCGTTTATATATCTGGCGGGAATCGGCGGAAACGATTTCACATGGTTTCCGCTCCGCGATGCGCAGGGACAGGAGGGTTTTACCGGAAGCCGAAGGTCCGACGATGATGGGCACAACGGGAATCATTCAGGCGTGCGTCCGAATCTGCGGTCGATTTCTTCGATGGTCAGGTTGACCACGATCGGACGGCCGTGCGGGCATACGTAAGGATCACGGGTGGCGAAAAGCTGGTCGACCAGGGAGGCTATTTCCGTCTGGCTGAGTCGTTCGCCGGCCTTGATCGCGGATTTGCATGCATAGGCCTTGGCAACCCGGTCCCAGACGAATTCGACGCCGACGGGGCCTTCCTTCCAATAGGAAAGAATTTCAAGCAGCAGTTCCTTCTCCCCGCCGGTTCTGATGTCCACCGGAACCGATTCGATGACCACCGTGTTTTGGCCGAAATCCTTCAATCCAAAACCGATTTTTTCGAGAAACGGCTGGATTTCAGTCAGCGCGGCCATGTCCTCGACGTTCAATTGGACCGTCGAGGGAAACAGCAGATGCTGTGACGTCCCCGCTTTTTCCTGGATCGCCTTGATCGCCTTTTCATACAGAATCCGTTCATGGGCGACGTGTTGGTCGATTAACGTAATCCCGCTTTTGATCTGGGAAAGGATGTACCGGTTGTGGACTTGCCAGAAAACCGGCTGCTCCGATGCGCGATATGGGGATTGCGCTCCATCCTTCAGTTCGGGGACGGTTTGAACCGCCAGGGACAACTGGCCGAAATCCGAGGGGTGAACGGACGGCCTCCGGAACGCGGGCGCGTTCCTGCTGCCGTGGACCAGCCGGAACTCCGTGATGGACTCCGGCGACCGAAGGGCCTCCGCCACGGACCTCCGGAGTACGTCGTAGACGAACCGCTCGTCGGAAAAGCGCACTTCGATCTTGGTCGGATGGACGTTCGCGTCGAACCGCCTGGGATTCATGTCGATGAACAGGATGAATGCGGGGAATGCGCCGTGGACCAGTCTGGGACGGTACGCCGAGGTGACCGCGTGGAGCAGGCTCCTGTTCTGAATAAACCGCCGGTTGAGGAAGAAAAACTGGTCGTCCCGCGTTTTTCCGCAGACGTCCGGCCTGGAGATGAATCCATCCAGCGAAACGCTGGACACTTGCTTCTGAATGGAAATCAGGCCGTCGGCCTTCTCCTCCCCCCACAGCGCGCGGACCCGGTTCCGCAGCGTGCCTCCGCGCGTGTCAAGGATTTTATCGTCCCCCGTGAAAAGGGAGAACGAAACCGAAGGATGCGAAAGCGCCAGGCGTCGCACCATGCCGACCGCGTGGCGGAGTTCCGTCTGCGGACTCTTGAGAAATTTCCGCCTGGCGGGGACGAACGCAAAGAGATCCTTCACCGCCACCGTTGTGCCGCGGGTTGCGGCGGTTTTCAGGACGTCGTTGATTTCACCGTTTTCAAGGATCACCTGCGTGGCCTCGGCATCGGATTCACTCCGGGTGGTGATCGTCATCCGTGCAATGGAACCGATGGAAGCGAGCGCCTCGCCGCGGAAACCCAGCGTGAGGATCTCATCGAGATCCTCGGCGCATGCGATCTTGCTGGTCGCGTGCCGCCTGCAGCAGACCAGCGCATCCGCCTCGGTCATGCCTTCGCCGTCGTCCATGACCTGGATCAGCTCAAGTCCGGCGTCCCTAAGCACCACCGTAATCTGCGACGCCCCTGCGTCGATGGCGTTTTCGACGAGTTCCTTGACCACGGATGCGGGACGCTCCACCACCTCGCCCGCCGCGATCCGTTTCATGACGTGTTCCGGAAGGATGTGTATTTTATCCGTCAATGCCGCAAGTCCTCTCGTTCTTCAAGGCTTCCAGTATTTTCCGGGCAAAATTACCGTCCAGGACGCCGAGTACCCGACAGTTGACCTTCCCCGTTACGGCTTCAAGTGGACGGCGCCCCCTGAATTCTGAAACGGGGATGCCTTTGCCTTCAGCCAGTCCCTCCATTTTTTTCCGCGTGGACGGTCCCACGTTTTCTGCCATGACAAGCAGTCTGATTCGATTCCTCTGAAATGACTGCTGAACCGCCATCGTCCCCAAAACGCATCGTCTGGAGCGCACGGCAAATCCAATGAGCGCTTCCGCGGACGATCCTTCGGCTTTCGCGAGGCCTTTCGCAAGGGTTTCCGCCAGCTCGACGTAGACGACTGCGGGATCGGGAAGGCCGAACTCCGTGCCGATGAGGTGTTTGGCCTTCGCCCGGGTCAGGCATTCCGGATTCGCACACAGGTAGGCCCCCCTGCCCTGTTTTCTCTGTTCCGGATCGAATTCGATGACTCCTCCTGGGTTTCGAACGATTCGCATTAAATTTCCTTTGATGTCCTTTTTCCGGCATGCCATGCACTGCCGGATGACGTCGTCCATGAATCCGCTCCGCGACTGAATGATGATTAGGGTTGCCCGCGTTCGATCCTAAGTTACTATTTTTACGCGAGGAATTCAATGGTTATATTGACCTACTCTGGTCCAAAAGAGAACTATGCTTTATATGAGTGTGAGAAAAAAATCGCACACGAAGACACAAAGGGCACAAAGAATGTTGGAATTTGGGGAATTTTACATGCGTCATTGTATGCTTTTAATATTTAATTTAAATCATCCTGTATCAATTTGAGGCAGTATGATATTGACCACAGTATCGGTTTGGCTCAGGCGAGTTTCCGCTTGCATATCCGTCCGGTTTTGACGAAATTATCAGATACATGGTGTCTTCGTGACTTTGTGGCGTTGTGAAAGAAGGAAAACAAGCAGCACTTTGAGACACAAATGAGTACAGTAGTGGCAAGGAGAAAACAAATTGCCGTTGGATGAATTCCGAAGACTGGTGGACATCATTGCAGCTTTACGCGGCCCTGAGGGCTGTCCCTGGGACAAGGAACAGAGCCACGAATCCATGACGCCTTATCTGCTCGAAGAGGCCTACGAAGTCTGCGAATCCATCCGCCTTGCCGATTCCGACGGATTGCGGGAAGAGCTGGGTGACCTGCTACTTCAAATCGTTTTTCACGCGCGGCTGGCCGAGGAACGGGGCGCTTTTTCCATTGCGGACGTGATGACGGGCATCAACGAGAAACTGGTCCGGAGACATCCCAACGTATTCGGGGACGTGGAAATCCGCACTTCTGAGGAGCAAACCCGCAACTGGGAAAAAATCAAACAGACTGAAGGCAAGCAGTCTTCGCTGGATGGAGTGCCGAAGGCTGCCCCGGCGCTTCTCAGGGCTTACAGGATCCAGCAGAAGGCCGCGGCCGTGGGGTTCGACTGGGAACACCGGGGCCAGGTGTGGGAAAAGGTCCGCGAGGAAATCACGGAGTTGGACGAGGTGATCGAATCGGGGAATCGGGAGAGGATTCAGGAGGAATTCGGGGATCTGCTGTTCGCTTTGGTCAACCTGTCCCGGTTCATCAAGGTCCATCCGGAGGAGACGCTGAACCACTCGGTTGAAAAATTCATCCGGCGGTTTCAGAAAGTCGAAACGGTATTGAAGGAACGCGGAACACCCATGGAGAACTGTACGCTGGCGCAGATGGACCAGGTCTGGAACGAAATCAAGCATGGGTGAACCCGCATGAAAATCGCTTTGGCACAGCTCAACCCGACCATCGGGGATTTTCAGGGCAATTTGGCTCAGCTCGAAGGGGTCATCAAGCGGACGGCAGGCGACGCGCCGGACCTGATCGTATTTTCGGAACTGTTTCTAACGGGTTATCCGCCGCGGGATTTCCTGGAACGCAGGGATTTCATCAATGCGGCGGAAAGAGCGCTCGCGCAATGCGTTGAGCTGTCCGCGAAACACCCGGCTCCCGCGATACTCGTCGGCGCCCTGCGTCCGGCCCGCCGCTCCACCGGCAACGGCCTCCATAATTCCGCGGTGCTGATCTGCGGCGGGCGAATCCTGTTTGAGCAGGCCAAAACCCTCCTGCCGAGTTATGACGTGTTCGATGAAACGCGCTATTTCGAACCTGCCCCGGCCATCGATGTGTTTTCATTCAAGGGCGAGAGGCTGGGCATCACCGTATGCGAGGACGCGTGGAACGACGAATCCCTCCTGCCGAAGCGATCGTACCCGGTTGATCCGATTCGAGTGCTTGTTGAAAGGGGGGCGACGGTTCTGATCAATCTGTCCGCTTCGCCCTTTTTCATCGGCAAGGAAAGCCTCCGCTTCCAGCTGATCAGGAATCATGTGCGCCGTCATGAAAAGCCCTTTTTTCTCGTAAACCAGGTCGGCGGCAACGACGAGCTGATCTTCGACGGCGACAGTTTCGCGCTGGATTACAAGGGCGGAACCATCGCCAGGTTCCCGAGTTTCCGCGAACACGTCGAGATCATCGAGTCGGCCGCACATTCCTCCGGCTTGCCGTTCCCTGCGATGGAAACCGCGGAATCGATCCATCGGGCCCTGATTCTTGGACTGAGTGATTATCTGCGAAAATGCGGTTTTCAGAAGGCGGTTTTGGGGCTCTCCGGGGGAATTGATTCGTCGCTGGTCTGCTGCCTCGCCGCCGAAGCGCTGGGTCCAAAAAACGTGCTGGGCATCGCCATGCCGTCCGATGTCTCCTCTTCGGAAAGCATCGAGGACGCCGAACGGCTGGCTAAAAACCTCGGAACCGAATTCAAAATCGTCCCCATTGCGCCGCTGGTCAACGCCTATATCAATTCTCTCTCAGATCATTTTAAAGGCACGCCCACCGGATTGGCCGAGGAAAACATCCAGGCGCGCATTCGCGGAAACCTGCTCATGGCGTTCTCGAACAAGTTCGGGTATCTGACGCTTTCCACCGGAAACAAGAGCGAATTGTCCGTGGGTTACTGCACCCTTTACGGAGACATGAGCGGCGGCCTTTCCGTGATCGCGGACCTTCCGAAAACCTGGGTGTACCGCGTGGCACTCCATGTCAATGAGCAATCTGAAATCATCCCAGAACGGTGCTTCACCAAGCCTCCATCGGCCGAACTCCGACCGGATCAAAAGGATCAGGATACGCTTCCCCCCTACGGGGTTTTGGATGGGATTCTCGGGTTGTATCTGGAGCAGGAACTCACCGGGGATGAAATCGTGGAGCGGAGCTTCCCGAGGGACACGGTTGAATGGGTGATCCGCGCGGTCAACAAAAGCGAGTACAAGCGCCGTCAGGCCGCCCCGGGACTGAAGCTCTTCCCGAAAGCTTTCGGCATGGGCAGGCGGATGCCCATTGCGGCGAAGTATCCGGATTAGAAAACTGATTTTGACGTAGGGATTCAGAAATTTATAACACTACGGTTCCAGCTGTCTTTCCAGAAACTTCAATACGCGGTCAAACGTCGCGGCAATCACCGGGTCCTTCATAGCTCCGTCGAACCCATGTCCCCTGCCGGGCATCGAAATCAGTTCATGTTGAATTCCCTGGCGCTCCAACTCTTTGTCCATTAGTACGGATTGCTCATAGGGAACGTCTGTGTCTTTGTCCCCGTGAAGAAGCAAGGTGGGCGGGTAATCCTGGGTGACATTGCGAAGCGGACAGAACGGATCAAAACTCCTGGGTTCCATATCCGGATCCTGTCCGACCACTTCCATCGGCCAAATACCATTTTGGCGGGTGTAAAGGTAGAATCGCTCGCGGCTCTCGCCTTGATCCTCGGAGATGACGCGAGTACCGACGGACTGATAGGCCTCCTCCTTCGGCACTGCGGGTTGCCGGCTGTAAAACGGATCGGGCCGGCTGTACCACTCTCCCCTGATGTCGCCGTAACCGTAAAACGAGACGATTGCCTTCGGACGCGGCTTCAGCACGAATCCCGCCATCAGCGCCAGATATCCGCCGGCCGAATGCCCGACCACGGCGATTCGATTCGGGTCGATCCGAAACAGTTTCGGCCCTTCAGTGCGCACCCATCGATACGCGTCTTCAAGGTCTTCGATGATCCGCTGCAGCTTGACCTGAGGCGCCAACCGATAATCGATTGAAATGACCGTATACCCCGCGTTGAGATACTTTTCGGCCTGTACCGGATGCAGCCACCCGCGGTTCCCCATGATCAGCGCTCCGCCGTGGATCCACAGGATGGCCGGCCTGACGACGTCGTCGGGTTTCCGGTAAACGTCGGCGCGAATGCGAAGATCTCCCGTCGTCTTGTACGTGTAAGTGCTTCTAACAACCTCCTGGCCTTCAACATGTTGAACGCCTGCGATAAACAGTACGGAGAGAAGCGCAATGCGAAACTGAAATCTCAAAAAATTCATGGTACCTCCAGCCGATAAACCGAGGGTGGCTGTCTCGGTAGGAATGCCGGTTGCCCGGCACTCCATCCCTAATCGCCCTGGGCTTCATAGCCAAGGGTATAATTCTATGGGGGCTTCCGCCCCGTCGCAGGATGTGAAGCCAGCGTTACATTTTCTCCCATGCATAACCAAACAAAGGCCGAATCTATTTAAATAGACTGAAATGCCCCAGGAGCCACCACAAAAGAATGAAGATCACGATCATGGAAAGGCATCCGCCTCCCAACTTCTTTGCGCCCCAACCGGCCGTGATACCTCGTAAAAGCTTGCTCATTTTTCCTCCTTGTTGTTGGAACGCCGTGCATGGCCGTGTTCGACGGTGATTATGCTGTTAATGTTTGGACTTCGGCTGGAATTTTTCCGAGTATTATTTCTTTACATCCCGATGATAACTGAATCAAACACACGGATCTCTGCGTCCCGGGTTCGAATCCCTCACGCTGGTTTTTTCCCGTTTGGGGAACCTTCGGTCGCGGGGTTGGCATAACAGTACAAACATCCCCCCGGACAGCGGTAATACCACCCGATGTCCCAGCTCTCCGTGCACCCGCATCCGGGCCTTTGGCCTCTGGCTTTCTGGACGGACGCCTTTTTCCCGTCCGGATGAAGCCGGTTCAAGGCAGTGCCGTCGATGCAGGCACTCGAGGGCCAGCCTTCGACGCAGCATCCAATCAGTCTTATTCCGAGGGCAGTGGCCCTTGAAATCAATCGGTCCGATTCCTCTTTCCATTCCAAATCGGAGAGGATGAGCGGTGAAATGCCGAATGCCTGCAGGCGTTTGACGACTTTCGGGTACGCTTCCATCCAGCTTGTTACAATCACATTGACACCCGCCGACTTCGCCGCCGACGCGACCCGTTCGAAATCTTCGAGATTGCTGAAAATCTTGTTATCCGGAAACCGCAGGCGAACAATCGGATCGAACCGCATGCGCAGACGCTCAGGATCTGCGAGGAATCCGATCAAAGCCGGCAGTGTTTCAAGGACTTCATCCGCCGGCGGGATGTTCGGCTCCAGAAAGCCGCCGCCCATTCCGGTGACCGTGAGATGGAGAATCACCTGGCGGTAACGCTGAAGGCATTTCCTGAGTCCGGGATGGTCGATGATGTTGCGCGGATGCTTGCTCCACAATGCGACTGTGTGCACGGTCTCGGGGGGACAGAGTTTTTCGAGCCGCGCCGCGAGCTGTTCGGGGAAAAATCCGGGCATCTCGATTCTTCTGCTTGCGGATATAACCTTTTTCAATTCGCCTGCAGGTTTCATTTTGATTATTTCCATAGCGTAAGCGCTGTTCTTACCGGAATAGCTTTGAATGTCCCGCGAATTTTATTCAATCCATATTTATGTCATTTCGAGTCCCGCTGTTTTTTCGGACCTTCAATAATGAAAAAATACAATAACCTGGTCCGCGAAGCGGAGCGAGAAATCTTGTAGCTGAACGTTTGTAAGATTTCTCGGTCGCGGAGTTAACCCTAGATACTCGCGAAGCGCGTGTAGGGCTCGAAATGAAACAATTGAAATTCGACGTCATCCATCGGATGATCGTTCGAATGTAATTAACTGTCTTGAAATTAACACGAGCGAACCGGAAAATCAAGAATAAAAAAAACCCCTTCCTGAGAAGGGGTTTTTGATTTAGTCGACCTCCGATGAACGGATCGCGTCTACGCGATGACCGGAAGGGATTTCAGGGATTCCTTGACCAGCTCCGTGGGATACTCATAATCTTCCAGGGAATTGTTCAGGTACCGTTCGTAGGACCCCATGTCGAAATGGCCGTGACCGCTCGCGTTGAACACGATGACCTTGGATTCACCCGACTCCTTGCATTTCAGCGCCTCGAACATTGCGGCGCGTACGGCATGACCCGTTTCGGGCGCGGGGATGTGCCCTTCGCTCCGCGCGAAACTGATCGCGGCCTCGAAAACCGGCCTTTGATGAATGGCCACCGCCTCGATCAATCCCAAATTGTATAGGTGAGAGACGAGGGGCGACATGCCGTGATAGCGCAGCCCGCCGGCATGGATGGGAGCCGGCATGAAATTATGGCCGAGGGTGAACATCTTGATGAGCGGCGTCGTGCAGGCGGTGTCTCCGAAATCGTATCGGTATTCGCCTTTGATCAGGGAGGGACAGGCCAGGGGTTCGACCGCGATGATGCGGGTCTTCTTCTTATCCACGATTTTATCGCGTACGAACGGAATCGCGATGCCGGCGAAATTCGATCCGCCTCCCACGCATCCGATCACGACATCCGGATAATCCCCGGCCTTTTCGAGTTGTTTCTTCGTTTCGAGCCCGATCACGGTCTGGTGGAGCATGACGTGGTTCAGCACGCTGCCGAGCGAATATTTCGTATCCTCCCGCTTCGCGGCTTCCTCGACCGCCTCGCTGATGGCCATTCCCAGGGATCCCGGCGAATCGGGATATTTGGCGAGAATATCGCGCCCCGCCTGGGTCTCGGTGCTCGGGCTTGGAATGCATTTCGCGCCCCAGGTTTCCATCAAAATCCGCCGGTAGGGCTTCTGCTGGTAACTGATCTTCACCATGAAGACCTTGCATTCGATCTTGAACAGGTTGCAGGCGAAGGCCAGGGCGCTTCCCCATTGTCCGGCGCCGGTCTCCGTTGTGATGCGCTTGACCTTTTCCTTCTTGTTGTAATAGGCCTGGGCGACGGACGTGTTCGGCTTGTGGCTTCCGGCCGGACTGACTCCCTCCCATTTGTAATAGATCTTGGCCGGGGTGTCGAGTTCCTTTTCCCACCGCTTGGCCCGGACCAGGGGGGTCGGCCTCCAGATTTTGTAGATATCCTGGACTTCCTCCGGTATGTCAATGAACCGTTCCTGGCTGACTTCCTGCTGGATCAATCCCATGGGGAACAGCGGCGCGAGATCGCCCGGTCCGATGGGTTTTCCCGTTCCCGGATGAAGAACCGGGGGCATCGGCTTCGGAAGGTCGGCCTGGATATTGTACCATTGGGTGGGCATTTCCTTCTCGGTCAAAAGGATCTTCTTCTCATCACGCATTGGACCTCCTGGTGTCGGATGGCTGGATGTATTGATTGGCGACGGCGCCGGGATCTTTCAGGACCTTGGCGCCCCTTGTGATTTTGCAGAGGCTGATTCCCAGCTCGGACGCGATTTTTCTCTGGGGGATTCCGGTTTTCAGCATCTTCATCAGCTTCCATCTCAGCGTCAAATCGGTGATTTCCGACCGGGTGAGTATCTCTCCGAGAAATTTCCGCATGGTCTTTTCGTCTTCGATTTTCACGAAGGCCCGGATCAGTTCGCGGTCGTCAACGGGCCGGATTCGCCGATTGTTTCTATGCATAGAAACAATCTAAGCAAAAAAAATCGAAAGGTCAAGCGATTTTTTTATCACGATCGAGTAGGAGGAGGGCTTGCGCCCTCCGTCCTCTCACACCACCGTACGTACGGTTCCGTATACGGCGGTTCGTGAAGATTTACGGATTTTCCTGATTGTGTCAAGCAGTGCCACGAGACCCATTTGGTCGAAGTAGGACTTCTTGAAAGCTTCGTTCATGTGTGAGGCCCCGGAGTTCCACCAGGGGCCTCTCCCATTTTGGGCGGATTGCCATGCACGTACTTCCGTCAGTCCGCGTTTCATCAGTTTCTTGACACGAGTGTACGTCCGTTTCCATTGTCTCCAGAGGATGCACCGCAGCTTCCGGCGTATCCATCCGTCCAGTTCTTCAAAGATGCCTTTCACTTCAGAAAGTTTGAAGTAGTGTATCCACCCTCGGAGAACCGGATTGAGTTCTTCGATGACTTTGAGAAGGTTCCGGCCTCTGCCTCTGCTGAAAATTACTCTCAGCTTTGACTTCAGCCTATGAACCGACCTCTCAGACACTTTTAGCCGCGGTCTTTGTTCGCTCGTCATCGAGTACCCAAGGAACTTCAATTTCCACGGCCGGCCAACCGTGCTCTTCATCGCGTTCACCTTGAGTTTCAGTTTACGCTCAAGGTAGCCGGTTACCGACGCCATAATCCGTTCCCCAGCCCGCTTCGACTTTGCGTATATATTACAGTCATCCGCGTACCGGCAGAACCGGTGTCCCCGCCTCTCCAGCTCCTTGTCCAGATCATCCAACAAGATGTTCGACAGAAGAGGAGAAAGCGGACTCCCCTGCGGCGTGCCTTCCGAGCGAACCGTTTCCAGTCCGTCGGTCAATATGCCAGCAGTCAGGTAGCGTCGTATAAGACGAAGTAACCGCTTGTCCTTGACCTTCCGTGCTACCCGTGCCATCAAGATATCGTGGTTCACCCGGTCGAAGAACTTCTCAAGGTCAATGTCAACGACCCATCGATAGCCCTCCGCTACGTAACCCCGCGCCTTCTCAACGGCCTGATGTGCACTTCGGCCTCGGCGGAACCCATAGCTTGACTCTGAAAAGCTTGAGTCAAATATCGGCTCCAACATCTGATGAATCGCCTGCCCGATAAGCCGGTCCAGTACCGTCGGGATGCCAAGCTTTCGCATCCCTCCATCCGGTTTCGGTGTCTCTACTGGCCGAACCAGATTCGGCTTGTACCTGCCCTCAAGCAGTTCCTCCTTGATGCGCTCCCAATGCGTCTTGAGAAAGGGCTTCAGTTCGTCTACAGTCATCCCGTCTACGCCCGGCGCCCCTTTATTCCTCACGACGCGCCTGTAGGCCGCTGTCATGTTCCCGCGTTCGACCACCGCTTCCATCAATCGGTACTCTTCCCGACATCCGGTTCCCTGCCTTGCCGTGGCGTTTGACGCACCAAATCCGGTATCTCGCGGATTCCGTCCGCTACCAACCGGTCTGGATTCGGGCTTCTCAGCCATACTATTCTGCGTCTCCTTCGCCATCGAAATACATGGCCGTCTGTCTCACCTTCTCGTTCAGCCCTTCGGCATGGTCGATATGCCTACTATGGCCTCGGCTGACTTCTGTCCGCCCTTCCCGGCGTCTCTCAGCGTCGATAGTCCTCTTTCTTTGAGGACAGGCGGACAGATCTCCCCGGGTAATGCGCACCTGCCTTCGCGTTTATACCCGCCGCATCTACTTCCATGTTTTCCGTACAGGTATCGGACTTTGAGTATAATAGCCCTCTCGTCCAGCATGGCTGCCTCATATGCGGTTTCTGTTCGTCGGGTCAACGCTTTGCCTGCGGCTTCCTTCGGATTCCTCCTCGCGGCGGACACCCTTGCCGTCCAGCTAACACTTCCCCCTGTCGGGTGTGTGGAGGACTTACACCTCCGAGCAAGTGCGCCCTGCCGGGCGCACTATGGAAAAGTCCCCGGCACCTTCCGCAAAGCGGGGTGCCGGGGACTTGGTTCGACTTTTTCTTGAAAACTTTCATCCGATCAGACATGTACTGAGACCGTGAATGAACTCAAGTGTCGTCCTTTGACTATTCCCCACGCAGATTGCTCATACACGGTCTCAGACCGTGTATGAGCTCAGGCATTGTCCTTTGACTATTCCCCCCTCGTCAGCGCGTCCGCCGCGTTCGCGGCCAGGATGAACGTGGTCACGGTGCTGACCACGTACTCGTTTTCGAACCAGAGAAACGGCCAGTCGGGCTTCAACTCCGGAAAGTCGGGATTGACGATCACCACTCCGGGGATCATCCCGCCGGGAATGAAGGAATAGTCCGCCCGGTTGTTGCCGTACGCGACGAGCTGCGACTGCGTCCCAACCGCGGACACGTAAGAAACGTCCGACACCGGATGCGTGCCGAGCACGTAGTCCAGACACCGGAGCGTGGTTTCGGGCCCCACGATTTCAGGATACGCCTTGTGCAGAAAGTACATGCGCACGGCCAGGCCTGCCGCGCCTCCCGACCCGCCCCAGGTGCCGGCGTAAACGGGAACCCCGAACGGATTCCTGGCCAGCTCCGCGTCCAGCATAGGCTTGTATGCGCGCAGGGTGAGTCCGAGGTCCCTCTTGAAATCCGGATCCATGAAGGGGATGGCCCTCGAGGCGATCCATCCCAGTCCGCTGAACCGTTCCTGGATGTCCGGAAGAAGGTCGGCCAGGCGGTTCCGGTACTCCTCCCCTCCGCCTGTCGAAATCAGCAGTTCTACGGCAGCCTTGATTTCCTGGTCCAGCAGGTTTCCCCCCGTGGTGTTGAAGGCCCGGAACATGGAGGGCCTCTTCCTGTATGCCTCACGCCATTGGCGCACCGCCGTGCTCAGGCATTCGGCGGCCAGTGTGTCGTCGACGCCGGCGAGGACGCGGCTCGCCGCGGCGAGGGACGAGACGGCCAGAAAGTCCAGCGGCGTGGACCGGTTCGTGAACGCCCACCGGTCATCCGCGACTCCGGAAAGAATGCCTTCCGTTTCAAGTGGACCCAGCTTCGGGGAATAGACGCGGTTGTCGGTCTTGGAAGCGCCGTCACCCAGATGCGTGTACTGTGCGAGCGTGGGCTCGATGATGCCCGGGATGGCGTGTCCGATAGCCTTGATCTGCGCGAGCAGAGCAAGAGCGCCGTGCGCGACCTGCTGGACCGCGTCAGGGATGCCGTCCGGTTTACGGATTTGGACCAGGCGGGACCGCTGGTCGATCGTGGTCTCGTCCCATTCCACGCCGAAGCATTCCTTCGCGAGTGTGAGGTCGAAGATTGCCTCGGCCTGGGTCTGCGTCCGGATGTCGAAATCGCCTGCGTCGTACCACCCTCCCCGGTCCAGGCCGGGGATATGCTCGCCCGGCGCGTAGGGTGAATCCGTGGCAGGACCCTGGGCGTATCCGTCAAAATGCGTAGTGTTGACCGGCGCCTGGCGCGCGTCGTCGAGATGCGACGCGCCATGCCAGATCCGGTATCCCTCACGCACGGCCATGTGGTCCATCTGCACGGGCAGGTAGGTGTCGAGCGACTGCTGCCACACGCCGTTCCGGTACGCGTCCGCGGCGATACGGAAGGGCGCGGTTTTGTTCCCGGCGTACTCGATCACGTACACACCCGGTTCGCGCACCGGCGAAAAATCGAAATGCGCGTATGCGTAACGCAGCCATTTCCCCCAGGCTTTCGTCTTCCCGCGAAAAACCTCGCGGGTTTCGCCGTCCGCGTTCAGTCGGAGGACCATGGCCGTCTTCGGCGCTTTGAACCGCAGGTCGAGTTCCAGCACTGCGACCTTGGCTCGGTCCGGAGTGTATCCGACCTGGTTGTGCGCGATGACCGGCGGACGGATCCAGCCCGGGACCGTGTTGGGCCGGACGTACCAGACAACGGCATTTTCCGTTTTGTTGGACGGAATCAGCTCGCGCACCACGAACCATCCGTTCTGCGCCTTGTTGCGGCCGTCGAACAGCATCAATTCTCCGGATTCGGACGCGATCGACACACGCCTCATGGGATCTTCGGGTGCGAGGGTGATGTTTTTTCCGGAGGACAGTGGAAGCGGCTGCACCGTGCCGTCCGGTTTCCTTTGCATCGGACCGTTCGGATGGCGCGGGAAAATTCCGAATCCTCCGTCGAGGATGTACGATTTTCCGAAATAGGCGGTCGGCAGGAATTCCAGGTTGAACCCGGCCCTCCCAAGCAGGGAATCGGGCAGCGGTTTGTCGAGATGCACGGCCACGCGGAAACTCTTTTCTTCGGCGCGGATTTCGATGCGGTAATCGAGGCCCATGCCGGGATAGCCGCAGACCGCGGTCAACCGGTTGGAGGTCCGGTCCGCCTTTCTGTCCTTGAACGCGGGAACCGGATCCCACTGCTCGGGCGTGGGCAGAAGGCGGACGTCGCCATTGGTCGCGATGCGCTCGCCGTGCAGGATGATTTCGAGCCCGCTGAGTTTCTGGTCGAAGAACACGCCGTGGATGGCGTTATGGTACAGAAGAATGTCCAGGCCCTCGGTCTCGAAAGCCTGCCTGTCATTCAGCCGGAGTTCTCCCCCGTGCAAAGCCGCGGTGCAAACCGCCCAGGCGGCGATCTTCGACAATCGGATGTTCCAGTTCGATTTCGTCATCGCATCCTTCCAAATATTGTAAGAAACGCCAAGAGATTCTCAGAATGACAATTATTTAAATTTTTTCAAAGCCCAAATATCATTTATCCTCGTCGGATACCCGGCTGCGATGCAGGCTCAACAGGTTGTCCGCGCGGTTTTCATGCCGGTACGCGTTGTCCATGGCCGCGGGCAGCGTGCGGCTGAACAGCCTGAACAGAATCGCCAATTGGAGCGCAACAAGCCCGATCGCCGCCGGAAGGAAAAACCGGTACAGGAACGCGCCGAATCCGATGTGCCGGATCATGATCCATTGGAGAAAACGCACCGGCAGGTCAGAAACCGCCAGCGCGCAGAGGAACATGGCGGCCATCGGAAAACGGCCCATCGTCCTTCCGATCCGGCCGCGCATGAAATGCCACGCGAGGGCGGCCGTGCGTCCGGCCGAACGGGAAGCCGCGAAACGGATCGTGACCCCTTCGTCCTCAAGTGTCACGGCGGCGACCGGGACCCGTTCGCTTCCGCGGCGGAAACGATGCATTTCCCTTGCGAGTGACGTCTCCAGTCCCCACCACGCCACGCCGTCCGCTTCAATCCTCGCCTCCCGGCCTGAAACGCGGCCCTGCACCCGGAATATGGAATTCAGGTTCCTCCGGTTTGGCTCCGCCGCATCCTTGAGCGCGAGAAAAAGTTCCGGACCGTTCCGGTACAGCCTGGCGTAGTGGTGCTCCGAAATCCGGCGCGGACGGGCCGGTCTCTCTCCTCCGGACAGGATTTGCCTGGCATGATCCAGGACGGCCAGCACGTCGCGGATGGATTCCGGACGCACGCGGTCCGGCGTGTCGTGGCGCGTGTGCAGTTTCCCGCCCGCCACGAAGGGGCTGCTTTTCCCTGGGGACATGCTGACCAGGGCGGCGGCGGGAATGTCCGGCTCTTCGAGAAACGCCACGCTGTCCGTCGTGCCTCCGGCAAGGTGAACGTTGTACCGTATTCCATTCAGGTGCGCGCCTTCCTTGAGCAGGTCGTTGAGCGGTTCCGAACCCCGGTAGGGAACCAGCGCGCGCAGGAATGTGGCTCCCATCTCGTTTTCGAGAATGTAGAGGCGGCCCTCGCCGACCGCATCCACCGCGATCGCGGCGCGGATTTTCGCCTTCTGCGCTGCCGTCAGGCCTTTCACGTAATGCCGCGTACCCGTGATGCCGAACCGGTAGAAGGTCAGGGGAACGAAGAGCAGGGAAAGCAGGAGCCCGATCCAGTTTGAAGAGGAAACCGCGGTGGCGGCCGAGGTCAGGCCGATCGTGAGAACGGCCTGCGAGATGAGCCCGCGCGTGCCGCATTCCTCCGAGCCGGAGAACAGGTACACCTGGGTCAGGGTGGGCGGGACTTCCGCGCACAGGTCGAGAATCAGGTAGTGCTTGAGGATTTCTTCGCCCGTGGTGTTGTCGTCCGCGCCCGGCGCATCGGAGGAAAAGGCGGCCCAGGTGTCGTAATGGGCGACCCATACGACCGTGTCGTCCGAACGGCCCCGCACCGTGACGATGAAGTTGCGGTCCGTGGTCCGCACATCCGGCCTGGGAATGGATTGAACCTCGGCGGTAAAACGGTCCGCGGGAAAGGAGCCGAGAAGAAACGAGAAAAATTCCTCCATGTGCCGGACGTTGGCCTGATTCGGGCCTTCGTGTGGATCGCGCCCCGTGGATCTGCGCACTCCCTGGAGGATGAGAGCGACGCGCTCGTCCAGGGTCCTGGACGGGCGGTCAAGGTATCGGGAATACGGTTGCATTTCCATGGATGACAACCCACCTGCAGTTGGACAGGACAGATTGTGCGTTTTTTTGGATTCAGGGATCCGACTCTATTTTGAAACAATCATCTTTCTGGCGGCCGACATCCCCTCCCCCGTCTCCAGCCGGAACACGTACACGCCCGCGGGGAGTCCGGTTGCGTCGAAACGGACCCGGTGCGGTCCGGCCGGAAGAATGCCGAGGCGCAATTCCCGGACCGTCCTGCCCATCAGGTCCGCGAACTTCAGGACCGCATCCGTGCGCCGCGACAAGCCGAATCGGATGAAGGTTTGGGAATTGAACGGATTGGGATAATTGGATTCGAGGAAGAATCCGGAAGGCCGGGACTCTTCCCGTTTCACCGCGGACGGCGTTCCCTGCAGCACGATCGTGGTGATGGACCGTCCCGGCAGGACGATCGGAGTCGACGCATCGAATGGCCCCAATTCGGCGCCCTTCTCGGTTTCGGACGTCCGGATCACGCGGCTTGAGGACGCAAGGTATCCGCCGGGATCGAGCGAAAGGGTCTCGGACGCCTGCGAAACATTGAGAATGATCGCGGTCAGCGAATCCCCGTCCGCGCTGATGAATGTGGAAATCCGGAGTGGATTCGAGTCGACCGT
>Ga0315274_10000696_pt1 | contig 52257 bp, 33 predicted proteins | sample YL17G02_20_MG_FD_203700 | JGI IMG/M metagenome (GOLD analysis project Ga0315274, IMG submission 203700) | Sediment microbial communities from Yellowstone Lake, YNP, Wyoming, USA - YL17G02_20 | ecosystem: Environmental > Aquatic > Freshwater > Lake > Sediment | place: USA: Wyoming | collected... | reverse complement strand
GGCTGGCGGAGCTGATCCAGCATGGGGATATTGCTAACGCGGCCCGGTTCTTCGGCCTTGCGGAAAAGACGGCCGAGAAATGGTACTACGAGTATGTGGAGCGGAATCAGAAGTCGCCGAGTGACTTCAGGCCGATTCGGTCGCCGGCCGCGAAGGCGGTCTGTAGGAACCCGTCGAGGTCGGAATCGTTGTTGCAGACCTTCATCCCTCGACCGCCGAGCACGTAACTCGGCCTCACCAACACCGGATACCCGACGCGCCGGGCGATGTCCCGGGCGTCGCCGCGGCTGTGGGCGATGCCGCTGGGCGGCTGCAGGAGGCTGAGTTCGCGCAGCGCTTTGCACGCCTGCGTCCCCGAATAATAAAACTCTGCGCCCTGCCCGATCACAATCGGCCCGGATCCGATGATGAGGATGTTCTTGATGCCCGTTCGCTTGGGCACGGCCACGTTATACGCCAAAGGGCGCCGTTCACAATGGTCCCGGAGGGATCCGACGACAGTAGCCCCGCCATTCATGGCGGGGTCGAGGCGCTATCCTAACGACCCCTTCCCTTTTCCGCCGCCGCTCACACGGCGGCGGAAAAGGGAAGGCGAGACGGTTCGGAGTGGTACGCGCTTACCCAGCAATGAATTGCTGGGCTATTCTCGAAAGCCCTTCCGGGGCATGACCAACCGGCGGCGCAAACGCGGCAAGCGACGACAGCTCATTCGCCCCGTTGACCGACCGCCCGAGTCTACCGGGTACCGGGGCGGACGAGTTTTGATGATTGCACACCGGGCTGGAAAGCCGTAGATTGGCCCCGTGTAGCCTGAACTTGGAGACCGCCCGACAAGGAGGAGCTTTGATGATGGAGAAACGTCTCTTTTCCGGTCGTGGGCGAAAATCGTGGCATGAACGCAGGATCAACGCAGGTCGAAAGCGACCGATTCCATTTTTGGCGGCGGTGCTGGCGGCTTGGGTTTCGATGGGAACGGTTCTCGCCCAAGAAACCAAGGTGTTCAGCCGGGCAGAGCTCATCCAGGATACGAGACAGCTCGCCTCGATCCTGGAACAATCCCACCCCGATCCCTACATCAACGGCGGAGGAAAGATCGCCTTTCATCGACGGCTCCAAGGCCTCCTCCGAGACATCCCCGCCGCGGGAATGACACAGGAGCAGTTCTACCAGCATCTGTTGCCGTTCGTCGCGACGCTCCGGGATGGGCACACGGCCATCCTGCCACCGCAGGCGGGCGGCGCTCCACGGCCCGGGCTGCCCCTGGCGTTTCGGATCGTCGATGAATCCATTTATGTGGCCGGCTCCTTCCCGAAGGACGGCGATGAGCTGCTGGGCGCCGTGCTCCTGTCGATCGAGGGGATTCCCGTGAGAGACCTCGTCGAACGGCAGAACAACCTCAGGGGCATCGAGAACATATATGGAACGCTGGCCCTGCTTTCCAGAGGCCTGGGGACGGAGCGCGGGCTCCAGACCCTTGTGCCCGAGTGGACCGATCCGGCAGCGATCCGGGTGACCTTCCGCCTGGCATCGGGAAGATCCACGGAGCTCAGCTTCAAGCCCGGCGACAGGACGGGGGCCTTCCCGGCCTCCAAGGTCAAGCTCCCGGACATGGGGAAGACAGACATCGCGTGGCGTTTCCTGGATGGCGGCGGGAAGACTGCAATCCTAAAGATCGACGACATGTCCGGCTACCGTGAGGCCTGTGAATCATGGCTCGCGTCGGGGATGGCCGAAGGACCAGATCTGGCCCGGGCGGCTTACGAGAAATTCCACCGCCGAGATGCCCCAGCGAAGATGGAGGCTGTCCTGGCCGGAATCCCGGCGGCTACGGACGTCTTCTTGGACCTCGTCGTGGCCATGAAGCAAAAAGGGACGGAGAACCTGATCGTCGACCTTCGGGAAAACACCGGCGGGAATGATCTGATGGTACCGATCCTCCTGTACTTCCTCTTCGGTCAAGACGTCATGACGACCTATGACCGGGGATACCAGATCGCCAAGTATTCAGATCTCTTCTTCCAGATGTACTCGGCTGTCCGTCTCGAGGACATCAACCGGGGCCGCGACCTGCCGGTCGAGGCTCAGGACTACGATTTTTCGGAAGAGCGCGGGAGAGACTCGGCTCCGGCCCGGGCAGGGTTCGAGAAGAACATCATCTCCGAGCTGAAAAAGGCCCCGAGCTTCTATCGCATATACGAGAAGGGAATCTACAAGGCCCACCACCGTCCGAAGAAGCTCGTCGTTCTCTGCGCCGCCTTTACCTATAGCTCCGGTTTCTCCATGCTCGCGGCGCTGGACAACCTCGGCGCCACTCTGGTTGGGACGCCGTCCGCCCACGCCGGGAACAATTTCGGGGATTCCTTGCTGTTCCGGTTGAAGAATACCCAGATCGTGGGCGCCGTGTCGTTCAAGCAGAACATCACGTACCCGGACGATCCAGTGAAGGGCAGGTGCCTGATGCCCGATGTCCGGCTGACCTATGAGAAGCTGGCGTCCCTGAATTACGATCCCAACGGCGAAGTGCTGTTGGCGCTAGAGACCCTCGAACGCGCGGATTCGAATCCCCGATAGATGTGCCACGGCACCTGTTTCCCCGGTTGATTTTCTCCTGCAGGGGCCGCGGGCTGTGTCCCTCGCGTGCCGTCAAGCGAGCGGCCGCGCGGGCCGTCGGCGACGTGCTCTTCGTCGCGGTCAATTCGGATCTCTCGGTGCGCGAGAGCAAAGGGCCGCTGCGCCCGGTCGTGCCGGAGGACGAGCGGGCCGAGCTGCTCTCCCACCTCGACTGCGTGGACTGGATCGTGATGTTCGACGAGCCGACCGTGGCCGAGGTGCTGCGCGCGCTCAAGCCCCACGTCCACGCCAAGGGCACCGACTACACGGTCGAGACCGTGCCCGAGCGCGAAGTCGTGGCGGAGTGGGGCGGCGAGACCGTGATCTGCGGCGACGCCAAGGAGCACGCCACCACGGATTTGGTCGGCGAGATATTCAATCGCTACGCGCCCTGACGGGGCTCTGCCCCATCACCCCCTCGTCGTTCGTGGAGCTCCGCCCCGGGTGTCAAAACCCCCCACCCCCGGGCCCGCGCCGTCGCCCGCCGCGGAAGCCAGTCCGAGTTGAGCGTCCGACGGAAACCACGAATTTTGACAATTGCACGTGGGGGCGAAAGGCCGTAGATTGGCCCCGTGTAGCCTGAACTTGGAGACCGCATACACGCAGGAGACAGATTATGACCCATCGACGGAATGCGACGGTTTGTACCGTGGCCGTGTGCTTACTGCTCGGACCGGCAAGTTGGCTCGCCGCCGCGGAAAAAGGCGTCAAGCCTCGTGTGGAGAAACTGGACAACGGATTGGAACTGTTGATGGTGGAGAGGCGTGACCAGCCGATCGTGGCCGGGTGCGTGGCCTACGATGTCGGCTCGGTGAACGACCCGCGCGGGCAGAGCGGGATCGCCCACCTCTTCGAGCACATGCTCTTCAAAGGCTCGACCATCATCGGCACGACCGACTATCAGGCGGAGAAGAAGCTCATCGAAGAGCAGGAACAGCTCCGCGAGAAGATGAACGCGGAGATGGACAAGATGCGGGTGATGAAGCGGCACGGAAAGATCAGCGACGTGCTCGACCCCGCCCAGTGGACGCCGGAATACACGGCCATGAAGAAGCGCTTCGACGAACTGGTCGAGACGGAGCGTCCCTTCGTCAAGAACAACGAGCTGTTCAACCTCTACACTACGAACGGCGGGGCGGGACTGAACGCGGGCACCTCGGAAGACTTCACGATCTACTTCGTACAGCTTCCGGCCAACAAGATCGAGCTGTTCTTTTGGCTCGAATCGGACCGCATGTCCAACGGCATCATGCGGGAGTTTTACGTCGAGCGGGACAACGTGCGTGAGGAGCGCCGCTTGCGGACGGAGAGCACTCCCACGGGCAAGCTGAACGAGGCCTTCGAGGCCCTGTTCTGGCAGGCGCACCCCTACGGCGTACCCGTGCTGGGCTGGGCGTCGGAGGTGGAGTCGATCTCGGCCCAGGACGTTCGAGACTTCTACAAGATTTACTACGCCCCGAACAACGCCAAGATGGTGCTGGTGGGCGACTTTGATTCCGACAAAGTGGTGGACCTTGCCAAGCAGTATTTCGGGCGGATTCCGCGCGGCGCCAAGCCTCCGGTCCCGATCATTACCGAGGAGCCCAAGCCCATCGCGGAGCGCCGGTTGGACGGCGAGGCGGACGCCAACCCGATCGTGAGCGTCCGCTTTCACACCGTCGCGATGGGACATACGGATGAGGCCGCCCTCGACGTGCTCGCCCAACTCCTCTCCGGCAAGACCGGCCGGCTCTACAAGAGACTCGTGACCAAGGAGGAGGCGGCAATCGGTGAGCCCTCCGCGCAGCATTCGTCCCGGAAGTACGCCGGGTACTTCGAGATCGAGGCGACCGTCAAGGAGGGCCAAACGCCCGAGCAGGTCGAGCAGATGATGCTCGAGGAGGTGGACAAGCTCCGCGAGGGCGAGATCAGCGACCATGAACTTCAGAAGGTGAAAAACCAAGTGCTCGCTTTTTCGGTGCAGCGACTGCGAAGCAACATCGGCCTGATGTTCCAATTAGCGATCTACGATCTGTGGTACGATTGGAGCTACATGAACGAAGCGCCGGAGCGGATGCTGCAAGTCACCGTGGACGACGTGCATCGGATGGTCAAGACCTATCTTGAGCCGAAGACGCGGACGGTGGCGATCTACCGTACCAAGCCGGGCGGGTCGAAGGAGGCCGACCCGGAGTTGGCGGCGGCTCTGGCGAGCCTTCCCGCGGAGGCCCAAGGCGCGGTGAAGATGCAGCTCTCCAAAATCAAGGAATCGAACGATCTGGAGAAGCTACAGACCGGGCTGCAAAGGCTGGAACAGGCCCTTGCTTCCGGACAAGTTCCGGAGGAGCAGAAGGGCCTCATGAACGTGATGATGAAGACGATGAAATCCCGGGTGGCCGAACTCGAGGCCGCGAAGAAGGAGTCCAAATAACATGCGCACCAAGCTCAGTGTGATTTGCGGAATCGGGTGGATCGCGGTTGCGGCTGCACTAGTCCACGCCGACAAGCCCATTCCGGCCCATCCGAGCGAACTTCAGTACCCGAAGCTGGACTACAAGGTTCCCCCGGCGTCGCAGTTTCGCGAAGTCCTGTCCAACGGGATGGTCGTGTACATCGCCGAGGACCGGATGCTGCCGATCTTCGACCTGCACGTGACGCTGACGGCCGCGGATGCGTTCGACCCACCGGAGAAGATCGGACTCGCGTCACTCACCGGTGAGGAACTCCGCGACGGCGGCACGCAGGACCTGACCCCCGAGGAATTGGACGAGCGGGTCGAGTTCCTCGCCGCCCAAATATACACCAGCATCGGCGAGACCAGCGGCTCGGTCGGCCTGTCGCTGCTGTCCAAGGACATTGACGCGGGATTGGATCTGCTGATGAGCGTCCTTCGCTATCCGCGATTCGACGAGAGCCGCTTCCGTCTGGCCAAGGAGCGCCAACTGCAGAACATCAAGCGGCGCAACGACTCCACGGCGCAGATCGAAGGAACGGAGTGGGCCTTCCTGATGAACGGGGAGAACCATTTCAGCAATTGGTATCCCACGCCCTCGACGTTGAACTCCATCACCCGCGAGGACATGATCGCGTTCCACCGCAAGTACGTGCACCCCGGCAACATGATCGTCGCGGTTGCGGGGGACTTCGATCGGGCGGAGATGCTCAAAAAGTTGGGAAAGGCGTTCGCCGGTTGGCCGGCGGGTGAAAAAACCGCGCGGGCCTTCCCCAAGCCTGACCTTGAACCCAAGCCCGGCGTTTACGTGCTCCCCAAGGAGGACGTCAATCAGGGGCGCGTGACCATCGGGCACCGGGGCATTATGCGCGGTACGCCGGATGAGTTCCCCCTCCAGGTCATGAACGGCATTCTGGGCGCCTCGGGTTTCCGGTCGCGTCTGGTGGCTAGGGTGCGTTCGGACGAGGGATTGGCGTACAACACGGGCAGCCAGTTCGGACAGGGCATTTACTGGCCTGGTAATTTCCGCGCCTGGTTCCAGACCAAGAGCAACTCCTGTGCATACGCGACCAAGCTCGTGATCGAGGAGATCAACCGTTTGAAGACGGAAAAGGTCACCCAGCAGGACGTGGACGACACGGTCAACTTCTACGTGGAGAGCCTCCCGCAGCGTTTTGAGTCGAAGCTGGCCATCTTGGAGACGTACACCGGCGATGAGTACACCGGGCGCGACCCGAAATACTGGGAGACCTACGTCGAGAATCTCAAGAAAGTCACCCCGGACGACGTGCAGCGTGTGGCCCAAAAGTACCTCCATCCCGATCAGCTTGTGATTCTCGCCGTCGGCGATGCCGAGGCGATCATGGCGGGCGGGTATGACAAGGCCAAGGACCTGAAGCTCGACGTCTTCGGACCGGTGAAACGCCTTCCGCTGCGTGATCCGGAGACCATGCGCCGATAGTACGAACTTGCGTTTGGAACAGAGCGGCGTCTGCGTGATCAGAACCGCGACCGTAAGGGAACGGGCGGGTCGTAAGGCACGGCTTGCCGCGAAGGTTCGGGCTCGCGCCGTCGCGTCGTACCTGACCATCCTTGTGCCGGCGTGGGCCGCCGAGGATCGCAACGTGACGATCACCGGCGGCGCCGACGCCTCCGGGCACACCTACACGTGGCAAGTCGCCAACTCCGGTCCATCGTCGATCGTTGAGGTCCGTTTCCCTCATTATCGCGCCGGACTTTTTTTCGCCCCGCAGCGCTGGTCGAGCGAATGCACGGCCTTGGTTCATGTCGGGGTCAAGAACGAGCCTGGGGTTTGCACCGCGCGGGCGGGGTCGCCGGGGGAGGGGATCGCTCCCGGCCGATCCGCGACGTTCTCCATGCAGATCGCGCCGGCCGGAGCGAAACGCGGCCGGGGGGTGGTAACGCTGCGGTTCGACGGTGGGACTGAGATGCGGGTCGGCGGCGTTGAGCTTCCCCAGGCGGAGGGGTTGGGTGACAAGTACGTGTCACTCATCGGCCTGGGCGCGGTGTTTATGATCTTTATCCTGGCTCAGGTGATCCGCAAACGCCGAAAGCCGGCTATGCCGGCGGGCGGAGGGCCAGCGGGGGAGAGAGGATTTCGTTCAGGATGATCGCTCGGCGTAGGTCCCTGTGCGTGGGGCGATCGAACAAGGTCATGCCGTCGTCGGACGTGGTCGGTGCGGCCGCGGGGGCGACGTGACGCTGCACGTGGCCGATCCGCTTTTCCACGAGCTCCGCCTTTCGTTCCTCTCGCTCCTCGATCGAGCGGCGCCCGACCTTGGGCCGCGGAGGGGCCGGCCGTTTGGCCCGTTGCGGGGCGGGCGGACCTTCTCGACGAGCCCGCGGCGGCGGCGGCGTGGGGACGGCGGCCTCCAGATCGACCGCGCCGTCCAGTACCATATCTAGAATCGTCCGTACGACCGGCGGAAACGCCTGGGGCACATCCGCCGGCGGCTGCGTCCGCACTTGCGGCGGAAGCGGTTTCGCCACGGGGCGCTCAAACAGTTGCGGCGGGCGCCGCGGGGGCGGCATCGGACGGGCGACGGGCGTAACCGTTCGGATCGTCCGTGGCGCCGTCTGCTGCCCTTCGCCCTTCGCCTTTGCGGCCTCACGGGCGCGGTCGAGCTTCGCTGTGATCGCCTTGCCAAGCCCGCCCAACGCGGACCCGGCAATGATGATGACCACCACAACGCCCTGAATCCAATCGCCGATGTCCTGAATCGCCAGCATGGTCGTGCCACTGCTCGAAGAGCAGTGCGTTCGGACTCTTAATAGCCCGTTGAGAAAGTCCAAAGTGCTTGTGTGGCACCGGCATCTTGCCGGTGAAAACACGGGCTGGAAGCCCGTGCCACACCCTTTTCAACAGGCTGTTAACCCAAGCCACTGCTCACAGAGCAGTGGCACGTACAGGTATCATCCTTTGTGTTCGGCGGGGGGCGCTTCCCCGCGGCCGATGGAGTCGCGCATCCCCGTGTCGGCCTGGATGTTCTTCATCCGGTAGTAGTCCATGATGCCCATGTGTCCGCTGCGGAACGCCTCGGCCATGGCCTTGGGAATCTCCGCTTCGGCCAGAGTGACCAGGGCGCGGTTCTCCTCGATCTTAGCCTTGTTCTCGGCGGCGAGGGCCATGGCCATGGCGCGGCGTTTCTCAGCCTCGGCCTGGAAGCGGCGTTTATCAGCCTCCGCCTGATCGGCCTGGAGCTTGGCGCCGATGTTCTCTCCCACGTCCACGTCGGCGATGTCGATGGAAAGAATCTCAAACGCGGTGCCCGAGTCGAGCCCTTTAGCAAGGACGGCCTTGCTGATGCGGTCGGGGTTCTCGATCACTTCCTTGTAGGAATTCGCCGACCCTATCGCGCTGACGATGCCTTCGCCGACGCGGGCGATGATGGTCTCCTCCGTCGCCCCGCCGATGAGCTGTTTGATGTTCGTCCGCACGGTAACCCGGGCTCTGGCCTTAAGCTGGATGCCGTCCTTGGCCACCGCGTCGATCGTCGCCTTGCCTGCTTCGGTCCGCGGGCTGGGCACGTCAATGACTTTCGGGTCGACGCTGGTCTTGACCGCGTCGGTGATGTCGCGCCCCGCAAGGTCAATGGCGCAGGCCTTTTTCCAATCCAAATCCAGGACCGCGCGGTTGGCGGCGATCATCGCCCGCGTGACGTTGGGCACCCGACCGCCCGCGAGGTAATGGCTCTCCAGATCGTTGGTGGAGACGGTCGAGATGCCCGACTTCACCAGTTGGATTTTGCAGATCACCACGGTCTGGGCGTCGACTTTCCGCAGTCGCATCCCGATCAGGTCGAACATGCCCACGTCCGCGTTGCTCATGAACGCTTGCAGCCACAGACGGAAGAACTGGAGGAGCACCAAGGCGATCGTCAGGACGACTAGGCCGAGGATGACCCAGGCGATCGTCCAGATGGAGCCGGTGATCTGCCCTAACAACGAAGCCGGAATTGCAAGCATGATCTAAAGCCTTTCGCGATGTAGCGCCACCCCCCGTGGGTGGCGCGGAAGCGAACGGCGCCGCCCACAAGGGACGGCGCTACACGTTACAAACGAACACCTAGGCTTTCCTCTCCTGGACGGCCAGTTGACCGCCGACCACCCGCAGACCTTCCACGGCCACGCCCGCGTCTAACATGCCGAACTCGGCAACGCAGGATACGCGCCGTCCGTTGAACTCGCAAATCCCCACGGGACGCAGGGTCGACAGCGAGCGGCCGGTCTGCCCGATGAAGCGGCTGATTTCCTCCACGGGCACGCTGGTGTCGCGGGGCGTCAGCACCGGGTTGGGCGGGGCGATCCGCCTACCCACCCAAGTCCGAGGCCAGACCTTGACCGCCGCCACCGCGAAAACCGGCAGAACCACAAGGCACGCGAGTACGGAAATCGCCCCCGCCTTCTCCCCGCCGAAACGGAACGTTTGAACAATTCCAGCGATAAGCAGGGCGACGCCGACGAAGGTCAACATCCCGTGCGAAGGGATGAACAACTCTGCGACGAGTACCAACGCCCCGGCGCCGAACAAGAGGGCAATGATTCCGACTTCGGACATAGGGCTACCCTTCCAGTCTAGCGCTGGGCGGCGCGCACAACGACCCGGTTGCCGCGCCGCTCGATCACTTGGATCATACAGTTCGCCTCAAGGTACTCGCCCTCGGTCACGACGTCAACGAGGACGGAACCGAAGCGTGCCTTTCCCGCCGGTCGCAAGGCGCCTTCCGCTTGGCCGATGTCTCCGACCCGGGCCATGCCGCGATACGGGTCCTCCACCGCCACCTGCGAGGGAGTCGGGTTGGCCGGCACCAACTTGTTGAAGATCGGAACCCGCGGCAGGAACCGGCTGAGCATCAGCATTCCGATCAGCGAAGCAACCATCGACGACACCAAAGTGACGACAGCCAGCTTCAGCCCTTCGATCGTGGTCGGTAAGGCCGGGAAAAGCTGCGGAAAGGTCCGACCCGGCTCGTCGGGGATGAAGGTGGCGATCAGTCCGGTCAGAACCATCATGACTCCGCTGATGCCGGCAACGCCGAAGCCGGGAAAGACGAACAGCTCGAGACCAATCAGCAACAGTCCGGCGAGGATTAGCACAATCTCCCACACATTGGCCAGTCCGGTGACGTAAGGCGCCCCGACGAACACCGCCAAAGCGATCAGGGCGACCAGACCCGCGAGGCTGAGGCCCGGCTGGTGAAACTCCACATAGGCCGCGAGGAAAATGACCACCAGCAAGAACCCCCGCACGTAGAGCGAGGTCAGCCAAAGGGCGAGCGACTCGGACCACAGCGGCCTCAAGCGGATCAGCGTGCCCAGGCCGTATCGCGCCCGCAAGTCGCCCTCATCCGTCACGATGCCCTTGCTGAATCCAAAGGCGATCGCCTCGCTCGGCGACATCTCCAGAAGCTGGTCATCCCGCACGATCGGCTGCAACGTGGGGACCTCCATATCCAACACCGGGTCGTGATACTTCTGTACCAACCTCCATTCCGGTTCGGGGCGCGGAGCGGGGTCCACGTTGTCGGCGCTCGTCGGGGCGCTCGGCTTGTCTTCGCCCAGGCGTTTGATCTTCTCATCACGGAACACGAACTCGCGCTCCCCGGTCTTGACGTTTTCGAGCCACCAGACTTCGCGTTCGGGGATGACCAGCGCCTCGCAGAGGGCCTGACTGTAGCCGTTCTTTCGGGCCGACGTGCGGAAGTCATGCAGAACCGGCGTATAGGCTTTCGGTTGCAGTTCCTTTGGGATCGCCGTTACGCCGCTCGGCCCGCCCATGATGACCTGCGAGTCGCCGATCCGCGAGGATCGGGCCATCACGATCTCATCGCACGCCATGGCCACCAGAGCGCCGCCCGAATGGGCATTGGGGTTCACCCAGGCGACGGTCTTGACGTCGGTGAGACTGCGGATGAGGTCGGCGACGGCGATGGAACTGGTGACCAACCCGCCGGGGGTGTCCATGTCGAGGATGATGACTTTCGCCCCTTGCGTGCGTGCCATGTCGATGCGCCGCTTGAGGCTTTCGACCGTCACATCGGTGATCTCGTCGCGCAGGGGGAGAATCGCCGCTGTCGTGTTGCCCACTGGAGCGGTCGGCTCGGGGCCGGCCAAACCAAGTGAAGTCCCTACGCCGGACAGCGCGACGAGAGCGCTTGTCAGACGAAAGCCGACCGACGAGTGCCGCAGGCGAAGTCGATGGGTCATATTTGAAGCCTCACATCCGGCGCAAGAAGCCACTTGCCCCTTATGACGCCCTGTCTAATTCTACTGCCGTCCGTTATCGGCGGCAAGTTGAAACCGCGTGTGAGATTGTAACCGTTACCCTGGTTCCCAAGGCGTCCATCCCGCCGTCGCGGCGTCAACGGGCGGCAGCCGCCGTGGAAATCCGGCTAGGGCTCGACGTTCGCCACCACTCTATCGTACGGCGCAGGCCCTCTTCCAGGTCCACCTTCGCCCGCCAGCTCAGCAGCTTTTCGGCACGGGTAGTGTCCAACCGACGCCTCGGCTGACCGTCCGAGCGCTGGGCGTCCCAGACAATCTTCCCCTCGAACCCGCACAGCCGCGCGATGAGCGTCGCCAAGTCGGCGATGGTGATCTCCCTCCCGCTGCCCAGGTTGATCGGTTGAGGATCGTTGTGGACTTCAGCGGCGGTAATGATCGCTTCCGCGGCGTCCTCGACGTACAGAAACTCGCGACTGGCCTTGCCCGTCCCCCAACATTCGACAACGTCGCGCCCTTGGTCGACAGAGTCGCAGAACTTGCGGATCATGGCCGCAATGACGTGCGACGTTTGTAAGTCGAAGTTGTCCCCGGGGCCATAGAGGTTCACGGGGATCAAGTAGATGCCGTCGAACCCGTACTCCCGACGATAGGCGTCCAACATCACACCCAAGGCTCGCTTGGCGACGCCGTACGGCGCGTTGGTCTCCTCCGGATAGCCCGCCCACAGGCTTTCCTCCCGGAAGGGTAGGTCGCAGAACTTGGGGTACGCGCAGACCGTGCCGACCTGGACGAACTTTTCCACGCCGCGCTTCCGTGCCTCTTCGATCAGGTTCAACCCCATGGCCATATTGGCGTAGAAGAAGCGACCGGGGTGCTCCTCATTGGCCCCGATCCCGCCGACCTCCGCGGCCAAGTGAATGACGATGTCCGGGCGGACCGCATCGAACAACCGCGTGACCGCGTCCGCCTGGGTCAGGTCGAAGTCGCGTTTCCGCGGGACGAAGGGCTCGCGCACGCCGCGTTCGCGCAGCTTGGCGCAAAGGACGCGGCCGAGAAACCCCGCCCCGCCCGTCACACAGATTCGTTGATGCGTCAATGATGCCACTCTTTGTCACTCATTGTCTGTTGCGCCACGCCTTGTGGGCGGCGCTACGCTTCGCCGGGAGTATTATCGGCCGCCCCGCCGACTCCGCACAGAAAAACACCGGCGACCCCGCGCCTAGTCCTCCTGTGAGACGACCGCACGACCACCCTTGACCACCGTCCGCACGCAGTTTCGCCCCGGTTCGTACAGCCAGCGCTCGACGGTCGGCACATCCAGAACGACCAGGTCCGCCTGCATTCCGACGCGGATGGCGCCGAGGCGATCGTGCCGATTCACAGCGGCGGCGGCGTTGGCCGTCGCCGCGACGACGGCTTCGATCGGCGTCAGCCGCATCTGCGTACAGGCGACGGACATCACAAGGGGCAACGACTCCACCATCGACGAGCCCGGGTTGTAGTCGGTGGCCACCGCGACGGGCAGATCGGCCTCGATCAACCGGCGGGCCGGGGCGTATTCGACGCCCAAGAACCACGAACACGCGGGAAGCAGAACGGCTACGCATCCCGCCTTCTTCATCGCGGCGATTCCCGCGTCGTCGATTTTCTCCAAGTGATCGGCGGAGATCGCGCCCACTTCGCCCGCCAGCGTCGAAGCCCCCATCTGCGTGATTTGATCCGCGTGGAGCTTGGCCCGCAGGCCGAAGGGCTTCGCCGCCGTCAGCACCCTTCTTGACTGCTCGATGGTGAAGGCCGTGGTTTCACAGAACACGTCGCAGAACTCGGCAAGGCGCTCGTCCCGCAGGCGTGCCAGAATCTTGTCATCGAACACCGTGTCGAGATAGGCATCGCTGCGGCCGTCAAACTCCTTGGGCGTGGTGTGAGCAGCCAGATAAGTAGCAACCAGTTCGATCGGCTGCAACGTTCGCAACCGGCGGACGGCCTCCAACACCTTGATCTCATCAGCGACGGTCAGGCCGTATCCGCTCTTGATCTCGACAGTCGTGACGCCGTTGTGCAGCATTCTCGCAAGTCGCGGCAGCGCAAGCTCGACGAGGTCCTCCATGCTCGCACGACGAACGGCGTCCACGGTGACGCGGATTCCGCCGCCCGCGTGGGCGATCTCGGCGTAGCTCGTGCCCTCGATGCGTTGAACAAACTCCGCCTCGCGCGTTCCCGCGAAGACGGCATGAGTATGACAGTCGATCAGTCCGGGCAGCACGCACCCGCCGCGGGCGTCGACGGACTCGCAACCCGACGGGGCGTTCAGGTCCGCCTCCCGTCCAAACCAGGCGATGCGGTCGGCCTCGATCACGACGGCGGCCGAGGGGATACGCTCGACCGTCCGCATGGATCGTCCGCCGACCGGTCCGGGCGGCACCACGACCAATTCGCCGATGTTCCGAATCACGACCATGCGGATTCGCCGGATCATAGAGCCGTCCCGCATTCCGGACAGAGGCCGGAGACGTTCCCGGTCAGATTATATCCGCATTCGAGACATTCGTTGCGCCCTTTGCGACCTGCTCGTCGCCGCTCGCGGATCGAGTCGCGGATCGGCGGGATCATCAGCAGGATTGCGATCCCCCAGACCGGCAGACGAACGTAGCTCGACTCGACGCGCCACAGTTGACCTCGAAAGATGCGGGGAGGGAAGGGCTGCGGGCCGATCTTCAGCCGCCACCCGCCGCCGAGGGGTGGGACGTTGTAGCGATTGCCGATGGTGATGGGAACTCGGAAGACCGGCGGGGGGGGCGGGCCGTACGCCCCGTCGTCAGGCGAGGGCGAAGGGCCGGATTGCGATGCCACGAAGAGGATCGCCTGGTATTCCGCCGCCTCGGCACGAACCGGCTCCACCGGCGAGTGGAACCAAAACAGTCGAACGCGGCCGTCGTAGAAGTGCAAGACGAACACGTCATGATCGAAGCAGGATAGCGTCATCGAAGGGATGATGAGGTAGCTGCACGCCCCGGCCACCGCCAGTGCGGCCCCGATGAGTGCACATCCCCCCGCGACGATTCGGCGTCTCATACCGCCATTATAGGGTGACATCCGGCTTAAGAGTGCATACGAACCCCCCCCTTTGGGGGAGAGGGCAGGGTTCGGCGGACCCGCCGCATGAATGCGGCGGCTCGGGCGAGCTCAACGCGTCGTCAGGCTCTTCGGGCCGCGAAGCTCCGGCACGGGCGGCAGCTTGGGCATCGGACGATTCTTGAACTTCTCGTAGTTCTCCGTTTGCATACTGGTCAGCTCAATCGGCCGGCCGTCGATGAACATGTGCGTCACCTGGGCGACGGTCTGGATCGGGGTATCCGTCGTGACGATCAGGTCCGCCCGCTTGCCCGGTTCGATCGAGCCTACGCGATCGGCAATTCCGAGAATATCAGCCGCGCCGAGAGTCAACGCGTACTCGGCACGCTCGCGAGGCAATCCGTGGGCGACGGCCATGCCCACGATGCTCCCGAGATCGAACGCGCCCGAGGCGCTCTCGCTGCCGAAACAGAAGCGCACTCCGGCCCGGTCCAGCTCACTCGCGCAGCGATACACCGAGTCCCACATCTCATACTCGCCGCGCGGATAGCTCAACACCGTTCCCAAGATGACCGGGATGTCCTTTTGCTTGAGCACATCGGCGAGCTTCCAGGCCTCCTCGCCGCGGCTGAGGACGCACTTGAGCTTGTGTTTCTCCGCGAATTCGAGGGTATCCAGAATGTGCTTGTAGCTCGCGGCCTCGAATACAACCGGCTTTTCGCCGCGCACATAGGGGATCATCGCCTCGAGGGCGAGGTCCACGTCGTAACGAATCTTGGCATCCGTCGCCGCAAGCTGTTTCACCTCCGCGTAATGCTTGGCCTTGGCGATGTAATCCTCCAGTTGCTTGAGCGCCTTCTTGTGCTCGTCGGTTTGCTTCTTCTTGGCCTCTTTGTCCTCGGGAAGATGAACCGGCAGACTCGGCACGCTCATGTGCAAGCCGTAGGCGTCCACCACCAGCATTTCCGGGGCCGTCCAACCGTCGAGATGAATGACCGCGCTCTGCCCGCTGATGCGTCCGCCGGATGGTCTCGCCAACGCCGTGGTGATCCCCGCCGTGCGGGCAATGCGGATGTGTTCGCTGTGCGAATGGACCGCGCTGGCGGCCTTGAGCTGCGGATTGAACGCCCCGATTTCGCTGAAATCCCGCGTGGAACGAAGCGAGTCGATTTCGTTCAAACCGAGAATGCTGCTCGCGTCGATCAAACCCGGATAGACGTGCAATCCCGATCCGTCAATCACGCCCGCGCCGGGCGGAGCGGTAGCATCGGGCCCGACCGTCAGAATCTTGTCTTCCAAGATCACGACCGTGCCCTTCTCGATCACCGACCCGCTGATGGGGTGAATCGTCGCGCCGACAATGGCGTATGCTCGGTGCGGAGTCTGCGGGATCGTGCGATCCACGAACGCCGGACCGACTTTCCAGTCGGTCAGCGGTTCCACCGGATCGGGCCGCGGATCCTCGAAATAAACTTCCCCGTCGATCAGCGTCATCACGCATTTGCTGAACGTGTTGAGCGGGTAGCCGTTGAAGATGGCCAGGTCGCCGTCCTTGCCGACCTCGATGCTCCCGATCCTGTCAGCGACCTGCAACTGCATGGCCGGGTTGAGCGTCACCAAGCGTAGGGCTTGGTTTTCATCCAACCCACCCCATTTGATGCACTTGGCCGCCTCCTGGTTGAGGTAGCGGATCGTGTTCGGTGAATCGGAGTTGACCGACGCGTTGACGCCGCGCTGGGTCATCAGGGCCGCGTTGTGCGGAATCGCGCCGTAGGCTTCGACTTTGTACGCCCAGTCGTTCGCGAACGTGGATGCCCCGCACCCGTGCCGGGCGAGTTCCGGCGCGACGCGGTAGCCTTCAAGCACGTGATGCAGCGTCCCGATGCGGATGCCGTATTCCTCCGCGACGGCGAGCAGCCTCAGAATCTCCTCCGAGCGGTAGCAGTGACTATGGACGGTCATCTTGCCGGAGAGCACGTCGGCCAAGGCTTCGAGCCGCAGGTCCTTCCGCGGCGGGGGTAGGTCCTGACCCGATTGCGATTGCCGGTTGTAGTCGTCCCACTCCCGTTGGTACTTCTTCGCTGCTTCGAAGGCGGTGCGGATCGTCGCCTCGACGCCCATTCGCGTGTTGGGATAGCGCTTTCCGAAATTTTCGAAGAAATTGGCCTGCGTGACGTTCTCGCCGAGAGCGAACTTGATGGACCGTGGAGCGTCGGCGATCACCATTTCCGCGACCGGCCGCTCGTACTTGAGCTTGAAGACGACATTCTGCCCGCCGATGGGATTGGCCGATCCGTGCATCGCGAGGTGCGTAGTCGCCCCGCCCGCAAGCGCGCGGTACATGCCGATGTCGTGCGGGTCGATCGTATCGCCGACTCGCACCTCCGCGCTGATCGCTAACGTTCCCTCGTTCACCCCGTCGATCCCCAGATGTGAGTGGCTGTCCACGATGCCGGGGATTACATATCGGCCCGTCGCGTCGATCACCGTCACCCCGTCCGGCGCGGTCACATCGGGCCCGATGGCCGCGATCTTCCCGTTGCGGATCAACACCGATCCGTTCGGGATCGTCGGACCCGAGACCGGTATAACGGTCGCGTTCCTTACCAACACGTTCCCGCCGGTTCTGGTCTTGGGGATACGATCGGCCTTGAGTTCGACGGCCCAGGTCGGTCCCTTGTCATCCTTCTCGTCGGCGATATCGACCCCGCCGGCTTTTTCTTCTGCCTTCGCTGTTGAGCCCTCTGCGGGCTTGCCTCCTTCATCGCCGTCGGGCTTCTTATCCTTGTCTCCCTTTTCCTTCTCGTCCTCGGCTTCGATCTCGATCTTCTTGCCGTCGATGAACACGAACTTCACCTTGCCGGCCTTATCCGACAGTGGCTTGGTCATCACCGTCACGTCGGCGACGTAACCGGGTGCGATCGCGCCGAGTTGGCCCTTCATGCCCAGTATTTCCGCCGCATTCGTCGTCAATGCCGCCAGAGCCGCATCCTCGGGCAGGCCCTTTTCGATCACCATCCGCAGGCTGTCCATGAACTCCGATACTTTCTTGAACGGACGAGTGGTAAACGCAAACGGCACGCCGGCCTCATGCAGGCGAATCACGTTGGCGACTTGCTCTTCCCAAAGTCGGCGTTGTTCCTTGCGAAGCCTCAGGGGTTCGTAAATCTTCTCTTCCTTCTCTTCCTTTTTGGATTCCTTCGCCTCGGCGCCTTCCTTCGACTCAGCCGAGCCCTCCGCCGAGTCGGGCGCTTTGGCGTCGGGCTTCTTGGTCTCCGATTTGGGCTTCTTTCTGCCGTACTCCGGCTCCTCGTCGAACTTGAGACTGACGATGAGCGGCACACGTTCGGCCTTGAGGCGATCAATCACCTTCCACGCCTCCTTCGCTCCCCTGATCGCCACGTCGAGCTTGAACTCGGCGGTCAGGTTCAAGGCGCGGAGGATTTCGTTGTCCGTGTTGGCCTCAAAGAAGATGCGCTGCGACCGGCCCAGCATCGGCTGGAGCGAATCCAGAGCGGCGTCGGTCGGCGGCCGCGTCCCATTCGTCGGATGACGCTCGAAATACTTTTGCAACTTTGCATGTCGGCGGGCATCGAGAAGGACCTGCCGGAACTGGGCGAACGCGCCGAGGATGGTCTGTGGATACTCGCCCGGCTCGCCGATGGTGAACGACCCGTGTTGGGCCACGTCCGAAAGGAGCACGGCGCGGCGGATCGGATCGTTGGAAAGACTCACCAGGTCGCTGCTTCCGCCGAGAAGTCCGTCGCGCGGGGCGACGAGGGCGGCGGTGAATCCGAGGGCCCGATGGACCTCGCGCTGCTTGTCGTCGGGAACATACTGCTCGATGGCCCGGATTTGCGGGCGGATGCCTCGGCGGTCCGCAAAGCGGGTGGCCGGCAGCGGCCCCTCACGCGGGTCGGGATTGAGGTCCTCCGTTCGTTCGCGTTCTTCCTTGGTCCGCTCCTTTTCGGGGATGCCGAGGTTGGTGTGGGCGTCGATGAACCCCGGGTAGGCGATGAGACCGGACCCGTCGATGCGTTCAGCCTCCGGCGGGATACCGACGTCCGTCCCGACGGCGACGATGCGGCCCTCAAGCATGACAATCGTGCCCGACTCGATCGTCGTACCGGTCCCCGTGACGATCTTCACGCCGGTAAGTGCGATGGGCGTCTCAAAGTCGGCCCGGACCGAATGGTCGGTGAGCCCGACTGATCCTTCGAGGCTCAGGACAAGAGCCAGGAGTACAAAAAGGCTGTGGACCGACCGGCTGTTACGTCCGTTTTCCACGATTCCTTCGAGCCTCAGGACAAGCGTCGCCCTTCTATGAATGGACGCGTACGCGAGAAACAACCACCCGGTACGTAAAGGGCAAGGCGTGCGGCGACCGACCGCGTCCCAGGGCGAGCAGTGTAAGGACTGCCCCACGTCATGTCGATAACCGATCCTTCGCCGCTCAGGACAAGGCGGGAAACCCGATCCGCCTACGGACGGGACAAGTCGGGGACGCTGTGTTAGAACTTGTCAACAACGCGGCTCGCGGAAGTCGCGAACGGACGGAGCTTGAAGATGGCCGGCATTCTGGTAACCGGGGGAGCGGGATTCATCGGCTCGCACCTGGCGACGCGCTTTGTCGAGCTGGGCCACCGGGTCCGCGTCTTCGACAATTTCTCGACGGGACACCGATCCAACCTGTCACACCTGGGCAGGCGGGTCGAATTGATCGAGGCCGACCTGCGTGACGCGGCGGCGTGCGTGAACGCGTGCGAGGGGATCGAGTTCGTCTTCCACGAAGCCGCGCTCGGGTCCGTACCCAAATCCGTCGAGGACCCGCAGACCAGCCATGACGTAAACATCAACGGGACGTTCAACATTCTTCGGGCCGCGGTGGGACAAAAGGTCCGCCGCTTCATCTACGCGGGGAGCAGCTCGGCCTACGGCGATACCGACGAATCGCCCAAGCATGAAGGAATGCGCCCGCGACCGCTCAGCCCCTACGCCGTACAGAAGCTCACCGGCGAAGAATACGCCCGCGCGTTCCACGTTTGTTACGGGTTGGAAACGATCACGCTGCGATATTTCAACGTGTTCGGGCCGAGGCAGGACCCTAAGAGCCAATACGCGGCGGCGATCCCCGCCTTCGTCAGTGCGATCTTGCACGGACAAACGCCAACCATATATGGCGATGGAGAGCAGTCGCGGGACTTCACTTACATCGACAACGTGGTCGACGGGAACATCGCGGCGATGTCAGCGAAAAAGACCCGCGGGGAGACGGTCAACCTAGCCTGCGGCGGACAAATTACGGTGAACCAAGTGATCGCGGCCATCAACAAGGCGCTGGGGACAAACGTCCGACCGCAATACGTCGATCCACGACCCGGCGACGTGCGACATTCATGCGCCGACGTGCGCTTGGCGACGACGCTTCTGGGATATGTCCCGAAGGTGTCCTTCGAGGACGGTCTGCGCCGCGCAATCGACTACTACCGCTCGATCGCATGACCGCCGATGGCCAACCCGTTCCGCCGCCGCAACCACCGCGGTCGCAACGGCATGGGGACCCCATGTTCGAAACTCGATGCTTTCGGATTCTCGATGCCAACTTCAACCGAGCCCGCGAGGCCCTGCGGGTCATGGAGGAATACGCGCGATTCGTGCTCGACGACGCGGGGTTGACGGCGGCGATCAAGGAGGCGCGGCACGCCCTGACGCATGAGGTCGTGGAGATGGTCGCGCGACTTCAAGCCGGCGGCTCTGTCATCCGCTACCGGGACATCATCGGCGACGTGGGGCGGGAGATTGCGACCCGAAGTGAGTATGAGCGTACGGATGCGGCGGCGGTCGCCGTCGCGGCCGGAAAGCGGCTGAGCGAAGCCTTCCGGGCGATGGAGGAGTACGGCAAGGTCGTCGAACCGACTCTCGCGGCGGCGATCGAGAAGATCCGGTACCGGGGTTATGAGCTTGAGCGACGATTGACCCTCACCACCCAGGCCCGGCAACGCTTCGGGCACGTGCGGCTGTACGTGGTCGTGACCGAGGAGCTATGTCGGGGAGATTGGTTCGAGACCGCCCGGGCGGCGCTTCGCGGTGGGGCCGATTGTCTACAGCTTCGTGAGAAGAGGCTGACCGACCGGGAGCTGCTCGAACGGGCCAAACGGTTAACCGCCCTGTGTCGAGAGCATGAGGCCCTGTTCATCGTCAACGATCGGCCTGACATCGCCGTGGCGAGCGGCGCAGACGGCGTGCACCTGGGGCAGGAGGACCTGCCGGTGGCCGCGGTGCGACGGATGGTGCCGGCGTCGTGTATCGTCGGCGTCAGCACGCATACGATCGAGCAAGTGTGCGCTGCGGCTGACCAGGCCCCCGACTATATCGCCGTCGGGCCGATGTTCGAGTCGCCGACCAAACCGCAAACGCGCATCGCCGGGCCGGCGACGCTCGCGGCGGCGCACGCCCAGACCGGGTTGCCGTTGGTCGCCATCGGGGGAATTACGGCGGAGAACGCGACGACGGTTCTGGCCGCTGCCCCGTGTTGTCTGTGCGTTTGCCAGGCGGTGATCGCCCAGCCCGACGTGACCGCGGCCGCGCGTCGCCTGCGGGACGTCATGGATCGCGCGGTGGAAGCAGCCGACGGTCCGTCCGCGAAAGAAAAGCGGACGTAGCCCGCGGATGGATCATCACAATTCCAACAGGGTTCCGGCCTCGCGGTCGATATCCAATAGGAAGCCGTCGACAAAGTCGCGGTCTGCGCCGATATTTCGCGCAGGACGAGTCGTCGGGCGGAATCGGGCGCCGGTGCAGCATTGACTCTACACGGCTGCGGACCTAACATTGAGTGAGTTATCGGAAGCGGCTTTGACGGTGCCGGTCGACGCCACTGGACTTGCGTGTCGACGATCGGACAGGCGCGCCGAGATCCATCGCACGCACGTCCCGACGACACGATTGTAACCGACCGGACTTCGGGCAGAAGGTGGAGTCCGAGTTCCGCATGGAGAACTGCGGTCATGGGAAACGCGGCTGACATTGTTTCCGTCGTCGAACAGCATTTGAACCCGAATCGGTTTCGGGAGCAGCATTGGGAAGGCGCATTCTCGGACTATCTGGAGTTGGTGGCGGCCAACCCGCGCGTGGCGCGCAACGCTTTCCAGCGCATCTATGACATGATCATGTACTTCGGGTGCAAGCGCTATACGTCCCTGCGCCAGGAGTTGCAGCGCTACAACTTCTTCTCCGACCCGATCGACAACGGCGCCGACGCGATCTACGGACTGGACCGGGCGCTGATGAACCTGGTCGACTTCTTCAAGTCGGCGTCGCACCAGTATGGCACGGAGCGTCGGATTCTGCTGTTGCACGGCCCGGTCGGGTCGTCGAAGAGCACCATTGCGCGACTGCTGAAAAAGGGACTCGAATACTACTCCAAGCTCGACGAGGGCGCACTGTACACGTTCGCGTGGCATATTCCCGATGAACATGGAAAAACAACGGTTCATGCGTGCCCGATGCACGAGGAACCGCTGAAGCTCATTCCTCTCGAAGCCCGCAGGGCCGTCTTGACGAAAATCAACCAGGAACTCGATGAGGGCTCGCAACTGCGGATCGACGGCTCGCTCGACCCGTTCTGCCGGCGAATGTTCGAGGACCTGTTGGTCCGCAACGACGGCGACTGGCGCAAAGTCATGGAGCACATCCGGGTACGGCGACTGATCCTGAGCGAAAAGGACCGCGTGGGCATCGGGACCTTCCAACCCAAGGACGAAAAAAACCAGGATTCAACGGAACTGACCGGCGACATCAACTATCGCAAAATCGCGGAATACGGCAGCGACAGCGACCCGCGGGCGTTCAACTTCGACGGCGAACTGAATATCGCCAACCGCGGGATGGTCGAGTTCATCGAAGTGCTCAAGCTGGACGTGGCCTTCCTCTATGATTTACTGGGAGCATCGCAGGAACACGTCATCAAGCCCAAGAAATTCGCTCAGACGCATATCGACGAGGTCATCGTGGGGCATACCAACGAACCCGAGTACAAGAAATTGCAGTCCAATGAACTGATGGAAGCCTTCCGCGACCGAACCATCAAGATCGACATTCCGTACAACATTCGTCTGGACGACGAGATCGCGATTTATCACAAGGACTTCAACAAGGAGCGCATTCGCGGGATCCACATCGCCCCGCACACCATCGAGATGGCCGCGATGTGGGCGGTGCTTACCCGTCTTGAGGAACCGAAAAAAGCCGGCCTGACGTTGATGCAGAAACTCAAGCTCTACAACGGCAAGAGCATTCCCAATTTCACCGAAGACTCGGTGCGCGAACTGCGCGACGAGGCCCCGCGAGAAGGAATGCAGGGCATCAGCCCGCGATACATCCAGGACAAGCTCTCCAATTCTCTCGTCAGCGACCAGGCCATTCAGGAGAAGTGCATCAACCCGTTTATGGTGATGAACGAGCTGGAGGCCGGGATGGCCCACCACAGCCTTATTACCGATGAGGAACTGAAGAGCCGTTATCGGGAACTCCTCGCGTTGGTCCGAGAAGAGTATGAGGACATCCTCAAATCGGAGGTCCAACGAGCCATCAGCGCCGACGAGGATGCCGTTACGCGGTTGTGCTCCAACTACATCGAGAACGTTCGTGCCTATACTCAGCATGAACGCGTGCGCAATCGGTACACCGGCAAGGACGAGAACCCCGACGAGCGGCTCATGCGCTCCATCGAGGAGAAAATCGATATTCCCGAAAGCCGGAAGGATGATTTCCGACAGGAAATCATGAACTATATCGGGTCGCTGGCTCTGGACGGAAAGAAGTTCGAATACAGCACCAACGCCCGGTTGCATAAGGCGTTGGAGTTGAAGCTGTTTGAGGACCAGCGCGATACGATCAAGCTCAAGAACGTCGTGTCGGGAGTGGTGGATGACGAGACGCAAGCGAAGATCGACGTCGTGAAGCAGCGGCTCATTAAGTACTTCGGATACAATGAGACCAGTGCGACGGACGTCCTCAACTACGTGGCCAGCATCTTCGCCCGCGGGGATGCGAAGGAGGAGAAGAAGAAATAACGTGTGGATGGGGCGAATGGCAGCGACGTCCGTCCGTTGGGTGACGCCCGCGGATTTCGATCCGTGGGTGGGTAGGTTATGGTTCTACAGATCGACAAGGATCATCAGCGTTTTCGCCGGATTGTCAAGGGCAAAATCCGCGAGGATCTTCGCAAGTTCCTAACGCGCAGCGAGCTTCTGGGCCGCGAGGGGAGGAAGTACATCAGCATTCCCATTCGCGGAGTGGACATTCCCCATTTCCGGTATGGGGACAACAACGACTCCGGCGTAGGGCGGGGAGACGGAAAAGCGGGGGACGCCGTCAGTGGAGACGGAGGCGCCGGGCCCGGCGGCGAACAGGAAGGGCAGCACATCCTCGAAGTCGAGGTCAGTCTCGACGAACTGGCCGAAATCCTCGGCGAGGAGCTGAAGCTCCCGCGCATCCAGCCCAAGGGTAAGCATCGCCTTACGGCCGAGCGGGATCGCTACAGCGGGGTCCGCCAGTCCGGACCCGAATCGTTGCGCCACTTCAAGAGGACGTTTCGCAGAGCTCTGCGTCGGCAGATTATGTCCGGCCTCTATAATCCCGACGCTCCGCGCATCATTTTTGAGCGGCGCGACAAAGTGTATCGCAGTTGGAAGACCATTCTCAACCCGCAGTCCAACGCGGTGATCATTTACATGATGGACGTCTCCGGCTCCATGGGTGACGAACAGAAGGAGCTCGTGCGACTGGAGGCGTTCTGGATCGACGCCTGGCTGCGGAGGAACTACCACGGCATTGAAAGCCGATACATCGTACACGACGTTCGAGCCGCGGAAGTCGACCGCGAGACGTTCTTCCGTATTCGCGAGGACGGCGGGACGCGGATCAGCAGTGCCTTCCGCCTCGCCCGTGAGCTCATCGAGCATCGCTACGCCCCGTCGGAGTGGAATGTTTACCTGTTTCACTTTTCCGACGGCGACAACAGCAGTGAATCCGACAGTCGGGAGTGCTGCACGATCATGCGCGAGCATCTGCTGCCGGTGCTGAACTTATTCGGCTATTGCCAAGTCGCCAGCGCGTACGGAAGCGGAAACTTCATCAACGTAGTGCATGAACACCTTTCCGGGACTGACGCGGTGTTGACCAGCCGGGTCAATACCAAAGACGATATCTACGACAGCATCAAGACGTTCTTTTCGGCGGGAAGATAAGGAGCCTTGCGTTTGTCCCGTTCCACGCCCGAGTCGACGAAACCGATTGAACCACGCTGTGGCTAGCGCCTGCCCATGAACACGATTTTGCCCAGAGAGATTGCGAAACAGGGTGAAATGATCGCCGATCATGCGCGGCGCGAGGGGTTGGACTTCTATCCGACGGTGTTTGAGCTGTTGACGTCCGAGCAGATGTCGCAAGTCGCGGCCTACGGCGGGTTTCCCAAGCGTTATCCCCATTGGCGCTTCGGCATGGAATATGAGCGTCTGCGGAAGCAGCACAAATACGGGTTGGGCCGGATTTATGAAATGGTCATTAACAACAATCCCTGTTATGCGTATCTGCTGAGCGACAACATGCCGGTCGATCACAAGACGGTGATCGCGCATGTGTATGCGCACTGTGATTTCTTCAAGAACAACATCTGGTTCAGCCGCACCAACCGCAAAATGATCGACGAAATGGCGAACCACGGCACGCGCATCCGGCGCTACGTCGAGCAGTTTGGGATGGATGAGGTCGAGGAACGGATCGATACGTTCCTGTCCTTGGAGAATCTGATCGACCCGCACTCCGCCTTCATGCGCCGCGAGGGGAACAACCTTTCGACGGAAGAGCGGAAAAGACGGGCCGACGAGGAGGTCACGCGTTTTCCGGCGAAGAGCTACATGGATCGCTACATCAACCCGCCGTCGCGCTTGGCCAGCGACCGAGCGGCGAAGCAGGCGGAGGTCGTCCGGGACAAGCAGCGCTTCCCGGAAAAGCCGGTGCGCGACGTTCTGCTCTTTCTGCTGCAACAGGCCCCGTTGGAGGACTGGGAGGGCGACCTGTTGTCGCTCATCCGGGAGGAGGCTTACTATTTCGCGCCCCAGGGGCAGACCAAGATCATGAATGAGGGGTGGGCCAGCTACTGGCACTCCACGCTCATGACCAATTACATTCTCCGCGACCACGAATTGATCGACTACTGTGAGCACCACGCGGGAACGCTGGCGACCTCCGCGGGCCAATTGAACCCCTACAAGTTGGGGATTGAACTGCTTCGTGATATTGAGCGGCGCTGGAACACCGGCCGATACGGCCCGAAGTATGATGCCTGCGACGACATGACCGTCCGCCGGGAATGGGGGAAAGACAAGGCCCCAAAGGGACGCGTCGTGGGAAAGGGGTCGCCGGGACGGGAGAAAATCTTCGAGGTGCGGGCGTTGTACAACGACGTGACTTTCCTGGACGAGTTCTTGACGCCCGAATTCGTGGACGACCAGAAGCTCTACCACTATCGGCTCGACCCGGCCACCGGCAAGATGGTCGTGGTCAACCGTGACTTCGACAAGATCAAACAGCAACTCCTCTTCATGCTGACGAACCACGCTCAGCCGTACATCTATGTCATGGACGGCAACTACCGCAATCGCGGCGAATTGTACCTCACTCATCGTCATACCGGGGCGGACATCGAGATCAAGTACGCCGTGGAGACGCTCAAACGGCTGCACAAGGTGTGGAAGCGGCCGGTGCACCTGAACGCCCGCATCGACGACGAGCCGATCCTGTTCAGCTTCGACGGCGAACAATCCACGCAGCAGCACATCGACGAGGGCATGGAACCGCCGGCCCATCAGTTTTGACTTCGCACGTCCGCGTCGGCCATTGGCTGCACCCCATTCCGCGCGGCGCGGTGCCGGGACTTGAGTTTGTAAAGCAAGGGCGTCAGATGGGTTCGTTCTGTGAGTACGCTTTTTTCGCGTAGTGTCACGCGATGGCACTCCGTGAATTGTGAATGCGGAATGCGGAATGTTGAACAAAGGCGCGAGGTGCGAAGGGAGGCGGCGGAAGAATAGGCCGAAGGTGTCGGGGAGGCATTTAACTTCATTTCCAGGCCTCGGGGCGCGGTCCGCTCATCTATAGAACGCGCGGGGTGATCGACGGAACGGGAAGCAATGAGCGATCGGTCCGCAGGCGGGGAAAGTACTGCGAGGTTATCCCTCGGGTAGGCCATCGACGCCGTAGAGGGCGAAGACGGCCTCGTCGATGCGGCGCTCGTCGGCTTCGACCGTGCGTTCGAGTTGTTCGCGCTCGCGGTCTGAGAGCAGCCGGTCGCGCAGTTTCACCTTGACACTCATGATCTCGCGAACGGATTCGACGATTCGATCGGCGAGCTTCTTTTCTTCCTTCGTTTCGGGGAGTTTAATCGGGAGGTCGCGAATGAAGCGGATTTCGCAGTTCAAGTACCCGCCGCGAAACGGCGTGCCGTGCGTGCGGATCCAATGATCGGCCAAGCGGCTGTTCAAGACTCCGAGCAACAGGAACGGGTCGGCTTTTGGCCCTGGAACTATTGCGACGCCACCCGCTGCGCCTCCCGAAAAGACGAGCTTCCCCGTCGAGTCCCAGCACATCTGCGGATGCTCGCAAATGTCCGGGGACATGATCTTCGGCCGGGACAGCGGCTCGAAGTTCTGGGGCCTCGAATACTGGTAAAACTCCTCGCCGTCGAACCGCCCCTTCTCGCGCTTGTTCAAGTCGGATCGCAAAGGGATCAAATAGCCGTTCCATAGCAACGGGAAGCGAGACCGCATCACGTCCGGCGAAATCAATGTCCATTTCGTCCCTTTGCGGGAGTAGGGAAGTATCAGGAACAGCGATGTCGGACGGACTTCATACGCCTTCAAATGTTCACTCTTGACGAGGGGACGTAGAGCTGCTGCCTCGATCTTGTGTGAACGTCCGGTCGCTTGTGATTTGACGAAGGCCGTTCCTCCAGCCATCTTTTCCAACTGGACAACGAAGACCTTGTCCGCACCGGTCTTGAAGCCTTGCGCCAAGTCGGCAACTTCATGTAGCGGCTTGGCGGCCTCAATGGCAACAAGACAGGGATCGGCGTTTAGACAGAACGGGCAACCTCCCGCCCGCAACTGCCCTACCTTGCGGCGTGAGGCGCCTGCGGGCGCAGCGTCAGGTTTGGCGTCAAGTCGCGCGCATTGCGCGATGCCATCGTTGAGGTCATCGAATCTGACGTAGTCGATTTCGACCGGGTTCGGCGAACGTGCTAGTATGTGGATGGCGGTATACGTCGTTGCGCCTTGAAACACCTGATGGTGTGCGAAGTCTACCACCGCCTTTAAATGTCTCCCGTCAGCGATGAGTTTACGCAACCCCTCGCCGTACTTGGCCTGCCAGAACTTGTGGGGCATGATGAAGCCGAGGAGGCCGTCGGGGGCGAGGAGGCCGAGGGCCTTTTCGGTGAAGACGACGTAGATGTCGTAGTTACCCTCGGCGGCGCTCTTGTACCGCCATTTGTAGAACTCGCACTCCTCGGGGGCCCATTTGTTCAATTCCTGGACGCGAATGTAAGGGGGGTTGCCGATGACGCAATCGAAGCCGGCGCGCCCGCGCTGACCTACGGCCTCTGGGTCGAGGATTCGCCCGAACCCGCGGGTGCGGCTGGTCCAGTCGAAGCGGTTGATTCGGAAGCGCACGTCCTCGTCGTCGAGCGGGAACAGGGTGCCGTTCTCCTCCTCGCACCAGCGGTCGAAGTCGGTGGAGTCGATGAGCGAGTTGCCGCAGCGGATGTTGTTGTCGAGCGGTGGAAGGAGCTCGTTTTCGAGCCATTCGCGCTGCCAGTTCGGGGGAAGCGCGCCTTCCAGCATCTTCAGGTAGAGCGACATGACGGTGACTTCCACGGCCTGCTGGTCGATGTCGACCCCGTGGAGGCAGTTGGTGAGTAGGGCGGCTTTGAAGTCGGGGGCAACATGCCAAAGCCCCTTGCGGTCCTTGAACGCGATCTCCTTGCGCCTCTTTCGAGCTTTGGGGGTCGCGGGGATCGAGGCAAGCGACGGGTCTTCGCCGATGGCGCGGACACAATGGTCGATGAGGTACTGGAAGGCCGTGACAAGGAACGATCCCGATCCGCAGGCTGGGTCGAGAATCTTCACGTCCAGCAATTCGGTCGGCGTCTTCCCCGCGATCTTGGGTCCGACGACGCGGCGGATGATAGTGTCCACCACGAAACGCGGCGTGTAGTAGACACCGCCAGCGTGGCGGACTTCCGGCTTTTCCTCCACCTCGGCCTGGTGCTTCTTGACGGTGACGACGTTGCCCAGAAAGCGCTCGTAGACGATGCCGAGGATGTCGTCGGCGATCGCGGAGAAGTCCCACGGCCCGTCCGGCGGGTACAACTCGCGGATGAAGTCGGAAAGCACGCCGCCGTCAACCGTCAACTCCTCGGAGAAGTGTGGTTTGAAGAGATAACCGTTGTAGGCGCGATCGAGGCCGTGGAACTCAGCACACAGGGCGGCGTAAAGGTCACCACCTTCGGTCCCGATTCGCTCGAGCGTCTTCCGCAAACCGCCCCACTCGGCGATGCCCCGATCCTCGCAGACGCGCATGAAGACGAGTCGATCCATCAACCGCTGCACGGCCTCGGTTAGCTTCGCGGCACCGTGGAGGGTATCGCCCTCCGGGAAGAGCTTGCGGTTGTCCCGGTAAATCTGACGGGCGAAGTGTCTGCGGCGCAGGTCGAGGCAGGAAAGGAACTCGCGATCGACCGGCTCGTCCCCTTTTAGGTCGATCAACATGCGATCGACGGTGCGCAAGCGGCGACCGGACGGCACCTTTCGGATTTGGGCGCGAAGGCGTTCGAGCGACCCGCCGGCGACGGCGTCGCGCCCAAAGGTGGCGAGGAGCACGTCCCATTGGGTGGGGTACTTTTGGTGGTCGAGTACGAAGTCCGGTACCTGTCCACGACCGGGCTCGTTAAGAACAGGCTTCAGGGTCGTGTCGAACAGACGAAACTGCTCGAAATTCGTCAGGACCGCGAACGGGATCACCGCACTCCACGCGTAGCGCTTGGCCTGGAAAATCGCCTTTCGGTCGGTGTCAATATCGACGAACGGTTTTTTCGCTTCGACGATGAAACGGGCGAAGCCGTTCACGCGGAAGAGGTAGTCGGGGTTGCGTGTGTGAAACCCACTTTCGTCGACCGTGTCCATGGACGGCTCGATGACGACTTCCACGTCCTGCGGGGGACGCTGCGTTTGGTTCTCCACGTCCCAACCGAGTAATCGCCAGAAGGGGTCAATATAGTCGAGTCGGCCTCGGGACTCGTTGTATTGTGGGGTCTTGAGCTGCTTGAGGTTCCGGGCGAAGCCCCGAACCAGGTCGTTGATGTCGGATTGTTTTTTGGGCATATCCGCTGCGTAGGGTAGCAGCGGACGTGCAAACACACACCCCCCCCCTGCGACCGCGCGGCCGTTGCCGCCGTTGGCCGTCCATTCGGCGATCACGCGGGCGTAGCGCTGCTTCGCTTCCGGCGTGTCGGCACGGCCAAGGTAGACCCGACGGCCATTCAGGTTGACATAGCCTTGGCCGGTAGCTTTGTGGACTCGAAACGGTGGGACGACGTTGGGTTTGACTATCTTCACGGCACAGCCTCCAAAGTAGGCGGGTAGGACTACCCGCGTTTCACCTTGGTAATGGCCGCGCCGCGACACCGCGGGTATTGCAGAAAACCCTGCAATTCAGCCTGTTTTACGTCACTGCGCCGCGCTGGATTCGAACCAGCAACCTTCGGTTCCGTAGACCGATGCTCTATCCAATTGAGCTAGCAGCGCGATACCAGCGGCCTTCTCCGCGTGGGGTAGATTGTAGCCTGGAATCGCCCGGAGACAACCCGGACCGGAAACGCCTACACCGGCAGGTGAAGCATGAAGAAGGCGATGAGCAACACGACATCCAGCGTGAGCACGCCGCCGCCGACGAAAAAGGCGATCCACGAGCGGGCGGACTGATCGTTGCGGCGCTGACCCGCACTATTCCAACCCATGAAGAACCCCACCGCGGCCGGCACGATGGATAGCAGGACGCAACCGAAGAACGCTGCCACGAACTGCCCCTGCATTCCGTAGACAATCCGGCCCAGAGCGGCGTCGAACCGCGCCCAACCGAGCCACAGGGCCGCCAGGCACGGCGCGATCGAAACCATCACCAGCCCCAAGGCGTACTTGGCTTGCACGTCGTACCGACGCAGGCTCCCCAGAACCAAGTCCGTCTCCTTACGAACCTCGTACCCCCGTCGCAACTCGTGGATTCCGGCGCCCGCAGCCCACCATGTGTCGGAACCCTACCGTCCTGCGTCTGATTTGCAAGGCTTACGCGCCGCCGGTTCGGCCCGCCTTGACCTTCAGGGAGCGGAGCAAGCCATCCCCCCTCGCGCAATATGGATTCTGCTGGGGTTAGCGAAAACCGCCGACGGGGTTGATTCGAGATTCGAGATCGGGTCAATCGACAATCGGCCATCGGCCATCGACAATGAGCCTCGGACGTAATGGGGCGTGTCGAGCGATGAGTCGTGACTGAATTCTCCTCCAACCCGGTGGAGGTCGACCTGCATTGTCCGGAGTGCGACTATAACCTGACCGGGGTGCCGGGCGATCGGTGTCCGTGGTGCGGGTGGGAGATCGACGTCGACGTCTTGGTGACGATGAAGGCGGAGGCCGGTCATGCCCGGCGGCTCGGCCTGGCGGTGACGGCGTTGCTCGTGGGCGTCGGATCCCTCGTCGCCCTGGCGAGTCTCATGCGTCACCATCGGGGGCTTTCCCTTTGGGATGCTCTCGCGGTGTTGGCCGTGCTGACCGCCGCGGGCGGACACCTGGCCCTGGGCGTGCAGGCGTTGCTTAGCGCGGGTCACTGGCCGATGCGACCTCGTTCGCTCGCGGAGATCCTGCGGTTCGCGGGTTATCTTTCGATCGTCCTTGCCATGCTTGGGGCCAGAAACGTATTCGACGCGGTCCCGACCCCGCGCGTCGTCCGCGGAGTGCAAGTCAACGGCGTTCTGGAGTACGTGGTGCTGGCCCTGTTGTTGGCGATGCCGGGATGCGCGCTGCTCGTACTACGTATGGTCTCGTTTCGCCCGGCTACGGGCGGTTCGCGGAGCAGAGGGAGTCCTCACAGTGCGGTCTCGTCCGACGCCGCCTGCGTTGCACCCTTTTTCACGGAGTTCGTTCAACGCTATCGGGAGGATCAGCTTTCACAGAGCTGGAGCGCAGCCCCGAGACCGACGACGCCGGCGATTGAGGAGGGCATCGCCCGGATTTGGGAGACGGAGTCGGCGCTCGCCCGTGAAGAAGAGCGGATGCTCTACAACGGCGATCTGATCCGTTTGGTGCGTGCGCGGGCGACGCCGACCGAACTGCACCTGGAATTGGGAGCGACGTGCTACCGCGATTTTCTGGGGACCAATCTGCACCATGCGGCGACGGTGCTGCGCGTTGGGGAGCAGCATCTAGCCAATGCGCTGGGAATCAGTTCCACGGTGATCACCCGCGACGGGTTCCTTGTGTTCGGACGACGCAGCTCGCGGGTGGCGTTTCACGCCGGACATCTGCACACCTTCGGGGGACATCTCGAACCCCGCGATCGAAACGCCGACAGGCGAGTCGACGTGTTCGGGGCCGCGGTACGTGAGATCGCCGAGGAACTCGGCGTGAACAGGGATGAGATCGCCGACATCATCGTCGCGGGGCTGGTACGCGATCGGGCCATCCTCCAACCCGAACTGCTGTTCGAGGCGACGCTCACGTTGACTCGCGCGGAACTTAGCGCCCGGTTCGACGCTACGTCGCCCGATCAGGAACACAGCGGTTGGGACACGGTCCACGATGAACCGGAGGGGATGGTAGCGTTTTTGCAGCGTTCGGCACCGGTGGCGCCGGTTGCCGCCGCGGCGATGCTCCTTCACGGTCGTCACTCTTGGGGAACTGATTGGTATGAGCAGTCCTGCTACGTGCTTTTCGGCGAACTTCCGCGCGACCATGTCGCCTACCGCCCTTCACACGGCACCGTGCCTATTCTGATCCAACGTGTCTGACGCGATATCCGAGTTGCCGAATACATGCGGCGCGAGCCATCAGAGCACCGGGCGCAAGCCCGGTGACTGGACCGCGGGCTTGCGCCCGCGGCTCTGATCAGGACGTAGCGCTGTCATGTGAATGTCGCGGGTTGGATGACGTGGATTCATATCAGCGATAGGACTTTGCTCGTGTGGTACGCCCAGCCGACGCGGAGCACGACGGCAGCGTAGACTTCCGCCGCCCCGCCGCGGCGCAGTACCTTCGCGCACTCCTCCAGAGTCGCGCCGGTCGTCTTTACGTCGTCGACGAGCAGCACGCGGGCGTCGCGAAGCGTCACCCCCTTCCGAAGTGCAAACGCGCCGCGGACGTTGGCCGTTCGCTCGGTGGGAGATAGGCCGATCTGATGCGGGCCGGCGCGGACGCGGCGCAGAACCGGTACGTGCGGCGAGCCGATTCTTCCGGCGACATGAGAAGCCAGAGCATCGGCGGCGTGGAACGGGCGATTGAACCGCCGCTTCCAGTGCGTGGGGACGGAGACGACGGCCTCGATGCGGTCTCGCCACGGAACGTTGTGGATCGCCTCGGCCAACCAGCCGCCCAGCAGCGTTTGAAGCTCCTCGCGGCCTTCATACTTGTATGCCCGGAGAAGTTGGCCCAGCAGCGTGCGGTAGATGCCGACGCGGACCGTCCCCGCGATGCGCAGAGACCTGCCACGACACTGCCCGCACCGTCCCAGGGAGACTTCATAGGGAGCGACCGACGCCGCGCAGGTCGGACAGGTTGCCCCTCCCCGCTCGCGCTCGATGACCTCCGTACACTCGGCGCATAGCGAGCTGGACCCCAAGTTCCGCCAAGTCCGGCACGCCAGGCATCGCGCCGGATAGACCAGCTCGATCAACGAGCGCGAAAAACGCCTAACTTGACTCACCGCGGCTTCACCCGTCATCCGCACGGCGGAATCCTACCCGATGTCTGCGGACTTGTGTCCGGTGAGAAAGCGGGGGAAGGATCGATTTTTTGAGTGGCTGCGTCGACGCCGATCGTCTAGGCTCACGTGAGGATGTTCGACCACCGAGGCGTTCCTAAGAGAGAGTTGCAATGAAGACACCTGTAATGGTTTCGTGGTTTCTGGCGACGACCGGGATCATGGGAATCGGGACGGTGGCCGGCGCCTTCGCCGCCGAGACCTCGGATCGACCGGTCGTCCGCACGGAACTTGGGACAAAGCTCGATGAATATCTGACTCGACTCGCCGACTTGGGCTTTTCGGGCTCGGTTCTGGCGGCCAAGGACGGCTCGGTGGTTTTGTCCAAGGGTTATGGTTTCGCGGATCGGCAGAAGGGCAGGCCGGTCACGCCTGCGACCGTCCTTCCCATCGGCTCGATCACCAAGCAGTTCACTGGGGCCGCCATCCTCAAGCTCGAAATGCAGGGGAAGCTCAAGGTCGAGAACCCGATCACCAAGTTTTTCAAGGATGCGCCGCCCGACAAAGCCGGGATCACTTTGCATCAACTGCTGACGCATACGGCGGGGTTGGAGTGCGACTACGGCACGAGCGATTTCGAGGAGGTGTCGCGCGACGAAATCATTCAGCGGGTGATGAGCGGCCCGTTACGATCCGCGCCCGACGGACAGCACCACTATTCCAACGCCGGGTATAGCCTGTTGGGGGCGATCGTTGAGCTCGTGTCCGGGCAGTCGTACGAAGCGTACCTGCGCGAGAACCTGTTCAAGCCGGCGGGGATGCCGGACACGGGATACAAGCTGCCCAACTGGAGTTCCGACCGAATCGCCCAAGGGTATCGGCGCGGAGAGCGTTGGGGCACGATCCTCGAGCGCCCTTGGGCGTCGGACGGGCCGTACTGGAACCTCCGCGCCAACGGGGGGATCCACTCGACGATCGGCGACATGTACAAGTGGCATCTCGCGTTGGAAAGTGACAGCGTCCTGTCAGCGGAGGCCAAGAAGAAGTACTTCGCCCCGCACGTCGACGAAGGCAGCGGCGACTCGTTCTACGGATACGGATGGGTGACCTGGACCGCTCCGCATCGACCGCGGGTCAGCCACAACGGGGGCGACGGAATCTTCATGGCCGACTTTCGCCGCTACAAGGACAACGGTGTGGTCATTCTCGGTATGAGCAACAACGCGGACCTGCACTTCATCCGCGTCGCTCCGCTCCTGGAACGGATCGTTTTCGGCGACGAGTACTCGATGCCGCCGAAGGTCGCCAAGATCGACCCGAAAGTCCTCGATCGCTATGCGGGAACGTACGCCCTGTCGTCCGGGGGGAAGTTCGTCGCATCGGCCGAGGGATCCCGGCTCGCGCTAAGGCCCGACGGTCAAGACGCGTTCAGTCTGTTGTTCGCGGGCGAGCAAGTCGATCCCCAAGTGGCGGCGGATTTGAACGAGCGCTCCGGGCGGATCGTCCAAGAAGGCGCCAGGGGCAACTTTCGTCCCGTGCACGAGGCTTTCGGCGGGCGGATGCCGCTGGCGCGCATCGAGGCCATGGAGCGTGAGATGTGGGAGCAGCGGCGGCAGATGTTCGGGCGGTACAAGGACTGCCAGGTCCTTGGCACCATCCCGGCTCGCGACGGGGTGTTGTCGACCACCGTCCGATTGGATTTCGCGGACCGTTCGGTCTTCAACAAGTTCCAGTGGCGAAAGGGCGTCCTGGCGGGGATCGACGCCGAGCCGAACGCGGCCCCCGAAACGCTGGTGCCCCTTTCGGAGACCGAGTTCGTGTCCTTCGAACTCGGTTCGGGAATGAGCACTGAGATACGGTTCGAGGTCGGTGCGGACGGCCGGGCTACCGCGTTGACGTTGAAAGGGAAGACGGGGCCGGTTCGGGCCGCAAAGGCCGATTAACCCCAGCGAACCGGACCGCCGGATTGGGGCCTATCGCCGGAGATGAGTACAGACGCTCCGGCATGGCGGGGCCCGCCTTCAGCGGACGAGCACTCCTCTCGCTTCCTGACCGCCCGTGGGTATAATCGGGCCGATGGTGCTCAGCCAACCAACCGACGGCGTCGAGTCGAGGGGCCGGGCGCGCACGCTCGCCAGGCTCTGCCTGGCTGCAACCGTTTGCGCCCCCCTAGCTTCCCTGTCCGGTGAACCGGCGCGTCGCGCGAAGGCGACCGTCTACGGGGCCTCGTTCGTCGTACTCACGTCTCCGTCGACCGTGTCCGTCGATTTTACGGCAGGTCCGGAAGTGACCTCGCCGACCGCCAGCGTGGCCCGTTTCAGCATCCTGCCGCTGCCCGTCATCGCTACCGTGGTGGATGTACGCTGCGTGCGTGAAGTTCTGGTGTCGCGGATCGGCGGGCTGTACGGTCCCTGACGGACGCACCGGGATCGCGGCCGTACGTGCTCCGCGGGGGCTGAAAGCCCGCCGCGCGGATGTCGCTTCTGATACATCGAGACTTTCCCTCATACTGAGAATCTTTTTATGTCCGTCAGTGAACTGACTTCATCGGTGGTGAAGAGCGTCACCAACCTGCCGCGCAAGGTTTTCGGCTCGCGCAACGAACGCTTGCTGAAGGTCTACCAGCGACAAGTCGGACCGATCAACGCCTTTGAACCCGAACTACGCGGCGACTATGACGAACGATTCACCCGCCGCTGCACCGAGGATCGCATTGTCGAACTGCCCGAGGAGGAGCGCGAACCCGCGACCCGGCGCATCCGAGTCGAACTCAGCGAGGACCTTCGTCGGCGGACGGAGTCGCTCCGCGAGCGGACGTGGGAACACTACGGACCGCTCGAACACTGGTGGCAGGCGCTCACACCCGCCCAACGGTTGGAACACTATTACCACGACGAATACCGCAAGCGCAACGCGAAGATCATCGAGACCCTGGACCGTGCGGGAGTCAATCAGGAGGGCTTCGCCGTCCTGCGTGAGGCCTCACGCCGCGCCCAGAACCACCGCCACTTTGACTGCCAACTCATCGGCGGTCGCGTCCTCTACGAGGGCAAGATCGCCGAGATGCGCACCGGGGAGGGCAAGACCATCGTCTGTCACCTGGCCGCGTATCTCAACGTGCTCGCGGGCCGCAAGGTCCACATCATCACCGTCAACGACTACCTCGTGAAACGAGACTCCGAGTTCGCGGCGCCCATTTTCGAGTTGGTCGGCATAACGGTGGGGTACATTCAGGCCCAGCTCGACCCCGGCGGACGCGAGGGCATCCGCCAGCACGCCTATGGTTGCAACATCACCTACGGCACGAACAGCGAGTTCGGGTTCGACTACCTGCGCGACAACATGAAGTCGGCGCTGGACGAACAGGTTCAGGGGCCTCTCGACTACGTGATCGTCGACGAGGTGGACTCGATTCTGATCGACGAGGCCCGCACGCCGCTGATTATTTCCGGGCCGACGCAGGACGACGTGACCCGTTATCCCCGCGCGGACAAGGTCGCCGCGGAGCTGGTCCGTCGGCAGGTGGCGTGGGATCGCCGCGTCACGGGCACGGTTGCGAAGTTCGACGGCGACGACCACAGCATCCTCAAGCTGAGGGACGCCATGTCCATCCTCGGTTACAGGGAGAAGAAGGCCAAATCCGCGAAGGTGGCCGTCACCGTCCCGCCGGATGACGCCGATGATCCTGCGGCGGAAGGAATGCCTGAAAGCCAGGCCACGCTCGGTCCCGACTTCCTCACCGACGATCAGGTCGAGGCGATTCAATATTATGAGGCCGAGCACCTCAAGGTCCCGCCGCCCGAACAGTATCGGCGGTACTTCATTGTCCAGATGGAACGAAAGCAGGTCGCCGTGACGCACGACGGCGTCACCATCGCCCAGGAATTGCTCGACGTAGGGAGCCTCTACGGCGGGGCGAACATGGAATGGCCTCATCTCATCGAGAATTCGCTTCGCGCTCACAAGGTCTATCTGCGCGACAAGGATTACGTCGTCCAAAACGGTCAGATCATCATCGTAGATCCCTTCACGGGCCGTCTCATGCACGGTCGGCAGTGGTCCGACGGGCTGCACCAGTCCGTGGAGGCCAAGGAGGGCGTCCGCGTCAAAGAGGAGACCCAAACCCTCGCCACCATCACCATCCAGAACTTCGTCAAGCTCTATCGCATCCGGGCGGGCATGACCGGAACCGCCCTCACCGAAGCGAATGAGTTCGACAAGATCTACAAGCTCGACGTGGTCGAAATCCCCACCAATCGCCCCATCAACCGCGTGGATCACAACGACAAGATGTACCGCGACGCCGAGCAAAAATACGGCGCCATCGTTGAGGAAATCTTCGAGATGCACCGCCGCGGCCGACCGGCGGACCCCTTCCTCCTCGCCGACGTCTTTCGGGCGATAGAGCCGATTCTGGAACGTCAGGGCAAGGAGACCGCCAAGGTGGATGAGGCTCTGCGCCGCTTCAACTCGGCCGACTACGGCGACAAGAAAGTCATCGGCTTCATGCTCGACACCTATGACGAGGTCATGGGCGACCTCGCCCGCGGGCGCCCGATCCTGGTGGGCACGACCAGCGTCGAAAACTCGGAGAAGCTCTCCCGCCTTCTCGAACACCGCTACGGGATCGAGCACGAGGTGCTCAACGCCAAGAACCACGCCCGCGAGGCGGAGATCGTCGCCAAGGCGGGGTTTTGCTCGCTGCCCGTGCTGGGCAACGACAAGACGCTCCGCGGCCACGTCACCATCGCCACGAACATGGCCGGTCGGGGTACGGACATCAAGCTCGGCCCCGGCGTTGTCTATGCCAAGTGCAAGGTGCCGGACAAGCTCCCGGACGGCGCTACGCACAGTCCCTTGTTCCCCTCCGGCGTCACGAAATGCTGCGTACACTGCGAGGAGTATGCCCCGGCCACCAACTGCGCGCACTGCTACAAGCCCAAGATCGACCCGCGTTTCCCGGCCCTGGGTCGCAAGGTGTGCACGCTCGCCGTCCCCTGCGGGCTGCACATCATCGGCACCGAGCGGCACGAGGCCCGCCGCATCGACAACCAGCTTCGCGGTCGATCGGGCCGGCAGGGCGACCCCGGCTCATCGCGGTTCTCCCTCTCCTTGCAGGACGATCTGCTCAAGCTGTTCATGTCCGACTGGATGCTGAAGATGATGGAGCGCCTGGGCTTCACCGAGGGCACCAGTCTGGAGGACAAGCGGCTTAACAAGGGCATCGAGCGCGCCCAGCGGAAGGTCGAGGAGCGCAACTTCTCCACCCGCAAGCACCTTCTCGAATGGGACGAGCCGATGGACTTCCAACGCAAGGAGTTCTACACCGCCCGGCAACGCATCCTGGAGGAGCGCGATCTCCCCGAGCTGATCCTCGCCACCATAGACAACGCCATCGACACCACGCTCAAGCAATACCTCAGCGGCCGGTACAACCGCACGTGCATCGTCGAGTGGTGCCGCACGCACCTCGACCTGACCCTCGATGAGGACAGCATCGACATGAACTACCTGGAGTCCGCCCAGGCCAGCATCCGTACCAAGGCCAAAGACGAAGCCTACGACATGATCCGCACCTCCCTCGGCGAGTACATCGACGCCGAAGAGCCGCCGAGCGAATGGGACGTGGGCGGTTTGCTGCAATGGGCGCGGCGCGTGTTCAAGCTCTCCACGCTTACCCAAAACCAACTCCGCAAGATGGATCCGCGTGATATCGAGGACGCCATCTGCAAAGCCGCCGAAGCCCTCTACGACGACGCGGACCTGTCCGGCATTGCGATGTACCTCGATCCGCAATATCCCTATCGCGCCCTCACCGAATGGGCCCGCACCAAGTTCAACATCAAGGCCGAGATGGAGGAGTTGCTCGACCGTCCGCACGAGGAGATCCGTGAGCTGTTCGACCGCCGCGTTCGAGAGGCCTACCGGCAACGGGAGATTGTCTACCCGGTCGAGTGGTGCCTGGAACGGGCACTGGCCGGCGAGAATCCCGACAATGCCGCCGCAGCCGCGGCGATCGCCGCTTGGGCCAACGGGAAGTTCAACGTCGAATGGAAACTCGAGGACGTCCAAAGTCGATCGCCCGCCGAATTGCACGAGACCCTGGTCAAGCTCAACGAGGAGTTCTTGAACGGGCGGCTTGATCGCGAGATCGAGGAGGGCATTGTTGGTAAGGAGCGCGAGCCCGCCGTGGAATGGGCCAAGAACCGCTTCGGACGGGCGTGGAATCAGCAACGCTTCGAGCGCTTCACCGGCGAACTCAAGGACGCATTGCTCGCCCAAGGCCGCGAGATGCTGCGCTGGGAGCTGACCCGCCTTGAGCAGTTCGTCCTCCTGCGCATCTACGATCAGGCCTGGAAAGATCACCTGCTGGAGATGGACCATCTCAAGACCGCGATCATGCAGCGCCCCCTCGGCGGCGACCAGACCCATCCCCAAAGCCAATACGCCATCGAGGGCCGCGACCTCTTCACCCAAATGTGGGGCCGAATCGCCGGTCGGGTGACGGACATCGTCTTCAAGGTCCGGGCGACTGCCGGACCCGAAGGCGACGGTCAAGGGGAGGCCCAACCCGGACCGCGGGCGCTCGCTTTCAGGCACGCCGACGCCACCGGCGCCGGGTTTACCTCCGCCGATCAGCAAGCGGCTATGCGCGCCCAGGGCGTCGAAGGCAAAGTCGAAACCATCCGCCGCGAACAACCCAAAGTCGGCCGCAACGCCCCCTGCCCCTGCGGCAGCGGCAAGAAGTTCAAGCAATGCCATGGCAAAGGAAGCTAGCGAATTACAAATTACGAATTACGAATTACGAAAGAGAAACGGCGACGTGTGATCGTCTTTTGTAATTTGTAATTTGTAATTCGCAACTGCGGCGGCTATGGTTCCAACGCATTGGCAATTCTCCATCGACGTCGGCGGAACCTTCACTGACGTTGTCGCCCGGCGGCCCGATGGCGGACTGGGCACCTATAAGCTCCTAAGCTCCGGCGTCATCCGGGGCCAGTGCGGGGAAGGTTCGACCGCCGACTGCATCATCGACTCCCGCCGCATCGGCGAACCCGACGACCTCTGGGTTGGATATCGAGTCACCGTTCTTGATGCCGCGCATCAGAGCCGCGACCGTAAGGGAGCGGACGGCACCGCTTCCCGCGTGACCCGATTTGATCCGATGAACGGTCGTTTTCACTTAGACTCGCCGTTGGAGGCTCCTGTGCAGGTCGGACTGTCCTACGAACTTCAATCCGACGAGGAAGCCCTGGTCGTCGCGATTCGTTTACTCATGGACCGGAAGCTCACCGACCCCATCGGTGAGATCGACGTGCGTCTCGGAACCACCCGCGCCACCAACGCCCTGCTGGAACGCAAAGGAGCGAAAGTCGCTTTCATCACTACCAAGGGCTTCGGCGACGTCCTCAAGATCGGTTATCAGGATCGACCGTCGTTGTTCGAGCTGAACATCCGCAAACGCGAGGAACTTGCGCAATCGGTCATCGAGATCGACGAGCGACTTTCCGCCGGCGGCGAAGTCTTGCGCACGCCTGACGCACGGGTCGTCCGCCGTCAACTCGAAGAAGCGAGAGCCGCCGGGGTCGAAGCCGTCGCGATTTGCTTCCTTCATTCGCACGTCAATCCGATCCACGAAGAACTCGTCGCGGGCATCGCCGAATCCGTCGGGTTTCCGCACGTTTCCGTCTCCTCACGCTTGATGCGTCTCGAACGGATAGTGCCGCGCGGCGACACCACGGTCGTCGACGCCTACCTCGGCGGGGTCACCCGCTCCTACGTCGCCTCGCTCCGCCGCTCCATGCCGCAGGCCCGCATCCGCCTGATGACCAGCAGCGGCGGCCTCATTGACGCCGCCCTCGCGTCCGGCAAGGACACCATCCTCAGCGGTCCCGCGGGCGGCGCCGTCGGCTGTGCCCACGTGACCTACGCGGCGGGTTTTGACCGTGCCATCGGCTTCGACATGGGGGGCACCAGCACCGACGTCTGCCGCATCGAGCCGCCGCCGGATTCCTTTGAGTACCAGCACGAGACGGTCAAGGCCGGCGTGCGAATCATGGCTCCGATGATCGCCGTGGAAACGGTGGCCGCGGGCGGCGGGAGTCTCTGCGCCTTCGACGGGCAGAAGCTCACCGTCGGCCCGCACAGCGCCGGCGCCGACCCCGGCCCCGCCTGCTACGGTCGCGGCGGACCGCTCACCATCACCGATATGAATCTTTCGCTCGGGCGCATCGTGGCCGATCACTTTCCCTTCCGCCTGGACCACGAGATCGTCGAGCGTCGTTTGGCAGGTCTCTGTGCCGAAATCAACGCCGCGACGGGATCGTCGCTTTCCCCCCTCGAACTGGCGGAGGGCTTCATCAAGATCGCCAACGCCAACATGGCCGCCGCCATCAAGCGGATTTCCGTCGCCAAGGGCTATGATCCCGCACATTACGTCCTTACGACCTTCGGCGGCGCCGGCGGGCAGCACGCCTGCGCCCTCGCCCGGACGCTGGGCATCACCCGCATCCTCTGTAGTCCCTTCGCCGGAGTTCTCAGTGCCCTGGGGTTGGGCGTGGCCGATGTGAAGCGCATCGGCCAGAGAAGCGTCCAGGTCCGGCTCGACGCCGAGTCGACAGGACTTCTTGACCCGATCTTCGAGGCGATCACGGAGGAACTCCGTCGTTCGCTGATTGAAGAGGCAATCGCCCCGGCTGCGATCCGTCCGCCTCTACGCACACTAGATGTATGCTACCTTGGGCAAGCGAGCCTGATTACGGTTCCGGCCGCCCCGTTCGAGGATGCTCGCCGACGCTTCGAGCATCTTCATCGACAGCTTTACGGCTACTGTCACGAGGGACGAGATATTGACATCCGCGTAGTGCGCGTCGAGTTGACCGCACGCTCGGAGCGCGAGAGTCCGCGCGGGCTGCGCCCCGCGACTCGGGGGCGCGACCGAACAGCGCCCGCAGATTGGGTCGAGCATGAAATGGTCATGGAGGGAACCCGCCGACCGGTCCGCCTCTATCTTCGCGGACGGCTTTCGCCCGGAAATCGGTTGATCGGCCCGGCCATTGTGATTGAGGACACGACTACGATCGTGGTGGACCCCGGTTGGGAGGGGACACTGACCGATGCCGGTGACATCCTGCTCACCGACGCCGCGATCGCGACGGACCATGAAGTGGTCTCCGCCCGCGTCGATCCCATCCGGCTCGAACTATTCCACAACCAGTTCGCCGCAGTCGCCGAGCAGATGGGCGCGACCCTGCGACGAACCGCGCTTTCCGTCAACGTCAAGGAGCGGCTGGACTTCTCCTGCGCTGTCTTTACCCCCACCGGCGATCTGGTCGCCAATGCCCCGCACATTCCTGTGCATCTCGGCGGAATGAGCGACTGCATCAAGGCATTGATGCAGGATGTCGCGGCGTTCGAGCCCGGCGACGTGTACATCACTAACGATCCGTTCCGCGGCGGTTCGCATCTCAACGACGTCACAGTGGTCACGCCGATCCACGATGATCGCGGCGAGCGCATCTTGTTCTTCGTCGCCAGTCGCGCCCACCACGCGGAGATCGGCGGAACCCGGCCCGGCTCGATGCCGCCCGACTCCACTTGCCTCGCCCACGAGGGCGTGTTGATTCGTGCCTTCCGTTGGGTCGTGGACGGGAAGCCGCAACAGGAACGTCTACGAGCGTTGCTCACTGCGCCTCCGTATCCGTCACGGACGCCGGACGAGAATCTCGCGGACATCGCCGCCCAAGTCGCGGCCAACCAAAGGGGGGTGCATGGTCTGTTGGAAATGGTCGCCCGCTACGGCGTCGATGTGGTTCACGGGTACATGCGTCACATCCAGGGTGCGGCCGAGCGGAAGATGCGATCCGCGATCCGCAAACTGCCCCAAGGCGTGCATCGGTTTGAGAACTGTCTGGACGACGGCTCCGCGATCCGGCTGGCAGTCGCAGTCGAGGGCGACTGCGCCACACTGGACTTCACCGGCACCGGCCCCGTGCTCAAGGGTAATCTCAACGCCAACCGAGCGATCGTCACGAGTGCGGTGCTCTACTGCCTCCGGTGTCTGATCGACGAGGACATTCCCCTCAACAGCGGCGTACTCGCCCCAATTACGGTCATCCTGCCGGAGTGTTTCTTGAATCCGCGGGGTTCGCCCGATCCGTTGCAGTGTCCGGCCGTCGTCGGCGGCAACGTCGAGACCTCGCAACGAGTGGTCGATTGCATCTTCGGGGCGTTGGGCACTGTGGCCGCCGGCCAGGGTACGATGAACAACCTGCTGATGGGCAACGAGCGATTCGGGTACTATGAGACCCTCTGCGGCGGGGCCGGGGCAGGACCGGGCTTCGACGGCGCGGATGCGGTGCACACGCACATGACCAACACGCGGCTGACGGACCCGGAAGTCCTTGAATCGCGATATCCGGTGCGCCTGGTGCGGTTTGCCATCCGGCGAGGATCGGGCGGCGACGGGCAATACCGCGGCGGGTGCGGAGTCATTCGGGAGATCGAGTTCTTGGAGCCGTTGGAAGTGTCGATCCTCAGTCAGCGTCGTACCACCGCGCCGTATGGATTGCACGGCGGCGGCAGTGGAGAACGTGGGCGCAATATCCTGCGTCGAATGGAGACTGACGCCGATGTGGAACTTCCGCCGATCGTCAGTATTTCCGTCCATGCGGGCGACCGCCTGACCATCGAAACGCCCGGCGGCGGCGCATGGGGGAAACAATGATGAATGCGGAATGCGGAATGCTGAATCGTGTGGTGGGATTGCTGAGATTCCGCATTCCGCATTCACAATTTCGCATTCTTTTTTCCGCATTCCGCATTCACCATTCCGCATTATTGCCATGAATCCGCGCATCACATCCATGGAGAACCTCATCGCCTCCGACCCGGGCGGGCGGAACGTCTTCGGTCTGGTCGTCGCGGATCAGCTTCGGCTCGCGGCACAGTCGTTGCGGTTGGGCAGACGCGTGGGAATCGTGAGCGGGTTCTATATTCCGCAGGCAGGCGCCGGCGAAACCGACGGCCCGCCGGGGGCCAAAGTCGTCGGCGACGCCCTTCGCGCCCTCGGCATCGAAGTGGACTACATCACTGACCGCTGGAACGAACCGCTGTTTCGCGCCCTTGACATCGAACCGCTTCTCGAGCCGCACGACTACGTGATGCGAGTACAACCCACGCACCTGGTCGCCGTCGAGCGCGCCGGTCGGGGCCGGGACGGGCGCTATCGCAATATGCGGGGCCTGGACATTTCGGCGACCACCGCGCCGCTCGACGAACTGTTCTTGGAGGCGGGCCGCCGGGGATTGACCACCATCGGCATCGGCGACGGCGGCAACGAGATCGGCATGGGCAAAGTGTTCGCCGAAGCTCTTTCGACTATCGACCACGGAGCGGACATCGCCAGCACTGTGGCCACCGACTTTTGCATCGCCGCCGGGGTGTCGAACTGGGGGGCGTACGGATTGGCCGGGGCGTTGTCCGTGCTTGCGGGCCGTGATCTGCTGCCCTCGGCCGAGAACTGCGTGAAGGACATTGTCCGCGTCGTGCAAACGGGCGGCGCCGTGGACGGCGTCACCCACCGTCGGGAAGCGACTGTCGATGGCCTCGATCTTTCCGCCAGCGTTCGGATGCTCGAGAACATCCGCCGCCAGATCACCCCCTCGCCCTTGGAGAAGGGCGAGTCGTTGTTGGTGGGGGTCCTGGGTTACGGCGAGACGGGTCGATCGGCGTCGGCGCTGCTGAGCAAGCACGGCCATCGCGTCCGCATCTCCGATATCGGAAGCCTCACCCTGGAGCGCGGTCTGGTCGTCGACGGCGTCGAGACCGGCGGTCATACCCTCGGTTTTCTGCAAGGCTGCGACCTCGTCGTCGCCAGCCCCGGCGTCCGCGAGGACAGTGCCATACGGGACGAACTTCACCGTCGAGGCGTCCCGGTAATGAGCGAACTGGAAATGGCCTTCCAGCTCTGCCCGCGAGATTTGATCGCCGTCACCGGCACGATCGGCAAGCGCACCACGGTCGAGCTGCTGCAATCGCTATTTCAGGCAGCCGGTCGGACGTTGACGATCGGCGGCAATCGCGGCCGCCCGCTCTCCGCACTAGTTCTCGACCGCGAGAACCCCCCTGCCTCCCCCCTTACAAAGGGGGGAAAGAGGGGGGTCGACATCCCCGACCCAATCGCACTGGCCGTCTCCAGCTTTCAGTTGGAGACCGTGGTCCATTTTCGTCCGCACATCGCCATTCTCCTCAACATCGACGAGGCCCATCTCGACCGCCACCGCTCCATCGCCGAATACATCCGCATCAAGAGCCGCATCTTCATGAACCACCGGCCCGACGATGTCCTCATTCTGCCCTTCGACGACGAGCGACTGCGGACGCTTTCCCGTAAACATCATGGCCGCACTTTCTTCGTATCGCGCAAGCAAGCCGTCGATCGTGGGGCCTGGCTCGCCGACGGGGCGATCTGGACGAACATCGACGGAACCGTCGAACGCATCGGCGACGCCGAAGCCTGCCCATCGGCCCGTTACCCGTATCCAGAGAACGTACTGTCCGCCGCAATCGCCGCTCGCCTCTGCGGCCTGCCGGTAATCCTGTAGCCCGACGCGCCGCGGCCCGCAGAGGACCGATAAGAAACGCCAAAACGCCGAAACGCTGAAATCAGGACCGCGACCGGCAGGGAGCGGCCTCTCCGCACCGCGATCCCGGCGCGAGGATGGAGCGGTTTTTTTGCGTTTGACCGTTTGACAACCAAGGGCGCCCATCGTACAAGCTCACCCCGTCGGCGTAGTCCGGTTCAGTTGTTATCGAAGTTCTGAGTTGGGAAAGGAGCTAAGTATGTCCGCAAAGAGGGTTACCGCGATCGGCGTTCTGTTTCTCACGGTTGGCGTGGGCAATTCACTCGCCGATACGAACGTCGGCGGTTTGATCTGTAACGATACGACCTGGACTCCTGCGGGCAATCCCTACCTCGTCACGAGTTCGATCGTGATCGGGTGTAACGCCACGCTCACGATCCAGCCCGGGGTGGAGGTCCGGTTCAACGCCGGACTGGGGATCATCGTGGGAAGCAGCCCGCAGCAGTTCGGGCCCGGGACGCTGAAGGCCTTGGGGAGCGAGGCTTCGCCGATCACGTTCAAGTCCAACGTCTCCCCGCAGAATCCCGGGGCTTGGTCGAGGATCTACTTCACGGACTACGCGGTTGACGCCGATCTGCCCGGCGATGTATACGCGTCCGGCTCCAAGCTGGAGTGGGTCATCGTAGAGTATGCCGGTGCGGGCGGTTTAGCAGCCATCACGATCGAGAAGAGCCGCCCCTACCTCAACCACTGCAACGTGCATCATGGCGCCGGGCAGGGCATCTCCATCGACGGGAGCAGCGCCCCTCCCCAGCGGATCGACAACAGCGAGGTTTGGGAGTGCCGCCCCAGCGGCGTGTCTGGCGGCGGCATCTTTCTCACCGGCGGTTCGGGACACCGTCTAGCGGGCAATTCCGTGCACGACTGTTCGGTCAGTTGGGGCTACAGCGGCGGCGGGATTTACTTGGGCGCACAGGGCACACTTGAAGATAACGCGGTCGCCAACAATAGCGCGTATCACGGGGGGGGCCTTTTCCTCACTTCCGCTGGCGGTAGTACCCTGAGGCGTAATACCGTTAGGGACAACACGGCTTCGTATTACGGCGGTGGTATGCACTTATCCTCCAGCGGGAGCCCGTTGACGGAGAACACGATCCGCGGGAATTCCAGCACGCTCGGCGGAGGGATGTACTTCGGTTCTAGCGCCAGCACCTTGACCGGGAACACCATCGCGGAGAACACCGCGTCGCAGAGCGGCGGCGGGATCTACTTCGGGTCTAGCGGCAGTACGTTGACCGGAAATACCATCACGGACAACATCACCTCGGACCACGGCGGCGGGATCTACTTTGCCTCCAGCACCAGCACGCTCAACGGGAACACGATTGCGGACAATCTGGCATCGGACAACGGCGGCGGGCTGTACTTCTCCTCCAGCGCAAACAGCAGCCTGAGTTCCAACACGATCACCGGAAACACCTGCGGAGGCGTGGGTGGAGCGATCATGTTCGACGGCAGCGGTAACTCTCAGGTCACAGACACGGAGATCATCGGGAACCACACAACGGGAGGGTCGTGCGGCGGCATCTACGTGACGAATAGCCCCGGCGTATCGCTCCGTGGCGATCCCGACCCACTTATCTCCAACACCATCCACGATAACGACGCGTGCGATGTCCAAAACGCCAACGCGTTCAACGCGAACGGGAGCAACGACGTCGACGCCCGGTACGTCGACTGGGGACCCGGCGACGCCAAAGCGATCCAGGAGGAAGTCTGTGACTTTTTTGACGACGCTGGGCGCGCCGTTGTGTTGCTTTCACTCGATTCTGCGGATATCAACGGGTTGATCTGCGATGACACGACCTGGACACTCGCGGAAAGCCCATACACGGTTACCACCTCGGTTCTAGTCGGGTGCGGTGCCACGTTGACGGTCGCCCCAGACGTTGTAATTCGGTTCGACCCCTGCCTCGGAATCGTGGTCGGATCAGCGCCCTTCGGCACAGGAGAACTGGTCGCCCGAGGTACTCCGGATTCCCCGATTGTGTTCACGTCCAACGTCTCGCCCCAGAACCCCGGCGCCTGGTCCCGCATCTACTTTACCGATTACGCGGTCGATGCCGATCTGCTGGGTAACCTATACGCTGGGGGCTCGATCGTGGAGCACGCGATCGTCGAGTACGCGGGCTGCGGCGGGGTTGCGGCCGTCACGATCGAGAAGAGCCGCCCCTACCTCAACCATTGCAACCTGCATCATGGCGCCGGGCAGGGCATCTCCATCGACGGGAGCAGCGCTCCTCCCCAGCGGATCGACAACAGCGAGGTTTGGGAGTTCCACCCCAGCAACGCCAACGGAGGCGGCATCGTCCTCACCGGGGGTTCGGGGCACCACCTGGCGGGCAATTCCGTGCACGACTGTTCGGTCAGTTGGGGGTACAGCGGCGGCGGGATTTACTTGGGCGCACAAGGCACACTTGAAGATAACGCGATCGCCAACAATAGCGCGTATCACGGGGGGGGCCTTTTCCTCACTTCCGCTGGCAGTAGTACCCTGAGGCGCAATACCGTTAGGGACAACACGGCTTCGTATTACGGCGGTGGTATGCACTTATCCTCCAGCGGGAGCCCGTTGACGGAGAACACGATCCGCGGGAATTCCAGCACGCTCGGCGGAGGGATGTACTTCGGTTCTAGCGCCAGCACCTTGACCGGGAACACCATCGCGGAGAACACCGCGTCGCAGAGCGGCGGCGGGATCTACTTCGGGTCTAGCGGCAGTACGTTGACCGGAAATACCATCACGCACAACATCACCTCGGACCACGGCGGCGGGATCTACTTTGCCTCCAGCACCAGCACGCTCAACGGGAACACGATTGCGGACAATCTGGCATCGGACAACGGCGGCGGGGTGTATTTCGCCTCGAGCGCAAACAGCCGATTGAGTGGCGACACGATCAACGGAAACACTTGCGGAGGCGTGGGCGGAGCCATCGTGTTCGATGCCAGCGGAAGCTCCCAAGTCACCGACACGGAGGTCATCGGGAACCACACCAACGCCGGCTCCTGCGGCGGCATCTACGTTACGAATAGCCCCGGCGTATCGCTCCGTGGCGATCCTGCTTCGTGCATCATCAACCGCATCTGTGATAACGACGAGTGCGATGTCCAAAACGCCAACGCGTTCACCGCGAACGGGAGCAACGACGTCGACGCCCGGAACGTCTGGTGGTGCACCTGCGATATCAATCAGATCCAAGAGATGATCTGCGACTTCTTCGACGACGCATCCAAAGCCTTTGTGTTGTTCTTCCCGATCGCCGAGCCCGGGAGCGATGCCGACTGGGACTGCGATGTGGATCTCGTTGATTTCAAGGCGTTCCAGGACGAAAGTTGCATGACCGGGCCGTGTTCACCAGCCTGCGACCCGGCGCTCCAGGCGGCGTGTGCAGTGTTCGACGTTGATTGCGACGGCGACATCGACCTGGCGGACTTGGCGCAATGGCAGAACGCCTTCACCGGGCCGTAGGAATCCGGTCGCTACCGCCGACGCCGTGACACGCTCTCCCTCGCGCTTCGTCCGCTGCGCACGCCCATCCTTATCTTTCGTAACTCGTAATTCGAGGAGGGTGATCGCTCCGCGATCACCCGTCCACCGATCACGCGACAAGTTCTATTCATGGAACCGGTGTGATCTCTGCGCCCAGTCCGCGCGCCCGGCTCGGGAGATTTGTTCCACGTGGAACAACGTGGCGATGCCAAGTCGTGGCACTTACAACCGTCAGTGTGCCACTGCTCTGTGAGCAGTGGGTCCGTTACGGAGGAAAGACCACTGCTGAAACAGCAGTGGCACACGGACCGCATCAGGCGGGGGGAAGGTAATCCACGTAGTTGGGATACCACATCGACGATTCGACCTTGCGCTCGATGGCGTCGTCGGGGATGATGCGGCCTAGGTTCTGGCGGCGGGCCTCACGCATCACGCCGCAGGCGATGCGACGGCTCACCTCGCGGAGGTCGCTGGGATCGGGATAGATGGCCCCGCGGTCGAGGCGCTCGGGCTTGACGCACCTTGTGGCCGTCGAACGCAAAAGCCTTGACGACCTACTCGGCTGCATCGGGCGGGAGCGCGATCGCTTCAAGCGGGAGCTTCAACGTCTGCGGGCCTACCGCTTTCGGTTGCTTATCGTCGAGGCGGACGCCGCGACCCTTGAATCCGGGGACTGGCGATCGTCACTCACACCCGCCCACGTACTCGGTTCCCTGGCCGCGTGGTGTGCTCAATTCACCTTACCGGTGTGGCTCGCCGGTTCGCATGATGGAGCGGGCCGGTTCGTCGAACGCTACCTGTATCAGTGCGCCCGGGCCGTGGCGGCGGAGTATCAGTCGGCGTCCGCGTTCCTGTCCCTAACCCAAGCCGAACCCGTGGCCGCCAGCGGATAGGGCACTTTTGGCTGGTGCTACGGCGGTGCTACGCGCGACGAAGCGCGCGACGAACCACTAAACCACCGTGAACGGTTACGAAGGACACGACGCCCTGTAAAGAGACCACTTGCTCTCAATCGCCGAGGGGCCGGGGGATACCTCCCCTCGTCACCCGCCGAATCCGTTGCGTTCCCAGTCGGCGAGTTTGTCCAGGTGCTCACCTTGCAATGCCGAATCAATCCACTTTGCGAGCGTGCATCCGGGGAACCGCTTTTCAATCACGTCGCGGTTGTCCTCACATTCCTTCTTGGCGTCGGCGATGACCGCCGGTCGTCGTCGGTTGGCTTCGTCTATGACCCGCTGCTCGTCGAGGTCCGCGCCCGTCAAGGTCGGGTACAACGGCATGGCCGAACCGATTATCACTTCGCGTCGGTCGCTGTCGAGTGCCTTCACGTTGTCACCTTCTCAAGCGCCGAAGGGCTACCCTCAGTCGCCGGGGGGCCGGGGGGTACACCCCCTTTGCCGTTTGACCGTGCGGCCTTCAACGCCGCCAGGAGCTGCGCGTTCTGTTGAATCAGCGTCCGGTTCTGCGCGATGATCGGAGCAAGCGCCGCCTGCATCGCAGCGGCCCCCGGCGGCAATTGGTCCTCTTGGTGCGCTAATCCGATTTTCGCAAGTTCGGCGTCCGGGTCGCGCGGCTCCGAACAGAACTCCGTCCACAGGTTTTCTTCAAGCGCCTCCCGGTCCTTGCCATTGTGCCTGTTTTTCGACCATGCAGGATTGACGACCCATTCGGTCGTGGTCCCACGTTTCACCGGCTGGTTTACCCGTCCGTCCAGCGGAATGCCGTACAAATCGTAGTCGCGCTGGCGCAATTGGCGTTGGGCTTCCGTGCGGAACCATGCGTGCATTCGCACACTGTCAGAGACGCCCCACGGCGAGCCGTCTAGTTTTCGTGGACCCATTTACATCGCACCTTCCATTCTGTTGTGTCGTGGTCGCCGCTGCGCACCGTGAGTCGATTCCGTGTCCGGCGTGACATCGACTGGCACGCCGAGCGATCGACACTGCATTTCCGCTTCGTTCAATTCTCGCTCAGCCGCTTGCCGTGCATCGCGCGCCCGCTCGTGCGCCTGCACTTCTGCCCACTTGTCGCGGTCGAGCCTGTATTTTAACGAGTTACAAATCGGGGCGGAGAGATTTGAACTCTCGACCTCCTGCTCCCAAAGCAGGCGCGCTAGCCAGGCTGCGCCACGCCCCGTTAATCGTAAGTCACTACAATACAAGAGCTCCCGCCTGTCAATGTCCATCGCTCCTACCTCCTTACGCCATCCGGCGTCATTCCGGCGTCAGTCGTAGGCCGGCTGTTGCCCAGGGGAGCGCTTGCTGGAACCGCAACAAGCTGCTCGTACCTCGACATCACCTCGGCCAAGGCCGTGGAGAAGGACGACGGAGACGACGATCCGGACGAGGGGGATGGAGAGTAGCGCTCCATCAGAGGGTCGGCGTCAAGTTCGTGGGTGAACATCCTCCGATCAACCGCCCGGCCTGAAAGGCTTGCCCTGAGCCGCGAAGGCCCAGCCTACGATAGCTGTGCGTCCGGCCTGAATGGCCAGTCTACAGTAGCCGTGGGCAAGTCCGCCGGAGGCGGACGACGCCCACGGTTCGCGGGCGATTCAATTTCCCATTCGAGCCTGAAAGGCTCGTCTTCGACGTGTGCCCAGGCGGGGCCCAGACAGGGCCAGCGCGCATAGCTGGGTCGTATAGGCAAGATGGGAAGTTTGCGCCCGGCGCAGTGTTGTGATATATCCTCCGCAGTCTTGACGGATGGAACCGCAAGCAAGGACCACTGCAGGAGGATAA
>Ga0315274_10000695_pt1 | contig 52261 bp, 49 predicted proteins | sample YL17G02_20_MG_FD_203700 | JGI IMG/M metagenome (GOLD analysis project Ga0315274, IMG submission 203700) | Sediment microbial communities from Yellowstone Lake, YNP, Wyoming, USA - YL17G02_20 | ecosystem: Environmental > Aquatic > Freshwater > Lake > Sediment | place: USA: Wyoming | collected... | reverse complement strand
GCGTTCGGCCGGTTGCTCGCGAGGCTGCGCATCAGCCGGACGGTGCGCTTGTTGGAGTCCGCGCGTGTCGCGGTGCCGGCCGTTGTCGGATGGCTTCGCCCGGTGGTGCTTCTGCCGGTGAGCGCCATGACGGGTCTTACGCCGCAGCAGCTCGAGGCTGTGCTGGCACATGAGCTTGCGCACATCCGCCGCTACGACTGCCTCGTGAGGCTCGTGCAGGCGCTGGTCGAGACGCTTCTGTTCTACCATCCGGCCGTCTGGTGGGTATCCGGGCGCATCCGGCAGGAGAGCGAACACTGCTGCGACGAGCTGGCCGTCGAGGTCTGCGGAGACAGGCAGAGCTACGCCCGCGCATTGGCGAGGGTTGCCGAACTGGGACGCCGCAAGCCGCACCTCGCCGCCGCTGCCGGCGGAGGCAAGCTGCTCAGCCGCATACAGCGGATCGTGGGTCTTCCGGACCGGGACCCCGTGGTGAGCGCTCGCTGGCTGGCAGGGCTCCTCATCATAGTTGCAGTCACTACTGCTGGATTGGTCATACATACCCGTGCTGCCACTGCCAAGACGCAGCAACCTGCCTTGACTGAGAGCGCCGCGAAGGAAAGCGAGTCGGCGTGGGGCGAGGCGGTGGAGGGCGTGCAGGTCAGCAAGAACACTGGGGCCGCGGTGACGCTGGCAGCGGAATTGACGCGGACGCCTCGCAACAGTCCGGAAGCGCTGCGCGATTTCGGCGTTGAGAAGAGCCAGCCGATAGAGAAGGGGTTCTTCTTCTACGAGGGCAAATACGTGGAGATGCCCTACGTCGTGGAGCGCCGGGGGCTGGACATCTTCGTAAACGGGCACTGCGTTCGCCCCGGACCAGAATATCCGCCGTTTGAATACGACGTGAGCACGGACCCTGGCGACCCACCGCCCGGCTTGAGTCCCTTCGATCGTCCGCCAGAAGGGACGGACTGGCGCAATACCTACTGGGCGCGAAAGGGCGCTTACCTGCGTGCACATTACGACCATTCGACCTACGTCAAGAAGATGATTGAGACCTATCTGAAGTCCACGGAAATCACCAGCGTTGTCCCCCATCCAGAACATTCAGGGTTTTATGTAGCGACGCTCAAAGACGGCGGCACGATAAACGTCGAATTTTTCGACCAAGGAATGCAAACTGAGCCCCGTGACAAGGACAGCTTCCTGATCGAGGCGAAGCGAAGTATGCAGTATATCGAGACGAAGATGGGTGGAACCGGGCTGTGGTTGGTTACAAGTGGGACTGAGGTGGGGGCCGGCGGGAGCCATACGCTTGGCATTATCGGTGCTCTCCTGTCATCGGAAGATCCCGAAGTGAGGCTCGCGAACCTGGAGAAAGCGGGGTTTGTACCAAGGAGCGATAAGGCCTTCTGGGGAGTTATGGCAAGCGAATTCGAGTCTTCAGAGCAACTCAGGGCACGCTACGAGGCCATGAAGGCAGGCGGCAGCAAAGGTGCCGAAGCGGAAGACGTCCACCAGGGCGAGGCGGTGGAGGGCGTGCAGGTCAGCAAGGCTGGGGCCGGCGTGGCGCGGGCAGCGGAGCTGACCCCTACGCCTCGCAACAGTCCGGAAGCGCTGCGCGATTTCGGCGTTGAGAAGAGCGAGCCGATAGAGAGCGGGTTCTTCTTCTACGCGGGCAAGTACGTGGAGATGCCCTACGTGGTGGAGCGCCAGGGGCTGGACATTTTCATAAACGGGCACTGCGTTCGGCCCGGAGCTGAGTATCCGCCGTTTGAATGGACTGTGACGGAAGACCCCGGCGACCCGCCGCCCGGCTTGAGTCCCTTCGATTATCCGCCAAAAGGGACGGACAGGCGCAATACCTACTGGGCGCGCAAGAGCGCTTACTTGGCTGCGCATTACGAGGGATCCGCTTACGCCGAGAAGATGGTTGAGAGTTATCTAAAATCCACGGAGGTCACCAGCGTGGAGCCCTATCCAGGCACTTCAAGCATCTATGTAGTGACGCTTAAAGACGGCCGCACGGAAAACGTCGCCTTCGATAGCGAGGGCAAAAGGGAGCCGCAGGATAAGGAAAGTTTCCTGAAGGGCGCGAAGCAAGAGATGCAGTCCTTCGCGGGTGGGCTGCGTGGAGGCGGACTGACCTTGATTTGGCGTGGGGGGGAGCTGAGCGGTGGTGGGCCCGAGCTGGTTGACATTATCGGTGCTCTTCTGTCATCCGATGACCCCGCGGTGAGGCTTGAGAACGTGGTGAAAACGGGGCTTGCACCAGGAAAAAGCGATAAGGCTTATTGGCAGCGTATCGCAACCGAATTCGAGCCTTCAGAGCAGCTCGCGGAGAGGTTCAAGCGCTGGAACGAGGAGATAGAAGGGGAGAAGCGGCAACGGATCATAGAGTTGACCAAGGACGTGGGCGACGAGCTGAGCGAGAAGGTTGCGGCCCCTGACTTCATGCTGCATGCCGTCGTCCCGCTTGTGAAGGCCGCCAATCGCACCGACGGGCCCTTCATGGAGGTCTTTCGCCAGCTCGCGGGCACCGGTAGGGAAGCGATGCCTCAGTTGAAACAGGCTCTCGAGGATCCGGCGCTTGGTTTGACCTCCCGCGGAGCTGCCGCTCTGCTGCTGGTCCACTACGGCGACACGTCCGGATGGCCGGTGCTGGAGCAGATAGTCGAACGCGGCTCCGGTCCCGAGATGAACGTGACCGCCAGTCGCATGGGCGAGCTCAAGGACCGCACGTTCCTGCCGCTCATCGAAAAGGCGCTGAAGCGTGACGATGCCCAGCAGACTGTGACCTACGCCGCCGCCTATTGCGGGGACGAAGATGCCATCCCCATCCTCAAGGAAGCGTTGAACCACCCGAATAGCGGAGTGCGTTGGGGTGCGGAAAAGTGGCTCGGGGAGTTCCGAGGCAGAGAGACGAAGAACCCGGAAGTCGAGGGTGAAGTCCGCAGCGCAATAGAGACGTTGGAGGGGACTTCCGGTGAGAGCAGACCCAGTGAAGCCGCAGGAGAGCCGGCGGAGAAGTCTGAGGCGGAAGAACCGCCGTCGGGCGAGGCGGGGGAGCAGTGGGGAAAAAGGGTATCGACGGCCGAGGACTTGCCTCGGATCGAACCTGGGAGGAAGAAGCGCATCGACTACGTGGCCAGGATGTCTCTGGAGGAGGTTGCGGACAATCTCGGCGACAGGAACGTGTTGGGAGGGGGTATGCGCCTTGGGGCGTACCCGGCGATGGGCCCAATTTACTTCTGGGCTGACGCCTTGCCGTGCAACATCATGGTCTTGCGGCTGATAGAGGAAGGCAGAGAGGACCCTGACCGTGTCTGCGCTATCCTGGAGAAAACCCTCGCCAAGAAGATTGATCAGTTGTCGGAGTTGCGCGAGAAAGCCGATCAAGGGTATGCCACCGACCCCGACCCGCTGGCGGCACATTTTTCGATCGCGGCGGCGTTCTATGTGCTGGCTAACATCGACCGGTTGGATAATCCAGCCCTGTTGGAAAGATGGTTTGCTATGCCAGAGATCGACGGCTATGGTAAGCCGTACGACCTCCAGTGGTGGTTCATTGACTGCTACTTCCGCTCGACAGGGGTGGCCAGCAGCCCTTACGCCGCTATACATCGTGCTATTGTCAAGGATCGGCCCGCGCCTAACCAGAGGCACACGCGGGCAAAATGGAACCAGCCGTGGGAAGTGGATAATCCGTGGAGCCAGCTGCCTAGTGCAAATGTCCGTGAGCCTAAGAGAATCGAAGTGTTGACCATATCTCCCTTTACCTTTGACGAGAACGTAAGGATCCGCAAGAACTGGGAGGATTACCTTAAGCAACTTGAGAAGGGCGGGTGAGGGGGGCGGCGGGGGCGGATTGTTGATTACCAGGGGGCAGATTGGGTAATCTGGAATCATCGCGAGTGACATGTAGCTCTGGCCGGCGCAAAGCCCAAAGTCGTATCCCTTTGGTCGGCAATAGGTTAGAGAGACGGGAGGCTGGAATCCCGTCCTCCCCGCCGGATGCGATCAGGCCCAGGAGCGCCTCGAAGGTGCCTTCGGGCCGGCTCTGGCGGGCCTTTGCGTCGCCTCCCCGCCGGGTATATCTGGAGCCGGCTGATGACCTACCGGGAACGATTCCTGCGCGCCATGCGGTACGAGGATTTCGATCGCGTGCCGCTCATCGAGAACTGGGCGTGGCCCGAGACCCTCGAGAGGTGGAAAGGGGAGGGCTACGGGCAGCCCGATGCGCCCACCTTACCGACGGCGTCGAGCATTTCCTCAAGTGACGCATTGGCGTAGTAGCGGGTCATCAGCCTGCTATAGCTCCTGCCCTTGAGATAGCCCACAAAACGGGTTATCCTATGAAGGTCATGCCGACGACCCGGAGTGGCTGATGTGAAGGCACTTATCGCGTGTGCGCCCGTAGCTCAGGCGGATAGAGCGGCGGTTTCCTAAACCGCAGGCCGCAGGTTCGAGTCCTGCCGGGCGTACCACTTTCGTCTTACTCTAAGGCAGCCAGGGCAAGCACCTTAGGACAATCTGCCGCCTCTGCCTCGTCCCGCGAAAACGCTGAAACTGGCCGTTTTTCGGCCGACTGGGTCAGTTTTGGGTCAGTCGGGATGCCAACCGGAACGACCGCATCCGCAATGTCCCGTGCTTTTTCCAGGTCGCTTTCTCCGACGCAGAGGTAGTAGTGCAGCGTCGTCTCCATCGAAGAGTGCCCGGCCAGCCTGTGCAGGACGTGCGCTGGGACCTCGCGCGCCCAGTTCGTGAGGCACGACCGCCGCAGGTCGTGGATCGTGCATGTGCGGGTGCCGGCGCGGCGGACGATCACCTTGAAGTGCCGCAGGACGTTGTTGACGATCGACTGCCCTTCGCGCCATTGCCCTGCCTGCACCTGGGCCATGACCAGCTCGTAACGCTCGCGGTCAACGAACACATACGGAACGCCGTCGGGGCGTGCCGATTTCCACTCTTGGAGAAGCTCCGCCATGCGCCGTCCCAGCGGGACGTGACGGAGCTCGTGGTCCTTGGGTTCCCACGGCACGGTCCTGCGCGGGTCGCGCTTGGGCGCGACCTGGAGCATCCTGCCTGGGAAGTCGACGTCGTCCCAGGTGAGATGACAGGCCTCGGAAAGCCGCAGCCCAGTGACATAGAGCAGGCTGAGGAACACCCGCCACTTGAGGGAATGCGCGCACTCCAGAAGGCGGCGTATCTCTTCCTCTGAGACGTAGCGTTTCGGTCGGCAGCTCACCTTCCGCCTGTGGATCCCGACGAAGGGATTGCTTCCCGCCGGCAGGTAAGCGCGGCGCTGGGCCAGGTTGAAAACGCGCTTCAGGGATGCCACCTCCTTGTTGACCGTGCTCGGGCTGACACCCGACTTGCTGCGCCGCTGGATGTATTGCTCGGCGTCGCATCGGGAGATCCGGCGGAGGAGCTTGTCGCCAAGAAGCTCCTCCAGATACCCGAGCGCACGGGTCTGCTCCCGGAGCGTGCTGTGTGACACCTGGCCCGTCATCAAGAATTCGTGCTCCTTCCTGAAGTCCACCAGTCCGATATCCGGCGGAGGATCGCCGTTCCCTTCACGGACTTCTGACTGCTTCTCCTCTGCGAACCGCTCTGCCTCCTTTCGTGTAGCGAAGCTCCTGCTGTAGCGCCCGCTCTCTGAGCCGAACCAGCGGACCACCCAGCTGTGGAGCCGCTTTTTGAGCCATTCGGCCTTCGGCAATGGCTGTCCAGAGCTGTCGGTCGGGATCGGCCCATGATACTTGCGGTAGACGCCTACCTTCGTAGTCGCCATGATCTGCCTCCTGGCACCATGTGTGCCCTGGCCACCATGGACGACTGACCCAATGGATCAGTATACGCCCTGGTTCAATGTGTGGCAATCGTGTTCACGGCTCGGTCTTCACCTTGAGGAAACGGTCCAGTTCGGACCGCAGATACCAGACCCGCCGCGCGAACTTCGTAGCCTTCAGTTCTCCCCGAGAGCGCCAGTAGTTGAGCGTCCGAATAGCTGACGCAGGGCTGTGCGCGCCCGTTTCGTGCAGCCGTAGGTACTGAGCCGCCTCAATGGGGGTGAGCAGTTCGCCAAACGAGCCAAGCTGCGGAGGCCAGCCGTCGTTGGCCTCGCCGAGTTGGTTCGGCTTCTGAGAGGCAAGCGCCTCGATGCTGGTGTCGCGCCTATCCACGGCTGCAGGTTCCTCTGCTCGTACAGATGAAGACGCTTTCACTCATCCTCGCCTTCCTGCCGCTCAACCCAATCGTGGTAGCACTCCGGTCCGGAGCCATCCTCGGACCAGTCGCGAAACTGTTCGCATGATTCGCAATCGTCTTCCTTTACGAACTCATTTGTCTCGGGGCACAGGCGCAGGCGCGCCGAGAAGCCGGTCCTGAAGATGGGGGATTCTCGTACGTACGGACGGCCCACGCTACGCCCGTGACCGCCACGCCCCATCCGTGGCCTCGCAGCTTGGGGTGGTCGCAATTCTGTCCATGGCACGACCCCCGGCTCCGGCGGCAGGGGAGGACCGTCCGAGACAGGGCCGCCAACGGCGGGGGCGACGAGCGGAGGAACAAGGAACGGCGTCTCGGGTTCGAATACCTCCGGCGGGGGAAATGCTCTCTTTTCGATGTTAGCCTCGAGCGCATCGAGCGCGCGGGCTGTGTCGTCCGTGTAGAAGTCGTCAGGCCCGTGCAAAAGGTTGTCGGCCGTGCGTTCCTGTTCGATGGACTGCTCCAAGGCATCCAGCGGATCAAGGGGATCGGTGTCATCCATCTCTTGCTGCCTCCAGGTTCAGACCTCGCGCTGAAGGACGGTGGTCCAGTCGAAGCCGTCCGCAAGACATTCCGTAGCGCTCAGCAACCGGTACTTAGCGGGCACGTCCTGTTTCCACTTCTTATCTATGAGCAAGGAGAGCGAGACCACCTGTTTCATGGTTGGGGCGACGAGTAGGACAATCTGGACGTGCTCAAGCGAGCAGAGAGCCATGAGCCTGTCCACCTCATAGTCCAGCCTATTCTTGCAGTTGATCTGGACGCAGATCGCCTCGCCACCGGTAAAGAGGCCATAGGCGTCAGGTTGCACGAGCCCGGTTACCCCAGCTGCCCTGAGCCACCGAAGGCCCGGGCACGCCGCTCCCAGTCCCTCTTTGACTCCCTCGAGCAGGAACTCGTGGACTACCCCGGACTTGTACTTCCGTCGGGGGATGTTGTGCTCGTCGGCGAAGTGCTCTCCCTTGGGGGTGAGGTCAAACAGCTTGACGCCATGGGCCACGGTACCGGCCTCTGCCATGTAGCCTTTGCGCATGCATTCTCCCCTGGCAGCGCCCTCTTCCGCTCTGTTCAGGTTCAGGTTCCGGCAGAGGTGCTCGATAGTTTTTGGACCTGCAGCGACGGCAGTGAAAACGCGGTAGGCGTTCTTGCTCAGCCTGTTCGGGTCCTGTTCACGCTGCTTGACCTCGCGGCGGCGTTCGGCGTAGCCAGGGTACCTAGGCACTACGCCTGGCAGCATATCGCTCAGTGAACGCTTCGTGTAGAGCTCGCGTTCCTGCTGGCTGAGGTTGCTTCGATCTATGCCCAGGTCGGGCATCCTCACATGCAGGGGCGGGAGCCTTCGGTCTCCCGCAAGAACGACAATGCTCTCACCACTTCCGAGCGACTGAAGGACTTCAACTTGCCGCCTATCCGTCAGCCCGAGAAGCTCGGCCGTGGCCCTGAGCTCGGTGCCGGCGGGGCGAAAGCCAACAAGAAGATGCGGCGCGACGCGGGCAGCCTTGCAGATCTCCGAAGGGATCTGTTCGGCGGTGAGGCAGCTTATCCCCAGGGCCCGCGCCCCGGTGATCTTCGACTCGAACCCGGTGACTTCTTCAGACATGGCTTTCTACCTTCGCCTTCGAAGGATGTTGCGCTGCTCGTCCAACACGAAAACTATGGGCTTCTGGTCGAACTTCTGCTCGCTCCACATACGGTGCTCGAACACGTAAGCAAGGAGCCAATTCGTCAGGAAGTCGGCGATGCTCCGTTCCAGGTTCATGCGGAAGATGGCCACTGTGCCTTCTTCGACAATGCGCTCCAGGTCGATGCCGTTCTCGACAGCAAGGGCATCCTCGCCCAAGGCCCGGCAGATGGCATCTATCCGCGCAATGCATCGGTTGCGGAAGCGGAGTTCGTCGCTTCCTCGCGGCTCCCTCCTATCCTCGAGTGCATCCAGAAGGTCCAGGAGGCAGGGCCAGTGACCTGTCTCAGCGCGCCTCGCTTCCAGTACATCGAGAGCAAGGCTCAGATAGCGGCGGGACGCCTGGCGGGCGTCCATCATGTCTGTGACCATCTCAGAGAAGCGCTGGTTGAACACCGGCGCGGGCACAAGGCTCGATCCGCGCAGGAGGTTGATGGGAAACTCCCCCCAGACGAACAGGCGCGCGTTGGGGATCACCCGGAGCAGACATTCGTAGTCGCCCCGGAGGTCAGGGATGATGACGGAGTGAAGGGGCGCCAGCTGGATCGCCCAATTCATGATGGCAGTGCTCTTGCCCGTCTTTGGCTGGCCGACGAGCAAAGCGGAATTGCCAATCTCATCCCACCGCCAGATGAGATTGCATGCGGCACATTCCACGGACCCCAACAAGACGCCGTCGCCTCCCAGATCATAAGCGCCAGAAGCCACCTGGAATGGGTCGTCATCGGCTGGATCCATCCTGGCTGCTCTGAGCATCGCGAGGAACCTGCTCTTGGCCAGTCGAGCGCCGTCGTCACTCCGTGTCGCGGCGTGCAAGTGCCTGCGGACCTCGAGACGGTCCCTGCCGAGGATGGTTGCCAGACGTTCCAGCTCCATGTCTATCATTTGATTACTTTCTAGGGCCAAAGATGCGGTCAATGTAGTTCTTACACGCCTCTCCGAGGTGCATAGCAAGCGCTCCCGCCACGACAAGGACTAGCAGGGCTGCAAATAGGGGAGGAAGACCCGCCCGCGTTGCGAGGAAGCAGCCAAGCGCCAACCCCAGGATCCCTCCAATAATGGCTGGGACCGTGAACCGGGCGTGGCGTAAGAGAGGTCGCCTGAGGGGACCCAGGACAAGTGCAAGTAGGAGTAGGATCAGGAGTGACCTCATCAGTAAAGCCCCCACCACAACCTCCAATAGTGACGCCAGGCGCAATTGAGACAGTACGTGACATTCTCCCCACCGGGCCGCACAAAGGTCTTTCTGTGCCGAGGGCAAGCACTCAACTGGCACGCTGAACAGCGCTCGTGGCAACTTGCACATAGGACCGTGTCACATAGCTTGCATACGCCCGCAGGCTGCGTCTCCTTTCCCAGGATCCGGCCACAGCTCGGGCAAGTCGCCGCATGGTAGGCATCGATCTGCCGGAGGTTGCCGTCGTCGTCTTCGGTCTCAATGTGTTCGTGTCGGCTCAGAGTGCCCTTGCCAGCAATAATGGGATCCAGCAACGTGACCGTGGTGACCCTCGTTCCGGGGTGCTTCTTCAGAAGGTCGAGGTAGTCGTCGGGCGGAGGGACGGTAGGCGGAGTCGAGGGGCTACCCGAGGCGCTACGTAACAGTCGTAACAGGCGTCGAAGGAATCGGCCGCAGGCCGCGAAGAATCTCATGACTCACCTCCCTCGTACCGACTTCTCAAGAACGGCCCCACCAACAGGGACAACAGACTGATAGGTCGTTGAGACGGTAAAGGGGAGTCAGTACGCACAACGGCGCTGTTCAGGTTCCCGGCGACCACGGCCTGCATCGGGTCCGGGTACGCCTGTTCGGGGTCTGCTCCTTGTGCCTTCTTTTCGAGCGATCCCATGGTTGCGGGCGCGCTATCCGGGGTCAGCATCTCAGTACTTCCCTTCATTCGTAGCCTTCGTTGCTACGCATCGTCATGGCCACCAGTGTGCAGTCATCGCCGGTCGTCTCGCGCAACACGCTTCGGATGTTGGACTGGAGCGCCTTCGCTACCTCTTCCTGCGAATAGGTGTCCAGCCAATCCAGCATCCTCCCAAGGGCAGGCGCCACCTGACTGCTCCGCCTGTTGATAAGGGCATTCTCCAGCCCATCTGTGAAGAGCACGAAGCCATCCGGCTTGGAAGTCTGCGTCTGAAAGCTTGACCCACTCATGCGCAGCTCTTCAACCGCGTCCTCGTCGGTGACGAAGAACGTTTCGTTGGCGAACTCCCCCTTCATCGGGTCCGACAGTAGGCGCAGCCCACCATTACAGCGGCCCACAATGGCACCGTCGCCCAAATGGGCGCTAACCCACGCGCCATCGCTCCGCACAGCGACGGCAACCACGGTGGACGCGTACGCGGCTATCTCGACCTCATTCCGACTGGCCGCCCTCCTCAACCACTTGATCACGAATCGGACCAGAGAACGCTGCGCCGAGGCCGTGTCTTCCGATTGCACCGTCTCGAAATGCTGCGAGAGCCAGGTGGCTACCGCCCAACTCACCAACCTGGCCCCCGCAGCCGAACGACTTGCGCTTCCCGCTCCGTCGCAAACACACACCGCGACGATCTCGATACCCGACGGACGGCCCGTTTGGCATGCCCGCCAACTGTCCTCGCAGGGGATCCCCTGCGCCTCGTGCGCGAGCCCGGCAGCGCTTGCTCCCGCCCAACGCCAGAACGGTTGCCTGACCATCAGATTTCCGCCCATCCCTTAACCCCCTCCGTATCCAGCTTGAGCTTCTCTCCCGGCCTCGACTGCGACACGCATACGACGGACTTCGAGAGCCACTCGAAGAACTGAGCGAAGTTCAGCCCCTTCAGTTTCAAGGGGTGCCGCTTCTCAGAGAACATCGCCAAAACGTCCATGTCCGTGCCTTGGCCAATGCCTATCGGGAAAACGACGAGTTTTCCGGCTCGCTCCAGGTCACAGGTCCTTGGCGCGGCCCGAAGATGTTCGTCCGAGGTCGGCTGCCCGTCCGTCATCAGCACCAGCCAGGGCTGGAAGTAGTCAATGCCGGCCTCCTTGTAGACGTTCTTCCGGTCTTCGAGAATGTCCAGAACCAAGGCCACGCCAGCGCCCAGGTTGGTGGAATCGCCAGTAATCTGTACCGTGGGCGGTCCGCTGATGCGGTCCAGGCTCTGAAAATCCAGTACCACTTGGGCCGACGTCCCAAAGGTCACAATTGCTACCTCCGCGCTTAGGCGCGCGACGCGATCTTCCTTCAGGGCTTTGAAGAAGAGCTCAACGCCCTGGTTGAGCTCCTCAATCGGCTCACCTGTCATCGACGGTGAGACGTCCAGGCACAGGCCAATGGGCACCCGGTTCGTGGGGTTGGACAGCAGGTCGTCCTTGTGAATCTCCATTGCACCTTCCGACATGGTCGTGTCCTCCGTTCACTCAAGGATCTCGGCCTTCCGGTGGTTCGGACTCCCAAACTCTCCCGGAACGGCCCGATGCGGACTGACGATAAGCCAACGCGTCTCCCATGCCTTGTCCAGGCCTATGGCTTCATCACCTCCCTCCTCAGCGTTCTCTTGCCGAGAGTACTGCCGCGCAGGATGCCATCCAACAAAGGATCATCGGCGCCAGACACCACCACGGCGTCCGGTTGGCGATGCAAAGGACTATGCCCATGGAACAAAGCACCGTGGCCACGACGCCCCCGATGGCCTTGCCGACGGCGCACCGGCGTTTTCTCGGGTGCCCGCCCGCCGGCAGTCCCGCCTTCTGGATCCTACTGGGATGCAGCGGAGAGACTTGCGAAGAAGCTATGTGTCCTGGTTGAGCCTTCCTGGGAAGCCTTGCGGGATTCGCAACGCCAATCGGCGCCGAACGTCCTGTGGCGCCAGAGGCTTGAGCGGAAGGCACGCGTTTGGGTCTAGCCCGCGGCGTAACTCCTGGACGGCCCTGAACACCGATGGCGGCGCTCCTCGTGCTACCTGCAAGCGTAAATGCGCGCCTTCTTGCGGCATGCTGGCCACGAACCGTCTGCCTGTTCGTGTTGTCACGCAGCCGGATGCGACCACTCAACGCCTCAAGGTCCGTCGCGTAGCCGTTCTCGAACGTTTCTGTCTGATTCGGCACCCGGCGGTAGTTCTCAGGCAGTATGGAAAGATCGAATCCAGGTTGCCGGCTCGGTCCCATGAAGACCTTGTTGGGGTCGGAAAGGTAGTAGCTGTACTTCCTAAGCAGTCTCAGCCACTCATTGACCGGCACACGTTGGGGCGACAGGTGCGCCTTGTCGAAAGAACCGTAGAACGCCGCCTTGAGGTCGTAGCTGAGGTGCGACCAGCAAAACCTCCAGGGGCCTAACGGGGCGCCGTCCGTGGGGCTATCCTCACCCAGGGGATACGGGAAGTGGCCCTGCAAGATGTTGGCCGCCCCGTCTTCGCCGCCTTGGTGGCTGTAAGGGCACTTCCCTGGCTGGAGAATCATGAAGAGCAGCGTGGCCACGGCGTACAGATCGTGGTCTTTCGTTCGCAAGAAAGTGCGGAAGTCGCGGCCCTGAATCTCTGGAGCGGTAAAATTGACTGTGCCGACGGGACACGGGTAGCCCTCCACCTGGCAGCTGTCACAGTCGACGAAGTAGACTTCCTTCTCGTCGACCAGAAGTATGTTCAATTCATTGATGTCGCCCAGCACAACGTTGAGCTGGTGCAGGCGTTCAATGCTTTCCAGTAGGTTGACTGCGAGTTCCACTGACTGGCGACGGGTCCAGTTCGGATTCTCTTTCAGCCAGAGTCTCGGCACGAACAGCGTTTCACGCAGGGAACGCCCTCGCGCGCGGGGCATAACGAAGCCCCGGAATACCCCATCTGCATCCCTCACGACATCCAGCGGCCAGCATACGCGCGGGTCATGCAGCTGCCTCCCGGTCATCAACGTGAGCTTTCTCTCCAAACCAACCGTAAGCTTGTCCCGGTGATAGACCTTGCAGACCTCTTGGCGGCCGGCAATATCGAAGACCCTCCCTTCACCCCCTGCGGCGATCTCTTTCCCAAGCTGGACCGTCTCTCCATCCGAGCCGTAGAGAACGTCCGATGGCCCAATGTCGCGCCTCGTCGTCAGCGGAGTGTCAATGTCCTGAGCAGGTGTTGAAGCAACGGCGAACGGCTTGGTGCCAGTCGTGGCCACTGCTGGGGCGGCCGTCCCGCGCGGGACAAAGAGCACGGGCTTGTGGGTTCTCCCGTGGAGCTTGACGACAACCACCTCTCTCAGTCCGTTAACAGAGTGTTTCTGTCGCTTCGAATGCAGGTCCATCATCAAGCCGACGTCGTTGGTCAGCACGCAGAAGTCGTGCTTGAGCAGATGTTGTTCCACGATCCGCTGAATCACGAGGTCGGTGAACGTGTCGCTCGCATCGTGTCGCAGTTCCAACTTGCCGTCTTGCTCCATCGCGCTGATGGCCTGAAGCGCCTTCAAGGCGGCAGCTCTCGTGTCGGGGTTCGACTGTCGCGAGAGGCGGAGCAACTCTTTCCTTGCCACGACGGGCATGAAAATACGGTTGCCGTTCAACATGCCAGTGACATTGCGACAGAACTCAGGGAACCCTTCGTCCATTGCGAACGAGGTGTCAAGGAGCACTTTGTGAGTCTTAACCAGACCCGTCAGCTCGGTGTCTGAAAGCATTGTTCTTTTCCCTCATTTGTCTCTGAATTGTGTCACCGTGATTCTGTCTCAGCGCGTCATCAGGTAACTTCCCATCCTCTTCCTAGTTCAGGCTGAGGCGTAGCGGGTTGCCCGACTTCTTGTCCGAACCTCCCCATATGATCGCCATGAGTTTCGGATACATTCCACCGGCAATACAGCACACCGCAGAGAGGCAACGGGCAAAAAGCTCTTTTGTCAGCACCGAACATACAGGCACAGACACAGAAAAAGTTACCACGTTCCTCTTAGGGTGCACTCCCCAGGACCCCATCAGTAAGACGCTGTTCTGCTCTGACAGATACTCCAGAAGCTGCTCGTAGTGCCTGCAATTCCGTGGAATCTTTGCCACCTGCAGAAGCGTGAAAGAGAGGACTCCCGGTTTCTCACGACAGGAGATGAGAAGGTCAAAGTCAGCGCAGTCGTTACGGAAACCTGTCAAGAGGTCTGACTGATCCTGCCAGTTCACAGGCCACCCGTCTTCGTCCAGAAAGCGCCTGACAGTGTCCATCAGCTCCCCTTCCCACTTACTCCCCGCATCTTTCTTACCTGCCATTTCCCGACCTCCCTTCGTGCCAATGACATTCAGGGCTGCTACGTCTGACCGACCGGCAACTGTTAGCAGAACCTGAGAGATAAGTGACGCCGCGCTTGGAGCCGGCAAGTTAGCGCCTTGCCAGCCTCCCTTCTCTTCACGCTTCATCCTGCCTTTGTCGTCCACGCCTTTCTCTCCTTCTCGTCGGAGCAAACCTGAGAACCCCGGGCTTGTGCCTTAGCCAAGCCACGGCCTCTGTTCAAGCGAGCGTCATGCCGGCCGTGGCGCCAACGGCATGCGTGCGCAGAAGTGGTACGTACCAGGAGCGTTACGACGAACGGGAGGGAGGACGACACCGGTCTGGCAGGACGGAAAGAGTCCGGCTGTCGGACATGCTATTGGACTGGCCGGACACCCGAAAGCTTTATAAGGACAACGAACTAAGAGTACGACATGGTAGTAAATGCAGAGCCAACGCAATACGGCGCGGACGGGTCAGAACTGCCTAGGTTACTCTATACCGGCACCTGCACGGGATACTTCAGGGAGGTCGTGCGCAGGTATGGGAGGTTTGAACATAGCAACGGGAATCCGGTCTGTCTTAGCGACAGCCCCCTAACGGCTATCAGCTGTGCTACGCAGAGGTCTCGGTTCTACGATGATTTACCCTTGGTGCTCGTGGTGGACACCGACAAACGTCGAGAGCCTCTCACCTATGACGGTACCTACTACGCGAACTCGCTCGACCTTGGCTGTTTCGTACCGTACGGCTTCATCGCCCCCGTCGATGGTGACATGTACAAAGCCGTGTACGCAAGAATATGCCGTGCTGAGGACAGGGCACGCTCTGCCTCAGTCGAGGAATTGCAGAGAGACGTCTTGGCTTTTCTATAAACGGCGCCCCAGATGGGACGCCACGTCTATACCGTACCTTTTGACCTTGTCATAGAAGGTGGATTTTGGCATACGTAGGGCGCTGCAGGCGCTCTTGACTGTTCTCGACGACTCCAATGCCTGAATGATGGAAAGCCTTTCTGCTTGATCGGGGTCAGCAATCTCACGGTCTGGCCACAATGGTGGGAAATCAATATCATCCGCCTGGACAACATCACCCGTTGCCTTATGGATTGCCCTTTCCACGCAATGATCCAGCTCTCGAATGTTGCCCGGCCAGTCGTGCATCAGAAGCTTGATTATCGCCTCTTCTGAGAAGGACTTCCGCGGCATGCCGGCCTTGTCGGCGATGCGTGCCGAGAAGTGTTCCACAAGCATGGGGATGTCCTCTTTCCTCTCACGGAGAGGTGGTACGTATATGTGATGTACGTAAAGCCTGTAATAAAGCTCCTCTCTGAACTGTCCTGCTTTTACGGCACTCGGTAAGTCTCTATTTGTCGCAGCGATGCAACGCACATCGACAGAGATAGGCTCGTTCCCTCCAAGCCGAGTGAAGGAGCCACCTTCTAGAACCCTCAGCAGCCTCAACTGGCATGTCGGGCCTATATCCCCAATCTCGTCCAGGAAAATGGTCCCGCCGTCACCCATTTCAAAGCGCCCGCGCCGCTGTTGTCTAGCGTCCGTGAATGCCCCTTTCTCGTGGCCGAAAAGCTCGCTTTCTATCAGCTGGTCAGACATGCCAGCGAGATGAACCGGGACAAACTGAAAGGTCCGTCTTGGACCATGAAAGTGGATGGCCCTTGCAACGACTTCTTTGCCAACTCCGGTCTCACCGGTGATCAACACCGTGCCATCCTTATCCTTCACTTGCAGGATCTGGACCACAAGATCTCTCACAGCTCGACTTCGGCCTATAATCTGGGTGAAAGGATCACGCCTTTGTATCTTCCCGATCTCGCGTATCTCCGCCCGTATCCGACTGAGCTCATTTGCGCTGGTGTCGTCTGATCTTCGAGAAGCTTCCGGCGACGGAGCCCCGGTTGCTGCCTTTCCCGCCATGCCGGGTTTAGCCGTTTCCATCTCCATGTAAAGACGCGGCAGATCCGCCGCTAGCAAATCAAGAAGCTTGCCAGCCGTGCCGAGGGCAACCGCAGCTTTGCGCGTAATGCGTTGAAGGTCAGCAGCCGAAACCGGTCTCTCGTGTGACGCACACAAGGCTTGGGACACGGCCAGGACAATCGGAGTAACCAGACCAGAAACGTCCTCCCCCGAGAAGCCCAAGCCGCCCGCTAGCCGTGCGCGCCAGTCGTTCAGTTCAGACGTACTGCACGTCTCGCCTTGTCTTCTGCTCATCCAGTGGCAGAAGGCCTCCCAGGCTGCGTCGAACAAAGGCTTCTCTGCCTCGTAGTGCTTCGTAATGAATGCGTATGCAATTTGCCGTATGACGCTCATGTGCTCTTCGTGTGCGTGAGGGAACTGCATTGAAGTGCCTCACTCTTTCGAGCATGGACAGTCAGTAGCGCGCACGAGACTCTCACCTCGTGGATGTCGACCGGCTTGCCATCTACTGAACCCTGCCAGCTTGAGTAATATCATTCGCGGCTGTCCTCTCCAAGGCGCTCATTCGTTCGGCTGTGCTTGGATGAAGATACCACAGTGATTGGTCCCCGAAGTAGACGTCGCCAAGGATCTTGAACCCCATGGCGAACCGCGCTCCGAAGGAAAGATTCCACCATTGGTCTGACCCTTGGGCGAGATCACGTGTTAGTTGAAAGCCCAACTCCGTGGATCTCGCCATGCTCCTGAAAGCGTTCGCAACTCTGGCCTTCTGGAGCGCCCCGACCAATGGAGCTGTCCCGAAGCAACGCGCAGCGAACTCGTCGGCTTCCATTTCCATCGCATATGGATTCTGAAGATGACAGAGAAGGTCACGCCCGAACAGCGTAAGGTTCGAGAGGAATCTTAGCATCCGTAACCTGGGACTATGGCGAGTCAGATGGAAGACTTCGTGCGCCATCAGGGCCCGAAGCTCGTCCGGGCTGAGCCTTAGCAGTCCTGTGTCCGTAATCATCAAATAACTTCTCGAGACCGGGAAACCGAACCTTACTGCTCGGCAATCAATCGCCGGAGATTGCACCATTGACATTCGCGGCGCGTCAATGCGGGCTGCGACAGCGACCTCGCCGAGGATGGATGCCCAACGTCCACCCCACTCCCGGGCGACTTCTTCACCCCCCTTGCATTGGCGGAGCAAGGCAGCCCAACCGGCGGCCCGACGGTACACAAAGTAGCCGAGAAGAAGAAAAGGGGCGGCTGCGTACCCACAGCTGAAGACACCACCCGCAATGCGGAGAGCGGGAGCCAAGAGGGGCTTCTCGAACGCTTCCACCAGCAAGCGGGACAGCACACTCGATGACGGTCGCCGGAGGAGCAGCACTGTCTTGGGAACGGTGGCCAACAAGAGGAACGCAGTAGCGGAAAACAGAAACAGCCACCCGGCAAACAGCAGGGCACCCATACCCATTGTACCACGTCTGGAGCTGAGGACCTCCCATGCTTCTTCGGGGCGCCTGGCCAAGGACATCCGTCGTGCCCATGCAATCACTTCCACCAGGTCTGAGACTCCTCGAACCCCGAGAGCCACCAGAGACGCCAACATGCAACATAGTATCCCAGTAACCAGGACAGTCGGCCACTCTTTCTCGACTAGAGCTGGCTCAAGCACATACAGAATCAGCGGAACCAAGACGTATACCAGAATGCAAACGCACCCGAGCATTGCCGGGGCAACCAACGCAAGTGTACCAAACTTGGGCACACCCCAAAGGTGATAAGCCACAAGGAGCGGGACAAAGAGGGTTGCCGCGCCAGCGATCACGATAAGAGGATGCTTCGTAGGCCACGCCAGGATCAATCCGATCAAGGGTGCAAGCAGCGCGCACAACAAGAACATGTAGTTCGTGACTGCAAGCGTGACGTGCGTCCGCAAAGTCGTCTCTTGCCGGGGAGAACACTCTCGCAAGACTTTGTACGTAGACTCTATGATAGCGTTGACGCGCCGGCTCACCGAGAGCAAGCAGACCTCGCAAGTGGCGAATGCAAGGAGGCTGAGAATGAAAACACCGAACCATGCAGCGATCTGTGCTTGCTCGTTGGACAAGAAGGAAGCAACCAAAGGGACTAGACTCACCATTCCACACGCCGAGGTGACCGTTGCTGCGGCGAGAACAGTGCCACCCGCATAGAAGGCCAACTGCCACGCGCCCGTGAGGTAAGCCGAAGTTTCGACTTGGCAAGCGCCGCCGCCTGCGTCAGCGCATTTCCAGACAACGACAGTGCAGGGACGCAGGGCGGAATGCCACACTTTACGTCTGGACTGGAACGATAGTGTGAGAGTAGAGTTGTCTGCTTGGCGTTGCGTAAGAGATAGGCCGGCCTCTTGGCTCACCCGTCGGATAGCATCCTCAAGTAGGGGTCTATCAACCTGGACGATTCTCACGTCTGACCGTGCAAGTCCCACGAGCGCAGTCCGCTCAATCTGTGGTGTGCCATCCACCGGGAAGCAGAACCGGAGTTCCGAAGCAGGCTTGTAGGATAGCACCCTTCCGTGTAGCGAACAAGAGGGAACAACCAGTTTAAGTGTTTGACTCCACGTGGGGAAAGGGAAGAATCCGCGAGGGACGGGAATCTGGAGGCGGCGCAAAAGGAGCTGCCAAGCATGGCAGGGCGGTGTTCCAGCTTGCAGTGGGCGAATTGAAGGAGCATCCGGGGCACAAGGGAATCCCGGGTGTACCCGGGGAGCAATTCGCGCCCCCTTGTGGAGAGCGTCAGGAAGAAGGGGGTGATGGAGCCCGTGGAAATCCTGTCAGAGGAAGACGCACCGGGCTGGAAGGAAACCGGGAACGCAGGCAAACTGCTCGGTGGCCGCCAGCGGGTAAGAGCTGCCAAGGCGTGCGGCCTCGGGGAGGTCCCGGCGGTTCACGCGGTCCTGCCAGAAGGTATGTCGCCCATGGAGTATATCCTCCGCAGAGCCATGGAGCGCCGTCAGCCTAACAAGAGGTAGTTGGCGATCCTCGCTGTAGACTTCAAGGACAGCCCTGAGAAGCAAAGGGAAGGCCAGGGCAGAAGAACATATCTTCTGGGAGGTTTGCCAGAGGTTGATCCCGAGACTTCGCGGGAATCGGCAGGCCGGATCTTCGGGGTCTCAGGCAGGTATGTGAGCTAGGCCCAGAAGCTTTTGGAGGAGGCCCCGGCACTGGTCGAGAAGGTAAGAGCGGGCTAGGTGACCCTGAACGCGGCTGTGCAGGAGCATAACCGGCAGAGCGGGGCAACGAGGGGAAGGACCGCTCTCAGCAGAACCCAAACCGCGCTCAAGCGCTTTCGAACAAGCTTGGGGAAGCTCCGGTCTTCGGGGGAGCTGTAGCAGGAGCGCTAGGACAGGATGCAGAGCCTTCTTGGCAAGCTGGAGGCTCAGCTGGAGGAGCGCTCTGGGAAATAGGCGTTGCTTTTGGGGGAATCTCAGACGCTTAGGGGCCACCCGCAAGGGGATGGCCCGCTAGACCCAGCAGAAGCTACCGCGGCGAGGCTGCCGGGTAACTGCTCGCAAAAGCTCTTATCCGCCAAATCTGTCCCGACGCCTAACGGCAAGTCCCGGCGGTAATGAGCTATTGCCCCTCCGGGGGCTGTCCTTTGCCTAACCGCCTCGCCCACTCTCGCAACACAGAATCTCATGGCGGGCTTCAGAATGGGGCCTGCTGAAGGGGTGGTGGTATGGAATACGAAGAGGCTCTGAGGATAGGACGGAAGCGGGCCGAGGCTGCGGCAGCGCTCCTGGAGGAACAGACCGGGCTGGCCAGCCAGCCCGTATGTGCAGTGAAGGACCTGGCAGGGCTGCATGGCCGGTTGCGGGAGCCGAGCCGCTGGGCACCGGTCGGAGAAGAGAGCTTCAGGGACATCGCGGTGTTCCGGGGCAGACACTCCGCTCAGAACGCCCTCCCCCTCGTCGTGGATGCGGACGGGGTGGCGAAAGCCTGCACGTGGGACTTCCTGACCGTCAAGGCGGCGCTCCGAATCCTGGAGTTGGTGAGGCTCCCGGTTTCACGGGTAGAAGGATCACGGCTCAGGGAGCTACTGGATGAGCAAGATCTCTCGGAGACGGTCCGGTGGTCTACGCTGAGGATGGAGGCATGAGGGGCGGTGACAGTATGGACGGAGTAACAGAGGAAAAGGTTCACCGCTGCCCGGGCTGCGGTGCGGCGCTGCTGCCGGACTGGGACCCGGTCTGCGACGCCTGCGCGGAGCGCAACAGGCGGGAAGAGACGGAGGCTTGGCTGCAGGAGCGCGCTATCGACCGAGAACTCGGCGACCGAATGCTAGCCGGACACCCGGGCCGCCCCGTTCAAGGAGTGCGCAAGACGACAAGAGGTGACGGACATGAGAAGGCCTGACCCGGACGAACTCCTGACCGAGATCATCCGCGAAGCAACGGCGGCACTCAGGAAGAAGAACTTCGAGCGACATATCGAGGAGATCCACAGGCGCGTGCACATCCTGGAGCAGCGGATCAAGCGCTTTGAGGAGAGCCGTTGGTGGAGCGAGATCGAGAAGGCGTTCGAGGAGACGAGAGATGGGGTCTGAGCGGGGGCTGCTTGCGAAGGTGCGCGCCCTGCCCGGAGCCTCATACGCCCGGCGCTGCGCCGGGCGCTGATGTTCAAGAACCAGAGGTGGTTTGTATGGCAAGAGAAGTTGTTGGCGTAGTTCAGGACATCCTGGACAAGGCCACAGAGAAGGGCCAGGAGTACCTTGTCCTGAGAATAGAGGGCGAAGGGTACTTCGACTGGAAGAACCTGGCCGCGCAGAACCAAGTCAAGGCAGGGGATACCGTGCGACTCAGAGTGAGCGACGGACGGTTCCCTCGGGTCTACGAGCTGGAGAAGCTCGGGGACGCCGAGTCCAAGAGGGCGCAGGCTCAAACTGGAACGGCGCCGCCAGCGCGCACGGGCTCGCGAGATGAGTTCATCACCAGGCTCTCGTGTGCGCGCACTGCATCGCTGGCTCTCAGCGTGATGCAGATGCCGGTGAAAGAGAAGGTCGAGGAACTGTTCCACCTCGCTGAGGAGCTGGAGAAGTGGGTCAAACGCGTTGACGCGTAAGAGAATCAGTCGGACAAAGGGCCCGTGAACCAGGATTGACAGCAGGCCGCGAGGCGCTAACCCCAAACAGTCACGGTGCCGCTTTCCTGTCGGCCTTGACTTCGTCATCTCGGAGACCTACGATAGCATAGCATCTGCAGTGGATCTCGGATGCGAAGGCGGTGAACCGCATGAGCGCATCGGTCGCCACGCCCAAACAGACTTCCGGAGAAGGATTCACCTTCGAGGATAAGGTGGGCGCCTACTATGCTTTGTGGCTGCTTCGCGGAGGTGCGCCCTTCGGCCCCGAGTATGGCGAACTCGTACGGATTGACTTCCAGACCCGCGCCGATGGGTGGCTACTGGATGACCTGCTCTTAACCCTCCGCTGCGGTTCCAGCGCCTGCCATGCGGCCTTCTCTATCAGGAGCAATCCGCAGTTCACGCGCACATCTGCACCCGCAGACTTCGTTGAGGCAGTGTGGAAGCACTACCTGCATGAGGGCACCGACTGCTTCTCCGCAGAGGCTGACTCCTTGGGGATAGTCACGGCTCCCTTGCCTGATCCTCCGAAGACAGCTATTCAGTCGCTACTCCGTAAAGCACGCGAACAAGATTCTGTGCTGCTTGTGCAGCGCGTCCAAGAACCCGGATACGCGTCCGCGGAAGAACGGGCATTGTTCTCCAGTTTTCAGTGCCCAGAGGGCTTATCCCGCTCCGATGGAACATCACCCGCCGATTCAGCAACCCTCCTGAGCCGGTTATTGGTCAGAGAGTTTGATTTCGGCACCTCCCCGTCAACTGACGAAGCCGAGTCCGTGCAGACCTCCCGTGACCTGCTTGAAGGTCCCTCCCTTGCGGACGCCACACATCTTTGGCAAGCACTACTCGCTGTCGTTAATGAAGCTCGCACCCCAGGCGGCTATCTTGACAGAGGCCGCCTTCTGGCCAAGCTTCGGCCTCACCATCGTCTCAGGCAACTGCCCGATTTCGCATCTGATTGGGACCGTCTCCAGACAAGGTCCAGGGAAACCATCGGCGCGGTATCGTGCCGTATAGGTCGTGACCTTACACTCCCGCGCGACGAGGCGTTGCAGGAACTGAGGAGTGAACTTGAGCGGTACCCTGCCGTAGCGCTGACCGGCCCTTCGGGTTGCGGCAAGACAGCTCTGACCAAGTTGCTGGCGGAAGCATCCGGTGAAGGGGCCGCCGTTCTGTGGATTGAACCCGACTGGGTAAGTCACGGTGTTATAGATGCCTGCAACCAACGACTGGGGCTGCCGCATGACGCCGCGCAGGTCTTGCCCATGCTGGCGTCATCCCATGGTCTGATTGTTATTGACGGTCTGGAACACATGACACAGGATAGCGCCTTTCATCAGCTAGGCGCCTTACTCAACTCGCTTCACTTGCCCGATGCTGATTCGCCCTGGCGCGTGGTAGTCACGTGCCAGACAGCGCATTGGAGTCGGATCAACGACCGCATTGCCAGCTGCACTACGCCACCTGTCCCGTGGCAGGTACACCCTGTTCCTATGCTTGCCGATGATGATCTCAAGCTTGTTCGCGAGCGTTACCCTTACCTGGGCCCACTGCTTCTGAGACAAGGTATCGCTGACTTGCTGAAGTCACCAAAAGTGCTCGACATTGTAGCCCAAGGAATTGAGCATGGCAGCTTCAGCGAAGAACCGAAGTGGGTTGGTGAGTCTGATCTGATCGAGTGGTTTTGTCAGCACGTGGTACGGGGAGAACCAGCCCCCGAAGCCAGCGCTCGGTTGTTCCTCGCCCTGGCCGAGCGCCAAGCCGACGAAGGAGTTTCTCGGACCCCGGTCCATGCGCTGTCGGCTCAGGAGGCGACTGCCCTGGAATCGCTCAAACAAAAGGGCATATGTGAGGTCAGAGACGATGCGGTCCGCTTTGCGCATGACCTTTATGGAGATTGGGCTCGGCAACGGGTGATCCTGTCCCATAAAGAGGACCGATCAGCGTATGTGGAAGAACGCGTCGCTAAGCCGCACTGGCACCGTGCCATACAGCTTCATGGCCAGTATCTTCTGGAGCGGAATCCGGACGCTACGTCATGGCGTGAGCAGCTTCGTGCCCTCGGGTTTGCACAAGACCTTCTGCTGGATGCCGTCGTGTTGGCAACGAACTCCTGGCAGTTCCTTGAGCAGCTCTGGCCAGAGCTTGAGGCCGACAACGGCACGCTGCTGAACAGGCTATTGCGGCGTTTTCTCCACGTTGCGACCTTCCCGAACCCGATGCTCACAGCTCTTTCGGAACGCCTGGGCTCCTACGCGCGAATCCACGACCGTGTACCTTACTGGCCGCTCTGGCCTGCGATGGTGTACTGGCTCCACGGACATCTTGCTGATGTCGTACGCCTAGCACCGACATCGGTAGCCCTTATTGCCCAAAAGTGGCTTCAGCACGCGCCCAGTGGCACTCCGTGGCGTCGTCACGAAGCGGCTGAAATCGCGCTTGCAGTCGGCGAAGCTACATATGAGGCACGCAAAGGACGCCCTTACCGCAAAGACGAGGATGACTGTACGGCCTATCGTGCCGCTCTTGCCGCCACTCCGGAATTGCCAGAGGAGGTTGCCGACCTCGCACTTCGTGCCTGCTCGCGAAGGCTACCCGATGATGTGCTCAGAGGCGAAGTCGGCGACTACAAGCCACCAGGAACCGTTAGCGTGACGCACTTCCTGGGCCATCCCGACAGGCAAGTCATGCCGGGACCATGGCCGGATGGTCCCGCGTGTCGTGTGGACGAGGCATTTCAGAAAGCCTGCATCGAACAGGGCGCGCTGATCCCCATGATGAGGTGTAAGCCCGATATCGCGCGAGAGGCCATACTCGCTCTGGTAATCGATCGCCCCACACCGTCGGCGCCTCCTGGTTATGATTTCCATGGCCTCCACGAGGATTACAGCCTCGATGATTTTTCCTTCTTTACATGGCCATCCTGGTCATCGGGACCTTTCATAGCTTTCCTGAAAATCAATGCCGAACATGGGCTGGACACAATCAGCCGACTCGTGGACTTCGCAACGGATCGTTGGGCAGAAGGAGTCCAGCGGCCAGGTGACAAAGCGTACCGTGTCGAAGTCTGCGTTGACGGCGCTACGAGGCAGTTCGTCGGAGATTTCAAGGTGTTCTTCTGGCATCGAGGCGCTGCATGGTATCCCCTCGCTGCCGCCTCAGCTCTTATGGCCCTGGAGAAGTGGCTCTACCTGCGCATTGATGCGGGGGAACCAATAGATGATTGGCTCCTGCAGGTACTGCGAAAGAGCACCTCCGTCGCGTTCCTTGGACTCCTCTGCGAAGTCGCTCGCTACAAGCCAGACCTGCTCCGTAGTGTTCTTAGGCCACTTGTTCCCATTCCCGAAGTGTACGAATGGGAGATTAGGCACCAGCGCGAGATGCTTCAAGCCGCATCCTTTGCTTCGCCTCTTCACAGCCGGTGGCTTATGGAGCAGCACCGTGAATGGTGTGGCATGCCCCACCGACAGGGCCGGTTCCTGCACTGCGCACTACAGCTCTTGTTTGCTGAGGCCGATGAGCCGTTCTTCGCAGAGGTCCGTCGGAGCTGGCAAGGACGTCTCGATGCTGCCCGTGACAATGAGGGCATGCGCATGACTCTTGAGAACCTCATGGTCCAGTTCAACAGACAGAACTGGCATCCTATACGATTCCCAGATGGACGAGCCGGGATCGAGTGCGTCAGGCCGCACGAACTCGAGGAGAAGGCTGCTGCGATTGCAGAAGACGCTCAGCAGCACTTGCGGATGCTGGGGTTCCCGCTACGTTGCCGCGAGTTGCTGGAAGGCGGAACCCCCATGCCACCGGAGCAACTGGAAGGTTTCTGGGCTGAGATCCAGCATCTGGCCGGACCTCTTCCAGAGGCTCTAAGGGCGAACGAAGCAGACGTCTTGTCTTCTGAGGCCTGCATCTGCGGCGGGATTGCAGTGCTCGTGAAGCTGCATCGGCAGTGGCTGAAAGAGCACCCCGACAGGGAGCAGTGGTGCAAGCAGAACCTTCTGGCCACTATCACCCATGCGCCGGCGCGCAAGGCTTTTGACTGTGAAGAGGCTGTAGGTGACTACGACTGGGACCACTTCGCCGCTGAAGTAGTGCCGGTTTTGTGGGCAGAGGATTCCGCTTCTCCTGAATGGACCGCCGCCATTGCCAGGCTCACCACGGCGTACCATTACGGCGCACTTCACATCATGATGCGCAACGCTTTCAACCTGCGTGACCGCCTCGGTGACCGTTATGATCAGTTGGTCAACCTTGTGCTTCACTGGGCGGAACTCAGGTGGCGCTGTTATCTTGCTGAGCGCGACCGTCATGCTCGTGAGTCCCTTGGCCTCGGCCCTGCTCGCTGGCTCAGGCTCGGCAAACACCTGCTTCGGCTCTTGCAGAACCATGTTTTCGTAAAGTCGCCGTTCGTCCGCACCTATCCACATCGGCCTGTCAACGCTGAACGTCGTTTCCGGCGGCTCTCGAAGTCTTTCGCCCGCGGACGCCTTGCACCAAGGATGGCCGAGTGGGGCACAAGGGCAGTAGCGTCAGGCGAGTTCCGAGGTGGGCACCGTAGGCGCGTAGTTGTCATGCCCTGTATTGACTTTGAGACCATCATGTATGCTTTCGCCAGCATTATGCGTCCAGACCAGGCATCCAACACTCGCGAGCGAGAAAACTGGATACGGTTCTGGGACCAAACGTGTCAGTGCGTGCTTGCGCGGCTTCGTACATCGGATTGGGACGCTAAGTCTGCGACAGACGATTACGAGAACCCCGGGACCCCGTATGAGTATGAGAGATGGTTCTTCCGGCTTGCAGCTCAGCTTACCATGCAACTGGAGAACACGGAGAATCCTTCGCGTTACTGGCAGCCGATACTCGAGCTTGGATCTCGCGCACAGTACTGGGTCGAGATCTTCTGCGCCGAATGGGTCTCCACGGGGCTATCCTCACAGGGAGATGCCCGGTTTGTTGAGCACTGGCAGACGATGTGCAAGTTCGCCGAAAGCGCATGGTGGGATGAGCCCTCTCGTCGTAGGCACGATGCGAGAAAGCTCTGGCTGCATCTCCTTGGTCTGGATCCCTTCGCCCTCCACCTCTGGAAGGAAGAGCACAGGCCGACAGTCACCAAGATGAAGCCCCACTATGCCTCATGGGCTACAGCGAATCTCCCAGACCACGACTCTGCCTTGCGGTTCGCACGCTGGCTGTGTAATCCCGCCTCAACACCGTTGCTCCTGGATGCTCTCTGTTGGCTTCGAGATACTGCCATGCAAGCAGATAATCGCTGGTGGTGGCGCGAGTCGGAGCTTGAGGATGCCGTCTCGGAGATGCTGGACGAGTGCTGGCGTTCCCACCGAGAGCAGCTTTCTGCCAAGCCCGAGGCCCTGTCAGCCTTCCGGGAACTGACTCAGATACTCGCCGAGCGGCACAACCCTCTCGCTCTCGATCTTCAGATGAGAGTCGCAAGGGGTGAATGAGCTTACGGGCTTGTGCCGTTCCTGACTCTCTCATCGCTGCGCCTTCCATTGGCGAAGAGAACGCCGCAGGCTTTTCCCAGAATGCCCGTCACGCTTGTGTCGACCCCGTGGTGAGTCTGGTGCGGTGCTGAAGGCCCCTGCCGCGCCGACGCACTGCGCTCAAGCTATACAGGCCGCCGATCACCTCCTTCGATGTAGCGCCAGCTCAGTCATTCTCCGTTTCGGTCTGACGACCGATAGTTGCCTGACGCAGGCCGCGCGCGGCCCACAACGGAGATGCCTCGCTGGCGCAAGAGGGCCGCAGGAGGTGATCGTTATGAGCAGCCCGTATCCGCGAGACTTCAGCCTGCTTGCCAAGATTCAGGCGATGCGGGAGGAAGAGATCGCCAAACTCGCTGAGCAGCGAGAACGATTAGAGAAGATGAGGAGGTGGAGGATATGAAGAGCAAAAGGACTACCCAGGAAAAGGACCCGCCCCTACTGGAGACGGATTCCTACCGGATCTGGGACGGGAAGGGCCTGTCGCCGAAGGAGCGTTCCCTGGCCAAGAAGATCTCGCTCGAGGTCCACCCGGGTGAGCGGGTCCACCAGGTGGTAGCCCTGAGCCTGGAAGGAGGAACGACGGTCAAGGCTCTGTCCAAGGAGCGAATCAAGGACGGGCGCATCAAGGTGCTCCTCAGGTTTGAGCAGCCGGACGGCAAGATCGGCGTGATCGGGTCGGATGTGTGGATAGACCGCGAGACATACGACCAGCTTGTCCGTTTCTTGAGAAGAACTGCTGGCGACGGGCGTGTGTCAGTGATCTGCGGCGAAGACATCCACGTCGGGCTGGCCGGTGTGCTTGGCCGGGCAAAACGCGAGAGGGCCAAGAAGGGGAACCAGGGGCCAGAGGGCTCCTTGCCCCATGCCGGTGCCCCGGTGTCTGATGTTCAAGGAGGTGATAACCATGGAGGTTGAGTTCTTCGACACGGCCGAGGAGGCAGCAGAACGCCTCACCAAAGCCATGAAGGCGGCCGACGCCCGGGTGCAGCACTGGCAGGCGCAGGTGAAGCCGGGCGACTGCCTTATGTGCGACTCGGGCGAGGGCTTCCCGATATTCGGCGAGGTGCTGGAAGGTTACCGAGAGAAGCGCCTGCGGCTAAACCCGACTTGCTGGCGTCTCCTGCCTGAGCCAGGAAGAGAACCCACAATGTGGCTTTCGGCTGTCGCCTCGCCTCCGGCGCAGGGGTCAAGTCGACGGACATGGGGCTCGCGCTTGGAGGGTGAGCTCTCGAAAGCAAGAAAAGGTGAAGCAATGGATGAGCACGAACACGAAGTGCCGAGGCGCCATAGATATTGCGCAACGTGGGATGGGCCGGTTTGCCCGCTTAGCAGCACATGCCAGGCATGCTGGAATCGCGAGCGAGAACTCAATGAATGGGACGGATTCTTGGAGACCGGAGAGGCTGAAATGGTCCGCGCCGAAGTAGTAGCGCTGGCCATCGGTTGCCCTGACGGGGACGGGAGGGCCACACTTCTCATCTGCCTTTATCCGAATGGGCGGTGAAACCAGTCTTGGCACTCCGCCCTTGGGATCAAGAAGGGGCCTTACCAAGCCATCTTGGCAACTCTCTACCAAGTATCGTCTGTCTCAAGTCATGGACTGGGAAGCAGATAGAGCAAAACCGGTAGGATGGAAGCAGGCAGCAAGAAAAACACAAAAACCGAAAAAAACTTGACAACCGAGAAAGACTTGCCATAATCTGGCGTAATTCGAGATAGGGAGGGTAGATGCAGAAGCACCCACAAAGCAAGATCCGCGGGGCTGTGGCAGATTCGGAGAACATCCGCTTTTCGGTTTCCGAGCTGCTTCGAAAGCATGACGGCGGAACTCCGTTCAGGTGGTTCACACAGCACTGGATAGTGATGTCGACAGGCCAGGCCTCGAAGTTCATTAGGGATGAAATGGATGTCTCTTTGGGACCTGCAAATATCAGGAGTCTTGACAGTAAGTTTCAAGGGGAAGTGGGACGACCAGTATACAGACGAAGAAGCGGCGCGATTTCGCGTAGGTACTACACGCGTGCAGAGACGAGGCTTCTCGCCCGGCTCGCCTCGGGAGGGCTATAGCATCCCCTGCCAGCAAGGAAATGCTACCTGTCTTGGGATTTCCGTGGGTGGTGGAAGTGTCAACATGAGGTACAAGTCGGCACAGGGCAAGCTGGCGACCGTTAACTTCTTAAGTAGACAACGCGAATCTTAAAGGGGGGAGCCATGGAGGGGGATGCAAGATTCCTTAACCTGGTAACAGCTCTGAGGTTTGGGGCAAATAGAGAAGGTGTCATCGGAGGGCAGAAGAGCATTCAGGCGGCTGTGAGGATCCTTCAGCACAAGTACCCTGAAAGGCTCGGTTATGACTGGGATCTGTTCTTGTGGGGGGACAACAGTTCAGAACTCTTTGCGGAGATTCTCCGTCTCATACCGAATCCGATAATGGGTTACCTGCAGGAGAACGATGGCGAACCTGTTCATCACAGCTACTGTTGGGAAGGAGAAGAATCGGTCTTCAGGGGAAGCTTGGAATCCCTCTGGACCGATGCCGAGTACTCTCAGGAGAATAAGGAAGACTTCCTCCTTGACGCGATTGTCTGGTTTACCTACGTACCAACCAGTCTGAGAATCTGCAAGGCGCTTTCTCTCTCGCAAAAAAAGAACACCCAGCGACCAGGGGCCTTTTCCTGTGTCGCTGAGTTCCCGGCGGAATACAGAGGCAAGACCTTTGCATCCAGAGAAGCCATGGCGGGGCTGCTTTCTACCTACGCTATTCAAGGCATGTCGGTGGCGGAAATCGCTGGGGAATTTCACATAACCATACCGAAGGAGAGAGTGGCTGTTTACGGGTATTTGGAGCCTTTCTGGTCTGCGCCGCCATTCCGGATAGACAGTTTGGATGTTGACCCTTTCGCCCTATCAGGCCTGATTGGACAGTTGAGAGATGAAGAGCGCATCGATCTGCCCCAGAAGCTTAGGCAAAGGCTAGAGGACACCTACGACGAGGAGTTTGGCAGAGAGAGCATTGAGGGATTGAGGAGGGCGTGGAGAGAAGAGTTGGACAGCTTGGGGAAGCTCTGTGAGAGTACGGAAACTGCACCGCTTGGTCTGTTGTACGAGGGGGACGGCTTACGCTTGAGACTGTCGCCCGAACTAGTGGACGAGATCAGCGAGAAGACCCAGTACAGCGTTTCTGATGCTTGTTTGAATTTCTATCACTTGCTGCAGCCACTGGAATACATGGTGCTCACGGAGGCCAGGGTGAGATGAAATCCCCCGCCGGGTTCTTAGGCGATTTGACGACGTTCTACAGGCTTTGTGGGTACCCGGGGGAGGTGTTCCCAAGCATAACCGACGTGGAAGAAGTCGACGCCCAGTTCTATATAAGCAAGGACTTCCCTGCCAAGGGGGTGGAAACCAGGGTTAAGTTCTCCATCCCCCAACAGGAGAGAAAGTCTTGGAGCAAGATGGGAGCAATCGGGTTTGCCGAAGGGACGGGCATAGAAACATTGGCAGACATCAGGGAGCAGGAACGCAGGGACCTAACGTCACACTTGTCAGCAGCTCTCAGGATTCTTATGGGTGCTGGGAAAACCGCGCTGATCATTCTCGGTTCGGGCTGCGAACCTGACCCGTTGCAGGGGGAGTTGGAGCCGTTTTTCGAGTTGGCCGCAAAAGCGGACAAGCTTGGCGTCAAGCACGGACTGATCTCTGGAGGGATGAACTACAGGCTTGAGCAAGCCTTGGAGGAAGCTGTCAAGCCGCCGGATCCCGTGGAACAGGAACTGGTGGGCATGTTATGCCAGTATGACCTAGAGATATACACGGAGAACTGGACCAGAAAGCTGGTGTTGGCAAGGGAGATTTCAGGCGGAGAGAAGACCCGTGTATATCCCCTTTATCACAACTGTCTGGAATTGCTTCGTGTGAACGATGGATACTCGATAGTGATCCAACTTGCGCGCCTAGAACACAGGGAGTTTGCAGAGCGACTATGCAGTAAGGTACTGACGACCGACGTCATTATTGTCGCCGGCTACTCTCTGGGGGAATCCGCCTCGGGAAAAGCAGCGTACCACGGGATTCTTACGGCAATAGTCCACAAGCCAGGGGGCACTGCCGTAATCGTGTTCAGGCGGAAGCGAGAGCCGTACGCCATGCCGGCAGGATGGCCAGAGGAAACCCAGCGCGTGCATCTGTCTACCGCCGACCCACTGACAGTAACAGAAGAAGCTATCGGGGCATTGCTCTGACTTCAGGCGCTCAGCCGTGCCAAGTCCGAGGGGGGCAGAGGCGGAAAGCGGTTAAGTCCAGATTGTTGTGTGAATTCACATCTCAGGGGTCCAGTATCGCCAGCCGCTTCCCAACTACCGGTTCTGCAGGTGCTATTCGGTGGCCTGCCCCGAAGGCGAGCTGGGCGACGTGTACGTCTCGACGATCCAGTGTCTCGTGTCCCGGGCGCTGTTCGAGCGGCTCAAGGAGCAGGGCTGGCAGTGCTGAGCCACGGCTCAGGCCGGTTCCCCCTTGGGAGTCAGAGTTCAGGCTTGACATGCCAGGGGAGCACAAAGTATATATACCAGCAAATGCATTATAAAGTATTGCAGATGGTGACCTGACATGGAACGAATTGCAAAAGAATATAAAGCCACGCTCGGCGAGAAGGAGGCCTTCCTGGTCAGGGCGCTCTCCCAGGAGGGCAAGGGGCTCTTCACCATCACGGATGCTTCCCGCCTGCTGGGGGCCGGCGCGAGGAAGGTGGTCCACAGGCTTGCGCGCAAGAAATGGGTCCTGCCTCTGAAGCGGGGCCTTTATGCGATAGTGCCCCTGGACGTGGGTGTGGAAGGAGCCGACGCGTTCGTTGTCCACAACTTCGTGATTGCCTCGCTGCTGGTCGAGCCCTATTACATTGCGTACTGGTCGGCCCTGAACTGGCACGGGCTGACCGAGCAGATTCCGCGCTCCACGTTCGTTGCAACGACCAGGGCAAAGCACCCTGTCCAGGTGCTTGATGCTGAGTACTACTTCGTGAAGCTGACTGAGCGCAAGTTCTTCGGCTGGCAGCAGGTGGAGGTCGAGGACCGCAGGGTGCGCATCTCGCGCCCGGAGAAGACCATTGCCGATTGCCTCGACCATCCAGAGCACTGCGGGGGGATAGAGCAGGTCGCCCGGGCAATCTATTTCTCTCACGAAGAGATTGACCTGGCCCGCGTGGTGGACTGCGCGAAGCGCATGGGCAACCGAACGATCCTCAAGCGCCTCGGCTATATCCTGGACGTAACAGGCCTCCTGCCGCGCTACGAGGAGCTGTTCGTCGGCTACAGCCCTTCTGCTGGCTTCACCAGGCTGGACACACTGTCTCCGAGGACAGGAAAACACGACAGCCGGTGGAAGCTGCTGATAAACTGCCGACTGAATCGGGAGGGGTGGTTCTATTGATCGACAGGCGGGAACTACTGGCGAGAGCGCGGGAACGTCACCTGCCGTTGTTGATGGTTGAGAAAGACTATGTGCTGGGCTGGGTTCTGTTCGGGCTCAGCAGGGTTCCTGGGCTCGTATTCAAGGGGGGCACGGCCCTGGCAAAGATCTACTTCCCCGAGACATGGCGGCTTTCGGAAGACCTTGACTTTGTCACTGCACAGGGGAACTGGGAGGAAGTGGCAGAGAGTATCTCGGCAGGCCTGCAGGAAACGGCCAGGCAGAGCAAGATAGGGCTGATCGTGAAGAGCCGTCATTCCAACCCCGGGTATTTGCAGCTGAAGGTCCAGTATTCGGGGCCGCTCGGCAGGAACTGGCTCAAGATAGATGTTACAGATGAGCCGCCGGCCGCAGGAGTCCTGGCGAGGCCGCTTTCCCGGTCGTATTCCGACTACCCTGACTTCACGGTGAGGGTGGAGAGCCTGGAAGAGATCTTCGCGCAGAAACTCCGTGCGCTACTGGAGCGGAAGAAGGTGCGGGACTTCTACGACGTGTGGCGGATGGGAGAGCTGCGGGTGGACCGGAACATGGTAGCCCAGCTCTTTGCCGGCAAACTGAGGGTAAAGGGAATCGAATGGCAGGGACTGGGCGATATGTTCCCGGGAGATCTGGAGTCGGTCCTGGCTGGCTACTGGGAGAAAGAGCTGGGGCGGCTGGTCTGGCCAGTGCCTGACATGGGGCTGGTGCTTAGACAACTGAAGGCTACACTGCGTTGGCTGGAAGGCCATGACTGGCAGGGCCGCGCGTGAAAGGAGCCGGAGTCTGTGGTGAAGACAAAGCGCATCTACGATACACCCGAGGAATCGGACGGCGAGAGCTTCCTGGTGAGTCGGGGCTGGCCACCTTTCCGCTCCTGCAGGCCCTCCGCCTGTCGCCACCGGACTGGGAGTCCCCACACCATCGGGCTTGATCATTCAGCACTTGGCGGCCGAACCGTCAGGCTTGAGTCGGCAACACCCCACAGCATCAGAGCGGAGTTGCGGCGCACTCCGCGTCGGGTCAAGCTGTCCCCGCCCCGCGGTCGTCTGCAGAGAAGACGTCCCAGCCCCTCTGTCGCGCCTTAAGTAGTAGCTCGCGGTACTCTGACTCCGTAAGGAACTGCGTATACTGACCCCACTTGACGTGGCGCTTGTTGGCGTCGTAGGTGTAGTAGCCTGTGCGGTAGGCGTATTTGTTCCCTCCCCAAGCCGCTCCATCGGCAAACTCGATTCTCTGAATCAGGTGTTTGTACTCGCCCACAATAACGTACACCTCATCAACGACTATCCCCATAGCTTGGTAAGCCCCCCCTCCCTTCTTCTTGTGCCACACGGTCTTGCCAATCCGGGACGATCGCTCAAGTCGCTCTTCCTGCTTATCTGTAAGCATGCTCACGGTCCTCCATGTGCAAGATGACTTACAGTCCTGTAATACACGGTCGTCTTCGCCCCTGCCGAACTTTGCACGAGTCTTGGGCGCCCTCTGCCAATCCCCGAGCAGTTGCTACTCTTTCTTCGCGGCGCCGTGGGACGCTTTGCGATAGCTAGCATACTCCTGTCAAGTCCCCTGACCTCCTAGCCGCCTGCCATGGGTGACCTCAACAACTTCCTGTTCCGTGCCGTCCGGAAAGTCCCGGTATCGTCAAACACGCCCGGTTTGGCTCTCCACGTGCAGCACCTTGCCGCTCTCGAAGCGTATTATAAACCTTGCCGTAGACGTCGCGCAGCATCAAACGTGCCAGGGACTTCAGCAGCTTCTCGCCCTTCGGCAGGGGCCACCTCCGCTGCGCCAGAGGTCCGCCCAGCCTTCCCGCCGCGTGAACCGCTCCGTGGCTCCCGTGCGGATTCCTGCAGCGCCGCAATCACCTCGCCCGGTCGCCTGAGCTCGCTCATTCTGCCTTCCGGCCTTCGGCCGCCGGCCGGCGTGCGATAAGGCAGATGGCTCGCGCAGGTCCCGAGAAGGTCAGGAGGTGATTGCGCTATGCCAGGAATCCAGGCAACCAGGGAGCGGAGCTGGGCCCTGCAGCAGGCCACACTACCCCTGGAAGTCGCCGGGAACGAGACGGGAAAGATTGCCGAGCGACTGGCCAACCTTGCGCGGCAAAGGCCGGTGCTGGTCGTCCTGTGCGGTCCGTCGCACTCCGGGAAGAGCACCTTCGCCGGGACGCTGCGCGGGCAGTTCGTGGTAATCAACTCCGATACGGTTCGGCAGCGGGCGACGGGTGTGCCGGCTCCGTCGCGGGACGAGGAAGCCGTATGGCGGACCTTTGAGTACTTGAAGCGCCAAGCGCTGGAAAGGGGCCGCAACGTGGTCCTCGACGCCTGCCACATGTCAAGGCGCGCCCGGTGGCATTCGCTGCAGGGGCCGAACGCTGGACACCGGAAGGTTTGCGTTCTGTTCGACCTGCCGCTTGAGACGGTCCTGGCCCGGTGTCGCAAGACGGCCAGGCTTCCGCCACAGGAGGTGGAGCGGATGTGGCGCGCCTTCCAGACCATGAAGCCGGCGCCGTCAGAGCTAAGGCGGGAGGGCTACGACGAAGTGCATGTCCTGAGGGGGTGATGATACCCCTTGAGGACGTTTTCTCGAGCGGTGGGGTCTGGTGTCGAGGCCACGGGCTGGCCGCAGGCTCCCGAACCTGAGGCGCGCTTCGTCCTATTGCCTTGCTGGTTCTTGGCGCGCCGCAATCACCTTTCACTGCATGCCTGAGCTCGCTCATTCTCCGTTTCGGTCGGCAGAGCCGACCGCTTGCGGATACGGATAGGTCGGTGTCCTGTTCGAACGGAGATGGCTCGCTCAGGCTCTGAAGAAACCATGAGGTGATTGCTCTATGTCAAGAACCAACAGTGCAAGGCAAGGAGGTAGTGCTCGGAGCGGGTTCGGGTCTGGCATGGGATACCCGTGGCCGGCATCGGCCCTGACAAATACCGAAATGGCAGTCCTTGTTGATGTAAGAGCACAGACGGGGAAGCCGATTTCGGTACTGCTGAAAGAAGCCGTTCAGCTGGCATATGGCGGGTGCTCTTCAATCGTCGAGGAGGTGGCCCAAGAGCGTTGTGTGCGCGCCGGTCGCGAACCGCAGGGCGCCAAATCACCTGCTCGCAGGTGCTCGGCCCATAGTTCTCGGTTGCGGTCTTCGACCGCCGCCGCGAGCGTGCGAACCGAGACTAAGGGCCTTCGCCAAGAGGTCGGCGGAGGTGATTTGGCATGAACGGCTCAAGCTGTGGAGTGGGCCGCGGCCGCTGGGGCTCCAGATCCCCAGAGCGCAAGGCGCCGGCAGACATGGGCGAGCCCGCTGGCTGGCGGTTGGGTCCTTTGGGGTTGAAGGGCGCCTGCGCGGTCTGCCGGAAAGCCAACCGGCCCAGCGCGTTCTGTGAAGGTCGGTGGCTGGCGGAGGATGCCGTGGGAGCCGGGCCAGCGACGGGGGAGATGCAGCAAGACCGCCGTGGGCTGGTGGTCTGCAAGGAATGCTGCATCGGTAAGCTGGGAGGCCAGCGGTGTGTCTGGTGGGATCTGTGCTGGAATATCTGAGGGCACTGCTCACGGCATAATCCCGCTTACCGGTACGTGTCGGTTCAGAGCAGTCTGCGCCACCCTTTCGTTGGTTAGCTGGGCGACATGCGACTAGACAGGCGACTGTTAGCGGGTCAGCCGTACGCGAGGGGACAGGGGAGCAGAGGTTGAGCCGGGAAGGGAGGGTGCATGCCGGTGGGCTCCACAGCGGGCGGGCAGGTGCCGTCAGCGAGCAGTGCTATGCGACGATGCTCGGAGGCCCGCGCTATGTGTGGCGGCAACGTCTGCTGGAAGATGGCAGGCGCTGGCTCAAGAGAGCCAGGGAAGAACGAGGTGGGAGAACTACTGGGTCAGGTGCAGAGTGGGTTCGTCCGTGGCCGTATGACAGGCGACTGGCGTTCCGCCCGACATGCGACTCGCTACGAAAAGGAAGGTCGCGGCGGTTGAAATGGATGTCTTCAAGAAGTGAAAGGCCCGCTCAACATAGGCGAGGGCCCTCTGTTGAGTCAGAGGCTGAGCCTCTTGAGTCAACTTCCCGGTAAGCGGGCCTTATGGAGGCGGGAAGTTCAATAAGTCCCTACGGAGTGGGGACTTATGGAGGAAGAGAGTCGTTAAGGAGTTTGATTTATGTAATTGAAGTGTAGGTAGAAAGGCCTTAAACGAAAATGAGATTCGCTGATCGCGGCGGTTGTACGCTGGGGGGACATGTATCGGTTCTTGGCACGGAGGTGTCAGCTGTCGTTCGCGGGCACTGTGTCGTGCGGCAGAGTAGGTCAGCTGGCGATATGGTCGGGCAGGGTACGCTCCTCCTCTATCCTTTGACGGTCATCCTCCGGTAGTACCCGCAGGTTAAGCTCTGTCAGTTCCGTCAGGTCTGTCCGAGCCAGCGGGAGCAATGCAGCCAGACGCCGTGCATTCTCCGGTGTAGCTTCCTGGGCACCCTTAAGGAGCCACCGGAATCGCCTTTACCAGGCCTCCGCGAGCTCAGGGACCCGCTGAGGGTTCCCCGAGTCCAGAGACTCAAGAGAGACCTGAAGCGTGCGCCTTCTCTCATCTGGCCCAGCGGGCTTCTTTCTTGTTCGGCATGCACATCTGTCCTTCGTCCAGCGTGCCGCTATCCCTACCCGTTTGTCCCCGGGGAGCGCCAGACGCCCGCACGGCTGGCTCGCTAGGTCCTGGTCAGGCTAGGCATCCTCTTTCTGGGTCATTGCTGCACGGCCGATGACTGCCGGCCCGACCACGGCACCGTGATGCGCTGGGCGAGCATTGCAGCCGTAGCGCGAAGGGTGGTTCTCAAGCCTTGAGACGGCACATGGGATCATTCTGGACAACCCGTTTCGGGAGAGATGAGAATCTACCGGACGAACCATGATGGGCTGCTGCGGATACTGTCCCACCTTATTCATGACAGGCGCCTGGGATGCGGTTGATCGGCCTGGGGCTCACAGGAGTCAACCGCATGCAGGGTGCTACTTGCTGGTGCATGGAATTGTTAAACTGGGTGAAAGTCGGACGTTGGAGCTCTCTGCGGTATGATCTTTTGAGGCTCGGAGGTCCAGCGCGTGCGGGTGCACCTGGCCAGCGGATTCCTGCTGCGCGAGGTGATCGCTGTGATACTCGACCGAATCACGGCCCAGCCCCCGTGCGGCCCCGCAGCCGGCCCGAAGGGCCGTGCGCCTCCTGTCCATCCTCTCCCGGGATCCCAAGCGGCGGCAGTGTGCCCCCAAAGGCTCGTCAGGGCGGGTAGGAAGAAGCGATACGTCCCGCCTCGGCGCATCAGGCCCCTCCAAAGCGCCTGGCAGGCTGCTTCTCCCACGCATCAGCCGCCAAATTCCGTCTTGCGCGCCATCCGAACAGCGGCTATACTGACTCTCAGCCGAGGATCATGGGCAGGGCAGGTTAAATGACCGCGGTTCCGTTACGAGAGGTACTTGACTTTGGTCCAGGCAGGTGTATATTGAAGACCGGTAGAGGTGTCAGTCACGCGCTGCACCAACAAGGAATCGCGTCTGATGAGTGCAAGGCTCGGTATCAGGCCTACAGCACGGGCTGGGAATGATTGCATGCTCGATGAACAGGACACTCCCCCAGACGTGTCATCAGGCGGGGGGCTTCGTTCCGTGCGACGGAAGCCAGTCACGATGGCGCAGTGATCTTCGGATTCTGGCGCTGTATCCAGAATCTGCCACGGTTCAGCTCTTTCTCCAAGAATCGGGCAACTGCCGAAAGAGCCAGGGGAGCTAGTAGGCTGCAAGAGGTTCGATGGGAAGGGGGGAGGTGTTTTGATGTGCGAGTCTTGATTGTTGCTCCCAGCGACAGAGGGGTACGGGACCACAAGCTCTTCTGGGGGTACGACTATATCCGCCAGATAGAATCCGTACCGGCAGCAAACCCTTACCCGACGTACCCTTTGTCTCTCCCGCTTCTCGGTGCCATGACGAAGCACCATATACCGGACGCTCATGTCGTGCTCATCGACGAAAACGTGGACCAAGTCCCGGCCGAGGCGGACTTTGACGTGGCAGCAATCTCGGCTACGACCTTCGTAGCACCACGGGTGTATGAGCTTGCTGGGCTCTTGAAGTCGCATGGTGTGCGGGAAGTAGTGGTTGGTGGAGTGCATGCTACCCACTTTCTGGAGGAAGTTCAGAAATGTGCGTGGGTTGATAGAATCATTCTTGGGCGCGCTGATGGGGGAAGGACCTGGTTCAAAGTTCTCGACGATATTCGCGAGGGACGCAGAAATCGAGTATATGGGGGTGCGGTGTGCGGGCCGTCCTCGTTCTTTACTGACTGTCCTCCTGCGTTTGGCCTGCTCAAACTCGACGGCTACATGTATCGAAATCTCCAGATATCTCGCGGATGCCCGTACGCTTGTACCTTCTGCGTCGATCGCTGCACACCGGAAGCCGTAAAACCGAGGGAGGTTGTTTTCAGAGAAGTCGAAGCACTACGCGCCGCAGAAGGCGATAATCATCGGTCCCTCTTCTTCGTAGACAACCTACTGGACCGGTCTGAGCCACTACTCCACGCGATCATGGACATACTGTCGAACCTGCCTCGCGCAAGCGGCGCCGACAACAGGTGGACCGGACAGGCATCGTGGGATGTAGCCGGTAAAGAAGACTTCCTCACCGTCGCTGCGACAAGTGGCGCCCGTGCATTGCTCATCGGCTTTGAGTCTTTGTCAATCAAGGCATTGAGGCGAATTGGAAAGGCGAGGCGGCTCCCACCAAGTGTTGAAACCAACATTCAACTGAAGGCATTTTGTAGGCAGGTCATTTCGCGTGTTCAGTCATATGGAATAGAGGTCGTCCCGTCGTTCATGATGGGAATTCCAGGTGACGATTCCTCACCGGACGATCTCATTGACTTTGTCGAGGATACAGGAGTTTGCACACCTCATATCACAATATGGACGCCTCTACCCGGCACACCTGATTTCGACGGGCTGAGGAAAGGGGATGGCTTGCTGTACATGAATCCCAATGGTGTTCCTCTGTACGATTGGAGCAAATTCGACTTCAGCACACCGGTCTGCCGTGACAATGCAAGTGAAGTCGAGGCCAACTACTGGCGCGTCCTTCAATCCGTCTACGAAAGGAAGAAGGCATTACGACGTGTGCACAGGTTCGTGAGTATGGTGGAGCGTCTGCCGGCCATAAAGCGAAGTCCGGGCGAGGCGGTTTCTTCGGCCCTGCTCGCCATGAACTTCAATGACATGGCGTACTCCCCAGGCGTCAGGAACAAGAAGCCACCGTAAAGAACGTCCCTTCAGAGTGGCGCAGAACATGCGGGGTTACGCTGGCTGGATCATGGCACTGAACAGCTTTGCCATGAGCCGATTGATTGCTGGTGCTGAGGTGTCACATGGCTCACGACTTTGAATGGATAGTACGGGTTTTCTATTTTAGCGACCTGCATGGATTCCTGTTGCCCAGGCGGGCAGCTCTCGAGGTGGCGGGTGGTTTGCCGCGCATAGTTGCCTACATCGAGGATCGAATCTCAGAGTTCAAAGGCCGTTACGGCGGGATACCCCACGCAACCGTGCTCGCCGTCGCAGGCGATATCATTGCGGCACATTCGCCATGCTGCTGTGTCGATAGAGGTGCATCCGCGTGGAAGTGTTTCGAGGAGAAAATGCGGACCTGGACGGCCCTCGACAAAGTCGTGGTCAGTCTTGGGAACCACGACTTGGACTTCGGCGCCGACGGGTTACTGCAGCTCTCGCATGACGGCCACACGCTCGTCTGCTCGGACCTCCGTCTCAAGAAGTCAGGGAAAGCAGTCGGCGAGGGGGAGTGTCTTTTTGTAGGGGACGGGGGCATCAAGATACTGTTTGTTAGCGTGTCGCGCTCAGATGACTTGGATTGTGTCGTCGCTCAGCGACATGCCGATTTCGACTCTATACAGAGGGTAGATGAGGAGACGTACCTTCAACACGGTTCCGGTAGTGCGTGCGTCTGCCTATGCCACCAAGAAAGCAAGAAGAACGAGCGTCTGGCGAGGTTGCTGAAGCTGGCACCTCACCTACTGGTGGAAGGACACATTCATGGCTGCACGAATCGGGAAGTCGTGGGCAACAGCTTTCTCGTCGCCGGCGGGCGCGATGGGAGGCTTATAGGGTATCTAGACATCGGCGGAACTCCAACAGGAGTCAAGCTTACGAACAATTCTCAGCCGGAGCTCTTAAGGAGGCCTCATGAACGTCTCGACGTTTACTACTATCTCCAGTCAATCTATGACATACTCATTCTCGACGGTGGTCCGCTTGCGAATCCAGTGGGCGAGGCAACATGCGATCTTCAGGACGAGTCTGACAGCAGCAAGCGCCCCACCGAGATGGGGACCCTTGTTGCCAACGCCCTATTCTGGAAAGCCAACAAGGAAACAAGCTTATCACCCGACAACAGCTTCTCACTGATCCGGGGAAATGCTATTTACGGTAGCTTGCCGCGCGGTACCATTGCGCACGGACAGATTCTTGAGTGCTTGCCTCTGAGTGCAGATGACAGCGATGACGCAAGGCAACTGTGTGTCATCTCGCTTAGCGCCCCGAACATTGCTGCGGTTATGGAGGACCTCGCTGTACGGATCACCACAGAAGAAAACTTTCGCGGCTTCCCCCAAATCTCCACCAATTTTCCAGGAGCCGTGGTTCTGCATACTGCCTCTGGGCATGTGGAATGGCAAGAAGCCCTGAAAGACGGGCCGTACAACATTGTCACAACTATCGGATCTGTTTTCGGACCGAAACGTAACAAGGCCCTTGCAGAGAGGTTTCAAAGTTCAACGCCGTTATCGGCGTACGCTCATCTCGCGCTCGAAGAATACATATCCGCCATGAGCCCCATCACTCCGCCGGATCTTCCAAGGATCGCAATTGCTTAACACACGCACCAGATGCAGTCAGTGCGTTGTGGTCTGCAGTGCGCTGCAGGAAGCATCGGCTTGGTGTGTTGTACTGTGGCTTCTTCACCCACCTTGAGTGTCTGCCTGTTGGGAGTCCCAGGCATATGAGTCAAGTTCTCTATGCCCACGGAGGATACAACCCAAAGCTTCTTAAAACAGTGCGTTATAATAATAAACATGGGCGGACAATTGGAACCGGCGGAAATGCTCGCTAGAGGTACCCTTCTACAACTGGGGTGATGAACTGTGTTTACACCTGAACAGATTCATGTAAAGGTTCATCGGCCTGATGGCACAACCACACAGCCCAGATTGTACTGCGGGATGCGAGTGTGGCATGCTTTGCAGGATGAAGAGGAATTGCGTCTCCTTAACAGCGGCTGCTATAGGGCGAGGGACTGTGCGACGGGCAGGTATGTGGACGTCGAGGAGCTTCTGTCCGATCATATGGAGATTGTGATAGACAGCGCCAAGTGGCCAGAGTACATGGAACCTGTAAGGATTGCAGTACTGGACACCGACGAATATGCCACGAAACAGGTTTGCGACATCCTTAATCCCTTCGGGTATTCTTCGGAGTTGTGGTCCCCGGAGCAGTTGAAGACCTATCTAGCGACACAGGACTCCGGCGCAAGTGTCGATATCCTAGTTCTCCGCTTTTCTGACCTTTTGCAGTTCGCTGACGAAATCAAGGAAAATGGGGCGCGCAGACTCCGTACTGTGGCCGTCCTGACCGAGATAGACCAACCACAAACACAGAAGGACTTACATGATATTGGCGTGCCTTTACAGCTCGTCAACATGCCTTTGACACACGAGGGGCATGAGGCTCAGTTCATGAGGACGGTGAGACAGGCAGCTGAGGCGGCCACGCCGAAAGACGACGTTCCCATGGCCCTCCCGGATACGGACGCCTTCCTCAAGACGTATCGCTTGCTCATTGAAGATGTTGACGACATGACTAAGAGCGACAGGGATGCAGTCGAGAATACGGCTGAACGATTTGCCTCATTCCCCGAAGTCAGTTACGGCGCTTTTTGTGCACAAAGGCCCAGGGGACTGAACAGTGACACCTGGAACAACCACTGTTGGAACAGATTGTGGAGAGCAGTCCGGATGTCACGGTAACGAAGTTACAAGTTCGTGCTCCCCTTCTTCTCAGCGCGGATGTGAGGTGCCATATGCTGACAACTTCAGAGGCCTATTTCCACGAACGAGACTGCGTGAACAGACGTATGCGGGATATGCAGCAGCAGTACGATCTAAACGACACGACTCTGAAGGCGCTCTTGCCCGAACTCACGCAGGTCTACAACAGACTCTACGAAATGGCGTGTGATGGTCGGGAATATGAGTTGTGGCCCTCCATGAGTATGGACGAAGCACTACAGTGTTCTACTGAGGCATTGGCAGAAAGTGCCGCGTTTGCTAGATATAGTCGTCAGTCGCGAGACAGAGACATGCGCCAGGACTACATGCGGTGTTTCCTTGAGATCTTGGATGCGCTCGGGCTGCTGAGAATTGCGGATAGGAATGTATTCTTCTGGAGAAGAGTGGCGTCCGATTTCCTTAGTAATAGACTGTATGGCGTCTCCACCGCGATTAGGGGGCTGGATTTCCTTCTCAACGGCGGGCTCGATTGGACATGGAAACAGGTCAAAAAACCACTCAACAGTTGGAGAAGAAAGCGGCGCGGGCTGGTTCTGAGGATACATGGTGGGATGGGAACTGGCAAAACAACGCTAGCTTTGCAGATTGCGTCGGCAATAGCTCGGGAGGGGCGATTCTGCCTCTATGTCGCTCTCGAAGAGCCGATACGGTCGCTAAAAGACAAGGTCGGGGCGTTTGGCTGGAACGTTGGCAGCCGCTTTGTGATCTTGGAGACTACTTACCCTGGCCATATACCGGCAGCGGCGCACGAAGGCAAGGGTGTGCTCTTGTTCGCAAGTCAGTCTACCGAAAACCGGAGTCCAGTTGACGGAGAAAAAAGTCCGGTCCAGAGCCCTTGTGACGCGCTTGCGAAAATGATTGGCTCTCTGGAACCAGAAGCTGTCCTCGTCGACTCTGTGAACGCCTTCAGCGATATGGAAGCGACGGAAGAAGGCAGAAAGGGAGTTCGTGATTTCCTCTACTCGTTGACAGAAAGAGGGGTGTTGGGAGTCTGCATATCTGAGGATCGGCCTGGAGCCGAAGGTCTGTCAGATTACTTGGCATTCCTGTGTACTGCAAGCATTAAGCTGTCCTCCAAACCGGACAAGAGTGAGCAAGTCCGTCGAGTCATAGAGATCGAAAAGTGCCGGCAGCAATTTCACTACAGAGGTGAGCATGTTTTCGAGATCAAGCCCGGATGCGGCTTCCTAGTTTTCCCGTCCCCATCTGCCAAGCTCACGTGGTGGCAACAATCGGAGGTCCCTCGGCGCTGGGGGAACGCCGAATTCGGGATCAACGGCCTCAACGACATGCTGGGCGGTGGCGTCAGAGAGGGAAGTGTCACCGCTCTGGTAGGCGACAGTGGCACTGCAAGAACCGCCATAGGCCTCCATTTTTTGGCCGCCGGATTACCCGGCGAGAACATCGCGATGATTTCCTTCCGCCTGGATCAGGAAACGATTCTCCGTCAATGCCGTAATTTCCCCCGGCTTACCAAAGTAATAAAGAGGGAACACATTCTCTATACACGTCCTCATTATCATATGGCGTCCCACGCGCTGGAGTGGGTTGAAGAGTACCTTGACGGACAACGGCGCGCGGGCCAACCAGTGAGAAGAGTTCTGATCGACGATTTATCTCAGCTTAAGCTCCGCTTTCCTATGCTGGCAGCAGACAATATTTTTCTCGCAGCGCTTATTGATCTTCTCAGAGCCTATGGAGCGACGACGGTGGTGATAGACCATCTTGCAACTGACAGTGCGGGGCGCGCTGTGAATCCAGTACTGGATATCGCCGAGAACGCAATCCTGACTTACAGGAGGACGATTTTCGGAACAACGCGAACTGTGGTTGACGTTGGGAGACTCGGAGTCGGCAGCGAAAGGAAGCGCCCTGCAGAACTCCGTTGCGAAAGTGGCCGTCTCGAAGTAGTACGTAGCTTGGACGGGATAACGGGGATCCTCGAGGGACACGCACAACGCGTGCGGCTTTCATTGTCCCTTTACCAAGAGACAGCAGCCCAAGAGGACAGCAACGGCGAGATAGAGCGCGTCGTTAACAAAGCATTCGGCGCCGACGTTCAACGTTTTGGGCCATTCCCCCCCAGCAAAGAAGCGCGTTCTGTTATGCAATCGGCAGACGAAGTCTATGAATCTCTCGTGCTCGGCGGGGGTATCCTTCGGGAAGGTACAATCGCCGTGGCTCTGGATGAGTATTGGCTCAGTAGGTTAAAAGGCCATGAAAACCTTCTCCTACCCGTTCCGGAAAATCTGAGCCTAGGTTTCGAGGAAGAATTCCTGAAAGAGACAGTTAGTGAGAAGATCAAGGGTAACGATCATTTTCTTGCGGTGCCCTTCTACCTCAACTTTAGTGTCTTGTGCTACCGCAAGGACCTCCTATCTGAAAGGGACTTGCCGAAAAGCTGGGATGATGTGAAGATTCAAGCTGATAAAGCGCTGTCACGAGCTAAGAAACTCTATGGGCCAACGTCTAGGTTGCGGCCGCTATACGCGTTCGATTACTCTGGCGTGGGATCGGAAAGTCTGAACTGCCTGGTTCTCGAGATCCTCCAAGAGAAGGCATTGTGCTATCCGTCAGCAGATGCCAAAGAAGTTGACCTCAAGAGGATTGCAGAAGCACTGCTTTTGCTAAGGGAGCTCCTATGTCCAAAGGACCATCGGCCAGACCGACGGAATAGCGGCCTAGGGGCCGGCAGCGGCTCGCCGAGAGCGGTTTTCTGGCGGCACTGGTTCACGACGGCGTGTGATATGTTGGATAAACACCCGGAACTGCAGGGTAGGGTCGGCGTAGCGCCGTTGCCGGGAGGAAGGGGCACCTACGGTGATTGGTACTTGGGAGTCTTGAGGGAAAGCGTAGAGAGTTCAACTGGTTGGAAAGCAATCCGGGCTATTACTGAGCCTGCAATAGGCCTCGCGAGGTTTCAGCGCGGTGTCGGTTTGCCTCCCTTCAAGCGATTCTACGACCTCGGTCTGCCCTTGCCTTACGACATGACGCCGAGCCTGAGGGAGTTGTCGAAATTCTATCAGCACAAAGCCATGCTCTCACGAGCGAAAATACCTGACTATGGGACTGTTTCCAAAGCGCTGCAGCCATGTGTTCTCAGGTTAGTTGACTATAGGGAGAGAATCACTGACAAGAACGAGGCTGTCCGCATGCTAAAGGGCGTTTGCCAACAGATCAAGACCTTAGGAATTGAACGGGGGATACGGGGGCCCATGGTGGAGAGAAGGCAGAGGAAGGATGTGCCTTGAGGCGAACTGAGCTGCATGTCCTGTTGGACACCCGAGCTGCCCGGCTTTGGGCTTAGCAGCCCGTGGCGAAAGTCTGATTGTGCAGTGTATCAGGATTGCGGGGGTTGGCGATGTGCAAGTAAGAGGGGGCCAGGGTTATTGGGTGATTTGACGGTCATTAGACCGATTCCTTCTCTGCCGTGCAAGTGTCCTTGTCGTCCTGCTTCGGCGCCGCCTTGTCCTCCTCCAGGATCTGCCGGATGCGCGCCAGGTGAGCGCCGATCTTCGGCTTCGGCCGCTCCTCCTTCATCCGGTAGCCCGGCGGGGAGCTATGGCCCAGGACCTTCTCCAGGGTCTCCCAGTGGATCCCATACCGGCGCAGCACCCGGCGCTTGCTCACCCCCTCCACCAGAACCTTCCTGCGAATCTCCGTCCACCATTCCATGTCTCTGTACACCCTCCTTTGCCTCCCTTGCGATTTTGTGCCTTATGGTGCCTCTTGGTAGGAAGGGGAGATACAATTGACAGCCAGGGATGTAGCGGATAACGTAGGTAGTGCCATCGGTTGCCTATCTGGAGTGACTGACTACTGTCAGCTCTCCTGTCGGTGGCGGGGCTATTTCTACTCTCTGTCGAATATGAGTGGCGCCCGCTTACTCAGCCTCGGCGACAGAAGGCCTTGCTGGAGAAAAGAACGTGACCGCGAAGCGCAAATCCACGCAGTCTGCTCCCGAAGAATTCTTTCAGCTAAGACAAGTCGAGGAGCACGAATGGGAATTCGTGCATGCGAGGCTCTCTTCGGAGGTGCACGACGAGCTCGACAGGGCCATAGAACTCATGCACGCTGGACAGCTGCGGGACGCTGAGAAAGGGTTCTGGCGGCTGATCGGACGTTTCCCGGAGTTCATTGACGCATATCATCACCTTGCCATGGTCCTTAGTGCAACCGGCAGGGAACAAGAAGCCCTTCTGATATGGCAGACCGCTGTTGACCGGGGTCTGAAGTGCTTTCCGGAAGACTTCTACTTTGGCCGGGACCTCCTTCCCTGGGGATGCCTTGATAACCGCCCGTTTCTAAGGGCATACCATGGCCTGGGGCTCGAACATCGGGACAGGGGGCATGTGGAAGAAGCGCTTGTCATATTCAACAGGATGCTGGCCCTGAACCCGAGCGATAATCAGGGCGCGCGGGCCCTTGCCGTTGACTGCTACTTCAGGTTGAAGCAACCCCAGGATGTGCTGTCGGTCTGCGACCGCTACCCCGATGACGGCATGGAAGACCTAGTTTACGGTAAGGTGCTCGCACTCTATCAGTTGCAGCATAAGGAGGAGGCAGCCAACGCCCTCCAAGAAGCCATAGAGTTCTTGCCACTGGTAGCAAAGGAGCTGACAAAGAAGCAGCACAGGCGCCCCAGAAGCATGATGCCTGGGTATGTCACCCATGGCGGCGCAGACCAGGCCTACTCCTACTGGCAGGAGCAGGGGCAGCACTGGAAGAACACGGCCGGAGCGATTGACTTCGTAAAAAGGAACACCTGCGGGGAAGTGAGTCCTGACAGGCTGGCCAACTAACTGGAGGGGGACGATTGAGGACGGTTGATCGGCACGTCGCACGTGGACAGGTGCCGCTTCGTGTTCCGGCAGCAATGCCCACCAGACGCATCACAGCGCGCCGGCTCCTATTGGTTCGGACCAGAGCGTTCTCTGCTGCGATAGTACCAGGCAGCCGAATTGTTCCGCATGATGCATGATTGGTACAATACGAACGGGATGTCGTGCCAGATATCTTCAATTCTGCACTTGGACTGTAGATGATGCGGATGCGGCGGGCTCCGCTTCGCTGGGTGCTGGTGTTCTGTCGATGAAGCCGTAGCGGAATTGGCGGTTGACTCCAGTAGCGAGCTTGACCGCCTGCATGGGTTGTGGTAAACCTGTCATTTTGGCAGGGCGACAGAACCGGCCGGTAAGATCACCTGAGGTTTTCTTCCGGCACTCGGAGGGTCCCCAGCAGGCCTGTTCCCCTGGTTACCCGGCATTGGAATCTTTGGATGGAGCGAGTCATGGATGCTGAGACACACGTCGAAACAGAACTTGCGTTCGGGACGCACTTATCGCTTGATGCATTGGAAGAACGGTTAGCGAGCGCTGCACGAGTACTCTCGCGAGCACCAGACACTCCACTTCATTTCAACTTGGCGGATGTTATCTGGTCGGATATCGGCAGCTTGCTCTTTCTTGCCTGTACGCTCAGTTGCCTGAAGCGCCGAGGGGTTCCCGTGCAATTGACTCTGCCAGAGCAACAAGGGAGATGGGATGAACCAGACTCGGTAAGGAAAGCGAGAGACTTCCTAAAGCGTTGGCGGTTTGACAGTGCGCTCAGCGAAGCCGTTACTGATTACCGTGAGATTCTGCCTGCCCACCAAGAGGAATACTTCTCTGATGACCTGCCACTTAAGTTCTACGCGCCTGCCATATTGCGGACACAGGGTGAGACCCAGGTTCTCCTATCGTGCCGCTTGGTTGAGATCACCCATATGACCGGAGGGCCTGTTGGCGGCCGGAGAGTCTCTGAAGAGAAGATCCGAAGCTATGTCAACGCTTTCCTCAGTCAGCTATCGCTCGAGGACCGTTTCCGGGAAGCGATACGCAAGGCCCTGCGGTTCAGTGACCAGGCATGCATGCGTTTTGGCAGCAATATCCTCCAGGAAGCGCTTCTTAATACTTTCGAACACCCAGAGGCGTCCATGAGCATGATCGCGATGGCAAGGCAACAAAAGCATCTGGTTATAGCCGTGGCTGACAATGGGATGACAATTCCGGACACAATAAGGACGGCATTCGAGCAGGACCAGACGCCTTTTGAGCCTACCTTGTCTGCGAAGGAAGACTTGGAGCTCCTAAAGCTTGGAGTTGAGTCCCATAGCCTTGAGCAGGCCGAAAGGGCATTCAGGCGAGATTATGAAGCAACGGACTACGCGACCAAACCTGGCAAGACGAGCAAGCCACATATCCCGCGCCCAAAGAGGGGTTTTGGCCTAACCTACGTGAAGAACGATACGCTGGACTTTGGCGGTTACTGTGTTTTTCGGGCGGGGGCTGCCTCTGTACGTTACTTCCGGAAACGCGGGCAAGAGATGCGAAGTGGTCGCGCGGTCTCCTCGTGGCCGGGTAACTTGGTGAAGATCTTTCTGCCGCTTGCTGAAGAAGCCTAAACAGGAATCTGTGGAGACATCGTGCAAGCGCTCTCAGTAAGACTAATAGTCCTTCAGCGACCTCTGCTCGGGCCCACCTCCCGCATAGAAGAGCCCGACTATACTCACAGTTGGTACAAGCGTATTGCGGAGACTCTTGCCTGGCCAGTCAAGTCATGGCGTCATAAACATATGGCCGTAGGAGATGTTCAGGTTCGTGAAGAAACAAATGTTCTCAGTTCGTTGCTGGAGTTGATTCAACCGGTCCCAGATGGTGAGGATCACACACTCGTCTTGGACCTATCGGCCTACCGATGCCGAGCACCGGCGTGGGACGCGTTAGCCGAGCTCTGGTACGACAAGATGAGACCGTTCTCATGGGTTGTGGTGATACTGGACCCCTATGCTGGTGCACTGAATTCCGTCTGCCTCAAGAAGCTTTACGTGAAACGCAAAGGAGAGACGGGACTGTTTGTTGTGATGGACTCGGAAGGTTGCCTGTACGAGCTCGACAGAGCGGGAGATACAAGAGGCGTTGTGCAGGCTGGACTTTCACAGCATGCCGAAAGGATGACCGAGGGTGACTTTCGCAGGGCCGTGTCCTTCGGACCAAATAGATCCTTCGGACACTTCCAGCTTCCGAGCGGTGCGCACGTACGCACACACTACGACCTGTACTCCCTTGTTGCCGACCGTCGGGCATATCGATTCATCCTGCGCAAGGTACAGGACCTGATGCACTCGTCTCCCTTCGATCTCATCGTCGGGTTTGGTTTGGGCTCGGTAGGGCTTACCTGTTTGTGTGACAAGCTAGGACCAGACCTTGGCATCCCCAGTCTTTTTTGCAGTGCATCCACAAAGGAAGCTCTCCAAAGGGAAATAGCGAAGGGAAGTAGAAGGGTGCTTCTACTCAGCGATCTGGTGCTCACCGGCAAGACAGCTAAGGGTCTCGTGAGTACCGTCCATACACTGCAAGGCGAGGTAACATCTGTTCTGGCCGTTATTGGGCTGGCGAACTCCGCTGAGCGGATCGATGGGATACCCGTTACCTTCTGTATCCGGCTGAAAAGAAGCTTCTATCCGAATACTGAGAGTTGCGAACTGTGTCAAGCGGATGCGTCCAAGCCTTTACCAGTCGCCAACGAGGAAGCCTTTCGCGAGGGGATGCTGAGCAATCGTTGCCCCGATTATGATTTCTGGGAGCTGCTAAAAGAGACCGATGCTTTTCAGATCGGCCACCAAGAGTCTCCGAACGGAATCAACCATTACTTCGCCAGGGTCGAGACCGAAAGATTACTTTCGAATTACGGGGACTTTGTTGCTTCCGTTCTGGCGGCACAGGCGAGAAGCGCGCTTGGAGAAGAGTGCCCTGCTGATCAGATAGCCTGTCCCAACGAGCGCGGAGCCCTGTATCTTGCTTACTCACTTGCCAAAGAGCTGCATATCCCCGCTAGGCGTGTGATCGCTGTGGATAGAAGTGATATCGAAAGGTGCCCACCGGGAGGCGTGGCCAAGGATGTGGTCGACAGGTACGAGCAACAGTTTGAGCTCGATCGGGGGGTCTTGGCCGTCGACGATGGATGCAATTCTTTGCATACGTTCAAGCACCTCATTGGCCTGCTTAGGGCCGTCGGAGCAGTCGTGAAAGGGTACGCCATCTTCTTGAACGCACTAGATGAAAGGGGAATAGATGAAGCCGTCAGTATGCTCGGAAGGGGCTTCTTCTATTTCCACCGATGGCGCCTCGGGCCATTCACAAGGGGCCACTGTTCCGTGTGTGTGGGCTCGCGAGCTCGCGCGGTGTCTATCAGTGTTGGAAGCTAAGAGGGTCAAGGAATGACCGTTGAAGAGGGCACTGCAGGAGCAGGGAATCTCAGGAAGCTGGCTGTGCTATGGGCTGACCGGTCTGTAGCACGGGGTTTGTTATGTGAGTGGGCCTGCAGCGTGAAGTGCGAGCCGGGCGATTACTTTGCTTTGCTTTTCCAGCATGTGCTCCCTCGAGTCAATGACAAGCCTTCTTTCTTTCGTGATGTCCTGGATCTGGCCTTTCTCCTTCGACGACAACATAGCGAGTTGCTGGTTGGGCTTGCGCAGGCGTCGTGTCACATTGCGGAGCAAAGCGACGTGGCGATCCTGGCTGAAGAGGCATGCAGGTTCAATCAGGAATTTTGGCATATCGACAAGGAATGGATTCTTACGGTTCTCCCCAACGACACTCCCCTCGCCCAGGAACTACAGAGACGCGCTGGGACGGCAGCAATGGGCCTCGGTCAAGGCTTGGAGGAAGACATCCAGGTTTCTCGCGTTTCCTTACCGGAGGGGAATGTCCCCGATGGCATGGGAGTCCCGGCGGACGATAAGCTGGGCCTGCGCTTCACGGGAAGTGTATTCCGTTATACACCCATGCTGCGTTACTATGCCCGCGACCCCAAGCTAAGGGCCGAGAGGCCATTCGCCGGAAAACGCGTGTTGATCATTCTTCATTTCCTGAGGGACCTCGTACCTTTTGTGGAAGCCGCTACCATTCTAGGCCTAGAGCCTTCGCGAACCATGTTCTTCTACAAGGAGTATCCGTATCCCCAGAGACGTGCCTTAGCTGAGTGGCTCCGGGACAAAGGATTCGGTGTACTACCTTGTCGAGGAGTGGAGCAGTATCTGAGTCAGTTGAGCAGGAGAAGGCCAGAGGAGATCGGTCAAATCCTCGTAATTGAGGACGGTGGATACATTGTGCCGGCGCTCCATCGCCTTTTTCCCTCCTTGCTTCCTTTTACGTGCGGTGCGGTTGAGCAAACGACGCGGGGTATCTGCAACCTGGAGGAATGGGTCCGCGAAGAGCCTTCCCACAGGCCGGCGATTACCGTGCTTTCGGTTGCCGGGAGCAGGTTGAAGGCCGACTTTGAACCCCCTTACATAGCGGAGGCAGTTGTAAGGAATCTGTTGCGCATGCTCCCAAACGTGCGCTTGCGTAGCAAACATGTGGGGTTATTAGGATTCGGGACAATAGGTTGCAAGCTGGCTGAGCAACTGGTGAAGGCTAATGCGATTGTTACCGTGTACGATCCGTTATCCGAAAGGGTCCTTCAGGCTCAGGAGATGGGTCTGAACACGGCCGATTCACCACGGGAGGCGGCTTCCGGGAAGCAGTTCGTCTTTGGCGCGACCACATCACAGTCAATCGACAGTGATGTAATCTCCGGGCTTTCTCACGGGACGTACGTTGTGAGCGCTTCGTCCGAACAATATGAGGTAGATGTCGAGCACCTCTTGCGCCTTGGACGTGCGCAACGGTTGCTCACGGAAAGCGAACAAGTCATTGGGACAGATTTCTTCTTGCCGCCGGAGGATCAATGTATCCACTTACTTGCGAATGGCTACCCAGTAAACTTCTGGGGTATGGACAGTATGCCTGAAGAAGCCAGCGACCTGATTTTGGTTCTCATTTTGCTTGCCTCGGCAGAGGTTGCACGAGGAACCTACAAGGCTGCGGGCATTGACGCAAATGCGGTCAACGAGCTTGGTGTGCTCCCCGAAAACTGATCCAGGCGTTATGAGAGTCTCCGAGGTAGACTGAGACGGCTTTGGTGAAGAAAGGAGGCTCTCGAGGTGAAGCGCAAAAGGCATACGCCGGA
>Ga0315274_10000694_pt1 | contig 52386 bp, 37 predicted proteins | sample YL17G02_20_MG_FD_203700 | JGI IMG/M metagenome (GOLD analysis project Ga0315274, IMG submission 203700) | Sediment microbial communities from Yellowstone Lake, YNP, Wyoming, USA - YL17G02_20 | ecosystem: Environmental > Aquatic > Freshwater > Lake > Sediment | place: USA: Wyoming | collected... | reverse complement strand
TTCCCAAAGCATTTCGGTGATTATTTCTCGTTCAGCCAATGTTAAGTGATAGTATCTTTTTTGCATATACACATAGGATAACAAATTTTTTTATGCTGTCCCATGTGTTGCACTTCATTATTGAACCAGCGGATGGATTTTCGTTGTGTTCTGGGGAATTGGGTTATCTTAGCGTGATTGTTTATTCATCACCCAGATACATTAAATCGGATTCGAGTTTCCACTGATTGGAGAAAAAGCCGGCAGCCTTGACTCCGCCCCAACCTTTCTGTTTTACTTTCTCGCCTAAAATTAGAAAATCAGGTAACCCGGCACCAGAATAAAGCGTGCCAAAACGGTCGGATAATTTTTGCCCTTTTTCCGTAGTGCCTTCATAAACCAGAATTAGTTTTTTCGGATTTAAAGGATTGGGGTAGACAAAAATTATACCAAAATTGCCGTAAAGACGCTTTACGCTGGACGCTTTACGCTCAACGCCAGAAATATTTAGCTGGGCTTGACCATCGAGTATCCTTATCGGTAACTTATTATTGATTCTTGCGGTCACCGCATTGGTTTGGGCATTGCCGAAAAGAATCAGATTGTATTTATCAACTATTGATTGGGTTACTTCACTATCAGGTAATACTTCAACCTGTCCATTGGCTCTTATCCACCAGGTTAGCGCCTGAATTCTGGCTTGATGTAAAAGCAATTCAGTCATTGTCGAATCGCCTTTGGTGCCGTAGACTAAAACAAAGGGCGAAAAATATGCTTGTTTGATTGGACCATAGGTAGCCGCAACCTTCAGGTTGCGTTCTTTCACTCGAATCGAGCGGCTACCGGACTCGAAGCCGGATGTAATACGCCAGAGACCCGATGCCTCTTGCATAAGGCTCAAGGCATAAGGCATAGAGTGAATAGCATGCTTAATTTCTTGATTATTGATTAATAAACGAATCTTGCCGGGACGAATAAGATTTTCGTTTAGATTAAGCGTAAAGGCGCGGATATTATTGGTTTGTATAATAATTGCACTGTCTTCGATGCTCGCATCAATGATTCCGTCTTGATATAGTTTTTCAAGTTCATCAACCTTCAGCCAATAATGGGTGTTGGTCATTCCTAAATCGGTGGTCTTAAAATGAATATGTTTGGGATAAGGATTGCGAGCATGATTTTTAACGAATTGCATTAACTCAGGATTGTCAACACAAGCCGCACCCGGTAATGTATCGTTATCCCACCAGTGCCCCATACCCGGTGCCTCTTTATAAATAAAGTCGGCATTTCTAAATTTAGCGTCGGTTTCGAGATATTTGGCAAATAAACGGGCATGGATGGGCGGGACATTATCATCCGCCCCGCCTTGTAAAATATAAATCGGTAGATTTCGGGCGTTTTCCAAAAAGACTAAAGGATTATCTTCCCGTAGAACTTTATCTCTTATTGCCAACTGGTCAGGATGACCAAAGAAAAGACTTTTCTGCAAAGACCAGGGAACATAAATTTGATGGGAAGTCCAGCCGGCACTGGGTACGATTGCGGCAAATAAATCCGAATGGGTTAAGCCAATATGCCAGGTGCCGTGTCCTCCCATCGAATGACCTGCCAGATAGATTCGATTTTCATCAATTGGATATTTCTTTTTAACGATTTCTAAAACCTCTAAGGCATCGAGCCTGCCCCAATCCTGCCAGTCAAAGCCAAAGGGTCTTCGGTTGGTTGGTGCTATAATAAAAGCCCAATCTTTGGGCGAATAACTGTCAACCTGCCCGTTTGCTTCAACCCCTGCTCCATGGAGAGTTAATATCAAAGAGTAATCTTCTTGTTGGGCAAAATTAACTGGAGGTAATACCGCATAATACTGAACCGAACTATCAATGGCGGAAATAAAAGTCTCTTTTCGGGTCTGGCTGGATTTGCGTAGCCGTAATTTTATATAGCCGGAATCGATATAATTTTCATAAATTATTTTAATTGGCACCAGAATCGTATCGCCCGGGATTGATTCTTTTATCGCCTGAGTAATTTTTAAAGGAACCGGGATTTTTTTGCCGCACAGCGGAGCAATTCTATCCAATGTTATTTTTTGTATGAGGGGTTTCCAAACCCCGATACTCTCTAGTCGGGACTGGGGCAAATCGCCCCCGTTTCTCGGGGAAGTCCCTCCTACCGGACTATCATAACCAATAGTGACTGTTACGTTATTAATTGTATTCGGCGTAGTATTAAGAATGGGTATTCCCACCCAAGAGTTTAGTTCTTCACCATAGATTATATCGGGTACCGTTGCGTCTTTATAAATTGCCATAACCGGAAAGGGAGCTGGGATGATTTTGAAAGTAAAGTCTTGGTCGCCCGAACCACCCACACTGACCAGGATGCGATTTTTCCCATCTTTTAGCAAAACCGGAATTCGGACATAACCTGCGGCATAGGGGTCACCGACAAATCCTTTGCCATTTAACCGAAAACCAGCGCCTTCGGCAATCACTAACGCGCGTTTTTCACCCTGGTTTTCAAATTCGGCGTAGGCGTAACTCACGCCATTCACTCCGGCACCGCCATAAAGGTCCTGGATAAAATCCCAATTAACACTATCGCCCTTTACTTTTACCTTACCGGTTTCCGATTTTGTCCGATGCCAGGTTAATTCGCCGCCTTGCGTCAAGATATCGCGGTGTTTTAATCCTTCATAGGGGATAAAGTTTTCGCTATCCGGTAAATAAGAGATGCCAGGTTCTCGGACACCGCTGGAAAAAGGACCAATGGTTAACCAGTTGCTAATGATAATAGTGTCTGGAATGGTGGAAATGATTGGAACGCCCAACGCTAGACGCCCAACGCTTAATGCCAGAAATATGATAAATACAGCGTACCGCGTAGTGAGTATATCCTATGGCTAAAATCTGTGCTGTCAATATTAATTTCTTGACCAGTTAGAAATTTCTTGGTGATAATGAAGTTTTTCAATTCTCTAACCATGTGGTTACGAGATTAGATAATTTCTAACAGGTCTTGACTTTAAAGGGTTTTTTGTTAAAGTGCAGACTAATAATGTTAGCTTTTAAAGCCGTGCGCAAGTTGTCGGTAAATATTGACCATATTGCGACCCTGCGCGAAGCAAGACACGAATTAACCCCTGACCCGGTTCAAGCCGCCGTCATGGCTGAATTGGGTGGCGCGGATGGCATTACGGTCCATCTTCGTAGCGACCGTCGGCATATTAACGAACGGGATGTTTTTTTGCTCAAAGAGACAATTAAGACCGAATTGAATATCGAAATGGCAGCAACTAAAGAGATGTTAGATATCGCATCCGAGATTAAACCGGCTATGGTCACACTGGTCCCAGAACGACCCGAAGAAATAACCACGCTGGGTGGATTGGATTTAGCTAAAAATCTTTCCAGAATTGTTCCTTTCGCCAAGAAAATTAAACAACCAGGAATTATGTTAAGTGTATTCATCGAAGCCGATAAGAAACAGGTTGAAAGCGCAATAAAGCTTGGGGCTAATCAGATAGAGATTAATACCGACCTGTATACTAAGTGCCTGAGGCACATCGAGGCACTGCCTCAGGCAGTCAGGCTGTTGGAAGAACTCGCTTCGGTCGCCCAATTTGCTGCCAAAGAAGGGTTAACGGTTCATGCTGGACATGGTCTTGACTACAAAAATATTATTGATATTATGAGTATCAAAGAAATAACCGGATTCAGCATCGGCTTCGCTATTATCGCCCGAGCCGTTTTTACCGGGCTGAAAGATGCGGTTTCCGAAATGAAAAGGATTATTGAACAAAGACAATGAAACAGGTTAGAATAAAGATTGCGATATTTATTGCCGCTATAATTTTGGGATTATATTCGCTTTATCCAACCTATCAACTGTATAAAGAAGTGCCATCGAAAGAAGCAGTAATAGCTAAGCGATTAAATCAAGCGCTGACCAAAGATGATAGTTTAAGAGTTAATGTTGAGCGAGCGCAATTAGAACAAGAGAAGGCTATGGTTCACAAGAAAGCACTGCATCTTGGACTCGATTTAGTGGGTGGTATGCACTTAACCTTAGAGGTTGATAAATCGAAACTTTCTAAAGAAGAGGCAAAAGATGCCGGCGACCGTGCGCTTGCGGTAATCCGTAACCGAATCGACCAATTTGGCGTCTTCGAACCAGTAATACAGAAGATTGGTGAAGACCGCATTTTGGTTCAATTGCCCGGAGTTGACCGAGATAGAGCTAAAGGGCTGATCGGACAGACCGCTCTGCTGGAATTCAAGTTAGTGCAGGAACCAAGGCAGACCGACGAAATTTTAAAGAAAATTGACGACCATTACCGCAGAAGGGCGAATGAGGACACGACCCTTAAAGAACAAGGTCAATTCTTAGATTATGTGATTAATGTGGAGAAGACTGACTATGGAGTTGAAGAGACGGACTATCCGGCATTTGAAAAAATGCTGACCGAGGCTGATTCTTTAGTGCCCCCGGAATACGAGTTTGTGTTTGGTCCTGCCGAATCTTTTGAAGGGCGGAGCATCCGCCGGCTTTATCTTTTGAAGAAGGAACCAGAATTGACCGGTTCGGCAATCAGCGAGGCACACCCGAGTCCTTATGGCGGATCTGACCCTAACCTTGCGAGTACCTGGATTGTTTCCTTAAAATTAACCCGTAAGGATGCGGGACGGTTTGCGTCGATTACCGGCAGGAATGTTGGTAAACGGTTAGCAATTGTTTTAGATAATGTGGTTCGTTCCGCACCGGTAATTCGGGAGCGAATCCCAGGCGGCGAGGCGATGATTACAACCGGCGACGTTAATCCGGATAAATCAAAAGACCTGGCGATTCTTCTGCGTTCGGGTGCATTGCCCGCTCCGGTGATAACTGTTGAGGAACGTTCGGTTGGTCCTTCGCTCGGTCACGATTCAATTTCAAAAGGAATCAGGGCAAGCATAATTGGTTCAATCATTGTCTTCATCATTATGATTTTGGTTTACAGTTTATCCGGCGTGGTGGCTGATATTGGATTGTTATTCAACATATTCTTTCTGCTAGCGGTTTTAGCCGGAATTCGAGCGACCTTGACCCTGGGTGGTTTAGCCGGAATTGCCCTTACCATTGGGATGTCGGTTGATGCTAATGTTTTAATTTTTGAACGGATACGTGAAGAGTTACGTTGGGGCAAAACGCTTCGAGCAGCAATAGAAAACGGTTATAAACGGGCATTCGTGACGATTATGGATTCGAACTTAACCACCGTTATTGCCGTCATTCCACTTTATATCTGGGGTTCGGGCAGTATCAAGGGTTTTGCCACGACCTTGATTATTGGTCTGGTGATTAACATCCTTACCGCAGTATATCTTACGCGAGTGGTCTATGATTTTGCCTTAGCCCAGTTTGATATTAAAAAGTTAAGGATTGGATAATGAGACTTTTAACTAATGTTAATATTGATTTTTTAAAGATTCGGCGCTATTTTTATATAGTTACTGGCATTCTGATGATTGCGAGTCTGGTTATTATTTTGACTAAGGGTATAAAATTTGGTGTTGACTTTACCGGCGGCACGCAATTAACCGTTAAATTTACCCGTCCCCTGAAAACCGAAACATTACGCGGGGCATTAGGTAAAATCGGCCAGGCAAATGCATCAATTCAGACATTTGGTGGTAGTGACGAGTTCTTAATCCGGGTTGAGGCTGGCAGTAGCGAAAATTTTGCTAAACAAACCTTAGCGATTCTTGCTCAGGATTTTCCGGATAATCCAGTAGTCGGCTACAACGAAGAGACGGTTGGTCCTCGTATCGGGCGGGAACTCCGCGGTAAGGCAATCATTGCCGTATTCGTTGGGTTAATCTTAATTCTTATCTATATTACGATCCGTTTCGATTTTCGTTATGGTGTTTCCGCGGTCTTTGCTCTGTTTCATAACGTACTTATTTCGCTGGGGGTTTTATCCTTTTTGGGGCGTGAATTCACGATGCCAATTCTGGCGGCTGTATTAACGATTATCGGCTATGCGGTTAATGATACGATCGTTGTCTCCGACCGGATTCGGGAAGACGTCAGAAAAATGCACAAGGAGAGGTATCGGGACGTGGTCAATCAAGCAATTAACCGAACCCTCTCCCGAACCATCATTACATCGAGTGTGATCTTGGTCTCAATCTGTCTGTGGGTTTTTGGCGCACCGGCGATTCAAGACTTTGCCATGATAATGACCATTGGCATTATTCTTGGTACTTATGCCTCAATCTTTATCGTCGCGCAAATGGTGGTCCAATGGGAAGAGTGGATGCCGAGCCGGCGACGAAGAGCCTAAACTCACTTTTTAAAAATTTGATAAAGGGGTTGACGGGAAGATAAATAGTTGTTTAAAATAATCTCGGGATTAAAATGTCCAATGCAATTTCACTAATAAAAATTGTAGCTGGTAGCGTCCTGGGTACTGGTTACATACCTTATGCGCCCGCAACTTTCGCCTCGTTAATCACAATTCCTTTAATAATCCTTTTAAGCCCGATCCCAATTATTTACTCCTTGGTTACTGTTGCGCTTTTCTTCATTGGAGTTTATCTGGCTGATGATTTAGAAAAAATTTGGGGCAAGGATGCAAGAAGAATTACGATTGATGAATTAGTCGGTATGCTTGTTACTTTCTTCTTGATCCGAATGCCGACAACAACTGGTCAACTTATTGCGGTTTTAGTTACTGGTTTCTTTTTGTTCCGATTCTTTGATATTGTTAAACTGCCCCTGATAAAAAAATCACAAGAATTACCTGGTGGCTGGGGTGTGATGGTCGACGATTTATTAGCTGCAATCTTAGCCAACATTGGGTTAAGGTTTCTAATGGTAATTTTTCTTTAAGCATGCCATCCTGTGAAGTCTTAATTATTGGCAACGAAATCGTAACCGGTAGAATTATCGATACCAATTCTCAATTTTTAGCTAAAAAACTTTTTGAATTAGGAGTTGACCTGACCAGAATAACCGCCATTACCGACAAAAAGGAAGCGATTGAAACGGGATTACGGGAAGCCTTAGGTCGGTCGGAATTGGTTTTTACGAGCGGTGGGCTTGGTTCCACGCCTGATGACAATACTACCGTGGTTGCCGCCAAGCTGTTTAATCGACGATTAATCTTAGATGAAAGTATTTTAGAGCAGATTGAAAAATATTTTGCCAAACTCGATAAAAAGATGCCCGAATCATTAACCCGCCAGGCTTTAGTTCCCCAAGGGGCAATTGTCTTAGAGAACCCGGTCGGGATGGCGCCCGGATTAATCCTGAAGAACGAAAACAAAGTGCTGATTCTTTTGCCCGGCGTGCCGATTGAATTGGAAAAGGTATTTGCGACCGGAGTAGTCCCATTCTTAGAAAGCAGTTATTCTTTACAGCCGATTCTTTCCAAGACGATTCGGACAACTAATATTACCGAAGCAGAAATTTTTGAAAAAATTTCGCGGTGTTTCGGTCATTACAAAACAGTCGAGATTACCTATTTGCCCCAGCCGACCGGGGTTGATATTACAATTTGGACGGATAAGGATAAGAAGCTGCTAACGGAATGCGGAAAGGAGATTGTTTCAAGATTAAAGCCTTACGTTTACGGTTTTAATTCATCCCCAATCGAAGAAGTAATCGGAGAAATTTTAAGAAAGAAAAGATTAACCTTGGCAACCGCCGAATCCTGTACCGCGGGTTTGGTGGCGGACCGCATTACCAATGTGCCGGGCAGTTCGATATATTTTATTGGCGGAGTAGTCGCTTATAGTAATGATATAAAAAAGTTAATTTGTGGAGTAAAACAAGAGACCCTAAAGAAGTTTGGCGCAGTGAGCAAAGAGACGGCATTAGAAATGGCAATTGGAATCAAGGGGCAATTTAAAACCGACATTGGTCTTTCGATTTCGGGTATTGCTGGTCCGGCGGGCGGAACCCCAGGAAAACCGGTTGGGCTCGTTTATCTGGGGATTGCTTCCAAAAGCGACGCCAAATTTGAAGAACGGAGGTTTTCCGGTAACCGAAGGATGATTAAAGAGCAAGCCGCAATGGCAGCGCTGGATTTATTGAGAAGAACATTAGAATCAGGAGTTAAATTATGATTAGGTCCTTTATCGCAATCGAAGTACCAAAAGATACTCGAGATGGAATAAGTAAGGTAATTGCCGATTTCAAGCGGTCAGATTATCCAGTGCGCTGGGTAGCGATCGAAAATATGCACTTAACTTTGATATTTTTGGGTGAAACTGAAGAGGATTTTTTAAATAAAGTTAAAGAACAACTAACTTTGGTTGCCAAGTCGGGAAAACCCTTTGAAGTTAATCTGAACGGGTTTGGCGCTTTTCCCTCCCAGCGTTCGCCAAGAGTAATTTGGGTTGGTGTAGATAAAGGAAAGAACGAAGCGGTTGAGTTACAGGCTAAGGTTGAAAAATCATTGGTGACAATTGGTTATAAACCAGAGGGCCGAAAATTTCATCCCCATTTAACCGTTGGCAGGGTAAAAGGCGTAATTAAAGACCCCGCCAAGATTTTTGAGATAAATTATACTAGCCGTAATTTTCCGGTAAAATCAATTGTCTTATTCAAAAGCACGCTTCGCCCCGAAGGACCAATCTACGAAAAACTCCAGGAATTTAATTTCGGATAAATAAAGCAATTCAAGTAAATCTTGACATATTTATACGTCAAGGCTAACATAGACTAATGGAACTTTTTTCGGATAAGAACATTTTAGATAAGCCCTTAGCCGACCGGTTAAGACCAAAAGATATAAATGAAATTTTAGGACAGAATCACCTTTTAGCTAAAGGTAAGCCTTTACGGACAATGATTGAAAAGGGGGAACTTCACTCGATGATTTTCTGGGGTCCGCCCGGGTCGGGAAAAACTACGTTAGCATTGCTCATTGCCCAATTTACCAAGGCGAATTTCGTTGCCTTCAGCGCCGTGGCTTCGGGGGTTGCCGATATTAGAAATGTTATCAAACAAGCTGAATATGAGCGCAAGTTTCATAATAAAAAAATGATTCTCTTTGTTGATGAGATTCACCGTTTCAATAAGGCACAACAGGATGCTTTTCTGCCTCATGTCGAATCCGGCAGAATTACCCTGATTGGCGCTACGACCGAAAATCCATCATTTGAAGTTATATCGCCGCTGCTTTCTCGGTCAAAAGTTTATGTCCTGCAACAACTCGCGCCGGACGACCTGAAGAGAATAATGAGACGGGCAATTGAATCGGATATTGGACTGAAGCCATTTAACCCGGTATTTGACGAGAAAGCACTGGATTATATTGCGGTAATTGCAGACGGCGACGCCCGGCGGGCTTTAAATACCTTGGAATTAGCCGCAATGTCAACCGAGCCGGATTCGAAAAATAAACGGCACATAACCTCAGAAATAATTGAAGATGTGGTGCAACGAAAATTTCTGCTTTATGACAAGAGCGGTGAGGAGCATTACAATTTAATCTCGGCTTTGCATAAGTGTCTGCGGGATTCGGACCCGGATGCTTCAGTCTATTGGTTAGCCCGGATGCTGGAAGCAGGCGAAGACCCGCTTTATATTGCGCGACGGATGGTCCGATTTGCTTCCGAGGATATTGGTAATGCGGACCCGCAGGCTTTAGTGGTTGCCAATGCGGCAAAAGAGGCGGTAGATTTTGTTGGGATGCCCGAATGTAATACAGCCTTAGCTCAGGCTTGTATTTATTTGGCTTTAGCGCCAAAATCGAATGCGGTTTACAAAGCATACGAAATGGCGAAAAAAGATGCGTTAGAAACAATTGCTGAGCCGGTTCCGATCCATTTACGAAACCCGGTTACTTCATTAATGAAGAACCTGGGCTATGGTAAAGGGTATAAATATTCCCACGATTTCCCGCAAGCTAAAGTTGAACAAGAGCATTTTCCCAAATCGCTAAAAGGTAGGAGATATTATTTCCCGACCGAGCGGGGCTTTGAGGCAAAGTTTAAGAAAAAATAATTATTAAAATCATAGCCCGGAAGAAACTGAATACCGCCGACCGTTGACTATTCAACCGCCAATAACAAGATGCTTGACAAGACAAAAAAAGTAAGTATTCTCCAACTATGTTAAGGAACTCGTTAAAGGCGAGTCCGTCTCATTTTATTGTAAACATTCCTTTTCGGAGTGTTGTTAAATTAATAGGAGGTATAAATGACCTATAAAAAAATCTTCGCAGTATTAGTCCTAGCACTACTGGTGGTTGGAATCGGATGCACGAAGAAAACCGGTGTAACGGGACAACTAATTCTTCAGACCGGGCAGACCGGTGATGTACGTAATTGTCGGGTTCGGCTTTTTGTGAGCTCGGATTTAACTGGCGCGGCAGTGAAAGAAGTTGCGTCAGATGCAACCGGCGTTGACCAAACTAAATCAACCTTTGAAATTACGGATGTCGTTGAGAATTATTATTATCTTTTGGCTTGGAAAGACTTAAATACTAACGGCATTGTTGATAATCTGGATATAGTGGGAATACACGGCGGAACTTATACTCCTGGCTACGGTGGAACACAGGTGACGGTAAAAGAAGGAAAGATGACCGACGTTGGCGATATTGTGATGTATATATATCGAGAATTAATCTTCACGGCAAGGTATGTATGGGAGCCTACCAATAATGAATGGATTGCTTTCTATTATAAATTTAATGATGCCTGCAGTGTTACTAATTGGTCTTTCACTTTTCCTGACGGTACTGTTATTACCGATGGAGACCAAGTCGGTTCGAAGGCTGCTGATACTGAGTATCGGGCTCCAGTCGATACAGATTTCTGGTATTGGTATAACGGGGATCCAGTGCCAACTGGAACCTATATAGTAACAGCCTCAGGGACCTGGAGTGGTAGTAGTTTTACCGTTGCCGACACTCTTAATGTTACACATTAATCAATAGCAAATAAAGCGGGGTGGGCAATTCTCACCCCGCTTTTTATTTACGACAATATTGACACCAGGTAGACTCTTATAATATGCTTTTTTAATGCTAAAGATTTTGCTTATCGGTAAACCCAAAGCAGGGAAAACCTCTTTGGTGAGAAAAGTTATAAATAGTCTTAAAAATACAACTTATGGTGGATTTTTTTCCGAAGAAATTAAAGAAAAAGGCGCAAGAGTTGGGTTTAAAATAGTTTCGACCGACGGCGAAGAAGGTATCCTGGCTGATACAACTCACAAAAGCCCGTACCGAATATCAAAATACTATGTAAATGTCTCGGAATTTGAGCGGGTAGCATTAAAGGCAATAACTAACGCCGAGAAAGAAAAGGATTTGATTATAATTGATGAAATTGGTAAGATGGAATTATTCAGTCAGAAATTCAGGGCTCTCATCGAAGAAATCTTTGTCAAAGGTCATAAAAAGATACTGGCGACCATTCCGATTAGTAACATCCCTTTTATCAATAAACTGTGCGACCTGCCCGATACCGAAGTAATCGAGGTTACGCCGGGGAATCGCGACCAGTTAATAACAAAACTGATCGGATACTTAGAATAACAATATAATTTGCTTCTTGACACCATTATTTTTTAACCTTACCCTTTAAGGGTAAATGAATGCATTGCTTGAGATGTAAGGTAAAAATGGTGGAACAAAAACGAAGTTTTCACAAGAAACGTAAATGGATTTGCCCAAAATGCGGCAGGACAAGAATGCAATCCCATAAGCCGCATAAAGATTAATTTAATCAAATGAAGAAAGAGTTTAGAATAATTTCGTTATTAATAGCTTTTATTGTTTTAGCCTGTGGTCAAACTAATCCGCCAAAAGCAGAGAAAAAGGAGGGAACAATGAGAGAGCCAGCCGTAGCCGGGCAATTTTATCCTGGGATTAAAGATTCGTTAGATAAGATGGTAACCAGGTTCTTCAATAATGTAACCGTTCCCAAAATTTCCGGGCGAGTTATGGGGATTGTTTCACCCCATGCCGGTTACGAATTTTCCGGGGCGGTTGCTGCCCATGGTTATAAAATGATATCAGATTTAGGCTTCAAAACCGTTATTATCATTGGACCAAGCCATCGGGTATATTTTGAAGGTGCTGCGGTTTATGACCAGGGAACCTGGAAAACACCCCTGGGTGAAGTAGAAATCGACTCGAAATTAGCCAAAGAGCTTATTAATTCTAATCCCCAAAAGATTCGAGCGTTGCCCCATGTTCATAACCAGGAACATTCTATAGAGGTTCAGGTACCATTTTTACAAAAATCGTTAAAAGACTTCAAAATTGTTCCGATTATGTTAGTTGAACCGTCCTTCTCGGATTGTCAAATCTTAGCCGAAGCAATAAGCCAGGCGGTCAAGGACACCACAACTCTGCTTTTAGCATCATCCGATTTATACCACGGCTATTCTTATGACGAATGTATTGAAATTGACAAAAAGACGCTTGGCTTAATCGAAAAATTTGATGCGAAGGGATTATATGATTCTCTAACTACCGGCAAGGCACAGGCTTGTGGTGGTTTGCCAATCGTAGTTGTTATGCTCGCCGCGCAAAAATTAGGTGCGGACCAAGCGAAAATCCTTAAATCAACCAATTCCAATGAAGTAATGGGTGAAATTGGGGGCTATTGCGTAGGTTATGGTTCAGTAGTTTTTTATCAAAGCCACAAAGGCGCGAAAAAGGAGAAACCCGAGATAAAACAAAATAAATCAGTTGGACTTAGTGATAACGAAAAAAAAGAATTGCTTAAAATTGCTCACACCACCTTAGAAAAACACGTCCGAAATGACAAAATACCAGAAGATATTCCGAGTGATGATAAACTCAAGGAAAAACGGGGTGTATTTGTGACGCTACAAAAACACGGGCAACTGCGTGGTTGTATCGGCTATGTCGAGGGGATTAAGCCAATCTACGAAGCGGTCAGAGATAATGCAATAAATGCTTCGAGTAATGACCCAAGATTTCCGCCAGTCCAGCCTATTGAATTAAAAGATATCGACATTGAAATCACGGTAATGACACCCTTGGAGAAAATTTCCGACCCCAATGTTATTGAGGTTGGTAAACATGGGATTTTGATTCGGAAGGGATGGAATCAAGGTTTACTTTTACCGCAGGTTGCCACCGAATATGGCTGGAACCGCGAAGAGTTTTTAGCCCATACTTGCATGAAAGCTGGGCTTCCGGTCAATGCCTGGAAAGATAAAGACGCTGAAATTTATATTTTCTCGGGTGAAGTCTTTGGAGAAAAAAAGTAACGGGGCATCTCTAAAGAAAATTTACGCTAACAATTGACTTTTCGCAAAATTTAGCCAATATCAGCGTATTCTTTACTAACCAATGAAAAAAGATAATCCGAAGAGTCTATGGAACAAATCAACCGAAGCCTGGGTAGATTTTGTGCGGTCAGGCAAGGATTGGGATAGACTTGAATTGAATAATCCCGCAATGTTTAAAATGCTGGGAAGTATTAAGGGCAAAAGAATGTTAGATTTAGCCTGCGGTGAAGGGTATAACACAAGAATCATTGCCAGAAAAGGGGCGAAAGTCACCGGTGCCGACTTCTCAAAAGAACTGATTAATTACGCTGTCAAGCAGGAACAAAAAGATAAACTGGGCATAGCTTATTATGTTTCCGATGCGAGCAATCTATCCATATTCAAAAATCATACTTTTGATATTGTAACCTGTTTTATGGCACTTCAGGATATCGAAAATTATCAAAAAACATTCAAAGAAGTGTATCGAGTTTTGAAAAGGCATGGGCGATTCGTCTTTGTCATACCGCACCCTTGTTTTATCCGTAGAATAATTGACGGTAAAATTATCGGTGGCTGGGAATATAAAAAGGGGGCAAAAAACTTATCATCAGAAAATGCTTTGTACTATAAAGTAGATAAATACTTTCACACTAATAAGTATATCGTGCAATGGAACATGAACCGATTGACCAAGTATTTCAAGAGTAGGGCGTTTCATCGGACTTTAACCGATTATTGTAATGCTCTTGCCAAAGCCGACTTTCTTATTTCGCGCTTAATCGAACCCAAACCGACCAAAAAAGGACTTGCGAAACACCCTGAATTTTTTGGGAAGAGTTTGAGGGTTCCGTCTTCGATTGTTATTGAGGCGGTGAAACAATGAAGAAAAAATAAGGAGGTATTTAATGGCTAACAAAATAAGCAATATCAAAAAAGAGGTTTTATCAATTTTCAAGGATTATCAAACGGTGTTTTTAGCCACCGCTAAAGACAACCAACCAAGAGTAAGACCCGTCACCTTAATGTATTTCGATAAGAAATTTTGGGTATTGACCGGAACAACAACCGCCAAAGTAAAGCAAATCCAAAAGAATCCAAAGATAGAATTTTGTCTATTTCTACCCAAAAAGGATGGTAATGGTTATATAAGACTCGTCGGAAAAGCAAAAATAGTTAGAGATAAAAAGACAAAAGTAAGGACTGCTGAAAACTGCGGTTTTTTCAATAAATATTGGAAAGGTTTTGACGACCCGGAGTATACTTTAATTGAAATTCACCCCAGAGAAATTGAATATTTAAGACAAGGCGATTTTCAAGCCCAGAGAATTAAATTATGACCTAATCAAGCCAGAAGAAACCACGGGATTTCACAGATTTGCACGAGATAAAACCACCAAGGACACTGAAAGCACGGAAAAACTTAAACCGCAGCGATAGCGGAGAAATGAGAGAGCGAGAAGTGAGTAATTCTGTTTGTCTATAAGGTCTCTGTGGTTTAAAATCCTTCAGGTTTTGGTCTCGTTTTGTGCCACGGCGGTCTTTTCGAGGCGTTTTTGGGCTTTGGGCACTTGCTCCGTAAAAATAGTCACTGTCCTTTTTCTCCCGTTTTTCGTTAGAAGATGGGATTGACGATATTGCTAAAAATAGAGCCGAAGGTGTAGGTCAAGCTAAGTGATGTCCAATAGGAATAACCGGTCGCCATCTCGCGGAGCCGGAGCAGACGTTCTTCTTCAGTCGCGCCCTCCTTGCGTAATGAGAGCTGGTCGTGAATGAAGTCATAGCCACCCGAAACCTCCACCGAGAGTCCCGCCACGACCCGGAATGATGTACTGACATACAAAGCGGGACAAGTGGTTCTTGCTGAAGTCGTGCAGGTAGTGCGAACCGGTCACCGAGAGCTCGATTGTACCCCAGGGACGGGTCATGTTCACACCCAGCGTTAGTTCGTTCGAGAACCGGGTCTCGCCCATCCTGTCATAGAGCGTCGTGTCGAAGTAGCACCGGTACACCACGCTTGGGACGAATCGGATGAAAATCTTATGTCGGACGTACTCAGAGTACGGCACCAGGTTGTACTCGAACCTCGGCGCGGCCGCGAACCCGAGCCGAACATTGCTGTAGTCGTTCGTTAGGTACTCGCCCCAAGTGCCAGCTGCGAAGTGATTTGTGAGTTTTTGGGCATAGATTGCATACACGTTGTAGCCGCGCGACCGGGCGACTACGACCGAGCTGTCAAGGACATACCGGCGCTCATTAGCGGTCAGGTCGCCGCCGAACTCGATTTTCTGATTCTCGGTCACACGCCGGATGTCAGGGCATAGGTCGTAGTACAGGTATGAGTATGATTTCACACCGTTCGCGTAACCGTACAAGCTGACCGAGAAAACCCAATTCCGCCAGGGGTCAGAAACTGCAGTAGGTTCGCTGGGTGGGGTAAACTCAACGCTCAGCCAGTCGCGCAGTTTGGTGCAAGAGACATAGGGCACCAAGCCGCGCTTGATTGTGTCGACCAGGGCTTTGCGGACTTCATCGTCGGTTGCGTCAGGTGCGGTCGTGTGCTTAAGCACCAAGCCGATGTCATGATAACTGCCCAATCCCTGGAAGGTCAGGCAATACTCCTTGCCACCGTCGCCAGTCGTCTGGCAGGTGATAATCAATTGGATATCGGCTTCGGTCCGGTCGCGAACGTAGTTGACGAATGTTATCTCCGACTTAATATAATCAAGGTCAGCCCATGTCTCGTCCTGAATGTAGAGCTTGGGCGCTAAGTTGCGCCATAACGAATCCGCGTCCGCAGTTTGCGTGTCCGGTGTTGCCGCTATGACGGCAGCAGGCAATATCAGGCAAAAGAGACTGAGTACCATAGAGAGAGCCAGTCCTGAGCAGTGCCCCAGCCGTTCCCGTTCTTCGTGGCTTGTCATTTCCTGTTACCGCCTTTGATGTTTCGCTTCTTCAGGAGCGCGGAGCTCAGGTACCAGCACATCTTTCTTCCTGTCCGTAGCCTGAATCTGCTGCTCGTTGACTGTCGAACCATCGGTTCCGCGTCGTTCAGACTCAATTCATTGTTGCTCGCGGATTTAATCATTCTACAACCTTATACTCAAAGACCGATGCGGTGTCAATAGTCCACATTAATCCTTTAACACTAAACAAATATCTGAATATTTTTGACCAGGGGGTCAGCCCCCGAGCCAACTCCCCAGGTTGCTTAGGGGGCTACCCCCGAGTCTACTCCCGAAGTTACTCCCCAGCTTGCTCCCGAAGTCGCTCCCCAAGTTGTCCCTGAAGCTGCCCCCCAACCAATCCCCGAAGCTGCTCCCGAAGCAACTTAGGAGGTTACTCCCGAAGCGACCTCCGAGGCAACCCCCGAAGCCACCTACGGGGTCACCCCCTAGGTGATACCCCCTACCAACGACGAAATCACGATAAGCGATTGACGAAGGACGATTTAGGAGAAATTTTGGCTTGATTTTTATTCTATTTATAAATAGAATATCTTTGGTTAAAATTATCAATTAGCATTAAAGAAGGAGAAAAAAATAATGTTTATTTTTACTAAAGAAATGGCAAGAATACTCAAAGGAATAAGGGTAAAAGCAAATCTAAGTCAAACCGAGGTTGGTGTAAGAATTGGCTTAAAGCCTAAAAATGCCCCCAAGTATATATCCAATCTCGAAGCCGGCAAAATTAATAACCCAACCCTGCGAACAATCCTCAACTATATCAGAGCGTGTGGTGCGTCGTGGGTGGAGTTTTTTAAAGAATTGGATAGAATTGATTTTAAGATGAGGCACGAAAAGATGATTGCCCAAGTCCATCCACCCGAATCGGGTCTCTCGGCCCGAGAAGGGTCGATTCGACCACCAACTGAAAGAAAAATCCAAAGAGATGCGATGAAATATGAAATAAATATCGAGTTTCCATCCAAAGAAAAAGAACAAATTGATTTTGACCGGTTGAAAAAGCATATTAAAGAAAAGGTCACAGCTTTAGTGAATAAAGCTGATATCACCCTCACCTCTGTCCTCTCCCATCGAGGGAGAGGAGAAGATGCAGTTATTGCTGATTATCAGAAATTCGCCTTAGAATATTTCGATTTTTTAGCGACATTGAATAAAGCAGGAATGAAAATGGTTGCCGAAAAATGGCAAAGAGCCGGATTGAAACTGCATCTTATCTTTAAGATTAAGAAAACTATTAACTCAGTTCTTAGAGGTGAAATTAAACGGATAGAATCTAAAAAGCCCTTACCAACCGAGAAGCAGGAGAAAATGGCGATTGGGCTTACTAAGTATCGAATAAGAATTGAAAGAATCGAAGCCGAAGCTCATCAACTACTTTGTGAATTAGAGGTTAAAACTCCCTGGTTTTCACTTTACAAGGACTTTACCCGAGAATGCTATCAAGCCCTGAAGAAATATTATGGCAGAAATCCGGAAAAGTTAGCTCAGACTTTTAGTGAACTGGTTAGACGCTGGCACAAAGAGGGACTGGAAGAAACTATTTTATTGAAGTTAAGGGATAAAATTATTACCGTCTTTGATAAAATGCGATTAGAACGAATGGTTTAAGATTTAGTCAAATACATCTGTCTACTTTTCGCTTCTCTTGCAAGCTTTAACGCATACCCCGCAAATATATTGACTGGAATAACCTTTTTTCTGAAACTCTTTTAACTTCTCAAAACATTTGATATGGTCAAAGTCTTCTTTCTTTTCTTTAATAGCTTGAGCTGGACAAACTTTAACGCATTCAAAGCATTCGCCGCAGCCTATTGACCGCCGTCCGCTGTCCGTAGTTAAAGGCATATCAGTTAAAATTGTAACCAATCGAACCTGTGCTCCAAATTCTGGGGTTACTAAAAGATTATTTCTGCCAATCCACCCTAAACCAGCGGCTTCGGCAATTCGTTTGTGCGAAAGATGTGCTTTTTGATTTTGCCAATCGACGATTTGCGATGCCGGAATTGGCAATGCCATAAATCCAGCTTTTTCAATCTCGCTGGCGATTCTGGTTGCTAACTGGTCAAGAAAAAGATTTATCGTCCGGTAATGATGAAAGTAAAGTTTGGTCGGATGGTCAACAATTTCTTCAAGGGCTGAGCCAGAAAGCTTTTTCGCAATGCTAATGGCAAAGCGAAATTTATCAAGAAGTTTGGGGTCTAACAAAAAATCGTCGGTTTTTACTTTGGTTAAGTCGGCGATTCCAAATAGTTCAGCCCCGCTGTCCAAAATTAGTTTTTTCAACTGTTCTTGAGTAAAAGTGTTCTCTTTTTTCGTCAAAACAATGATCCTTTCCTATTTGATTAGAACCAATTTTTGAACTGTGCTATTTCCTTCAGGGGAGTCAACTTTAATGAAATCGACTCCCGAAGCCAAATCCTTAAGTAAAAAGTGATGAGCGCCTTGGTTTAGATAGCCGTGATAAATCTTTTTCTGCTGTATGCCCTTACAATCGTAAAGTTCTAAATTGAAGTAGCCGGCAGACGGAGCGTAAAAAATGAATTTGGAACCGCTAATACTCGAATGAGGGAGTACCGGCGTATTGCGTAAAGCGTATTGCGTTGAGTGTGGTTCTTCGATTCCAACTTCGTTGCGATATTTGATAGTCAGAAAGTCGTAGTTATTTGCCATCGAGCTACCGGTAACAATCGGATTGCCAGCGTCGTCACAGACAACATCCGAAGCCGCATCATCAGCCCCATTGTCATAAATAGCGGTCCAGACGGTATCGCCAGCTGGGTTATATTTAATCGTCAGGTAGTCATAAATGTAGTTGCTGCCCGAGCTCCCGGTGACAAAGATATTGTCATTTTCATCACATGCGACACCGGCTGCCGCATCGTCGGTATCTCGGTCAAAAGTTGTTGACCAGAGAAGAGTGCCAGCCGAATTATATTTGAGAATAAGATAATCATAGTCAGGGTCGGAACCAGTAAAGCCGGCGACAATAATGTTATTCTGCTGGTCAACCGCAAGCCCAACTATGTTGTCCCATGGATTTAAATCATAGCGTTGTGTCCACACCGTATCGCCATTTGGCAACAATTTAATCAGAACACAATCCGATATGTTATCATAGCCGGTATGGGCAGCCAGAATAATGTTTCCTTCCTTATCAATACCAAGCTGATTGCCTTCGTCATAGAGGGAAAAACTTAAGGTTTTTGACCAAAGCGATTCCCCAACGGAGTTATATTTCTCAACCCAGATGTCCATATTGTAACCGTCGTAGTAAAAACCCGAGACATAGCTACTGCCATTGTTATCCGTTGCAATGGTGCCGGCAGATTTATTAACTTCAGCTCTCTGCCATTTTATTTGCCCGGCTGAATCATACTTGATGGTTAATGCGTATAATTCCTGGTCTCTCCGGTTAATATTTTGGGGAGGATAAAAGCGCCTCCCTTTTAAAAGTTTGGGGGCTTTGCTTTCGGGTAAATCGGCAAATTGATAACTGGTCCCGGTAACGAAAATATTACGTGCCGAATCAAAGCTTGCATCAAACGCCATATCATCAAAACCATAATCAAATGTCGTAGTCCATAATGTTTCGCCCAACTGATTGTATTTGACTACTAACCAATCATTATTAGTAGTACCGAGCCGATAGCCGACCGCAACAATTTCATCGCCTTGACAGGCAATACCGTTTGCAACTTCGTTACTGTCGGTATCCAGTCTTCGAACCCAAAGTGTATCCTGGGCAAAGACGCTAAACGTTGTCAGCAATACGCTTAAAGCTATAATCAACTTTAGGGGTGAGTGCAAAGTATGAATTTTTTGCCTTTCATGGTGTCTCCTTTGCTAACAAATCTAATCAAGACTGGATATTTGTCAACAATCGTTTTAAACCTTTGATTTGTTCAGGTAGACCATAAGGGCAAAAATTGCCGCCGGTGTGATACCAGGTATACGTTGGGCTTGCCCCAATGAAATTGGACGGAATTTGTTCAATTTCTCTTTTACCTCATTGGAAAGTCCGGCAACTTTTCCGAAATCAAGGCTTGGCGGGATTTTCATTAATTCTAACTCAGCGAATTTTTCAATCTGATGCATTGAACGTTCAATATATCCTTTATATTTTACCTCAATTTCTAAATGCCAGGTTATATTATCAGGTAATTCTGGTTTTGAGCCAGCTAGTGAAATTAATTTTTCGAAGTTAATCTCAGGACGGCGCAGGAGCTCTTCCAGCGTTATAGCATATCTTATCGGAGATGTCCCAAATTCAATAAGTTTTTGATTGATTCGCTTGGTGGGTTTTATTCTATTATTGGAAAGCCAATTGAACGCTTCTTTTACAAGATTCGCTTTCTTCTGCATTTTTTTATAGCCACTTGCTGGTAATAACCCTAAAGCATAACCTTTAGGGGATAACCTTAAATCAGCATTGTCCTCCCTTAGAACCAGACGATATTCAACCCTTGAGGTGAACATTCGATATGGTTCGTTAGTGCCTTTAGTTACCAAGTCATCAATCATAACACCAATATAACCGTCCGAACGGTTTAGAATAAAGGGTTCTTTGCCTTTTACTTTCATTGCGGCATTGATTCCAGCAATTAATCCTTGAGCCGCAGCTTCTTCGTAACCGGTGGTACCGTTGATTTGACCAGCAAAGAATAGTCCTTCAATAAGTTTCGTTTCTAATGTTGGTTTCAATTGGGTTGGGTCAGAAAAATCATGTTCAACCGCATAACCCGGACGGAATATTTCAACCTTTTCTAAACCTTTTATACTTCGAAGCATCTTTAGTTGAATATCCAACGGAAGACTGGTAGATACACCGTTGGGGTAAAATTCAATAGTGCGCGTGCCTTCCGGTTCGATGAAAATTTGGTGTCGGTCCCGGTCAGGGAATTTTACGATTTTATCTTCAATTGATGGGCAATATCTTACTCCAGTTCCTTTAATCTTGCCGGTGTATAAAGGCGAGCGGTCAAGTCCTGATTTAATGATTTCATGCGTCTTTAAATTTGTATAAGTAATGTAGCAGGGCAAAAGATTTTTTATTTTTAGTTTTGTCCAGAAAGAAAAGGGTATCGGTAGTTCATCCCCGTATTGTGGTTCCATTTTAGAGAAATCAATTGTTCTGCCATCGAGCCGAGCGGGTGTTCCGGTCTTAAAACGGTTCAGGTTAAATCCTAAATCGACTAAATCTTGGGCTAAAAGGTTAGAGGGTGCTTCATTGATTCGTCCAGCTGGAAAGCTTTGCAGTCCAATATGAATTAAGCCGTTGAGGAATGTTCCAGGCGCCAGAACAACCGTTTTTCCTTCAAACTCTTCACCCAGTTCGGTTCTGACCCCGACAATATTTCTACCTTTAACCAATAATTTTGCTACGGCTCCTTCTCGCAACGCCAAGTTTGATTGATGCTCACAGATTTCGCGCAGGAGTCGCCGATAATTTTGACGGTCAGTTTGGACGCGGGAAGAGCGAACCGCCTGCCCTTTTTTAGTGTTGAGCTGGCGAAACTGGATTGCAGTTTTATCGGTCACTTTTGCCATCTCACCGCCCAGGGCATCAAGTTCTTTTACTAACTGCCCCTTACCAATGCCGCCAATTGCCGGGTTACAAGACATTAAGCCAAGTGTGTCGAGATTCATCGTTATAAGTAGCGTAGTGCACTCCATTCTTGCTGCCGCTAACGCTGCTTCAATACCGGCATGACCGGCACCGATAACTATTACGTCATATTTTTTAGAACACGTCACAAAGAAATTTTATCGAGTGGAAAATTTAAGTCAAGTTCACCTAAAGTGTATTAGCCATTAATTATTTGACAAAAAACTTATGATTAAACGTAATAACTAATTAAAATCGTTCAATTGTTGAAGGTGAAGTTTTCTTGTCGGATTCTTGCAGAACTTTGTTTAATGCTTTTGCCAACTCTTCAACTTTGTATGGTTTTGCCACCGCACCGCTAAACCCGTACTTTTTGAAATCAGCCATTATCGGGTCATTGGAATAACCGCTCGAAACAATCGCTTTTACCTCGGAGTCTATTTTAAGCAATTCACCAATCGCCTCTTTGCCGCCCATACCACCTTTAATCGTTAAATCCATAATGACCGCATCGAACGGCATCCCGGTTTCTTTTGCCTTCTTGTAAGAATTTAATGTTTCCTCGCCATTGGCAGCGCACGCCGCCTCAAAGCCAAGATGGGTTAAGATTTCTTTAACCGTCTCTCGAACATTTTCTTCGTCATCCATCACTAAGATTTTCCCTGTGCTTGAAGCACATCTGAGGTCAGCCTCAGGCAGTACGGTTATATTCCGGTTTACCAGAATCTCCTTATGAGATGCGGGCAGATAAATTTGAAAAGTTGTACCAATTCCTAATTTCGATTCTACTTTTATAAAACCATTATGTTTTTTAATGATTGAATAGACGGTCGTAAGACCAAGCCCGGTTCCTTTCGTCTTAGTGGTGAAGAATGGATCGAATATTCTGGCAAGATTTTCTTCAGAAATGCCAACTCCTTGGTCTTGGATTGAAATTTTCACGTAAGTTCCTTCGGGTAGTTGCAATCCATTACCAGCATCGAGTTTCAGGTTTTCCGCCCGAACTTTAATTGTTCCACCTTCGGGCATTGCTTGGTCAGCATTTATAATCAGATTATTAAATACCTGCAACAATTGTCCTTCGTCGACTTCTACGGGCCAGATATTTTCAGGTAAAGAAAATCCGCAGCTAACCTTAGAGCCCTTCGTGGCAATATTACCTGAATCTTTGATTATTTTAGCGATTGAAACAATTTTCTTAACCGGCGCGCCGCCTCGCGAAAAGGTGAGTAATTGCTGAGTCAAATCCTTTGCCCTCAAGGAGACATTTTCGGCTCGGTTTAGAATATTAAAGATTTTGTCTTCCGGCTTAGTCATCATTTTTGCAAGAGATATGTTGCCCATAATCGTTGCTAAAAGGTTATTAAAATCATGGGCAATGCCGCCCGCCAGGATACCAATTGATTCCATCTTCTGTGCTTGATAGAATTGCTCTTTGGCAAATTCTAATTGCTCATAGGCATGTTTCAATTCGGCGGTTCGGTCTTTAACCCTTTGCTCTAATTCTTCGTTTAGTTTTTTAAGCAGGTCTTCTGCCTGTTTTCGTCGCGTGATATCTACATCCGCGCCTCTATATCCTACAAGATTTCCTTTTCCATCTATGATGGGAACTCCGCTCGTCGAAAGCCATACAATTTCTCCATTCTTATGGACATTTCGGTTTATGAATTCACGGAAAGTAAGTTTTTGAGTAAACCCTTTGAACGCCGCCTTCGTCAATTCTTCACGGTCTTCACAATGAAAGAAGTCGTAAAAACATTTACCGAGCACTTCTTCCGACTTATAGCCCAATATCTTCTCAATCATAGAATTTGAATAAGTGTATTTTCCGCTTGCATCAACTTCCCATATCCACTCCATGGCATTCTCTGAGATGTCTCTAAATCTTTCTTCGCTTCCACGCAGGGCTTCCTCGGTTCTTTTATGCTCATCTATCTCTCGTTTTAGTTCTTTGGTTCTTTCTTCCACCCGTTTCTCCAATGACCGGTTAATGTCTCCTAACTCCTCATAAGCCGACACCAAATTATCAACCATTAGGTTGAAAGATTTTGCCAAATGCTCAGCTTCTTTCTGAGAAGAAACCGGCGCTCTGTGTTTTAAGTCACCCTGGGCGATTTTCTCAACGGTTTTAACCATATGACTTAAAGGGCGAGTTATCAGGGGACTGACAAGAAATGCTGCAACAATTCCTATTGCAAAAATTATCAAACTAACTAAGGCGCTGGTTATTCGACTTCGGGCAACCTCTGTCTTTAAATCTTTTAGCGATAGCCCTAAATGAAGCTGGCCAATTTCTTTGTTATTCCACCGAATCGGAGTTTTTATCTTATAAATCGAACCGACTTCGAATATCTGATTGCGATTTTTTATCTGTATAAAATTTGCTCGGTCTGCCTTATGTTTGCTAAAGACCGCTACTTCTCTACCCTCGTTATCATTTACCATAATGTAAACGAGGTCTTCATTTTGTTTTGCACTATTGAAGATTTCTTCTATAGTTTTAGAATCTTCAAACAACAGGGCTGGCGCTATGCTAAATGCGGTCATATCAGATATACTCTTCGCTTTAGCTGAAATCGCATTGAATGCCTGTTTCTCCAGTCGTGTAGGAAAATAAAGAAAAATGAAAAGAGAAATTCCGCCAAGTAAATACGTTATAACTACAATAATCTGTGTTCTAATCGTGCGCTTTTGAAAAAACCTTGAGACGTTCCTAATCATTCGCCCTACTTTCATTTAATAACTTTTGCCAATTTTAACAACTGAGAACTAAAATCTACCCCCTCGGCCTTTGCTGCCGGCAAATTAATGATAATCAATGGTTTTTCACCTCTTATACCAATGCCAACAGAAATGCCCGATTCGACATAATCCGGCACACCAGTCAGGGTCAATATTTTTTGGGTTCTGCTTAAATCTGTAATTATTCCCATGCCAAGGGCTCGTACCGGTGCAACATAAATTATATCAATTTTGTTACTCGAAATGGCATCTACCAAATTAACTTCATCTAAATCAACTGAAATATAACGAATTGGAATATTTTCAATTTTTTTAATGGCATATTCGGTTGCTTGATTCATCATCTTGTCTTTCACATTTAGCGATGCCCGGAATTTGCTTTGATAAACAATTCCCACTACAATTTCATTGCCTACGCGTGCTTTTAAGTTCCAGTCAAAGGTCAATATTTTCAAAAACAATGGCACCTGCACATTTACTGGAACTGCCATTTCCTGAGCCAGAGAATAACTACAGATTAACACAGATAAACACAGACCACAGATTAACACAGACGCCGTTCTAAATCCTTCACTTACTGTCACTCTGCTACGCGAAGCGTCCAGTGAGCGTAAGCGAGCTGACGAAGCGAAAAGTTTCAGCCAGCCGTTCAGGATAAACTCCGCAAGGAATCTTTGAGATTGCTTAGGTCGCTTCACCCCCTCGCAATGACATCTGTGCCCATCTGCGGTTATATCTGTGCTCATCTGTGGTTCCATTCTCTAAAACTTAAATTCCACTTTAGCCCCAAAATTTCTTCCATTTTGAGCAATAGCAGGCATTCGGTGTTCAAAACCGCCTGGCAACTTGTAGGTCGTGTTGAGCAGGTTTCTTACTAAGAAAGAAATTCTTAAATGATTAAATAGTTGCGTTGTCGAAAGATTCATATTGATTAAAAAGTAGGAATCGGTTTTCGTCCTATATACAGTAATCCGTTCAGTTTCATACTGCATTTCAGCTGCAGCAAGGAAGTATTTAAATAATGGATAGACGAACCCAAATTTTGCAGCATGACTTGGCGAATTAGTCAGTTTCTCCATAGTGTTATCATCTTTAGCGTTTTGAAAGGCGTAATTCACATATCCTCGGGTTCCATTTTTTAGCTGAGTTTTCAATTCAAACTCCAATCCGATGGCGGATACTTTACCGAGATTCTGGAATTGGGTCAAAGAATCCACTGAGTCAATTGCTTGGTCAATCAAGTCTTTCATTCCCAAATCATAAAAAGAAACCGTGCCAAAAAGTTCATCGCAGAAACGCTGCTCCCAAACGATTTCATAGGTTCGAATTTTCTCTGGTTTAAGGTTGGGATTAGATTTAAATCCGGCTAAAGGATCTTCATAATTGGCTTCATATACATTAGGGGCGCGGAAAGCTTGTCCGTAAAGTAATTTTAGAGTTGTTGATTTTAGGGGATTATAAACAATTGCACCTCTTGGTGTAAATGAACTGCCTACCGTTGAATATTTGTCGTAGCGAATACCTAAGTTAACCGATAGGTTGGTCAGTAATTGATATTCATCTTGAAGATATGAGGAAATGAGATTAAAGGGAAAACTCTGGTCAAAATAGGTGGTTTCAGCATCCCATAATCGGTAGTCGGCACGAAGGTGATTTTGATATTCTAAGCCGACGGCTAAGCGATTATTGGAAGCTATATCCCACAAAAATTGAGTTTCGCTACCGAGCCAGTTGCTATAAGACTCGTCAAAAGAAAGAATATCATAGGGATAAGCTCCTTTGTAATGATACCAATCAAAGTATCCGCGCAACAAAAAGTTTAGATTGGCATTTAACCTACGGGCAAATTTGAATTGAACAAAACTACGTTCATCGAGCGTCCAGGTACTGTCATGGTTAAAAATGATTTCGAAGGCACCAGTGGGAATTCCTTTCTTTCTTGATGTGAAAATCCCCTGAATATCAAAATCCTTATATCCGATAGTCGTGAGAATTCCATAATATTTATCCCAATCTAAATTTTCTGCAATTCCATAGTTAGTAGAAGAGCTGTTGTATTCGGGGAAATACAGGTTTTGACCTTTAATATCAGCCAGTTGCCCAGAGATGAAAATATCGACACCGCTGCTAAATTCCTTCCCAAACATTGCTGCACCTTGGAGTTTTCCATAACTTCCGGCTAAAGCACATGGCTTGAATCCGTCAACCATATTTCCCTGCTTGGTGATGATATTAACCACTGCGAACATTGCACCGGTCCCATAAAGGGCTGACCCTGGACCGCGAACGATTTCGATTCGTTCAATTATATCTAAATCGAGTCCGAATTCAGTTCCAATCAAAGCCGAACCATAGACATCTTCATTAACCGTATGCCCATTAATTAGAAGCAATATTCGGTCGTTATAATCGGTTGGACGGCTAAACCCTCGAACTCCTAAGTAAGTATAATTACGGTCATTCGTGACATAAAAACCACGAACACTTTTGAAAACATCTTCGAGTGTTTGATAACCATAGCGCTTAATATCGTCTGAAGTAATGATGGTAATCGAAGCAGCCGCCTCGCTTGTTTTTTGGGCATATTTTGCCGCAGTGCTGATTCGGGTATTAAGCAGCGAATCTAAAGAAACATCAATGATATTCTGTCCATAGATGATTCCACCCGAAAAATTCAACCACGAAAACACGAAAGCCACGAAAAATAAATTTAACAAGAATCGTGGAAATGGTGTCGGTTTCGTTGCTCCGCCATAGGCGGATTGCCGCCTAACCCGCCTAAGGCGGGTATGACGATACGAACTGCAATGCTCTTCACCGATTATTGATATACCCAAGTATTTCATAACGCTTACCCTTTCATTGATAACACTTCTTGCAAGACTTTAACCAGTTCCTCGACTTCGTATGGTTTAGGGACATTGCCGCGGAAACCATATTGATTAAAGTTCGATATTATCGGGTCATTGGAATAACCGCTCGAAACAATCGCTTTTACCTCGGAGTCTATTTTAAGCAATTCGCCAATCGCCTCTTTGCCGTCCATACCACCTTTAATCGTTAAGTCCATAATGACCGCATCGAACGGCATTCCGGTTTCTTTTGCCTTCTTGTAAGAATTTAATGTTTCCTCGCCATTGGCGGCGCACGCCGCCTCAAAGCCAAGATGGGTTAAGATTTCTTTAACCGTCTCTTGAACATTTTCTTCGTCATCCGTCACTAAGATTTTCCCTTTTCCATTAAGCGGAATTGATTCTTCTGACTTTACGGTTATATCTCGAAAGATTGCTCGGGTAGCGATGAACTTACCGTCTTTAAATTGGGAATTGACATTACCTTCAACGTATATCTCTTTGCCATTTTTTGCAACGAATACCGTCTGGACTTGATTTAGAACCTTGCCATTACAAACTTGTTTAAAAAGCTCAGAACAATGATTTAGCTGATCTTTACGTAGAATGTTCCACAAAGTCAAGTTTTTAACTTCTTCTCCGGTATAGCCTAAGACTTCGAGCCATTTACGGTTTATATACAAAAACTTGCAGTCGATGTCTACACATTGGATTAAATCATTGGCATTTTCAAAAAGATCTCGATATTTTTCTTCGCTGACACGCAAAACTTCTTCGGTTATTTCATGTTTTGTTTTTTCTAACTGGTTAATGCGATGGTTTAATTTGCTTATTTCTTGGGAAAAATACTCTTGGCTCATCTCACCCTTTTTCACAATATCCCCCTTTTTATACGGTTTGATAGGAACGAGATAAGTAGTCCGAAAAGTATAAAAAGTTTAATAAGATTACAAAATCATCATAATCGCCGCAGAATAAAATTAGAAGATGAAATTTATCGGAAATTTTTTCTACTTTACCCCGAATCTTATTTCCCTCGTTCAAGTAATATATTATATCATAAAAAAATCGAAAGTCAAGATTATTGCTTCCGAAGGCATACTCTGCATGAAAATAAGTAAAAAGCACTCGGTGTAATCTAAGTAAATTTCAACTCTTCCAATAAATTATTAGTTAAATATTGATTCTAAATAAAAGCAATAATAGCAGGTAAAATCAAATCGGTGAGAACCGGATAATTTTATATCGTGATTACTAATGGGACCCCGGCAGAAACTGAGAGGTTTTAATTCCGATTACTCGAAACATCAGCGGTGGGGGGGGGTATAAGATGCTATATTGTTGAAAGGTTAAGTGAATTACTTTAAGCAATGTCGGTTTTATCCCAGTTTATAGTTCTTGACATGGTCATGACTTTAATTAAACTGTCTAAGTATGTTAAATATTATCCTATTATTAAGTTTGGTTAGTCGGGACCCCAATGTCGGAGCGGCTGGTTTCGACTTATTAAATATTACGGTTCCTGCCCGTGAGGCAGCAATGGGGAGCGCGGCGATTGGTTTATCGGAAGATGCTTTTGGATTTTTCTTTAATCCAGCGGGCTTGGTTGATATAGCAGAATCGAGATTTGGCACAACTTACATGAATTACCTGGCGGGGATTCAGTTGGGTTCACTTAGTTACTCAAAACCATTTGATGATAAAGGTTTAGGAATCGGCGTAACTTATTTAAATAGCGGCTCAATGAAGAAAACCGATATTTCGGGTAATGAAGAGGGGACATTTAGTGTCTCTTATGCTAATTTCGATGTAGCGTTTGGCTTACTAATAACTGAACCGATAGGTATTGGCGTGGGATTGAAAGGGCTTTACGGTAAAATCGATACTTTTACTACCGTGGGTGTAGGGGTAAATCTTGGTGGAAGCTTTGTTTTACCGGTTACCGGATTGTCTTTAGGCGTAGCAGTGAGAAATATCGGTTTTGTCTTTAAACCGTACCGTGATGAAAAAGACAAATTGCCGTTAGATTTTGGCGCGGGTCTTAACTACTCGGCTATGGATATGCTTAATTTCAACCTTGATTTAATTAAGCCGCTTTATAGTCAGTTCGGAGTCCGTATCGGTGGTGAGGGTTGGATGACTCCATTTCTCGCCATAAGAGCTGGTTATAACTCATTGGGTTCAGATTTGAAAACGGGTGGGGGTTCGGATATTTTTGCCGGATTGGGTTTTGGATTAGGGGTCAGGGTATTGTCCTACCAATTAGACTATGCCTTTACGCCAATGCTAGCACTGGGCAGGGTGCATCGGGTCACCCTATCTTTTGCATTGTAATATTTTGAACGCATATCGCGAATGATAGTTAATTTAACAAGTATTCGGATCATTTGTTGTCATTCTCCTCGCTTTTGGCAAATTCTTTCTTTGTCTTTTTCGTGTTTTCATGTTTTCGCGGTATCCTGGTCTTGGTCTCTCTTGGCTCGGATGACGCTGTGCGTTGCGTTTAATTCGTAATATGAAAAAACAATTTGTTACTGACTTAAGGGCAGGTCAATCGGTTCAAGATATATTTTATTTGGTTGGTCGCGAAGTTCGAGACCGGAGAGATGGCGGGTCATTTTTAATCTTGGAATTAACTGATAAGAGCGGTAAGATATACGGGAAAATTTGGGATAATGCTAAGACGGTTATTGAATTAGCAATACCCGGTAATTTTTATCAAATTACCGGTTCAGTAAAAGAATACGGGGGCGCGAATGAAATAGCCGTCAAAGATTTAACCGAAGTTCCTTTGGAACGAATTGCCAAAGAAGATTTTCTACCAACGAGCCGATTTAATTCTGACGAGTTGCTTTCTGAACTGAAGTCCTACTTTAATCTTATTAAAAATCAATTTCTGGCTAAATTGATTAATAATTTCTTCGACGATGAAGAGTTCGTTGAGCAATTCAAGACTGCACCAGGTGCCACCTCGGTACACCATGCTTATTTGAGTGGATTGTTAGAACACACCGTTTATATGTTACGACTTTCCCAAAGTATTGAGAAAATTTATCCCGAAGTTGATTATTCATTGCTGTTAACCGGTATCATATTACACGATGTCGGGAAAATTAAAGAATATATTTATGAGATAACGATTGACCATACTTATGAGGGAAGATTATTAGGGCATATTGTGATGGGTTATGAAATGGTCAATGCTAAGATTGACCAGATTACCGACTTTCCGACTGAACTAAAAAGGGTATTACTGCACATGATTTTGACCCATCACGGGCATCTTGAGTTCGGTTCACCTAAGACCCCGAAATTTGTCGAGGCTTTTTTGCTTCATATTTTGGACTATACGGATGCACGGGTAATGATGTTTCGCGATGCAACCGAGAAGAATAAAGGGGCAAAGTGGACCGAATACCATCAATTTTTAGAGACTAACGTCTATATTAAAGACCAGGAATAAATAATCGCCAATACAATCTGGCAAAGTTTTACCAAACAGGTTTCAGATTTAGGGTTCCATCTTACTCCCGAACAGTTAGCCAAATTTCAAAGTTACCTTGAACTGCTTTTAGAATGGAATCAAAAAATCAATCTGGTCTCACGAAAAGATACCGATAGACTTGTCTCTTATCATTTTGTTGATTCGCTCTCGGTCTTAAGTTATATTCCCTCCACCGGTCCTCGCCCGAATAGTGAGAGTTTTAATTCCCCGGGAAGAAGCCGGGGTGTAACGGTTTGCGATTTGGGTTCGGGCGCAGGTTTGCCCGGGATTCCATTAAAGATTATGCGAGATGACATCAAACTCTATCTTATTGAATCGACCCAAAAGAAAGCTGCATTTTTAAGTTTGGTTACCGCAGAAATGAATCTGAAAAATGTGACAGTTTTACCCGAGCGGGCAGAAAATATTACGGATATTAAATGCGATGTGGTTTTGATTCGGCTCATCGGTAAAATAAAGAAGACGGTCCCGATGACGGTTTCGCTCTTAAAATCATCCGGTAAAATCATATTCTATAAATCCAAAAATATTGAGGAAGAAATTTCAGAAGCAAAGAAAATTTTAGCCAAATACAAACTCCGACCAGCAATTAAAGAAATTACATTACCGGAAACCAAGATTGCCCGTCGTCTTGTGATACTTGAAAGATAAAATTTTGGGCACTGAAGAATTTTATAATTTTACTTTGATTAATTATATTGTGGTTGGTGCGATTCTGGGCTTTTAGCAATAGTCTTCTGAAAGAATGAAGAGGGCAGTAATTAGAAAGGCACAAGTTAAAGATGCTGAATCGATAGCTGGATTACTAAAAGAACTCGGTTATCCGAACCACCGGTTTTTGCCAAAACCAAGCTAAAGAAACCGTCAAAAAGCGCAAATTGGGATTTGGGAATTAGGAATTGTATGTGATGCCCATAAATTTTATTTAGGGCTGGGTATATTGAGAGACCAAAAAGATTTATCAAATTGCTTGACAAATGAAAGTTTTTAGGTTTATTATCTCTTATGAGATTGAAGGTGAAATTATGAGGTACAGTCTCATAAAAATCATAAGTGTTATCCTTTTAACGTTCATTCTTATTCCCGGCTGTCGGAAGAAAAATCGCCCGCCTTATACTCCTTGCTCACCAAGCGGTTCTACAATAGGCGTAGTTTATGCATTATATCGTTTTGGTACGAGGGCTATCGACCCGAATGGTGATAGCATTGCCATAAGATTTGACTGGGGAGATGGCGATACATCGAAGTGGAGCGATTTGGTCGAATCCGATGAAGCCTTGGCAATGTTACACTCCTGGTCAGTACCTGCTAACTATAATGTAAAAGTCCAAGCCAAAGACAAAAATGAACTCTATTCGAAATGGTCATTACCTCTTATCATCGAAATTGCGGAAAATCAGCCACTGGTTGTTTCAACCCCCTCAGGTCCATTGACCGGTTCGGTTAATACATCTTACCAATTCTCGTGTTTGGCGATTGACCCGTACGGTGATGATGTGGCAATAAGGTTTGACTGGGGAGATGGTGATACGTCAACTTGGAGTAATCTGGTTCCGAGTTGTAGTTTGGTGACGATGTCCCATTCCTGGCATACGCTTGATACCTTTCAGATAAAAGCTCAAGCAATGGATAAAGAAGGTTTTACCTCGGAATGGTCACTGCCTCATTCTATAGAGATAATTGAACTTCAACCCCTAAGATGGAAAAGAAGGTGTGGTCACACCTCAGTTGTCTTTGACAGTAGAATCTGGGTAATCGGTGGAATGGTTGAAGATTCTTTAAATTATTTTCATTATGTAAATGATGTCTGGTATTCAACCGATGGCGTGAACTGGACCTGTGCTACGAATTCAGCCGAATGGTCACCCAGAGCTGGGCATACTTCGATTGTCTTTGATAACAAAATTTGGGTGCTCGGGGGAATTGATGAACAAGGCACTAAAGGTGACGTTTGGTTTTCATTAAATGGTGCTAATTGGACATGTGCCACTGAATCAGCTCCATGGTCGCCAAAGTATGGGCATACCTCAGTTGTTTTCGATAATAAGATGTGGGTGCTTGGTGGGTGTGAAGCACCTTTTCATGAGAAAAATGATGTTTGGTTTTCATCGGATGGGGCGAGTTGGATTTGTGCTACCGATTCGGCAGAATGGCCATCTACGAGTTATCACACGTCCGTTGTCTTTGATAATAAAATATGGATAATCGGAGGGACTCGTAGTGTCAATGGATGGGTAGATTTTATTTGGTATTCATTGGATGGCGTGAACTGGACTTGTGTAACCGACCCGGCACGTTGGTCGAGAAGATATGGACACGCATCAGTGGTCTTTGATAACAAAATTTGGGGTCTTGGCGGAACAGAGAACATGGATTGGCCTATTAATTATTTTTCCGATGTCTGGTATTCAATTAACGGGCTTTCCTGGAATTGTGCAACGAGTTTGGCTAGCTGGCCAGCAAGAGCTTTTTTCACTTCAGTTGTTTTTGATAATAAAATTTGGGTGCTGGGTGGAAAAAATTTAGAAAGATGCCGTAACGATGTCTGGTTTTCATCGGATGGTGTGAATTGGTCTCAGACGGTTAATTAAAATGTTTAAAAGTTTTGTTCGTTCAAATCGGCATTGCTCGACAAATGAAAAAGAATTTATAAATGGTGATTTTCGTAAAAAATGCAAAACAATTTTAAGGAGAAGTTATGAGGCGAAATTTTATTAAAATAATAAGCATAATCGTTTTATTGATTATTCTTATTCCGGGCTGTCGCCAGAATCACGCACCCGATACCCCCTGAGCACCAAGCGGACCGGCAAGGGGTGTGGTCCACACCTCTTATGAATTTGGCGCGATGGCAGTTGACCCGGATGGGAATAAGGTAGCTTTGAGGTTTGACTGGGGTGATGGAGATACCTCTGATTGGAGTCCATGGGTCGTAAATGAAGAAGCAGTTACAATGTTACATTCCTGGTCGTTATTTGAAACGTATATGGTTAGAGTCCAGGCAAAGGATGAGCACGAAAAGACTTCGGAATGGTCCTTGCCGCATCAGTTTAAAATCCCTGGACCTAACGAGCCTCCGGTGCCATCAATCCCGCATGGACCATCGTATGGTAATATTTACCAATCTAATCAATTTTCAGGTTCAGCGATTGACCCGGAAGGTGATAGTTTTTCAATCAGATTTGATTGTGGAAACGCTTATATTACGGATTGGAGCTCTTTTATGGGAAACGGCGATTCGGTTTTGATGCCAGTTTCCTGGTTAGAACCTGATTCCTATTATGTAAAAGCTCAGGCGATGGATATTCAAGGCAATATCTCTGATTGGTCGGATTCAGTTTTAATTATGATAGGTGAAATAGTATGGATTTGTGCGACGCCGCATGCGGCTTGGTCGCCCAGGGAAAGTCACTCTTCAGTAGTCTTTAATAATAAGATGTGGGTAATTGGCGGACATCTAAAGACGGACGAAGTCTGGTCTTCACCTGATGGTGTAAATTGGACTTGTGAAACCGAATTAGCCGGATTTGGTGAAAGGGATGACCACCGGTCGGTTGTTTTTGATAATAAGATGTGGGTTATCGGCGGGTCTCACGATAGACCGCATAATGATGTCTGGTGTTCTTCGAATGGAATAAATTGGACCTGTGTAACTGACTCGGCTCAATGGTCGCCAAGATGGGACCATTCATCGGTTATTTTTAATAACAAGATTTGGGTACTCGGTGGTACCGATAACCATGGGGGTCTTTATGATGTATGGTATTCAGCCGATGGAGTGAACTGGCAGCGTGCAACCAACCATGCTATATGCGTGGCAAGACCTAACCACACCTCGGTCGTCTTTGACAACAAGATTTGGGTGATGGGTGGAGAATCAGGGATGGAGGGCACAGAAGAAGTCTGGTATTCTACAAATGGCAGTGATTGGGTTCAGGTGACAGCGTCGGCGCCCTGGGGAAAAAGGCATTGGCATACCTCGGAAGTCTATGATAATAAAATGTGGATTATTGGAGGGGGTGATGATGCCTGGTATTCATCAGACGGTGTATCATGGTTTAAAGATAATCCATATTCGGGATACTTTCCCGGAAGGGCTGACCATACATCTGTTATATTTGATAACAAAATTTGGATACTCGGAGGCGGCGAAGGTGGTGGAACTAACGACGTTTGGTATCGAGATGTAATTTACAAGAAGTGACAAAAAATAGATTTATGAAACTATGGATAATTATTAAATACAATTTCATTAAAATAATAATTGTCGTCATTTTGCCATTCATTATTCTTCCCGGTTGTCGAAAGAAGAATCATCCACCGTATGCACCTTATACGCCACAAGGACCTTCCTATGGATTAATCAATGAAACTTATAATTTCTCTTCATTAGCAATTGACCCGGATGGCGATAGTGTTGCAATCAGATTTGATTGGGGCGATAACGATACATCGGATTGGAGTGAGTTGGTCCCAACCGATGGAATGGTTTCAATGTCTTATTCCTGGTCAATGCCGGATACCTATTATGTTAAAGCTCAGGCAAAAGATAAAAACGACAATATATCCGAATGGTCATTACCGCTTATTATCAAAATAGTCGAGAATTTTCCGCCCAATACTCCTTCGATTCCCTCTGGACCTTCAATTGGTTACATTGATAGCGCTTATCAATTTTTCAGTTCAGGAATTGACCCGGACGAGGATAGTGTGTTAATAAGATTTGAATTTGGCGATGGTGATACCTCGGAATGGAGTTTTTTATTTGCCAGTGGCGGTGGGGTTATGATAGAGTATTCTTGGCATGGCGCGGGAATATATTTGATAAGGACTCAAGCCCAAGACCGAAAGGGATTAATTTCGGATTGGTCAGAAGCACATCTGATTATCGTAATCGCAGCAACATTAAATCATCCACCCAACGCACCCTCAGAACCAGCTGGACCTTCATCCTGTTTTCTTGACTCATCCTATTCGTTTTCGAGTTTTGCTTCTGACCCGGATGAGGATTATGTTGCCATCCGATTTGATTGGGGAGACGGTGATACATCAAATTGGAGTAATTTTGTTCCGAGTGGCAATTTAGTATCTATGTCCTATTCCTGGCACGGGTCGGCTCGTTATGCACGTCATATAAGAGCCCAGGCAATGGATATGCGAGGATTAAAATCTGACTGGTCAGATTTTCATATTGTCAATTTACATGAACCACCGCTAAACAAAGAGCAAGGTCGAATCATACCTGCTAGACTTTGATAATTAGGATATGGTTATCAGCGGCGTCGACCGTTACATTTTTTTTCTACCGACAAGCGTTAGAGTCAAATGATACGAACTTATTTTTCAGCGATGGTTTAATATAAAAACTGTGAATTATGATATGCTTCAAATAGAGGCAGTTTTAGATAAAGTGATCCTGCTAGCAACGACTATCGTAATAAAATGAAACAGACTCGAAAAGGATTTATGCACTGCACTTGTAGCAAAATAATCGTTTTTATTGCCTTATCTTCCATTTTTATTTCTGGCTGCAGAAAAAATCATTCACCATATACACCTTACACGCCAATTGGCACTACTACGGGTAGAACTAATATTAGTTATAGTTTCTCCTCAATGCCAATTGACCAGGATGGCGATAATGTTGCGCTAAGATTTTCTTGGGGCGACGGCGATACATCGGGTTGGAGTGAATTAGTTGCAACCGAAGAAGTAATTTTTATGAGGCATTCATGGTCATTTCCTGATACCTATTATGTCCGGGTTCAGGCAAAGGATGAAAAAGAAAATACCTCCGAATGGTCATTGCCCCTTTTGGTCGATATTACAGAAAATTCCCAACCCTTTGCATCAACCCCGGCTGGTCCGACGAATGGCTGGGTCAATAATGAATACATTTTTTTAACTTTTGCCACTGACCCAGATAGTGACAGCGTGGCAATAAGGTTTTCCTGGGGCAATGGTGATACAGCCGAATGGAGTAGTTTTATGCCAAGTGGCGGCTGGATTAATATGTCAAATCCCTGGGGCAACCCTGATACCTATTATGTGCAAGTACAAGCAAAGGATATTTATGGGACAATGTCAAGCTGGTCCGAGCCAGCGACAATTATTATTGGTGCAGTAGTATGGATTTGCGCTACCCCGCATGCAGCTTGGTCACCGCGGGAAAGCCATGCCTCAGTTGTCTTTGATAATAAGATGTGGGTAATTGGTGGTTTTCACTGTCCGGATGAAGTCTGGTCTTCGCCCGACGGCGTGAGATGGACTTGTGAAACTAATTCAGCCGGATTTGACGAAAGAGATGACCATCGTGCGGTCATCTTTGATAATAAAATCTGGGTTATTGCCGGGTCGCAGAGAAATCCGATGAACGATGTTTGGTGTTCTTCGGATGGAGTAAACTGGACCTGTGTAACTAATCAGGCGGCATGGCCACCCCGGTATGACCATTCAGCTGTTGTCTTCGATAATAAGATGTGGGTTATGGGAGGAGTAGGTGAAAGTTCTCTTTTAAATGATGTTTGGTATTCAGAAGATGGGATTAACTGGACCTGTGCGACTGAATCAGCACCTTGGGTGCCAAGACAAAATCACACCTCGGTGGACTTCGATAACAAAATATGGGTTATCGCAGGAAGAGGTCCGAGTCATGATTATGGCGATATCTGGTTTAGTCCTGACGGTGCGAATTGGGTTTACGTGCGTACCTCATCAACTCTTTATCGGCATTGGCATACCATGGTTGTTTTTGATAATAAAATGTGGATAATTGGCGGAAAATCAGATGGTACTGAAAGAAATGATGTTTATTTCTCCGCCAATGGTGTTGACTGGGTTGATGACAATGCTATGCAGTCCTTTCCACTTAAATGTGATCATACTTCGGTTGTTTTTAACAATAAAATTTGGGTAATGGGCGGATATGACGAATCAGATGATATGTGCAACGATGTCTGGTATCGAATTGTGAAATATACTAAGTGAAATAATACACCAATATACTGTCGGTACCCTAAGTAGCCTCCGAACCAACTCCTGAAAAGGTAGTGCTTAAGGACTAGTGCATAGCGGCTAGTGAGAATAGCAAGAGAAGCGGAAGATGCCGAACAGAAAAATTCACCTGAGGTGAACCAGCCCCCGAACCTACTCCCCAGGTTGTTTAGGGGGCTACCCCCAAAAAGGCAGTGACTGTGCATAGTGGCTAGTGGATAGTGAAGATAATAACGAGCGGAAGGAAACCGATTTTAGGGTAGCCTCGAAAATTAACTTGGGAGCTACTCCTTAGGCTACCCACGAATCTACCCTGTAGGCTAACCCTTAGGCTACTTCCCAGTCTACCCCTTAACCTACTCCCCATGCTACCTCCAGTCCTACCCCGCATGCTACCGATTAGGCTACCCCTGATTCTACCCCCCGAGCTAACCCGCAAGCTGGTGACCGGGCTAGCCCGGAGACTACCCCCTAAGCCGCTCCCTATACCGTGTGGGGGATAGCCCGGGACTAGAGTGGGGCTAGCCCATACTAATTGTATATTGACATCTCATACCTACTATATATAGTGGTCAGCCATTTAACTTATTTAACAATAAGAAGTTAAGAAAATTACTTATAAGATTCGAAAAATCAATCTGATATTAAGAATTTTCTTATTTCGCGAGTCTTTTTATCTGTGTTTATCTGTGTTCATCTGTGGTTAAATTTTATTTTTATCTGCGTCTATCCGTGTGCTTCCGCGGTTAAATTCTTCGATTAATTGGGGATTGGGTCTAAATTTATGTTCTTATAACTTTCTTCTGGTTTCTCTTAAAACTTCTTCGACGTTCGTAATACCCGCCTTAATCTTATCAACTCCATCTTCCCAAAGGGTTTTCATCCCCATTTCTTTTATTGCCAAATCTCTAATTTGTTTGGATGAGGCTTTTTCTTTCATCAAGTCTCTAATTTCATCGTTTATTGGTAAGATTTCGAAAATCCCAACCCGTCCAAAATAGCCGGTACCGTTGCAGTAGGCGCAACCCGTGCCGTGATAAAACTTTATATCCGATGGAAAAGTAAGACTTTTGACCTCTTTTGCCGGTGGGTTATATTCTTTTTTGCATTTCGGGCATACTTTTCGGACCAAACGCTGCGCCACCGCTCCTTGTAGAGCCGAGGTGAGAAGATATGGTTCGACTCCCATATCGATTAAGCGGGTAGCAGTACTTGGTGCGTCATTGGTATGCAAGGTAGAGAAGACTACTTGTCCGGTCAAAGCAGCTCGGATGGCAATTTGAGCAGTCTCGACATTGCGTATCTCGCCAATCATTATCACATCCGGGTCCTGACGAAGGATATTATTTAACCCAGTTAGAAAAGTAAAACCGGCTCGGAGATTAATTTGAGATTGTCGAACTCCTTCAATATCATATTCAATCGGGTCTTCGATTGTGATAATATTCTTTTGTTTGGCTTTGATTTCACTTAAAATAGCGTAAATCGTAGTGGTTTTCCCCGAACCGGTCGGACCGGTTATTAATATCATTCCTACCGGCGCATTGATTATCTCTTTTAATGTATTTAATCGGTCCGAACTTACTCCTAATTCGTTTAAAGTAAGTACCCGGGCTCGGTCTAAAATCCTTAATACGACGGCTTCACCGTAATTGGTGGGAAAGGTCGAAACCCGAAAATCAATTTCCCGCTTATCAATCATTGCGCCGTATCGCCCATCCTGAGGTAGTCTTTTCTCGGCAATGTTCATTTTCGACATTATCTTGATTCGGCTGACGATTGGCAGGTGAAAATTTTTATCTTGCTCAACAACCGGTTGGAGCTGACCGTCAATTCTGAATCTAACCTGAGAACCATTTCGTTTCGGTTCGATATGAATATCAGATGCTCTTTCTCGCACCGCTTTGATAAGTAGCCGATTTACCCATCGGACTACCGGCTCTTCGGAAGCGATGCGGTGGATTTTCTCAACCGGTATTATCGTTTCACCAAAAATCTCATCTTCCGGTAATTCGGCTATTTTTCTACCCAGCTGGTCGGGCAGTTTCGGCAGGTCAGCCGGATATTCCTCGGGAAAAACTTTGCTTAAAGTATAATCAAGCGAATCCCGGTCGCAACGCAGCAATTTTGGGTCAATATAATAGCCGGTCTCGCGTTTTATTATATCCTTTATCGAATTGTAAGTATGAATATCGTCCGGGTCGACCATTGCAATCGTCAATTTTTTATCAAATAAGAAAAGCGGAAAAAATCCCCGGTCGTATAATAACTTAATTCCTAAAAGTTCAATAATATCCCTTATATCTTCTGGAATATTGGTCGAATATTGAGTTAAATCAATTAAAGTACTCATCGTTACTATATTGGATTTATTATGTAACATTTGGGTAAAATGTCAAGCTCCCACCTTTTAGCTTCCCCCCTTGACAAACGACAGGGTCTTTGTTATAATATAAAACTATGCCGAATATATTTGATGAAGAGATAAAACCTAAAGAAATCTTAAAAGATTTATCGAAAGAAGAATTAAGAAAATTAGCCAAAAAAGACGAAATAACGACCGAATTCGGTAGTGCGTCTTATGTGACGAAAATCCGTTCGCGCAGTGCCAAGTTCACGAAAATAATCTACGACGAGCCAACCAAAGATGAAGAAAGTCTAATCCGACAAGCGCTCGATTACATAAAAACCAAAAGAATGATAATGGTTGAACGGAAGATGTGCTTATCGGCTGAAATAAATTTACTTTGCCGTTACTATGTTACGGAGGATTTTGCCCGAAACGCTTATATGTGGCACGAGACGCTATTTGACCCGACGGAAAAACGTAATCCCGATATTACGGTTATCTCAATTCCCGAATGGCAAGAGCGAAAAGTTTTAGTTTCCCCCGAGTCCAGAAAAACATTTGTCTTCGGTTCGGATTATACCGGCGAGATTAAAAAAGCTAACCTGAGGATGGGAATGTATATTGCCAAACAAAATGGCTGGCTCGGACTTCATGCCGGCAGTAAAATCATTCGAGTGAAACAGGGCAATAATCTGGTGGAAAAAGGAATTTTGATGTTTGGACTTTCCGGTACGGGCAAAACAACGCTGACTTGCCACCACCATTATTTGGAACCGCCCGAAGGCGTAGCGATAAGACAGGATGACGTGGTATTCCTGAAAGACGATGGTTATGCGATTGGGACCGAAGATAATTTCTATATGAAGACCGAGGGTCTTTCGCCTAAGTCTGACCCATTGCTTTACAAAGCGGTTACCAGTCCTAATGCTATTTTAGAAAATATCTGGGTTGAATCGAGCGGGCATGTTGACGTCTTGAATTATACCAATACCTCCAATGGGCGGGCAGTAGTGATAAGAAGAGAGATAGACTTTACCGATAATTCAATAGATTTGCCTTTTGCCAATATCTTGATTTTTATTTTCCGGCGTAATGACATTGTACCACCAGTTGCCAAGTTAACTGCCGAACAAGGTGCGGCTTTCTTTATGTTGGGCGAGTCGGTGGAGACTTCAGCCGGTGACCCAACTCAAGCCGGCAAATCAAAAAGAGTAGTTGGAACCAATCCATTTATCATTGGTCCCGAGGATGAGGAAGGCAACCGATTCTTATCGATTCTTTTGAAACATAAGGATATGGAAGTTTATGTGATGAATACCGGAAGAATCGGCGGCGAGAATGGTGAAAAGATAACGGTTTTGGATACCACAACGATGATAAAAGAAATCGCACGTGCCAATATCGAATGGCGAATTGACCCGGATTGGAATTATCTGGTGCCAAAAACAATCCCCGGAATTAACTTTGAGCGTTTTGACCCGCACCATTATTATAGCATAGATGAATATAAGAAACGGGTCCAGTTGTTAAAGAAAGAAAGAATCACCTGGCTGAAGGGATTTAATAATCTAAAACCCGAAATTAGAAATTCGTTGGGTTAATTAAGAGTCCATTTAACGATTAGATAATCCTGAAACATTAGTTATAACTAATGTCCCAATTAACTCGTTTTTATTCTATCTATTTGATTTTTATGTTATATTAAATCTCCCCTAGGTAAGAGGTATCACTAATGGTTGAGCCGTCTCGGGTGGAATTAAGCATATGCTTCATAAAATATGTTATATCGGGAATATGGTTAAATCTTGACGCTTGACCGGTGAAAGAACTAAGCCTTCTCTTTTTCCCTTTTTGCTTCTTCGATAATCTTTGCGGCGATTTCTTTGGGGACCTCTTCATAATGGGAGAATTTCATTGAGAAATAACCTCGCCCCTGGGTCATTGACCGCAAAGTCGTTGAATATTTATACATTTCAGCTTGTGGCGCCTGCGCCTTAACCACCTGCAGTGAACCTTCGGTTTCCACGCCCATAATCCGACCGCGTCGGGCATTCAAATCACCAATCGCATCACCCATATACTGGTCAGGCACGGTTACTTCAACGTTCATTATCGGTTCCAATAAGACCATATTGGCTTTTTCACACGCTGCCTTGAACGCTAACTGACCGGCAATCTTGAAGGCGATATCCGACGAATCGACCTCGTGATAAGAACCGTCATAAATCGTTGCGTTCAAATCTACCACCGGATAACCGGCGAGGACTCCCTGTGCCATCGTTTCATTAACACCTTTTTCTACGGGTGGCAGGTATTTCGATGGCACTGCGCCGGCATAAATGTCATCAATAAACTCAAATCCACCGCCGCGTGCTTTTGGTTCGAGTCTGAGCCAGACGTCACCGTATTGACCGCGGCCGCCCGACTGTTTTTTATATTTACCCTGAGCTTCGGCTTTACGTAAAATTGTTTCCCGATACGGAATCCTCGGTTTTACCAAATCAACCGCCACGTCAAATTTCCGTTTTAATCTTCCCACAATCACATCCAAGTGTAATTCACCTAACCCGGAAATATGCTGCTGTCTCAATTCACTTTCATATTTGTAAGAAAAGGTTGGGTCTTCTTCATGCAATCTTGCTAAGCCAGTGGAAACCTTTTCTTCGTCGCCTTTGGATTTGGGCACAATCGCTACCGAAATCGAAGGTTCGGGGAAGTTAATCGGCAGCACGACAAACGGGTTCTGCGGGCTGCATAGGGTATGAGAAGTTTTGGTCTGCTTTAGTTTAACCAGTGCGCCAATTTCACCGGTCCTTAGTTTATTAGTTTCAATCCGTTCTTTGCCTTTCACATAATAAATCTGGTTAATCTTCTCATCACGTTCGACATTGGAATTCAGAAGGGCAGTGCCGGATTCAATACTGCCGGATAAAACTTTCACATAATTCAAATCACCGATATGCGGCTCGGAAACCGTCTTAAAGATAAAGGCAATAGTGTGTCCCTTGGGGTCTTTCTTTTTGCTGATAACTTCCTGGCTGCGGGGTTTAGTGCCCTTGATTTCTCCGGTATCAAGACTTGAGGGCATTGATTCGACCACGAAATCTAACATCAATTTAATTCCGATATTTTCAAAGCCGTCGCCGCAGAGCACCGGAAAGAGCTTGTGTTCTTTGGCGCCTTGCTTTATTGCTGCCGTTAGTTCAGCCGATGAGATTTCGCCGCCTTCGAGGAACTTGTTCATCAGTTCTTCATTCACATCGGCACAGGCTTCAACCAGCTTGTCGCGATACTGGCTGACTGCTTGAAGCAGTCCGCGGTCTGCCTCAGGCAGTTCTTTAACTGTTCCATCTTTATCGCTATAGGCTTTATTATGGACTAAGTTAACTACTCCCTCAAAACCGGCTTCTTTACCGATGGGCAAGAATATCGGACAGACCCTGCTGCCGAAAATCTTAATAACATCATCAATTACCTTATAAAAATCGCTATGCTCTTTCTTTAGTTTATTAATAAAAATCATTCGGGGTAATTCTTTCTGGTTAATCAGTTTCCAAGTGATTTCAGTGCCGACCTCGATACCGGAAACGGCATCAATTACCACTATTGCGCTATCAATCGCATGTAATCCCGAATAAACTTCACCGATAAAATCAGCGTAACCCGGCGTATCTACGATATTTATTAAATTGTCCCGATATTCACCATAACCCAAAGCCAAATTGATACTGATTTTCCGATTAATTTCATCTTCGTCATAATCTAAAAGAGCATTACCTTCATCGACCCGTCCCAGGCGGCTATTTTGCTTTAAATCATAGAGAATTGCTTCACAAATGGTGGTTTTACCGCAGCCACCATGACCAAAAAAACCAATATTCTTAATATTTTCAACATTATACTCTTTCACGCTTTCCTCCTAAATTATCCGCCTCAGGCGGATTAAATATTTCATTGATTTATTAGGTGAAGCATAATCAATTTTAAGCCAAAGTCAAGACTGAATGGTTCGCCAGCAACCTGCATCTTTGATAAAGGCTGGAGACAGATACAGTTAACTGCTTCCGCTTGATATTTTAATCGTAGGAATCGGATTCTTCGTCGTTTTAATCAATAAGGTCATTGACAAAGCCTGGCTTTTATTCATAATGATTTAAATAATTTCTTAAGAGAGACCCTTTATGCTGAGAAATGACTTAGTCATTTAAGGAGGCATTATGAAATGCTTTAGAGTAATTTTGGGCATAGTTTTGACCTGTCTATTTTTCACTATCGGGCAAAGCCAATGGCTGGAAACGACCATCTTCCTTCCGGATTCGCTTAGCGGTATGCATTATCCACAATGTTTCGCCTACAATTCGATAAATAATAGAATCTATGTTGGCGGTGAGTATGGCGATTGCGTAATTGTGATTGATGGAGAGACTAATCAAAAGATTGCAAGGATTCCAGCTGATTCTAGTATTAGGGCGCTCTGCTGGAATTCAATCAACAACAAGGTATATTGCGCTAATTATTATAGTAATAATGTTACAGTGATTGATGGCGCTACCAATTCAGTGATTACAACTGTTCCGGTGGGACAAGCTCCTCAGGCTTTAGTCTACAATCCTACGGACAACAAGGTCTACTGCGCTAATTGGGGATTCTATCCAAATCATGATTCTACTGTAACGGTGATTGATGGCGCAACTAATTCAGTGATTACAACTGTTACTGTAGGAGATTATCCTTGGGCTTTAGTCTACAATTCTATGAACAACAAGGTCTATTCCGCAAATTGGGGTAGCGATGATGTTACGGTGATTGATGGCACAACAAATTCAGTGATTGCTACGGTCACTGTAGGAGATTATCCCTTTGCCTTAGCCTACAATCCGACTAACAACAAAGTCTATTGCGCTAATAATAATAGCTACAATGTTACGGTGATTGATGGTGCAACCAATCAGGTGATTACAACCGTCTCGGTTGGCGCTCTTCCTTATACCTTAGTTTACAATCCAACCAATAATAAAGTCTATTGCGCTAATGTGGATAGCAGTAATGTCACAGTGATTGATGGTGTAACTAATTCGGTGATTAAAACCGTCACGGTTGGGAGCGTTCCTTATGCCTTAGTCTATAATTTGATTAACAATAAGATATATTGCGCAAATTATTTAAGCGATAATGTCACTGTGATTGATGGCGCTACCGATTCGGTTATTGCAACTATTACTGTAGGAAATTATCCTTTGGCTTTAGTTTATAACTCGGTTAATAATAAAGTCTATTCTGCTAATCAACATGGCAATAATGTGACGATAATTGATGGTGCTGCCGATTCGGTGATTGTTGCGGATACATTAGGAGATGTTCCTTGTGCTTTAGGTTACAATCCAACCAACAACAAGGTCTATTGCGCCAATGAAGGTAACGATAATGTTAAGGTGATTAATGGCGCTAACAATTCAATGATTACAACCCTCACGGTTGGGTGGAATCCTTGTGCTTTAGTCTATAATTCGACTAACAACAAAGTTTATTGCGCTAATAATAATAGCTGCAATGTTACGGTGATTGACGGGGCAACCGATTCGGTAATTACAAACGTCACGTCAGGAACTTGGCCTTATGCTTTGGTTTACAATTCGATCAACAACAAGGTTTATTGCACTAATCGTCAGATTAACGGTACTGTGACGGTGATTGGTGGTGCGACTGATTCAGTAATTACAATCGTCACTGTAGGAAGTAGCCCCTGTGCTTTAGTCTACAATCCGACCAACAACAAGGTCTATTCTGCTAATTATTTAAGCAATAATGTTACGGTGATTGATGGCGCAACCGATTCGGTAATTACAACTGTTACCATAGGTACTAGACCTCGTGCCTTAGTCTACAGTCCGACCAACAACAAAGTCTATTGCGCCAATTATCTGAGCAATAATGTTACAGTGATTGATGGCGCAACCAATTTAGTAATCACAACGATTACAGTTGGACATGAACCCCGTGCATTTACCTATAATCCACAACAGAATCGGGTTTATGTAGCAAATTATTCTTCTTCCAGTATCTCGGTAATTAGGGATGTGACGGGTATTGAAGAACGCTCTACGCTTGATGCAGAACGCTTAACGCCAGAAATTTATCCGAATCCGGCGAAGTCGTTTCTCGCTATCCGCTTACCGCAGACCGCTGACCGCCAGAATATAAAAATATTTGATGTGTCGGGAAAGATGATAAAAGAGATTGCCACGTCTGCTACGCAGACTCGCAATGACAGAGTGATTGAAACAAAAATATCTCTGAAAGGAATAAATCCCGGAATATACTTCCTAAGACTCGGTAAAGAAACGAAAAAGTTTATTGTTGCAAAATAGAATGAAAAGACCCTAAATTAGAATTAACACCCTCTTCTTACCTCTCCCATCAAGGGAGAGGTTTTTTTGCAAGGAAGCGGTGTAGTAGGTAGCTCCCCAAGTGGCTCCCTAGGCTACCCCCTAAGCCACTCCCCAGGTTACTCCCTAAGTCGCTTCCCAAGTCGTTCCCTAAGTTATCCCCTAAGCAGCTTCCAAAGTTACCCCCTAACCAATCCCCTAAGCGACTTAGTAGGCGACTCCCTAAACGACTCCGTAGGTCACTCCCTAAGCCGCCCAGGGGGTCACCCCCTAGGCGATACCCCCTCCCAAGCCCGAAATTACGGTAAACGTCTAACGCTGATCGACTTAGAAGAAATTTTGGGTCGATTTTAGGTGTACTGGCAGTATACTTTTCCAGTGCTTATTAGTACAACAATCTGTGGTTAATTTTTCTGTGGTTCCCCCTCACCCTTACCTCTCCCGCAAGGGGAGAGGAGTTATCTCATCATATTAAACTGTGTTTATCTGTGTTAATCTGTGGTTAAGTTTTCTGTATTTATCCGTGTGTATCCGTGGTTATTTTATCTCTGATTTTTCTGCGGTTATGCTGGATTTAGGTTATGCCTAAAGTCTTTTGACCTAATTTAGTAATTTCTTTTATAAAGAAAGACTTAACTGTTTCCCATTTAATCGGCAAGGACATTCTTGGCATTGGTTCAGCCTCAGCGTCATCAAAATAGACTAATGCCTGAAGTACCTGAATCGCTACATCGCGAACATGAGAAAATTTCTTACGGGAAAGTTTTAACAATTTAGGCAAACCAACACCCTTTTTAAGAATGAAGTGAGTATCGATAAAATCTTTTTTACTGCCCCGACCAATTATTGCCGCAATTTTCATTAAGGCGATATCTTCTAATGATGCTATTCTTATCTTGCCGAATTTTTCCAGCGGTGCCACTAAAGGATAATCATAATGGAAGAAACCTATGGTGACGTCTTCAAAAGTTACCCGGAAACTTCCTTCCCGGGTAGATTCGACGATTGTCTTGCCAGCCTTCTTCAATAGTTGGTGGATAACTCTTCTTTCCGGCGATGATAATCGGTTAGTTGGTGAAAATAAATCAAAATCAGCTGAGATACGATGCCCGAATCGAAGATTTAGACCAGTCCCACCCCCGATATAAAAATCATCCCAGATGGGGAATTTAGCAAGAATATTAAAGACTTTTTGACTCTTCGAAGGTAAGAATTCAGGGTTAATCATAACGATAAAGATTACAGCGATTAAAGAAAGAGATTACAACGATTGTATCGCTGTAATCGTCGTGTATCGCCGTAATCATCTTTTTGTTAATATTTCCAGAAAAGGTATTTATCTTTAGAAAAATCGGGTCGGCGGTAATTTTTTATCCCTAACATTTGATAATAGAAATTAAAAGTTCGGGCGGAAAGGGCGCGAAATCCGCTGGTTTTTACAAAATTCTTTATTATCGCCTTAGAATAAGTTTTAAAAAGCCAGCGTATTTCGGCGATTGTTCCAAAATCCAATACTCTTGGAATAATAATATTTTTGTCTTTTCTTAGATTTAGCTGAGAGTAATCGCTAAAGAAAGGTAGAAGGCTAATTGGTAAAGAGTGTCTTGCAACATACATTAGATTTATAACGACAAAAGTTGGTAGCCGCCAACCTTTAGGTTGCGTCCATTCCTCTTGATACGCAGGCTAAAGCCTGCGACTACCTCCTGCTTTATTTCTTCATTATCTCCGCGTTCTCTGCGGTCTCTGTGGTTAATTTTCAGTTGTTTCTTTGGTTATAGATTCAACCAGAAGCTCGCTCACATCCTTTACTTCAATATCCAGATTCATCGTTTTTATGCTATCATCAAACATCAAAATACAATAAGGGCAAGCGGTCGCTAAAATCTCGGCACCAGTACCAACCACTTGTTTTATTCTAACGCTGGCAATCCGCTCCTCTTTGGGCCAATCCTGCCAAATTCCGCCCGCACCACCCCCACAGCAAATACTATATTCTCGCGCGAAAAGTGGATTTTCGACCAATTTAATTCCAGGGATACTCTGAAGCACCGCTCTTGGTTCATCATAGATACCATTCTGCCGCCCTAAAGTACAGGGGTCATGATAAAAGACCGTTTTTTCAAGCGGCTTTTTCGGCACCAGTCGTTTCTCTTTAATCAGTCGGTCAAAAAGCTGGACCGTGTGAGTTGGTTTAAATTCCGCCCCTAATTCCGGATACTCGTTCTTGAAAGTAGTAAAACAATGAGGTGAAGTAACGAGCAAATTATTTATCCCGGCGGCTTTGATTGCCGCGACATTTCTTTGGGCAAGTTCTTGGAATACTTTCTCGGCGCCGAAATTCCTTATCGTTTCCGAACAGCACCAGACATTCGTATCAACCAACCCGAATGATACTCCGGCTGTCTTTAATAGTTTAGCGGTTGAAATTGCCACGTTTTTCAAACGGTTATCATAAGCCGGTAAGCAACACGCCCAGTAGCCGAATTCCATGCCCGGTTTAAATAAGGGTAGATTAAGTTCGGTCGCCCAATTATTCCGCTTTTCCGGTGCTTCGCCATGGGGATTACCGACATTATAAAATTTACTGGCAACGTCTTTTAATTCTTTGGGCAGAGAATCCGATTCAGCCAAGATGCGTCGAATTGCCCGCATAATATCGCCCATATCAACATGACGCGGGCAGAATGCCTTGCAGTTATCACAAGCCACACAGCGGAATAGTTCTTCAATCTCTTTGGCAAGTTCTTTCTTTTCTTCGCTTGCCATCACCGCACCCAATCTCACGTTTTGCGGTGTTCGATAACATGGGAACTGAACATTCCCAACCTGAAACCAGGGGCAAAGTGAAACGCACATACCACATTCATAACACTGATAGGCTTCTTTGCCACCGGATTCGAGGATTGCTTCCCGGATTTCGGGAATGATTGTTTCGAGATTACTCATATACCGAATATTTTAACCACAGAGGACACAGAAGAGAAAAAGAATTCAGTGAATTCAGTGTCTTCAGTGGTTTAATCATTATTCTTTATGCCGCTTTCATTTCTTTAATTTTATCCTTAAGCAAAGGAACAATCTTTAACAAATCACCAACAATACCATAATGGGCAACCGAAATGATTGGCGCATTCGGGTCTTTATTCACGGCAACAATCGTCTGGGCTGATTTCATGCCGGAAATGTGCTGAAATGCGCCGCTGATTCCAAGTGCAATATAAAGTTTAGGCTTCACCGTTTTACCGGACGAACCGACCTGACGGTCTTTGGGCAGCCAACCAGCATCGATTACGGGTCGGGTGCAGGCAAGTTCGCCACCAATCGCTTTAGCAAAGTCTTCCACCATTGGCATATTCTTTTGTTCTTTTATACCACGACCAAGGGCAATAATTATATCGGCTTTGGTAATATCAATACCGGTGGTTGGGACTTCTTCGTAACCGATAAATTTCGAAGCATAATTAGCTTTTACTTTTTCGGATACCGCTATTTTAGCTAACGTACAGGTAAAATTAGGGCATTCGGCTTTGAAGGCACCAGCTCGAACCGAAAGGATTCCAGGCTGGTCTTTAAAAAGCACCCGGGCATTGAGTTTACCCGAATACATTTGCCGAATCGTCATAATCTTGCCATCCTGACGGCTGATATCAATACAATCGGTGATTAAGGGTAAATTTAATTCATAAGCCAAACCAGGTGCTAAGTCGCTACCGAAAGCAGTATGACCAATCAACAAAAAAGTAGGCTTATGCTCCTGGGCGACTTGGCTAACCACGCGCTGGTAGATTTCGGAGTTGAAGTTAGCCAGAATTTCATCGTCGATTGAAGTTACTTCGTGGCAATAGGATGTTAAGGTCTTTACCATTGCATCATTGTTGTGCCCCAAAAGTAGGGTATCGACCTTCAAATTCATTTCACTGGCAAGAGTTTGGGCTTTTGCCAGCATTTCAAACGTAATATCGCGTAAATTTCCCGCTCGGTGTTCGGCTAAAACCATAATACAACTCATAGTAACCCCTTTTCCTTGAAGATTTTAGTTAGCTGAACTGATATTTCATCCGGCGCACCTTGAATGAACTCGGCTTTCGATTCGACCACTGGTATATAGAGTTTTTCTAAAATCGTTCGGGGTGAAAAGTCGGCTTCAGTCAGCTTTAATGCGGCGCAGTCTAATACTGGAATTTCTTTGGCTGCGGCTCGCTTGATACCTAAGATTGATGGATAACGAGGGGTATTAATTCCGGTTTGGATTGCCAATACTGCGGGTAGATTGATTTCTTTAACTTCTAAGAAGCCACCTTCCAATTCGCGGCGAATTTTTGCTTTACTGTCCTGGATTTCAATCTTATTAACATAGGTAGCTTGCGGTATTCCTAAGATTGCTGCCAGAGTTGGACCAACCGCGGCGTAACCATCGTCGGTTGCCATGCAGCCGGTTAAGATAAGATTATAATTAAGCGTTTTGCCGGTCTGCCTGTGCGTGTCTGCCTGAGCGAGGTCGCTCGCAGTCAGGTCCGCACACAGACAGGCAGTGGCTAAGGCTTTAGCCATCGTGAAGTAGTCAGAATTGATGAATTTATCATCCCATAATCGGATTGCCGCGTCCGCGCCTTTGGCTAAGCCCATTCGTAATACTTCCTCAAATGGTTTGGGCCCGACCGTCAGCAGGGTTACCGTTCCGCCAAACTTTTCTTTGAGCAGCAGTGCTTCTTCTAAAGCATAGTTATCCGCTTCATTAATACTGAAAGTTAAGCGGTCTTTGACAATATCCTTGCCGGTTGAATCGGGAATAACCGCGGCTTCTGCCGTATCCGGCACCCGTTTCAGGCAAACTAAAATGTTCATTTCTCCTCCCGATAATTAGTATTTAGTAAGAAAAAACTATCCGAAAATTCTAAGTAATATTTCTTCAATGTTAGTCTTTTATTATGCTCGATTTTTTCTGAAAAGTCAACCATTTGTCGTTGCAACTTGGGAACAGCAACTTTTATTCCAACTTCAAAATCGCAACTTTTTAGGTTAAAATTCTCTCCAAAAAGGAGAGTCACATGTCAGCTAAATTGGAGAATAAATTGCTAAACTTAGCTAAAGTATTCTCTTTGGTAGAAAATAGAAGTATAACTCTTAAGCAAGGCTCTAAACTCCTAAATTACTCCTACTGGCATTGCACAAGGTTATATCAGAAATACCGTAAGGAAGGACTTAAGAAACTATTTAAGCAAGAAAAGAAAGGCAAGCGAAGGAAACTGAACGAAAAGGATATAGCATTACTTAAAGATTATTACCTAAAACTCGAAAAGCCTCAAATATCCCTGCTTCATTACTTTCTTAGGTTAGATTACCCGTCTTTTCCAAAAATCTCTCAAGAATGGATAAGAAAGACCCTAATAAGAGAAAATATCTATTCACCCGGGGCAAGAAAAAAGGTCTTCCGAAAACGATTTGAAGCGCCCCTGCCCGGACTCTTGGTCCAGGGTGACTCTACCCTTAAGCAATGGATACCAGAAGACGATAAATACTATCAATTAATCGTCTTTCTCGATGATTGCAGTCGGTTTTGTCTTGGGGCAAAGATAGTAGAAAGAGATACAATCGATGAGCATTTCTCGCTCTTAAAGGGGATCGTGAAAGAATATGGTAAATTTGTTGCGCTCTATTACGATAATGATGAGAAATATTCCTATATAAGGCATGGCAATTCAAGGTTTTTTGAGTATAAGAAAGAGAAGGCGGATTTACAGGTAGTCAGGGCACTTT
>Ga0315274_10000693_pt1 | contig 52398 bp, 50 predicted proteins | sample YL17G02_20_MG_FD_203700 | JGI IMG/M metagenome (GOLD analysis project Ga0315274, IMG submission 203700) | Sediment microbial communities from Yellowstone Lake, YNP, Wyoming, USA - YL17G02_20 | ecosystem: Environmental > Aquatic > Freshwater > Lake > Sediment | place: USA: Wyoming | collected... | reverse complement strand
TATTAGCCTCTCACCCACCCCTCCGGCCTTTGCCCGGAGCCCGAGAGCGGATTCGAACCGCTAGCCTGCCGATTACAAATCGGCTGCGCTGCCGTTGCGCTACTCGGGCCTTTTTCGACCTTTTCTAGTTAAAGTGCACTAAGTATATAAGTATATAAGTAAAAAAATTCAAAGTCAAGGCTTCCTGAATCTCCAAACCGTTTCCCCACGCCCATCCCCCAGCGTGATGCCAAGTTCGTTTAGGTCGTCCCGGATGGCATCGGCAAGCTGCCATCCCTTCTTTCGACGTAGTTCCATTCGTTTCTCTGAGAATAGCCCGATAATGCGATCAACGTCTTTTGTCTCTTTTAGGTCTACGTTATGTTTGACTGCAAGTTCTATTAGGGTGTTTACTGGGATATCTGGTATCTTAGGTTCATAACTCAGACCTAAGCCTAACACTGCAGCAAGCTCTCTGAATGTCTTGAGTGCTGTGCCGATATGCAAGCCCTCGTCATTGCCCCGGTTTATCTCTCTTGCTAGGTCGAATAGGGCTGCTATCGCCTGCGGGGTGCCGAAGTCATCGTCCATAGCTTCAATAAACCGTTCTTTATACGTTTGGGCGTCTATAGTAATTGCTGCCGACTCTTTAATGTCAAGATGGTTCGTATTGCGCAGCCTTTCGATCCCTTTCTCTGTTGCTGTCAAATTCTCATCGGAGTAGGTAATGGGGCTGCGGTAATGGGAACTGAGCACCCAGAGCCTGAGAGCGTCCGGGCTATACTTAGCCAGCGCCTCGCTGATAGTTACCAGCTTGCCCGTGGACTTGCTCATTTTCTCCTCGCCCAATTGCAGCAGTCCGTTGTGAAGCCAGTGGCGGACGAAGGGTTTAACGCCTGTGAAGGACTCGGACTGGGCGATCTCGTTTTCGTGATGAGGAAAGATTAGGTCTTGTCCTCCGCCATGGATGTCCAACGTCTCACCGAGGTACTTGAGCGACATGGCAGTGCATTCGATGTGCCAGCCCGGTCTCCCCTGTCCCCAAGGGCTGGGCCAGTGTGGCTCGCCGGGCTTGGCTGCTTTCCACAAGGCGAAATCCAGTGGGTGTTCCTTGGCTTCACCTACCTCTACGCGGGCACCAGCCATCATGCCATCGAGGGTACGATGGCTGAGCTTGCCGTAATCAGGGTCGCTGTTAACCCGAAAATAGACATCGCCTCCAGACTCGTAGGCATGCCCTTTTTGTATCAGTCCCTCGATGACCTCAAGCATCTTAGGGATTTCCTCGGTGGCTCTGGGGTAAATATCGGCCTGTTTTATATTCAGCGCATCCATATCTGCAAGGTATTGGTCGATAAATTTTTGCGCCAGTTCTCTGGCAGAGATGCCAGACTCATTGGCGCGGGCTATGATCTTGTCATCGATGTCAGTGAAGTTCTGTACGTACTTCACTTTGTAGCCGCGAAATTCGAGGTAACGCCTGATAGTGTCGAAGACGATATAGCTCATGGCATGGCCGAGATGGCTGGGGGCATAGGGGGTTACCCCGCAGACATACATTTTCACTGTATCGTCTTGGGGGCTGAAATCCTCTTTTCGCCCGGAGAGGGTGTTATATATCTTCATCAGGCTTTTTCCAACAGGGCCACAGCGTAGGCAGCGATTCCCTCTTCTTTTCCCACAAACCCCATGCCTTCATTCGTGGTTGCCTTTACGCTTATCTGGGTTTCACCAATAGATAGGGCAAGAGCTATGTTCTGTTTCATCTGAGTGATAAAGGGTCGGAGAAGGGGACGCTCTGCAATTATTGTAGCATCGATGTTGCCTATGCGCCAGCCGTGTGACTTCAGCAAATCAGCTACACGATTGAGGAGGGTAACGCTGGAAATATCTTTGTAGGCAGGATCGTTGGGGGGAAAATGGTATCCGATATCTCTTGATCCCGCAGCGCCTAACAGGGAATCTATTATGGCATGAGACAAAACATCGGCGTCGCTCCAGCCTTCAAGCCCTTTGTCAAAAGGGATTTCCACACCGCCGAGGATAAGTGGACGACCGATAGCTAGTCGATGTGCATCGTAGCCGATACCGACGCGCATAAGGCCTCCGTAGTCGCGGGCTGGCTTGTCCCTTGTTTTTGTAGAAGAACCTCGGCCACCGCCAGGTCTTCAGGGGTGGTCACTTTGATGTTATGGTAGGACCCCATGTAGACTTCTACCCTGTGACCCAGCTTCTCCACCAGTGCGGCGTCATCGGTTACCTCGTCGTCTGCTTGGCGGTAAGCTTCCGCTATAAGGTCGTAGCGAAAGACCTGGGGCGTCTGTGCTGCCCATAAGCATTGGCGAGCAGGTGTCTGCTGCACAAAGCCGCGGCGAGAAACAATCTTGATTGTATCTTTGACTGGGACTCCGGCGATTGCAGCCCCAGTTTTCTGAGCTGCTATCAACCCCCGTTCAACAAGATCTGCGCTGACGCAAGGCCTGGCGCCGTCATGGATTACTACCCAGTCGCAATCCACGAGCCGCCGCAAACCTTCCTTGACTGAATCCTGACGCCTTGGCCCTCCCGAGCATACCGCAACCACTTTAGACCAGCCTCGTCCTTTTACCAGCGTGCGTCCCTGCTCCAGGCTCTTCTTGGCCAGTACGAGGACTATCTCATCGACAGAATGGCAATCCTGGAAGACAGTCATCACCTTAGCTAGCAGGGGTTCCCCGATTAATGGGGCGAAGACCTTGTCTATCCCATCCATTCGGGTGCTGGTGCCAGCGGCGACAATTAAAGCGCTGACTTTACCGTTTACTTTTTTCATCGACGGCTTCTTTGGGTTGTGCGAAAATCATTCGGCCCGCGGCGGTTTGTAATACCCTGGTAACAGCAATGCTGAGCTCTGTATTGAGATAGCGGCGTCCTCCCTCGACCACAACCATAGTGCCATCATCGAGAAAACCAATGCCCTGGCCTGGCTCCTTGCCCTCTTGAACAATTCGCAGGGTCATGTCCTCTCCGGGCAGGACCACGGGCTTGATAGCATTAGCCAGCTCGTTGATGTTCAGCACCTTTACGCCTTGAAGCGTAGCCACTCTATTGAGATTGAAATCATTGCTGACAATTGGGCAGCGCAGTGTTTTGGCTAACCTTACTAGCTTGGAATCGACCTCGTGGGTGTCCTCAAAGTCGATATCAGATATTTGAACTGGGACGTCCGATCCTTTCTGGAGCTGGGTCAACATTTCCAGGCCTCTTCGGCCTCGGTTGCGGCGTAGCGCATCCGAGGAATCGGCGATGTGGCGCAGTTCATCGAGGACAAACCTGGGGATGAGCAATGTGCCGTGTATAAAACCTGTCTGGATGATGTCGGCAATCCGTCCGTCGATGATAGCATTTGTATCTAGTATGAGAAGGTCATTTCTATTATCCCTCGGCGCTGGCAGGTTGGGGCCGCCGCTGAAGAAGAAGCGCAAAACAGCGGGACCCTGCAGCACCATAATGGGAATAAAAAGGACACATAAAAATACGCCGAGAATAAGAGGAGACCATTTTCCCCAAGGCTCTGGGAGCAAAGATAGGGGCAGGGTTGCCAGGGCTGTGATAACCAAAGCACAAGCTACCCCTATGGCCGCAGCCACAAGGCTAGGAAATGGCAGCATCCGCGGCATCAGACGGACGTGCCCTCTTACCCACCGCCAAGGGCGGGTGGTAAGGTTCGGCGCGAGTAGGTAGCCAAAGACATAGCCACCGATAGCGAGAGTCAAAATCCAGGTTAGCTCAGTACTTGCGTTTGTCCTCCCACCGATGAACTTGCCTAGCTGCCACCCCCCGATGCCGATGATTATTGCGACAATGACCCGAAAAAGTACTCCCCGCATAAATACCGCATCCCATCTTGCTTCGGCAATAATTAATAATATTTACTGAAAACATTGCCGTCTCCGGGGGATAAGGCTCCTTAGAATAAATAATTAATCCTGCACGATGTTAGCACAAAAAGCGAGAAGTGTCAATTTCGCCGCAGCAGGCCAACTGCGACTATTATGCCAAGAATTAGAGCGATTAGCCCGTATACATCAGCGAATGTATGTAAAAAGGCATGTTGTGGGGCCTCGATAAGGCTTCGAACTGTATAGCTCACGACCACGCTTACCCCGACAACTATCTGCAGCCCTGGGCCACGTTTTCGATTCACCGCCAGGCTAACTGCTTCCGCAATGACGTAGCCAACGACCAAAGCTATGAAAAACAAGAAGAAGCCGGCCAGGGGTATAAAGGGCCAGATAGCGCCTAGTACAGCGGCGGCTGCTAAACCTGCGGCAATCGCTCTTATATAGAAAATGGTCGAGATTTCATAAACAGGCAGCTTTTTCAGTGCAGCGCACTTTGGGCAGCGCGCCCCTACCGGGGTTTGCACTGCGCACTTTGGGCAGATGGGCTGCTCGCATTTACCACATCTGAGATCAGTATCGATATCGGGGTGGCGGGCACACCTCATTCCTGCTTTTCTCCCGGGGACTCTCCCGAATCAGTGAGAGCAAAAGTAAGTTCGCCTTCGGCAACTGTTTTGTCATCCACTGTTGCCTTGGCCGTACCTTTGCCGATAGGGCCTCGAATCTTGGTGAGCTTTACTTCCAAGCGCAGGCAGTCGCCTGGAAGCACCGGCTTGCGAAAGCGAAATCCGTCAACACCGGCGAAGAGGGCAATCTTGCCCTTGTTCTCAGTAAGGCTCAATATTGCCACGGCACCGACTTGGGCCAAGGCTTCGATAATGAGTACTCCGGGGAAGATGGGATAGCCAGGGAAGTGGCCCTGGAAGAATATCTCTCCGGCGGAAATATTCTTAATTCCCACTGCCTCCTCGCCTGGCTTCAGGTCGATGATCTTATCTACTAGAAGGAAAGGCCAGCGGTGCGGGATAACCTGCTGGATTTCTCTGGAACCTAACATCATGGCATTACCACCCTTTTTTGCTTTGATAAGGAGATGAGCTGCTCCACAGATTCTCTAGGCAAGTCTACGCTGCCGATATCAGCGCCAATGTATTCGTCCAGTCCGTGGTAATCACTACCCCCGCAGGCTATAAGGTCAAGCTTCTTGGCAAATCTCTTGAGTTGAGCTTTAGTTTTAGAGTTATAGCCGTTGTAGTAGATTTCAATGCCTATGATTCCCGCTTTCTTCAATTGGAGTAGAAAAGGCTCAAGCGGTTCGATATCAGCGGGGTGGGCGAGGACTGGCAATCCGTCTGCCTCAAGCACCACCTTAACTGCTTCCATCGGGGCCATTTTTTTGCGCTCAACGTAGGCAGGGCCGTTGCGTCCGATATAGTCGGTGAAGGCTTCCCGAAGAGAGGACACGTATCCTTGCTCTAGCATTACCTGGGCAATGTGTGGCCTTCCTATCGAGCCTCCTCCAGCCAATTCTTGCACTCTTCTCCAGTCCACATTGATGCCCAATTCCACCAGCTTGGCTACCATCTTTTTACCGCGCTCATAGCGAGAATTACGCAGTTCCTCTAGGGTACGTTTGAGCTCTGGGTCACGGTAATCTATGAAATAGCCCAGGATGTGAACCTCGCCCTTGGGTACATCGGTATTTATCTCCACCCCGGGTATGATCATAAGCTGGGTGAAGCTCTTGGCTGCCTCGAGGGCAGGGAGTACACCTTCTACTGAGTCGTGATCGGTGATAGCGATAACATCGAGCTTAAGCTCAACTGCTTTCCTTACCAACTCTTGAGGGGTTAACTTTCCATCGGAGGCGGTGGTGTGGAGGTGAAGGTCTGCCCTCATCTCTCTGTCAACTCCAGATCTAGTCGGCTGATGCTCGAGGCTCTGCCACTATCCTCATCCACATCAACCAGAACCGAGTTGAAGATCGGATTCCCCTTGCCTACGGATAAGCGATGTGGCATCAATGTGAGAAATCTTTCGATCACTGAGTCTACGTCGTCTCCGATAACAGAGTTGATTGGACCTACCATGCCAACGTCACTGACGAAGGCGGTGCCCTGTGGCAGGACTCGTGCATCGATGGTGCCGACATGGGTATGGGTTCCCAGCACGGCGCTCACGCGCCCATCCAGATACCATCCTAGCGCTATCTTTTCTGCTGTCGCCTCTCCGTGGAAGTCGACTATGATGACAGGTGGCCTGGGATTAACCTCTTCAAGAAGGTGATCCATGGTTCGAAAAGGGCAGTCGAAGTTTCCTACAAATACCCGTGCCAACAGGCTTACTATCATTGCCTTATCGGTAATTACGTAGCCGTGGCCCGGGACGCCGGGTGGCATATTCAGCGGGCGCAAAATGCGGGGCTCCGCCTCAAGATACGGGACAATCTCCCTGTGATGCCAGATATGATTACCGGATGTGATAACATCTACCCCAGATTGGAAAAACTCATCGGCAGTGTCTGGAGTGAGCCCAATGCCGCCAGCGGCATTTTCACCGTTGGCAATAATCAGGTCGATCTCATGCTTCTCGCGCAACTCTGGCAGGAAAACCGATATAGCTTTCCTGCCAGGTTTTCCAATGACATCGCCAACCATTAATATTCGCAATAGCCCTCCCTTGGCTCGATTTGAGTATCACTTGGCGTAATCTACTGCTCGCGTCTCGCGTATTACAGTAACCTTTATCTGACCAGGGTACTCCAGGTTTTCCTCTATTTTCTTCACAATGTCTCTGGCTAATCTTGCTGCAGCCAGGTCGTCTATTTCCTGGGGTTTCACCAGGATACGAACCTCGCGCCCGGCCTGGATGGCGAACGATTTCTCTACGCCAGGGAAACTCGAGGCCACATTCTCCAATGCCTCGAGCCTCTTCAGGTGTTGTTCCAGGGATTCACGCCTTGCTCCTGGTCTTGAGCTCGAGATAGCATCGGCGGCCGAGACTATGAAGCCATAGACACTCATAGACTCAGTTTCTCCGTGATGCTCGCCGATAGCTCTAGATACCTCCATGGATTTGCCCAGCCGCTTTGTTAGGTCGGCACCGATAGCAGCATGCGGTCCCTCAACCTCTTGATCTACCGCCTTGCCTATGTCATGCAACAGCCCTGCTGTCTTAGCAATATTAACATTAGCGCCCAGTTCAGCGGCGATCATTCCGGATAAATAGGATACTTCGGTGCTATGGATTAGCACGTTCTGTCCGTAGCTGAAGCGAAATTTCAGACGTCCTAGTAGCCTGATCAGCTCGGGATGGAGCCCCACGACTCCCGTCTTGTATGCTGCTTGCTCTCCCTCAGTCTGTATGATAGCATCTAGCTCTTCCTTAGCCTTAGCTACAACCTCCTCAATGCGGGCGGGATGGATGCGGCCATCAAGGATCAAATTCACCAAGGATAATCTGGCTATCTCGCGGCGAATCGGGTCGAAGCAGGAGATTGTGACGGCCTCGGGTGTGTCGTCCACTATGAGATCGACGCCGGTGGCATTCTCCAAAGCCCTGATATTGCGACCCTCGCGACCGATGAGGCGGCCTTTCATATCATCTGAGGGCAAGGGAACTACTGAGACCGTGGTCCCGGAGACAACGTCAGTGGCGCATCTTTGAATAGCGAAGGCAACGACCTCGCGAGCTTTTTGTTCGGATTCCTCTTTTACTTGAGCCTCGACCTCGCGGATGCGCTTTGCCATGTCTTGCCGAGTTTCTCCCTCAACCGTAGCCAAAAGCAGTGTCTTAGCCTCTGACGTGGACATGCCCGAGATGAGCTCAAGCTGATGAACCTGTTTTTTCTTGAACTCATCGAGCTGTGCCGCTGATCTCTCTATTTCCTTCTCTTTGGAGCCGATGTTGCGTTCCCGCCGCTCAATCCCTTCGGTTTTACGGTCGAGGTTCTCCTCTTTCTGGGCTATACGTCTCTCCTGGCGGTGAAGTTCGGAGCGGCGTCCTCGAATCTCATTCTCAACATCAGCCTTGATCTTTATTGCCTCCTCTTTTGCCTCCAGGAGTATCTCTTTCTGCTTGGTAGATGCTTCTTCCAGAATCTTGGTGGCATCTCTTCGAGCGAGTTGAATTCTCCTTGCCATAATAAGGTTTCTGACGAAGAAGCCGATTGCTCCTCCGACGAGGAGTGTTACGATAGGTATCAGTATCGAAAGCAATGTATCCATTTCTAAAACCCTCTTTCTGTATTACAGGACTGCAGGTCGGGTTGTATGTTGCCCTGCTCCTGCCATATCCTTTCTATAGTCCGACTTATCAACTCATAGGAAAAGCCTCGTTGTCTCAGGAAAGTCCCCAGACGTTTACGAAAGCCGGGGTAATCCAAACCTGATAGCGAAATGGCTTTTCTTTGGGCTGCCTTGTAAGCGCCAATCTCATCATCGAACCCTGCAGTAGTCTCAGCGATTGTCTCGGCGTCGACTCCTTTTTGCCTTAGCTCTATCTCAATGAGCCGGCGGCTGCGAGGCTTAAAGTTCTCTCGATTCTCCCGCCAGAATTGGGCGAAAACGGTATCGTCTACCAATTTTTGCTCTTTTAACTTGGTAATCACCTGCTGGATGATGTCGATGTCGTAGCCGTGACGGCGCAGCCTGGACCTTATTTCTGCCTCACTGCGAGGACGTGGGCTCAGAAATCTGAGCGCGGCATTAAGCGACCGATGAAGTAGCTCGGCGTTCTTGAGTTTCTCAATCTCAGTAGGTGATAGCTTCTGCCCTTCTTGAAGACCGGATGTGGTTGCTACAGGGATGCTTATGCTGAAGGCAAAAGCCCCATCCAAGAATAAATTGAACCTCCCTTTCTGTGCCTTCTGCGGCTCAATAGCAGTTATGGTCTTCATCCTCGTCCTCTGACTTTAACGGCTGAAGCACGATCAGATATTGCCATTGGGAAGGCCAGGCTGTAGCGCTCGGGGTGTGGGACTGGAGTCAGTCTGCGGATGCAGGCTCGGGTTCGGCGGAGAAGAATTCTCTTTGTGTGCTAGCGGTTGTCCTAATCTGGCGCTCTATCTCTTGTGCCATGTCCTGGTGCTGTTTTAGGTATTCCTTGGCATTCTCGCGTCCCTGACCAATACGAGTCTCTGCAAAGGAGAAGAAGGCACCGCTTTTCTTAATTAAGCCCATCACAACCCCAAGGTCAAGGAGGTCGCCGTCCTTGCTGATGCCTTGACCAAACATAATGTCAAACTCAGCAGACTTAAAGGGGGAAGCGACCTTGTTTTTGACTACCTTGGCCCTGATTCTGGTGCCTATTATCTTGGTTCCCACTTTGATGTTGTCGACTCGTCTTAGATCGATCCTTACGGAACTGTAGAATTTGAGAGCTCTACCTCCTGGAGTCACTTCAGGATTGCCGAAGATAATGCCTACTTTCTCCCTCAACTGGTTAACGAATACCACTGCAGTTCGCGACTTGCTTATAGCCGCTGACAGTTTACGCAGCGCCTGGGACATTAACCGCGCCTGCAATCCGACATGGGAATCCCCCATCTCCCCCTCGATCTCTGCCCTCGGGGCAAGAGCGGCCACACTATCGATCACCACTACATCTATGGCCCCGCTGCGGACCAGAGTTTCGGTGATCTCTAAGGCTTGCTCCCCGGTATCCGGCTGGGAGATAAGCAAGTCATCCAGTTCAACCCCGCAGGTGGCAGCGTAAGCGGCATCGAGAGCGTGTTCCACATCTATGTACGCCGCTTTTCCGCCGGCCTTCTGAGCTTCAGCTATTATGTGCTGACACAAGGTTGACTTGCCTGAGGCTTCGGGGCCAAAAATCTCACTCACCCGCCCCCGAGGAATACCGCCAACCCCAAGGGCTAAGTCCAAAGAGAGCGACCCTGTAGGTATAACCTCGACTGCTACTCTCGCAGAAGCCTCCCCCAACCTCATGATCGAGCCCTTGCCGAATTGCTTTTCGATCTGGCTGATCGCTATGTCGAGCGCCTTCTCCTTCTCCGTCACCATCTCCTAACTCTAACTCCTCCTAACTAACCCTTTCAGCCCAGCCTGGGCGACTCTTCCTCAGCCAATCCGAGGCAAGCATAGCATATCAGGGCAATAAATACAAGTAACAGTTTTACGATAATCTCGTGAGACTTATTTGGTTGTAAATGAATGTGGTTCGGATTATATTAGGGCTGTCAGAGGTCTTTGGGAACTCTTGTTTCGGCATGGGAGCGGGATTAGGTGATAAAATTTGCGACTGTTAATACAAAGTATGGGTGGTTGGCGATGGGTGGTTCAGGGGCAGGACTGGATCTACTCACGCTGCCCAAATCGTCCCGAAAGGCAGCCCTATCCAAGATGAAGGAATTTGCGCCAGATGCTGTTGAAGAGACCTCTGCGTTTGGTGACTTACCCAATCGACTTCAGCGATACTTCAATGGTGATAAGATACTCTTCACGGATAGGCTCGACCTGAGCGGTGCTACAACCTTTCAACGAGCTGTCTGGAAGGCAACTATCTCCATTCCTTACGGAGAGACCAGAACCTATGCCTGGGTTGCACAACAGATTGGAACCCCCCGGGCACTTAGGGCGGTCGGCAGGGCGCTTGCTCGGAATCGGTTCCCCATCATTGTGCCCTGCCATCGGGTGGTCGCTAGCAACGGTAATCTAGGCGGATTCAGGGGCGGCCTGGCGTTGAAAAAGCGTCTTCTTGAACTGGAAGCCGGCAGGCTGGGTGAGCTCAGCTAAATCTGGCAGTCACTTCCTTAACCAACAATTAGGTTGTCTTCGCCGACTAAACCTGCAAGTTGGCGGTGAAGTTCAGGACAATAGCCAGTAGCCAGATCTGGCACTTCGAGTTTTGTAACCCCTTCACTGCTGACGATGGCAAGATGAACCTCATTCTCGCCCGGGAACAGCCTGATGGTGTCAAATACTTGCTTCAAACGGGAAATGTCGGCGTTGGTGTCTTCAGATGTGGGTAGATTTATCTGCAATCTGCGATGGGACGGGACTGCTTGGGGTGGTTTGATCGCATCGGGAGGCTCCTCAACACTGCTTGGTTGATATAGTGACGCAGTGAAGCAGGTCAATTGCACTCCTTCGCCCCTGGCCTTCACTTTGCCTTTGATCAGGAGGGTATTTCCTTCTTGCCAAAGCTCTTTGGTGCGTTCATATACCTCGGTCCAAGCCGTCACTTCTACACTGCCACCGAAGTCTTCGATGACGGCGCTGACAAAGGGCCGCTTATCTTTAGTGAACGACTGCCTTGCTGAAGTAACCGTACCCGCTGTAATCACCGTTTGGCCTATCATTTCCTCGCTAATTTGCCCGCAGAAGACATCAATCTGTGAGGACAATTGTTTAGAGGCATGGGTAAATGGGTGTTCGGAAAGGTATACTCCCAACAGCTCTTTTTCCCAGGTTAGTTTTTCTTTTGCAGGTACTTCTACCTGCTGGAGTTCAAGCCCGGGCAACGGGACTGCCACGCTTTGTCCCCAGAGATCGAACATGGTGGACTGACCTCTTTCCTTGAGACGTTGCTCGGTTTGCGCTAGAGACAGAATGCGGTCTACGCCAGCCAGAAGGGTGCCGCGGCTCCCCAGCGAGTCCAACGCCCCAGCCTTGATGATACTTTCCAGTGCCCGTTTGTTCAGGTTCCTGAGATCAGCCCGGCGGCAAAAATCCTCAATTGACTTAAACGGGCCACCTTCTTCCCGGGCGACGATAATGGGTCTGATCGCTGAGGCACCAACGTTCTTGATCGCTGCCAGCCCGAAGCGAATAGCTGCAGGGGCATCCCCATTTTGTTCAAGTGTAAATGTTTCCCCACTTCGGCTGACGTCCGGAGGCAGCACACTAATGTCCAGCCGGTGACATTCTGAGATGGCCAGAGCTATTTTATCTGCTTGGCCCATGTGCTTGGTGAGCAGAGCGGACATGAATTCTACGGGGAAGTTCGCCTTGAGATAGGCGGTCTGGTAGGCAATCATGGCGTAGCTCACGCTGTGTGCTTTGTTGAAGGCGTAGCCAGCGAATGGTTCAATGAGGCTCCACACCTGCTCTGCCAGCTCTTTGGAGAATCCTTTTTTCTTTGCGCCGGCGAGGAAGCGCTGCATCTCTTTTTTCATCACTTCGGGGATTTTCTTCCCCATCGCCTTGCGTACAATATCTGCCTCGCCCAGGCTATAGCCTGCGAAGGCCTGAACGATGAGGAGCACCTGGTCTTGATAAACGATGACACCATAGGTCTCCTCTAAGATTTCGGTGAGCGCAGGATGCGGAAAGCGAATCGGCTCTATACCATGTTTGGCCCTGATGAATGTTGGGATGTGCTGTTTAGGCCCCGGCCGGTAAAGAGCGATCATAGCGGCGATGTCTCCAAAGCAACTTGGCTTGAGTTCTTTAATGTAGCGGCGCATAGGGGCGCTTTCAAGTTGGAACACCCCGGTGGTCTCACCTGAAGAGAGAAGATCGAAAGTTTTCTTGTCATCAAGTGGCAAATGGTGCAAGTCCAGGTCAATACCGCGGGTTTTGGCTATGGTTTGTTTCGCTTTCTCCAGGATGGAGAGGTTAATTAGCCCCAGGAAGTCCATTTTCAGGAGCCCTATCTTGGCAATATCGTCCATAGCGAATTGTGTCATGTTGATGCTTTGCTCATCACCTCTGCTGGGACGTTGCAGAGGGACATTATTTATGAGTGGCTCTCGAGAGATAACCACTCCGGCTGCATGGGTGGAGGCGTGGCGGGCAACCCCTTCCAGCTTTAGTGCAGTATCGATAAGATGTTTTATGGCGGCGTCGTTCTCATAGCTGTGGCGCAACTCGCCAATTGTTTCGAGCGAGTTCTTAATCTCGACTGAAGGACCCCCGGGTATCTGTCTCGCTACCTGGTCCACATTGCTGTAAGGCATTCCCAGGGCTCGCCCGACGTCTCTGATAGCTGCCTTTGCCCCCATAGTGCCGAAGGTGATTATCTGGGCTACACGGTCATGCCCGTATTTTTGGGCTACATAAGCGATGACCTCATCGCGCCGGTCGTCCTGGAAATCCAGGTCGATATCCGGCATCTCCTTACGCTCTATGTTGAGGAAACGCTCGAAAACCAGCGTGTGAGCCAGCGGGTCGATGTCGGTTATGCCCAGGCAGTAGAGGACGATGCTGGCAGCAGCGCTGCCGCGGACGCCGAATAGGATATTCTGTTTATGGACGAAGGAGATGACATCATGGATTACCAGGAAATAGTTGGCAAACTTGGTCTGCTTTATGACATCGAGTTCATATTCAAATCTCTTCAGTACCGGTGTCGGAGGTTCTGGATAACGGGCTGCTAAGCCCTGAGAGGAAAGTTCTCTAAGCCATTCATCGGCGGTTTTGCCCGGAGGTAACTCTGCCTCGGGGAGATGGAGACGGCCAAATCCCAGGTTCAGGTCACATAGCTCGGCGATGCGCTCGGTGTTGGTCAAGGCTTCGGGTATCTCGGCGAAGAGCTCTGCCATCTCCTGGGGGCTCTTGAGATAAAACGAGTCGTCTGCCATCTTGGGGCGCTTCTCGTTGTAAATAGTGTTGTTGGTCTGGATGCAGAGCAGGACATCGTGAGCATAGGAGTCATCTTTATTTACATAATGCACATCGTTGGTGGCAACAAGGGGAATACCCAGCTTGCGGCTCATGCCGATTAGCTCTTTATTTATTTGGGCGAGCTCAGGCACATCGTGCTTCTGGAGTTCCAGGTAGAAATCGCCGAAAACCTCCCTGTACCACTTGGCAGCCTTCTCGGCATCCTCGGTGCGACCTTCTATTATGAGGCGTCCCGGTTCCCCATTAGGGCAGGCCGAGAGTGCCACCAGACCATCGTGGTATCGTGAGAGTAACTCTTTATCAACCCTGGGCTTATAGTAGAACCCCTCAAGGTGGGCTGAGGTAGCCAACCTCAGCAAATTATGATAGCCGACCTCATTCTTGGCTAACAAGATGAGGTGATAAGGGTTTTTCTCGGTTGCAAGTTTGTTTTCCTTTTCCTTGGGTGCTACATATACCTCACAACCGATGATGGGCTTTATCCCAGCCTCTTTAGCTTCGCGGTAGAATGTGATTATGCCGTAGAGAGCCCCGTGGTCGGTGATTGCCACGCAATTCATACCCATCTCCTTGGCTCTGCGGATGAGATGGGAGATGCGGCACATGCCATCAAGGAGACTGTATTCAGTGTGGACGTGAAGGTGAGTAAACATGAGCTTGTTGTTATTATAGCATGCACCCCTCTTCACGGGGAGCCGTTTGACATAGAAATCTAAGTGTTTCTTGATGGAAATTATCGTAAAAAGGAATTGAGTGGGAACTGGTGAAGGTGTATAATTAACCTCCGTAAGTCGGCTGACAAACAAGCGGTCTCCCATGAAAATAAAGACACTACAAGGGGCGGGGCCGTCCTACCGATTTATCGGTTAAGTTGTCGGTGGTCGCTCTTTTTTAATGTCTCTTTTATTTTACTGGTGTTAAACGGTCTGAGGGTGTCCGTTTATGCTTGAAGGTCTTCTAATAACTGTCATCGGCATGGTGGTAGTATTTGTTGTGCTCAGCATCCTCATGTTCGTGATTATGGGGCTGGAGCGCCTTTTCAGGGATAAGGAAGCCGCCTCTAAAGTGAATCTTAGGCTTTAAGCTCGAAATCTTAACCAGTTTTTTCAAGTGCATACCGCAGGGGGGATGATGGAGATGTCCCCCGAAATGGGGATATCTAGGGGTATAAAGTACCAAGCTAAAACATTACCTTTAGCGTTGCTTCAGGTTTGCGTTTTTGATAATATGGTTTTGATCAGGGCCTCTGATTGGCGGTTCACCTTGGCAAACGTCCACAGGGGGTAGGAGTAGTTATGGCTGGTGAATCAGAGGGAAAATACAGAGAGAAAACTAAACAGCAGCTCACTAGGAAACTGACTAGTCTGCAAGCGCGGGTAGCGAAACTGGAGCAGGCTCTGTCCGAGAGCAAGTGGGCAGAAGAAGCTCTGAAGCAGGGCGAGTTTGTAGCTGCAGCAACGATCGAAGGAATGCCTGACGGCGTTATGTTGGTTAATATGAGCGGCGAGATAATCTATGTCAACCAAGCCTTCGAAAAACTGCTCGGTTACAAGGCTAATGAACTCATCGGAACCTCTGCTCTTAAACTGCCGACATACAGCAGGTCAAAGGATAGGGTGAAGGCACAAGGCTATTTGAAAAAGGTTATAGAAAAAAGCAGTGCTAAACCGATTGACATGAGCGCCATCACCAAAGATGGTGAGGAAATCCCCATCAACTTTACGGCTTCAGTTATAAAAGATGCTCAAGGCAACCCCAAAACATTGGTTGCGGTGATAAGAGACGTTTCGGAGCGCAAGCGAGCTGAAGAAGCATTGCGTGATTCTGAAGAGCTAGCGCGAGGCATGCTCGAGGCGGCTACAACGGGGATATACCTTATGCAGGATGGAAGGTTTCTGTATGTCAATCGCCTGTTTGAAAAAATATCGGGTTATACGTATGACGAGTTGGTAGGAAAATATTCTCTCGATTATGTCCATCCGGATGATAGAGAGACGGTCAGGACAAAAGCAATAGAGGTGCTGAAAGGTCAAAGCAGCTCATCCTATGAGTTCAGGTTCATCAGGAAAGATCCGGGAATTGTTTGGGTTTCGGATAGAGTTGCATCTATCCAATACAAAGGGAAACGGTCGGTTTTAGGAACGCTTATGGACATAACGGAACGCAAGCATGCGGAAGAGGAGGTGGGTCGCTACACCAAGCAACTTGAATTTATCTTCAATATCGGAACTGCGGTAAGCCAGACACTTAATCTCGAAGAGTTGCTGGTAAATGTATTGGACAAGGTGCTGGAAATAACAGGGGTGGATGTGACAGGGATATTCCTGTTAGACGAGAAAACCAAAGAGTTGGTGCTCAGGGCTCATCGGGGGATGTCCTCATCGTTTATGCGTAAGATAAGGGTGTTAAGCACTGGGGATGGAGTTCTAAAGCAGGTGCTTGAAACAGGGGAGCCTCTACTGGTGGAGAACATATCCTTAGACCATAGATTTAAGCATTATGGTGCAAAGAAAGAGCGTGTTCAATCCTTCGCTGCTTTGTCGATAGTGGCGAAGGAGAATATTCTGGGTATGATGGGCCTTGGCAGTTATGGCCATCGTGTGTTCCCCGACTGGGAGGTGCGCATGCTGGGCACTATTGCCAATCAGATAGGAATGGCCATTGAGAACGCTCAGCTATATGAACATGCCTTGGAACTTGCTTTCACCGATGGTCTGACCGGCCTTTACAATCGGCGATATTATATGGATCAAATAGAACGTGAGTTTATCCGTGCCCAAAGAAGCAAAGCCCCGCTATCGCTCATAATGGTTGACTTGGATGGACTAAAGGAGATAAACGATCGCTTAGGCCATAACGTGGGCGATAGCTTCTTGAAAGAAGTGGCTACTATTGTTAAAGTAAACACACGTGCTTCCGATGTTGCAGCTAGGTGGGGAGGGGATGAATTCATGCTCCTCGCGCCTGGAACCGATAGTAAAAGCGCTAGTAAGATTGCAGAAAGAATCAGGGCCCAGGTGAGAGGGTACAAGATGAAATTGGAAGGCGAAGAGGTCGGAATAACCGTAAGCGCTGGCATAGTTTCCTATCCGGCTCATGCCTCGTCGGTCTCGGAGCTTGTGAAGAAGGCAGACGACGCTATGTATAATGCGAAAAGAGGCGGAAAGAACCAGTCGTCGGTTTTTTCATCCTAGAAAGGTGTGGTAAAAGCTTGAATATCGAGGAACTATTACGCTTAGTGGTAGAAAAGGGAGCCTCGGACTTACATCTGAGGGTGCCGAGCCCACCGGTGCTTCGTATCGATGGCGTCCTGATGCCTCTAGAAGAATTGCCCAATATCACTCCCCAATTCATGAAAGAGTCGCTAGAATATATAACTACAGAGACTCAGAGAGAGAGATTTTACAATGAGCTGGAGTTGGACATGCCGTTCAGCGTAGCTGGCTTGGCTCGTTTCAGGGTCAATGCTTTCTTCCAGCGAGGGACAATCAGCATAGCCCTCAGACAGGTGCCGCTGAAAGTGCCAACAATCGATCAACTTGGATTGCCGCCAGTCTGTAAGACTCTAGCTGTTAAGACCAAGGGCTTGGTCCTGGTGACTGGCCCTACAGGAATGGGTAAGTCAACCACATTGGCTGCTATGATTGATTATCTAAATAAGACCGATAGACGAAATGTAATCACGATCGAGGATCCAATTGAGTTTCTTCATCATAATGAGAAGTGTCTCATAGCCCAGAGAGACTTAGGGGATGATACCAAGTCATTCGCTATTGCCTTGAAACATGCCTTGCGTCAGGATCCCGACGTAATACTTGTGGGAGAAATGCGTGATTTGGAGACAATATCGACTGCGATCACTGCTGCAGAGACTGGTCACCTGGTTTTGAGTACACTACATACTGCGAGTGCCCCTCAGACCATTGACCGTATAATTGATGTTTTCCCCGCTTACCAGCAACCGCAGATTCGATTCCAGCTGTCGATGGTGTTGGAGGGTGTACTCTCTCAGTTCCTTTTGCCTAGAGCTGGGGGCAAGGGGAGAATAGCAGCCTTCGAAATTATGGTAGCCACTGATGCAATACGTAATCTCATCCGTGATGCCAGGACTGAGCAACTTCCCACCTACCTGCAGACCGGCAAGCAATTCGGCATGCAGACCATGGACCAAGCGCTACAGGAACTGGTAAGGTCGGGAGCAGTAACTCTGGAGGATGCCTTGCTCAGGTGCAGTAAACCAGACGAGTTGCGCCGTATTCGCGGATAAGCTAGTTTGAAAAGTCGTTTTTCCTTGGAATGCTGGCTTGCTTTTTGTCTAACACCTAGTTCGATGCAGTTTCCTGCCAATTTAACCCTTGATAGGGTGACAATACATGACCTACAAGTAAAGAAACGAATAACTTCATAGCATGGCCACGAAGGAGCGGTTAGCTTAGCAGATAGGGGGTTGAATAAATCCACAGTATGTGGTAATTTTATCCCCGATGGGGTGGCTCAGGTGCACGGTAAACAAGGCCAGTCTTACGCGTTACGATACACCGAGGTCGAGCATGCGTAGAATGAACGGACTACTGGTTTAGTACAAAGATGAGACTCTCCGCACGCGCCAAATATGGCCTGGCCTTATTCGCGTTCTTCTTGGTTGCCCTGTTCCTGCGCATCTATTTCTCTTACCACAACGTCTTTGCCGGCGGTTGGGTAAGCTTCCAGGAAACCGACTGCTATTATCATATGCGGCAGGTGCTGATTTTGGCTCTTCACTTCCCGCACCGGCCGCTTTTTGACCCCTATCTCTTCTACCCAGGTGGATCGTCTCTCGATTCCCCGCCTTTCTTCTACCTTCTTCTGGGCTTCTTTGCCTGGGTCTTCGGCGCTGGCTCCCCAACTCAGAAAGTCGTAGAAACGGTGGGAGCCTATCTGCCGGCAATACTGGGGGCATTGGTTACTGTGCCCGTTTATTTCATAGGCAAGGAGCTCTTTAACAGGAAGGCAGGCCTTATTGGCGCGGCCCTGATTGTCGTCTTACCCGGCCAATTTCTCTGGCGCTCCCTCCTGGGTTTCGCCGATTACCATGTCATGGAAACCTTGTTCACTGCCTTTACCATGATGTTCTTGATTATGGCAATAAAAAGGTCAAGACAAAATGAAGTTTCTTTCAAGAGCCTTTGGCGGAGAGATTGGGGAATTCTTAGAGGGCCTTTACTTTATTCTCTGCTGGCTGGGATGGTGCTGGGGCTCTATCTGCTTACGTGGTCTGGTGCAGGGCTGTTTGTATTCATAATCTTCGTTTTCGTCGTCATTCAATTTGTTATGGACCATCTCAGGGGCAGGTCGACAGATTACCTTTGCATCGTTGCGAGCCTTGCCTTTCTCATAGCCCTGTTTATGGTTGCTGTGTCCTGGAATGGATACTGGCTGTGGAGCCTCGGGTTTTCATCGCTGCTCATCGGCATTGCGGCCTTTATAGCACTGGGCATGCTCTCTTCTCTGATGGCTGGCAAGGATATGAAGCGAGTTTACTACCCGCTGGCGTTGCTGGTGTTGGGTGTGATAGGTGCAGTACTGTTTCGTGTCATCGATCCCTCGCTGTTCAATTCGATTCTGGACAAAACAAGTACATTCAGGCCGGTGGGGGGTATGTTGACTGTCTCCGAGGTTCAGGCGCTTTCTTTGTCCACGGCATGGGATCAGTTCACTATAGACTTCTATTTGGCTCTGATAGCTATGGCAGTAATCGTTTATCTCATCATAAAGGAGGGGACTGCTGAGAAGACGCTGCTATTTGTCTGGAGCTTGGTAATACTAGTGGCTACGTTCAGTCAAAACCGGTTCGGGTATTATTTCGCCGTCAATGTTGCCGTACTTACTGCGTATCTGGCTTGGAAGATATTAGAGTTTGCCGGCCTTAGGGAATCCCCTGAGGCCCTCGAGTCGGAAGAAGATAGTGGAGATAGGAAGGGTGAGAAAGAGGGAGGAAAGACTAAGCGCGGTAAAAAGGCTAAGCGTGACAAGAAGAAGGCTGAAAAGCAGCAACGGGGCGTTCTGGCTACGAGGTATCTAAACGCGAGAAACGTCTACGTCTCGGTTACATTGATAGCCGTGTTCTTTTTGGCAGTCTACCCTAACATCGGTGTGGCGATTTTTGACTGGGCCAAGCCACTGAGTGGCGACAGATGCAGCGACGATTGGCACGAATCGCTTGTGTGGATGAGTGACCCCCAAAATACGCCCGATCCTTTCCAGAACGCTGACTTCTATTATGAACTGTACCAAAAACCGCCGGCTGGAGAGGCTTATCAGTATCCAGAGTCAGCATATGGAGTGATGAGCTGGTGGGACTATGGCTACTTTATAACCTGTATCGCCCATCGTATACCAAACGCGAATCCAAAAGGTCAGACTGGTGCCGCAGATGCAGCCTCGTTCTTTGTGGCACAAGATGAGGCGTCAGGTAGCCAGATGCTAGATAGGCTGAGCTCCAAGTATGTAATTATCGACTTTCCCATGGCTGTTGAGACATTATATGGAGGGAAATTTGTTCCCATGCTGGTTTGGGCCGGAAAGGACCAATCTCAATTCTTTGATGTATTCTATCAAAGCACTCAGACAGGGATGTTTCAACCGGTGATGCTTTATTATCCCAGCTATTATCAATCCATGTGCTCTCGATTATACCTCTTTGGAGGTGAAGAGTGGGTTCCCGTTCCCAAACAAATCTTCGCAGTTTCCTGGAACGAAAGGCAGTTAACGAGTACGGGGGGCAATACGTTCACAGTAAAGGTCATCTCCGACGAGCAATCCTTTTCAACTTACGACAGTGCAAAGGCGTTTGTAGATGCGCACCCAGACTATCGCATAGTGGGCAATGATCCGTTTGTCAGCCCTGTCCCCCTCGAGAAATTGGACCACTACAAGTTGATCCACCAGTCTCCAACTATAGTTGTAACACAGCAACGAGGGAACATCTCTGAGGTGGAGATATTCGAGTATTCGCCTTAAAGGACGCTCCTGCGTCACCCTCTAAAGAACGGATCCCTGTAAACCCATTGTTTGTCAAACTGGCTGCCTTATGCTACACTACATAACATAGTGGAGATAGTTTAGTCATGAAACAGGATTCAACACCTAAAGAGCAACCCAAGGATAAGCCGAAGATCATTGCCGCTATACCTTGTTTTAACGAGGAACGCTGCATCGGGAGCGTAGTAGTCAAAACGAAGAAATACGTCGATGAGGTTATAGTTGTCGATGATGGCTCGACCGATGCTACTTCAGAGATCGCTGCTGGAGTCGGCGCGACGGTTCAGCAGCATGGGCGAAATCGAGGATATGGTGCTTCGATCCAGAGCGCGTTGGGAAAAGGGAAGCAACTCGGAGCAGATGTGCTGGTGATTCTCGATGGCGATGGGCAGCATGATCCGAGGGACATACCCAAGCTGGTTAAACCTCTTCTTGATGGCGAGGCAGATGTTGTAGTTGGCTCCCGTTTCCTGGGCTCCGGCAAAAAACCGCCTCTTTATCGTCGCCTGGGACAGCGAGTCCTGACCACTATCACTAACGTAGGCTCGGGGCAAAGAATCAGCGATTCTCAGAGTGGGTTTAGGGCATACTCAGCAAAGGCACTCAAGGAGTTGAACCTGGCTGAGGACGGAATGTCAATTAGCTCAGAGATGCAGTTCGCCATAAAAAAAAGCGGTCTCAGGGTAGCTGAAGTGCCCATAAATGTGTCTTATACAGGCGGGGCGAAGCGGAGCCCTGTAGGGCATGGCGTAAACGTTCTCAGTAGAGTTTTTGTTTTGTTTAGCTTGAGGCAGCCTCTGTTGTTGTTTGGAGTGCCGGGGATTGCGCTCTTGGTGGGCGGTTTGGTGTTAGGCGTGCATGTCCTGTCGGTCTACAGTGCCACCAAGGAGTTGGCTGTTGGATATGCACTGGAGACAATCCTGCTTTGTCTGGCGGGGCTGCTGGCGCTTTTCACTGCACTGATGCTGCAGGCAATGAAAGAATTAATGAGAGAGCGCTAACCAATTAGCATCTAAAATAGAGTAATAGCCTCAATCAATGAGTGTAATATGCATAAGTGATAGCCGCGATTAAGATATTGCATTCTACATGCCGTGCGTTCCGGAGTGACCCCATTGACGTAGGGAAAATGTGAACTCCTCTACATCGAAATGAATTGGCTGATACAAAAAGGCAGGAGAGATGGGCGCCTCTAGAGTATCGGTTGTAATACCAGTAAGAAATGAAGGTAAAAAAATTGGGGTGTGCCTAAGTGCGGTTTTCTCGCAATCGTTCGAGCCGTGCGAGGTGATAGTAGTTGACGGTCATTCCTCTGATAAGACAGTGGAAAACGCAGGCTCCTATCCAGTGAAGATACTGTATGAAGATTACCACAATAGAGCTGGCGGTTGTCAGGTTGGGGTGGAAAGTGCACAGGGTGAGTATGTGGCTTTCACAGATGGTGATTGCATACCAGATAAGTACTGGTTAGCCAACCTGATCAAGGAATTTGATGAGAACGTCGTCGGAGTTGGTGGTAGATTTAAAGATATTGGCCAAGGACTATGGACTCGCTCCATCAATATGACATTTAGAACCCCCTTTAGTGGAGCTAGATCGAGGTGGGGTAAGAGGAGGGTAATGGAGAATCTAAGCGTTTGTGGGGCCAATGGTATGTGTCGCCGTAAAGATATCCTGAGGGCCGGTGGGTTCAACGTAACGTTATCTGGAGCTGAGGACCTGGAATTCGGTAAGAGGCTGGGGAAATTGGGAAAACTGGTGTACACCCCGGATGCTATTGTCTTGCATGATCATGATAGAGGGTTGAAGGATTTCGCAAAGCAAGCCTATCGTTATGGCGGGTGGCGCAGAGAAGCTCGATTGTGGGATTGGCAAACTGTCCCGCCCGTTGTAGTCCCGTTAGTCCTTCTGTCACTGATATTCAGCTGGTGGATTTGTTTGGGTGCCGTTGCTCTGTATGGAATTGCCGTCATTACAATCGGCGTAGGAATTGCCATTCAGGAGAAGAAGCCCATCTACCTAGTGTCGATCCCGGTGGCTTACATCGTTCAGCATGTCTCCTACATTATCGGGTTTTGGAAAGAGATAATACGACCCAGGAAAAAGGGAACGCCTTGGAAGTAGGAATATGAAGTTTTTCGTTACTGGGGGAGCGGGATTTATCGGCAGTCACCTGGTTGACAGACTGACGTCTGAGGGTAACCGGGTGACTGTGTACGATAACCTCACATCAGGAAAAAGGGAGTTTATCGAGCATCACCTGGGCAAGCGTAATTTCAAACTCGTCGAAGCTGACCTGCTGGAGCGAGATAAGGTGAAGGCAGCCATAGCAGGACACGATGTGGTTTTCCACCTCTCGGCTAATCCGGATGCCCGATGGGGAATAGATAATACTGAACTAGATTTGAAGCAAGAGACGATTGCCACTTACAACGTCCTGGAATCGATGCGTATTTCCGGAGTAAAGAGAATCGTATTCTCTTCGAGCGGCACAATCTATGGTGAGACCCCGGTTATCCCTCTGCCTGAAGACTACGGCCCTGTGCTTCCTGCCTCACTCTATGGAGCGGGCAAATTAGCCTCGGAAGGGCTGATAAGCGCTTTTTGCGTTACTTTCGACATGCAATCCTGGATTTTCAGATTTGCCAATGTGGTGGGGAAGAGGACAACGCACGGGGTCATTTTCGACTTCATGAATAAGCTGACGCAGAACCCCTCGGAGTTGGAAATACTGGGTGATGGCAGCCAGTGCAAGCCGTATCTGCATGTTGAGGATTGTATTGTGGGCATGCTGTTCGGCTTAAGGAACTCACAGGACAGAATTAACGTATTCAACCTTGGCTGCCCTTCGGCTACCAATGTAAATACCATAGCGAGAATTCTTGTCAAGGAGATGGGGCTCAATAAGGTCAGGTTCAAATATACTGGGGGCGACCGAGGCTGGCCTGGGGACATACCGCAGGTGAGATTTAATGTGCAGAAGATGAGTAACTTAGGGTGGAATGCCAGGTACACTTCTGATGAAGCTGTAGAAAGGGCAATAAGGGATATCTTGGGGAAGGTATAGAACGTAAAAATGCAAGTGGCTATTCTCGCCGGCGGTTTAGCGACCAGGCTGGGACCTCTAACTAAAGAAACCCCTAAATCTTTGATCAACATTGGCAGTAAACCGTTTCTTCAATATCAATTAGAATTCCTCAAAAATGGTGGAGTAAAGGAAGTAGTTCTATGCATCGGCTACCTGGGGGAGCAAATTGAAAAGTATTTTGGGGATGGTAAGGAATTCGGCATTAATATAAAGTATAGCTATGATGGCGACAAGCTCCTAGGCACTGCAGGCGCATTGAAAAATGCCGAGAGGGTGCTCGAGGACGAGTTCATCGTTATGTACGGGGATTCCTACCTTTTCCTTGATTTTTCTGCTGTGGCCTCTCGCTTCAGAAAATTCAATAAGCTGGGGCTTATGGTTGTCTACAAGAACACCGATAAATACGATAAGAGCAATGTGGTCATCGACGGCAACTTGGTCAAAGAGTATAATAAAAAAGTAAGAACTAAAGAGATGGTTTATATTGACTACGGGGTAAGCATTCTGAGGAAGGGATCTCTGAGACTGGTACCTCAAAATCACCCCTATTCGCTGGAGGAACTCTTCTCTCAATTGATTGACCGAAAACAGCTTCTAGCCTATGAGGTGGATAAACGCTTCTACCAGATAGGTTCGCTAGAAGGGCTGCATGAGTTCGAAAGATATATTTTAGGCAAGGCAGCGAAATGATCGTCTCCAGGGCGCCTGTTAGAATAACCTTGGGTGGCGGTGGGACAGATTTAAAGTCCTACTACTCTAAATACGGCGGCTTCTTGATAGCTGCTGCCATCGACAGTTATATATTTATCTCAGCAAACAAGAGATTTTATGATAGCATCCGCTTAAGTTATTCTCAGACGGAAATTGTTAAGGAAGTATCGGATATAAAACACCGCATTTTTAGGGAAGCTTTGGCGTACCTTGGTATTGACGGCGGCATTGAGCTGGTCTCGATTGCTGATGTTCCTGCCAACTGTGGTCTTGGGACCTCATCTAGTTTCACCGTCTCTTTGTTAAATGCGCTCCATGCGTACAAGAGGGAATTCGTCTCCCAAAAGCAACTCGCGGAGGAAGCCTGTCGCATAGAGATAGATGCCCTCCACGAGCCTATAGGTAAGCAGGACCAGTATATCGCAGCTTTTGGTGGGCTAACTTGCCTCACCTTCGAGAAGAGCGGGGATGTCTTAGTAGAGGCATTGATGATTTCAGATGAAGCCCTCGACCAACTCGAAAGCAATATTTCGCTCTTCTATACTGGGATCGAGAGGAGTGCCTCAGAAATTCTCTCCGAACAAGATGAGAGAAGCAAAAAAGATGATCCCAATGTCATTGAGAACCTTCATAAGATAAAAGAGATCGGACTACAAACAAAAAGGGCTTTGGAGAAAGGTAATGTCAATGAGTTCGGCGAGCTTCTGCATACTCATTGGGAGACTAAACGGAAGCGTTCCGACAGAATGTCCGACCCTTTTATTGATGAGTGCTATGAGGCAGCTCGCAAGAATGGCGCCCTGGGAGGAAAGCTGATAGGTGCTGGCGGTGGTGGATTCTTTATGTTCTATTCCCCGAATAGCGATAAGCTTAGATTATCGCAAACTATGAAGAAGATGGGCCTCAAGCCAATGAAATTCCATTTTGATTTCGAGGGAGCAAAGATTCTGGTAAACATGAAAAGGTTCTAGGAGCTTGCTTTGGACAACAAAGATTTTATCCAGAATTATCTCTCCGAAATGAAGAGGACTGTCGATGACATCTCTATCGAAGATGTAGACAGGGTCGTAGAACTACTCTACGATGCTTGGCAGAAGGGACACCAGGTCTTTGTCTGCGGCAATGGTGGCTCTGCTTCTACCGCTACCCATTTTACCTGCGATTTATCCAAAACAACGATTGTCAAAGGTAAGAAAAGATTCAAAGCCTATTGCCTTAACGATAATATCCCGCTTATGAGTGCGCTCATAAATGACGAAGGTTTCGATAACCTTTTTTATGAGCAACTCGTGAGCCACTTCCAGGAAGGAGAGGTGCTTATTTGTATCAGCGTTCATGGCGGAGCAGGAAAGGATAAGGCTGGTTTGTGGTCTCAGAATCTTCTCAAAGCAATGAAGTATGCTCACGACATGGGGGGCAAAACTATAGGTTTTAGTGGCTTTGACGGCGGGCCTATGAAAGAAATCGCTGATGCCTGCATCGTTGTTCCAGTAAACTCAACCCCCCAAGTCGAGTCGTTTCATCTGGCACTGGAGCACATGATTTGTAGTTGCCTGAGGGAGAAGATAGTTAAGTCGTGAACCCCGCAATCTTCCTGGATAGAGACGGCGTCATAAACGAGCTTATTTATTACTCTGAGCACGGCATAGTTGATTCGCCTTTTACCGAGGAGCAATTCAAACTCACTCCGGCTGTGGGCGAGGCGATCAATAAGTTTCACGATCTTGGGTTCAAGGTTATAGTTATATCCAATCAGCCGGGGATTGCCAAGGGGAACCTCTCCGAAAAGACTTTTGAGAGAATTAAAGACACAATGAAAAGACATCTCGCTAAGAAAGGGGCATTTCTGGACGCAGAATACTACTGCTTTCATCATCCCGAAGCTAAGCTCAAAAGACTGAGGGCGAATTGCAGTTGCAGAAAGCCTGAACCCGGATTGATCCTTCAAGCTGTGAAGGATATGCGCATAGATTTATCTCGGTCTTGGATGATAGGTGATGGGCTGACTGATGTCAAAGCAGGTATGAAGGCTGGGTGCAGAACCATCCTTCTGGGCAGGATGAAGTGCGAATCTTGCCACCTGATGGATGAACAGGATGCCCGTCCTGATTTTATTGCTCCGAATCTCCGGGAGGCAAGCCGAATCGTAGAAAAAGAGGGGGGTGCTTATGGACATCTACATTGATTCAGCGAGCGTAACTGAGATAGAGAGATGGCTTAAGATGGGACTAATAGATGGCGTCACTACCAATCCTTCCATCATGCTCAAGGACGGCGTCTACAATATCGAGGCTGGAGCAAAGCAGATTGCTGCTCTGGTCAATCCGCGACCGGTGAGTGTAGAGGTGACCACTAACAGCCTTGATGAGATGATAAATCAGGCCCGGGGGTTTTCTTCATGGGCATCTAACATAGTCGTTAAGATTCCGCAAATAACTCAGGATGGTGTTCCCTGCTATGGCGTAATAAGACAGCTCGAGAGTGAAAGTATTAGAGTAAACGCTACCATAGCTTTGTCGTTAGGCCAGGTCATGCTGGCAGCAAAGGCAGGAGCAAGCTATATCAGCATCTTTGCCGGGCGTGTGAGTGATGAGGGCGGCAATGCCTCTGAGGTCATAAGAAATGCTGTTGATTGGCTGGAACGCTGGAAATACAAAAGCAAGATTATTGTGGGCAGCATCAGGGAAGTGATAAACATTCAAGAAGCAGCAGTCGCAGGTGCACACATCATAACTATTCCGCCACAATTTCTGGCCAAAATGGCAGACCACAGATACAGTAGGGCAACTGTCGAGCAATTTGTAGATGATGCAAATAAGGCTCTAAAATTAATGGGAGAGAAAGCGAAGCACAAGGGCTAATTAGTTTCCCACCTAATACTCGGTAGATGTGATTTCTGATCGGCTAAGGGAAACTACCCTTGTGGTGTCAATTACGTTATATCCCGAAGGTGCACGACTCTACTGACCATTCACACATACCAGTATCTGCCGGAACTATTAAGCTAGACCCCTATTACCTCCCGCCGGGTTCGAGCTCCTTTGCGCAAAATAACTCAAAGGTATATTTGGGACAAAAATACAATAGTTTTTGGCTCAGATCCGATACTAATTGCCAGAACAACTCCGGCCCGAATCTTATCTCACCATCGTAGTCTCTGAGAACCCTCCATCCATTTACCCCGCGCACTCTAAAACCTAGACCCCTCAACTCCGAAGCGGTCCAGATAGACTTCTGTAGCTCCAAGAGATGTGCATCACTCTTATATAAGTCGCCATTGGGGCACAGCACTATTAACTTCCTTCTTGCTAGATTTTCCAATCTTTCGAGTAAGCTATGCCCCTCCTCCTTGGGAAAATGATCGAGAACATCAAGAGCAATAACTGCATCAAACTTGGATTCTCCCAGCCTCCTCCAATCAGGAGAGCTGACGTCAAAGGTATGCAGGTCGATTCCTGGCAGGCCCCTTGTTATTGATTGTATGGGGAAATCTCTCTGCCACCCTATGTCCAGGACAGATTTACAGCCCGAAAGTTCGCGCCTTAGAATGCTCCCCACATAGCGAAAGAATTGAGGAAACAAACATGCATAAAATCTCCTAATAAGTTCAATCACTGGCCTCGCTGTAAGCCCGGTTCTCGAAAGGCTTCCACTTGTGGTATGGATGTGCTTATACTTTGCCTTATGTTTCTCGAACAGAATCCTTTGCTCCTTAAGAAGGTCAGCAATATTAAGATTAGGCGAGTTGTGGTAAATTTGGTTCGGTATCGCATAATTGCGCAACCCTTGGGAAGTAGCAGTCAAGCAATAATCCGCGCCGTAGCAATGCCATCCTTTGAAATTCTCCTCGTCAAATTGAATGCCTTCGAATACCTTCCTGGGAATAATTAGAACACTCTCGTCTAACGTTTGGACTGTTTCAGGTTCAGTGAATGGTTTCCCCCATACATGATATCTGTCTCGGATAAAGCCATGCTTATGTCCCTTCTCGTCGACACCGACACAGCCAGCAACTCCCATCTTAGGGATATCATTCAAGAGATTCTCGGTGTTTTCCAACCACCATTTGTCAGGCAGAATTACGTCCTGATGAACAAACATCAGGTAATCACCGTGGGCCTGCTTGCCCGCGTTATTCAACGCACCGGCAGCAGATTTGGAAGCTCCGCTAGTGTTATCTACCGAAATCAACTCGTGAGTGGAAGTCTGTTTCTGCACAGATTTCTTCAACATGCTACCGAAGGCCCGCTCATCATTATAGACACAAATTACTGAGATCAAGGAGCATCCCTCAAAATGCTATCTGAGATCTGCATCAGTCTCTAGCAAATACCTGCCGGCCTAACAGCTTGTGACACAACTGGCCAAACCTCTTTCCGCATTCTTCCAAGGTATATCCTTTTTCTTGCACTGTCTCCAAACCTTTTTGTCCCATTGTTTTCCTTAGAGTTTCATCTTGGATTAACGTTTCAAGCTTTCTAATCCACTCCTCGGAAGTTGCAGCGAGAAAGCCATTCACCCCATCCGTTATTACATAATTGTTCTCGCCAACGGCTGAGGCAACAACGGGTATGCCCATTGCCATGGACTCCAGTACTTTCATAGCACACTTGCCCTTTGAAAAGGCATTGCTCTGCAAGGGCGCTACACTTATATCGAAATCAGACATTAATTCCGGGATCTCATGCAAGGCAACCATGTGGTCAAGTCCATAATCAACACTTAGAGTCTTGATCCCCTGGAACATGCGCTTAACTTCTTCAACACCTAAGGCACTTACCAGCTTTAGCCTTACCGGATACCTTCTGCTTAGTTCAGCCAACGGCTCGGTTAACAGTCTCAGATTCTCCACATGGAAGTTGGCCAGTCCCATCCATCCAATGGTAATTTCCTTTTCGTTACGGGAAGCTTTACTGAGTGGGTGGAATATTGATGTGTCGACTCCAGTCGGAATCAGATGAACATTGCTATTAAGTCTACCGGCATATTCAACTAAGACGTGGCTGCCTGCAGTGACCATGTCACATCTTTTAATAATACTCGCCAAGCAGAGATACCACACTTTGTGAAGCATTATATGTCTGCTCGCCTCGTGCACAAAAAGGGCGTCGTCGAAATCATAGATTGTCTTTTTCCCCGAGAGCTTGCTCAGCAACAAAATGAGATAAGCAAGCAGGTTTCCTTGTCGATGCAACACCAAGATGTCGCAACTTTTCAAGCGGACGACAACAGACAAATAGGATTTCAAGTTCGGGACAGACAAAGTGTTATTCTCGAGACGCCCGGCATAGGCCTCAGAGTCTATGCCATATTTTCGTAATTCACGCGCAATCAAGCGCCCCCTATGGTCGAGGCTAGAGGCTCGAGCGCCGGTATCCGAGAAGAAGACAAGTTTGATTTTGGATTTACTTTTGTTCATCAAAACAGAGAGTCCTCACTACATATTCGTCGCTGATCGAAATATGACATAGGGGCAGATTTAGGTTTGACTGCCTCTCTGGCCCCGTCTTTCATTACTGGTATTATCCGCGCAGCTCCCAGTGAATCTTAGGGGATAGCGTCGAGATTCAGTTTATAACTAATGATGATAATTGAGCTTAAATATTGCTACTCTCGATTTCTACTCAAGAAATCTTTGAACAACTGCTCAAGCTTATCAGTCGTTTTATCCCAGCTAAATTGGCTGGCAGTCTTCGGACCATTCTCGCTGAGCTTCCTCCCCAGCCCCTCGTCCGACAACAACCGCATTATTGCATTAGCCATAGCCTCCGGGTTCCTGGGAGGCACGACCAGGCAGTTCTCTCCGTCACGCGCGTAGTCCTCAACCCCGATGGAAGTTGTAACCACTGGAATCCCGCAAGTCATCCCTTCCAGAGGAGGTGCGGGAAAGCTTTCGTACCATGAAGGACAAACGACCATGGCGGATGAACAATAGAGCTTATTCAATTCTTCAAAGCTGGGGCTGAGGACATATTTACAGGGAAAATCCACAATAGGGCGAGTTTCCGAGCCATATAAGACTAATTCGATATCGTCGCGCTCTTTTGCTACTATTTTCAGGGCATCAACCAGGGTGCCCACACCTTTCCAAAACAATCTGGTCTTTCCCAAACATAGTATCCTTTTTTTCGGTGGCTTTGTGATTTCGGGCACAGGGTGGAAAAACTCGCTGCGTATAGCATGGTTTATCAGGTTTGACTCCATGCCATGTTTCTCTTTGACTGTTTTCTGCAGCCATTTAGAGTTGGCAATCTTATTTAAGGGGAGGCCATAAGAGATTTCGGCGAGCTTGCCCAATGATAACTCGCCTACAGAAGTGGGAGCTATCTTTTCCAGGAGTCTTTGCGCAAGTCCCTTTGGTGTTAAAGGGAACGATGGTTGTGCGGCGAGTTCATCGCTGTAAAATAAAGGCTCATAGTGCTGCATGTGGTAAAACTGTGCCTTACCTTTCCTGCTGAGGTAGACCGCGAATGTAGACATAAAGAAAGTGGACACATTGATATCGCATTCCGGTATATGCGGTATAATTTTGTACAACTTCTCCCATTCATATGCTACTGCTCTGGGATTAAACGTGCGGGAAACCGCATAATCCAGCATGAGTCGGTAACGGTTGCCCATGTTTACCGCAATGAACTCTATGGGACTGTCTTTGTCCCACCCTGGCTTGTAGCCTTTGGTTGTAACTACACCATATCCGTCATCGAAAGCTGTGAGGGTGACTCTGTGTCCTTTCTTGACCAGGCGTTTGCCAATCTCCATGAATGTCACTGAGCCTCCGGTCCTACCGAGTCCCCACATAACGTAGTTAATGTGCACTGTATTTTCGCCTCACCTTTCTCTTGTAATGGGCTATCGCCCTCAGCTTGCGTATTGCTCAGTCTCTTTTCATCCTTTTGCTACCTCTTGAACGCTGTAATCTGAATATTCTCCATGTAGCGTTCAATCCCAAGTATTTTAGCAGACTTTAAGAGCACTTTTTTCATGGTAATTGGACCAGAGGTTAGCTGATTCACTGTGAATCCGTGCCAGTGGTATCTTGGTGTGACGTTAATGAACCCTTCTCTGAGAAGTGTCCTCTTAATCAGCTCAAAATCGATTCCCCTTGGCTTCCCTTCACCAACATTATGATACTCCGCACTCTCCATCAGTTCTTTACCTGTTCTTGCCCGGAGTTCTGCCTCTGTAGTTACTTTTCCATTTCTTGTGTTCTTGTGTTCTCCTTCGAGTTCCAAGGCTAAACTTCTCATGACTCCTATGGGGTAGCAAAGTAGCAAGCCTTTGACTCTGGAGTCCGGCACCCTGTTTGGGTCCCAATCAGTGTACAGCAGTCCTTTGCTTTTTATGACCCTGCTGACTTCGCGAAATATGGATGCATAGTCGTAGATGTGGTGCAGGACCGAGTATATGGATACGACATCGAATGTCTCATCCTTGAATGGTAGAGACACGGCATCAGCCTGTAGAACTTGATAGCCCCTCTTGTTTGCAATCTTGAGCATGTTGAAGGAAACGTCTATACCGACCGCATTCCCAAATACCTTCTCTGCATGTATCAAAACCTTGCCTGTACCGCATCCGATATCAAGAAAAGCTCCTCCCCCGGATTTTTCTGCCAAGCTGGCTACTATGTTCTCCAGCCTCGTCTGGAAAAATGCAGTATGTTGAAATGCCTCCCCTTCAGTGCCATCATATGACTCGGCTACCAAGTCGTGATAGGCGATGTTGGCCTTACTAGTTCTCTCGTGTTCCTTAGTGTTCTGTTCTGGCAATGATATGCTCCTGATATTCCTCGGGCAATCTGACGAAGTAAGCGCTGAACCCCCAGACGCGGACAATCAAGTCGCCATATCTCTCCGGGTTTTTCTGGGCATCGAGCAACATCTCCCTGGATACGATGTTGAACTGTATCTGGGACCCCCCGAGCGCAATGAAGCCCTTGATTAAGGCAGCAAACTTTTCCAGTCCTATTTCTCCAGAGACTGTCCGTGGGTGGAACTTGACATCTATTACCGCTCCATTAGCTGCCTTCTTAAGGTCGATCTTAGTGCATGACTTTATCAATGCCGTAGGACCGAGTTTATCCACACCTAACGAGGAAGAGAAATTGACTCCGTAGGGTGATTTGGCTTTTCTCCCATCTGCAGAGGCGCCGATATCTTTGGAAGCCATAATGTAGCCATTTTCACTGGCAAGCGCAGGCTTGAAGTTGCGGCCATACCTGTTCTTGACGCGTCTGACCTTTTCACAGAAGAAATCTGCGATATCTCTTGCAATGATATCAACTTCATCAATGTCGTTTCCAAATTTTGGAAACTTATTAATGAATCTCTGCCTCAAGTCTTCGGACCCCTGATAATCATGTTTCAAGACTTGCAGGAGTTCCTCAGGCCTCATTGTCTTCTCTTCGAAAATGACTCTCTTAATTACAAGCATAGCATCAGCACAGTTGGCAAGCGACGCTCCCAGAATTCCCCAGTTATTGTATTTGGCCCCACCTTCTGAAATGTCTACCCCTTTTTCGATGCAGTTGTCGACTAAAATCGAAAGAAACGGGGAAGCCATGAGTTCGAGATAATAGCGTTGATTTGCCTGGGCGACGATTTCCTTAATTCTGCTCCTTATCTCTGCTTGTAGAGCCTCTTTTAGCTGTTCAAAGTTGTTGTATTGCGCAAGATTGGTTTTTGATGTTCCGATTCTCTGTGATGGGTTAATGAAGCTCACCCCTGCATTCATAGCTGCTTCAAGGCATTTCAGGAATACAACCTTCCCGGCATTCGGGACGTCGTATGACTTTCCAGGGATTATAGGTTCCCAGCATCCGCCGACAGTATAATCCCTGGCATCCTCAACTGGGTAGCCAGATGTCGTTAGTGCCTGCACGATAACCTCATCGTTGCAAAACGTGGGATACCCCATTCCGATTCGGGAAAGCTGGCAAGCTTCTGACAAAAAAGAGGCAGGAGTTGAGCTATGAACTCTGACCAGGACTTTCGGGTCGAGACCTCTGATGTCTTCCCTGGCCCTGAGAAACATGTACGATAAATCGTTGGTTCCGTCGCTCCCATCGGGCTTTAATCCTCCAACGACTATGGTCTGACCGGTATCTCCGTAGACCTCATGCGTTCTCCGGTTGACCTCTGCATCCAGTTGTCTGAAGAAGTCTTCTATGATGCTGTAGGCATGCTCCTTAGTAATTCTCTTCTCCTCCAGGTCTTTCTTATAGTATGGGTAAAGGTATTGGTCCAGTCTGCCAAAACCGAGGTAGTGGTTCCCTTCCATCCAGGCAAGCATCTGAACAACCCAGAGCGACTGCATTGCCTCAGTAAAGGTTTTAGCGGGGTAAAGGGGAACCTTTTCTAATATCCTCAGTTTCTCTTCGTATAGTTCCTTCCTTTTCACATCTCGTTCACTATCAACCATCTCTTTTGCTTTTTCGGCTATCGACTTTGAAAATTCAATTACAGCTTCACAAGATACGAGCATGGCTTTAAGCTGTTTTCTTCTTTTACTTGTATGCGCTTTTCCCGATGACTCGACGATATCTTCTCTGATGCCAAGCAAACCCTTTCTTACAGCCTTAAAATATCCCGGCGTTAGATTGTTAACACAATCATGAGGGATAACATTTTCAAACCCATCATGTTCAAAGCCCTTAGTAAATGCATAAGAGGCTTTCGGGACAATCAACTTACTATCTAAGTCTAATTCGATATCAATTCCGGATAGAAAGATCCCAAAGCCTTCAGCACGCTTCATTACTAGATTAGATTTCTTGATCCTCTTATAGACGTTAAGATAAATGTTAAGAATATAGTCTTTGCCCGGGACAAATTTTGCAAAAGGCTTTATCAGCTTCCAATTTCTGGGTCTTATCAACACGATCAATAAGGCTAGGCAGAGAGCAACGAAAACAGCCGGCACTATGTATAGAACCAAGAGTTATTCTCCTTTGTGCGCGTTGAGGCGATTCATGAATTCTGCCATAGCCCTGCCCTTTTCAATGCAGGCATCCATGTTCAGGTATTCGAACTCGGCGAACCTGCCACAGAGCTTTATCCCTAATTTGTCAATATAGTCCCTGACAAGGCTGATATTCTTCTGGTAGCTCAGGTCATATACCACGTAGGCATACTTTGACCTCATGACCCTCGAGTAACAGATGCGCCCGCGGTCAATGATTTTGCGCTGATGAAGCCCTGCAGATACACATTCTATTATATCATCGTTGCTCAGTTCCCAGGTACCGTCGCCCTCGTTTGCCGTAATCTCGGCCACCAGGGAGGACATCCCGGGGGGAACGTTATGCTCTGAGAAGTTCATGGGGAAACCTACTCTGTTGGGCAAGAAGTCTTTGTCAGGGAAGTACACTGCGGTGAATTCGTTCAAGCGGGGTTCATTCAGCCCGAGCATGACGGCTATAAGAGAATTGAATCTGAGGTTATTTAGCGCGGTGAGAACTGTTTGGGGGACATTGTCCAGGGCTTTGACCAGGTCAAAAATGGGTATGGTCGAGACCAGCTCATCAAACCCTCTCTCCTCCTTGCCGTTGGAGACTACCCATTTCTTGCTTCTCCTCTCCACTCTGCTTATTCCAAAGTTGCGGTGTATGTTTGGAATTTTGCTTTCCATAGCCCTGATTAAAGACTGTATCCCCCCGGTCTCAGGGTAGTAGAAGTATAGCTGGTGGGTATAGCCTTCGGTTTGTATGCCGATGGCTGATTTGATTACGTCTTCCAGAGGAGGTTGGGGTACTCGACCGGCAACCCAGTGCAAGCTCATTTTCGCCGTGTCGTAGTTCCAGATTTTTTCATTATAGGGGATAAGATATTTCTCAGCGATGCCCTTGCCAAAGGTGTGATAAATCCATTCCTTGAAATTGTTGGGCTCGGGGTAATCGTTCTTCAAGTAGTAGTACAGGCACTCAAAGTTGTCTTCCTGGGGAAGGTCGGAGAGGCCATTTTCAAAGGGGTATTTCACGAATCTTCCCTTGAAAAATACCTTGTTATTCCGCCTGCCCCGGACGCAATTCTTGCCCAGCGTCTTCGTCATGAATTCCACGGGACGCTGGTTTCTGGAGAATATGATATGCGCCCCGCCGTAATCGAAGGTAAATCCATCTTCCTGGATGCTCCGGCACAGCCCGCCGCATTCTGAATCCCTTTCTAGAACTTCATAGTCGGCGCTCAAAAAAGACGCCATGGTTAAACCGGTCAGGCCTCCTCCTAATATACCTACCTTCATTTGTTCTATTGCCCCCTCAGGTTAGTTTGCTTCCTGAAGCTCCTGATTATCTGCTTGATTATGTTTATATCATCCCTATCGAAGAACTTGAAAAGCCATATAAATAGAAAATATATTAAAACCGCCAGAATTATCAAAGGTATGATACGGTTGAAGTCCTTGAAATACCAGACAAAACCGCCCATGAGCAGGCTGGCAAGTATCGCCTTGCCCCCATCTTTGGCGATTCCCTTCAGTGAGATGCCGTAGCCGAGTCTGAAGCAGATAATGGCTGCAAGGAAGAGAACAACGAATTCGGTTGCCACCATGCTGGCAGCTGCGCCGGTATAGCCATATTTGGGTATCAGTAGCAGGTTGAGCACCACGTTCAATAGAGCGCCGATGCCGGTAATTACCGTTGCGATTACCTGTTTATTCAAGGACTCGATCAAACGCCCGAAAACGCCGCCCAAGAGAATGAATACTACTGACCATATCAATATCTGGAGAGTGATTATCGCAGGCTCGTACCCCTTGCCGAATATGAGCAATATGAATTGGTCCGACACAAGAGTCGTGCCCACGCCGATGGGGATGCCGAGCAGGAGCATATACTTGAAATATCTCTGGTAGGTGAACTCCAGGGAGGCTCTCGATGAGACAGAGAACTGTGCCATCACAGGGAATATGGCGGTATTGAAGACAGTAGTGAGAACCAGGGGAAGCTGCATGAGCCTGAAGGCAGCGTTGTACCAGCCCACAACCTCATCTCCTTTAATTTTAGAAAGCATAACTGTAGAGATGTAATAGTAGATCATTACGAATATGCTCGTTAATGCGAAAGGCCAGGCTTGTTTCAATATTTGCTTGCATAAGCCCCAGTCCATTTCTATCCTTCTGGGGGCCAACCGAAGGGCACTAGGGAATTTCCACCGCATAATTACGAGACAATAGACCAGTGTCACTGCGGTAGCAAGGAAATATATCCAGCCGAAGCTGGCTACACTGAATGCTTGTTTGACAGCCAGAATAATCCCGGCAAGTATCAGAACAGCATTTAGGACCTGCGCTATGGAGATATATTCCATGCGCTCATGTGCCTGGAAAACGGAGTAGAACATGCCGTTAAAACTATTGAAGATGACATATAAGCCGATAATGTAAACAATATAGATTGTTTGATGGGGGTAGCCCATTAGGTTTACGGTTAAGGCGATCAACCCGAAAGTGATGGAGACCAGGACTATCTTCATCACGCTGATGTTGAGTATATATTTTGAGGCTAAGGACTTGTCTCTGGCAACCTCACGCATCATGAGGTAAGACAGACCTATATCGGCTAAGATGGCGAAGATTGCCGTAAAGGCCAGGGCAAAGGAAATTATGCCGTAGTCTGCCGCGCCAAGATAGCGGGCCATGTAGGCCATGGCGAAAAAGCCCAATGCATAGATTAGAATCTGGGAGATAAACAGTAGGCCTGTATTCCTGGCGATTCGTTGGACAGTGCTCATGTGGTTATTTTGGCCAGCTTCAGAGTAGTTTCGTAACATTATATCACAACTGGCACAACGCGAATTGCTTAATTGTTAACGCAGTCCCTGGTTTTGGGACATTCACTCCCCTTTACAAAATTCTGTTTCCGGGCTAAAATGGCTTCACTTTCGGGGCGGTTAGCTCAGCGGATAGAGCGCTTGCTTCACACGCAAGAGGTCACAGGTTCAAATCCTGTACTGCCCACCATTCCTATAATTTTCTTTGTAACAAATCATGTTCCCCCTCCTTCACAAGCGAAGGACCGATCATTTCTCTGGAAGGAGGGTTTCACCATTTGGCACTACCTCTTAGTAAAAGGCTTCAGTAACAGCCCTTGACCTCAAACCAGAAGCGGCTTATACTTGGCGAGAATAAAGAGAGTATAAAGTAGAATACGTGTAGCTGATGGTAGAGGCCTGCGACGATGCAGAGAAGAGAGAATAGCGAGCTAACACCGACTCCTTTGTTGAAGGAAGGGAGTCATCCGGTATCCTTCGACGTAACCCTTTTGACCGACGATGACCTCTACCTTTTTAACGAGGGGAACCACTCCCGCCTGTATGAGAAACTGGGGTCCCATTGTCTGAACGCAAACGGGGTGGAGGGTACTTATTTCGCCGTGTGGGCTCCTGATGCGGAGCAGGTGTATGTTACGGGGGACTTCAATGGATGGGACAGGGCGAGCCACCCTATGCGTTCCAGGGGCCAGTCGGGAATCTGGGAATGCTTTGTTCCCGGCCTGGGTAAGGGAATTCTTTACAAGTATCATGTTCGCTCCCGATACAATGGATATCAAGTAGATAAGACGGACCCGTTTGCATTTTATGACGAGGTGCCTCCCAAGACGGCTTCGGTTGTCTGGAACTTGGACTATACCTGGGGCGATGCGGAATGGATGGAGAAACGCCGCAGCCGCAATTCATTGGACAGCCCCATTGCTATCTACGAGGTGCATCTGGGATCATGGCGGAGGGTGCCCGAGGAGGGGAACCGGCATCTTACATACAGGGAGCTGGCGCTGAGGCTGGCTGAGTATGTCCAGCGCATGGGTTTCACCCATGTTGAGTTTCTCCCGATCATGGAACATCCCTTTTATGCTTCCTGGGGCTACCAGGCGACTGGCTATTTCGCTCCCACAAGCCGCTATGGCACTCCTCAGGACTTTATGTATCTGGTTGATACCCTGCACCAGCAAGGCATAGGTGTCATCCTGGATTGGGTGCCGTCGCACTTTCCTACAGATGAACACGGGCCCGGCTTTTTCGATGGGACTCATCTCTATGAGCACGCAGACCCTCAGAAAGGGCTTCATCCTGACTGGAATAGCTTTATCTTCAACTATGGACGTAGCGAAGTGCGAAGCTTTCTTATCAGCAGCGCCCTGTTCTGGCTGGATAAATATCATTGTGATGGCCTGCGCCTGGATGCAGTTGCTTCGATGCTCTATCTGGACTACTCTCGTAAGGATGGCAAGTGGATCCCCAACAAATATGGGGGCAGAGAGAACCTTGAGGCCATCGAATTTTTGCGCCGCTTCAACGAGGAGGTCTATAAACAGCATCCGGATATTCAGACGATGGCCGAGGAATCCACTGCCTGGCCGATGGTCTCCAGGCCAACGTATGTAGGCGGTCTGGGATTCGGCGCCAAATGGGACATGGGCTGGATGCATGATACGCTAGTATATATCACTCGAGAACCTATCTATAGGAAATTCCACCACAACCAGTTGACCTTCCGTATGCTCTATGCCTTCACCGAGAACTTCGTGCTTCCTCTTTCTCACGATGAAGTTGTGCACGGCAAGGGAGCGCTCCTGAGCAAGATGCCGGGTGACACATGGCAGAAATTCGCTAATCTGAGGCTGCTTCTGGGATATATGTATGGCCAGCCCGGGAAGAAATTACTTTTCATGGGCGGAGAGTTCGGGCAGTGGAGAGAATGGAACCACGATGAGAGCCTGGAATGGCATCTCCTCGATTATGCCCCACACTCCGGCCTTCAGAGATGGGTTGAGAATCTGAATCACCTTTATAAGAGCGAGCCGTCGCTTTACGAACTTGACTTCAGCTCTGCTGGCTTCGAGTGGGTAGATTGTAATGACTCAGATCAGAATGTCATCAGCTTCTTGCGCAAGGGTCGAGCGGCGGACGATATTGTGCTAGTTGCCTGCAATTTTACGCCGATAACCAGGTTCAACTATAAGGTAGGCGTGCCTCGCGGCGGTTTCTGGAAAGAGCTTTTGAACGGTGATGCCAGGGAGTATGGGGGCAGTGGCCACGGCAATCTGGGCGGTATTGAGGCTGTACCTGTTTCTTTCCATGGCCGCCCATACTCGCTGGACATGACCCTGCCACCTTTGGCTACCGTTTTTTTCAAAAGCGAAGCCGATTGGTTGTGATCTCATGACGCCCAGTCTGTGTTTGAGTCAATGGAAGCGTAACAGGTACGCAGTTTACCAAACTGACTGGCTATTGTAAAATAGATTTGAAGGAGCCGCATGACAGTAAAGGTTGTGGTCGACAGCACATCAGATATCCCGGAAAGGTTGGCGAAAGAGTGGGATATTACGATAGTACCTACGTATGTGGTGTTTGGAGGCAAATCATACCGTGACAGGTTGGACATAAGCGAGGATGAGGTCTACGCCAGGCTAGATCATGATTCTGTTTTCCCCACGACGTCAGTGCCTTCCCCGCAAGACTTCGCTGATGTCTATAATAAGCTTGCCGATGAGACGAACGAAATAATCTCGATACATCTTACATCTAAAGAAAGCGGCGTTTACAACTCAGCGTTATTGGGCAAAGGGCTTGTTAGTAAGAAATGCCACATAGAGGTTATAGACTCCCTATCGGTGGCGATGAGCTGTGGAATCTTGGCTATTGCTGCTGCCAGAGAGGCTAAAGCCGGAGCGAGTTTGGAAAAAGTGGCTGAGGTGGTGAGAGAATCTATCCCTCGGATGCACCTTCTAATAGTTCTAGATACCCTCAAGTATGTGGTCAGAGGAGGGCGTGTCGGCAAGGGTTACGGCTTGCTGGGGTCAGTGCTGAGAGTGAAGCCTTTTCTCACCATTCGTGATGGTAAGCTTATGCTTGCTGGCGTGGTGCGCACCAGAGCCAAGGCTATTAATCGTCTCTATGATTTTGTGGAAGAATTCCCGCAGGTGAGCGAGATAGCTGTGTCGTACACAACGAGTAATGAAGAGGCTGAGGCGCTTGCCGAGCGCATAAAGTCAGCTCACCCGGATACGCCTCTCTATTTAACGAGGGTTGGCCCTGTGCTGGGCACCCACGCTGGCCCAGGCGCTATGGGGGTGGCGGTCAGAGAGACGGGAAATTAAGTAGCTGCAGAGTTCAGACTCCCGATGTACATGTCATCTCCTAAGAGGAGATGTTTTTCTTTTGCAAGCAAGCTACAAACATCCAGGGTCTAGACGATGCACATTGCGTGGAAACAGTTTATCATTACCTTTTAGCTTTGATATGGAGCTAAATGGCAGGGTCAGGACAGCATGAAGCACTACTGGGCCGTGGTGGGGCAGCAGTATCTAGTCCCAAAGTGCAGCTTTATTGATCAAAGGCTCCAGAAGCATTGACAGCCAGCATTCCACATTTGCTACAATCATTGGCTCGTAATAGGCAGGGTCTACAATTTTGGGGCTAAATCATGCAGATCATACCGCAAAGTGTCTTCAGGATTTGCAGAGATGGAGGACTCATTTAGGACGAACGATCTTGAGAAAATGTCGCAAGATCCAGAATCTAGCTACGGAATGGCTTCATATGAGGCTGGAGTCGGGATGCTGGCCGGTACTGGTGGCAATTCTCGTCTTTCAGCAGCCAATGACTCACTCACTAAGGGCTCGCCTAGTGTTCTCTGCGGAATGATTGAAGTTACATGATTCCTGTTCACATTTAAGAACTCTGATGTGTAGAGAGGTGTCTCTCCTGACAAAGGGTACACCCTGGCTTCTGTGACAGGCAAAAATGTTTGCCCCGTGTTGGTATTCATAAAATCAGTGAGCCTAGAACCTGGGAAAATATGAATTTTGCCCTCTATCCTGTGGCATCCAGTAAAAATAACCACACTCGTCGGACTCCTCGCTACCTTCAGTGCCCCTCTATTCTGTAAAGTCTCAGGCATAACTTCTCACTCCACAAAGGAAAGCTACCGACTGCCTTTGTGGGGGATTATACACCATTTTGTATAAAAGTCAACCATTTGGTTGACTTTATTAGCAATTTAGTGTATAAAACCAGCGCAATGAAGCCAAACTTTTACCCGAAACGGCGTGTCTATAGCAGACTGGGTACCTTCTTGAAAGAAGCCAGGGGGGCTCAGCGGGTAGAAGATATAGCCAAACAGTTGAATGTTACTTCAGGATTTGTGTACCAAGTGGAGAAGGGTTTAAGAAAGCCAAGGGATGCCCAAATCGGGCAATGGGCCAGTGTATACGGTGTGCGCCCTCAGGAGTTGTGGAAACGTTTGGATCGTGTATCTATGGATTTAGTCGCCTCACTAAAAGATGAGGGCGAACCAATTCCAGTTGACCCCTTCACTCAACTGACAAATGAAGAAAAGACCGGACTACTTCCTTATTTAAACTATGTCCGCTGGAAAATAGATCAAGGTGCGAAGAAGCCTATTTAACGTCCGCCGATTTTTCTGCCACACACTCTGATTTCCTCCTTACTTAGTTATGGTTAGATCCCTGGCTTTCCTTACCCTGTCTAGGATCTGTGTCTGAATGCTCGCATAGCTCACCCCCTCGGATCTTATTGTGGATCCGAACCTCGATTTGGCAAAAACATAGATGAGCGAGAGCATGATATAATCGATATACCATTTCCGGGGACAGGTCACGATGCACATTGTCTGCTGTATAAAACAGGTTCCTGACACTGCTCAGGTAAAAATAGACCCGGAGACTAACACGCTAGTTCGCTCCGGAGTCGAATCGATAAGTAACCCCTACGACCTGGTTGCTACTGAGGCTGGAGTTCAGCTCGTAGAAAAATACGGTGGCAAAGTGACCCTTATTTCTATGGGGCCGCCTCAAACTGAATCAGCTCTACGGGAATGCCTTTCGCTGGGAGCTAACGAAGCTGTCCTGTTATCTGACCGGGCATTTGCCGGTGCTGATACCCTTGCCACCAGCTACACCCTCGCCAGAGCCATATCCAAGATTTCTGCCACTGACCCTGTTGACCTCGTTATCTGCGGCAGGCAGGCGATCGATGGTGATACCGGGCAGACCGGTCCGGGTATTGCGACTCGTCTCGGCTATAACCAGTTCGTTTATGTATCGAAGATTATTAAAGTGGATATCGAGAACAGGACCATCACTGTGAGACGACAGGTTGAAGGCGGTAGCGAGACAATTGAGGGCAAATTGCCCGCGCTGCTGACTGTGGAACTGGAATTGACTACTCCTCGCTATGCCACACTTCCTGAGTTTGTACGTGCGTTGAGGCAGAATATCAGGGTGTGGGGGGCTAGTCAAATAGAAGCTCCGGCGGAACGACTGGGGCTGAAAGGCTCTCCTACCTGGGTCAAGGAGATCTTTGTCCCCAGGCCACAAAGAGGCGGCGTTGTCTTTGACGGCACAGGCAATAGCGAGCAGGTTGTCGATAATTTCCTGGCTGCCTTTTTGGGGAAAGAAGCGGAATTGCTCGGCGAGATTTTCGATAAGGGCAAAGGGTAACCATGCCTAAGAACAGCAAAGGTAGAGACGTCTCGGAAATAATTCCCGACAAGTGTATTGGATGCCAGCTCTGTGTTGGGGAATGTCCCGTCGGTGCCATAGAGATGCAGGGTGGCGTGGCGAAAGTCGACCCTGAGGTCTGCATCGGCTGTGGCAAGTGCTTCGATGTCTGCCCGGTGGAGGCTGTTATATTCGAAAAACCCAGGAAGAAAAAGCTTACCGGAATCGGCCAAAAGCCTCGACCATTAGAGGAATATCGGGGCGTAGCCGTTTTCATCGAAGTTCGGGGGGGTAAGGGGGCCGAGGTCTCCTGGGAGCTGTTAGGCAAGGCCAGGGAGCTAGCTGGGAAACTGAGTACTCAGGTGTTTGGATTCCTTTTGGGGAGTGGGGTGGAGCCTTTGGCTAAAGAGGCTGTAACCTATGGCTGTGATATCGTCTATATGGTTGATAACCCCTTGCTCCAGACGTACCTGTCAAAGGTGTACGGCAAAGCGATGGTTAGTTTATGTGAGCAAGTCAAACCGGAGATATTGCTTTTGGGAGCTACTCCGCAGGGAAGAGATTTAGCCAGCGTGATCGCCACGCAGTTGGAAACGGGGCTGACTGCCGATTGCACGGGCCTGGACATAGACCCGCAGGAGCGCCTGCTGCTGATGACCCGTCCTACCTTTGGCGGCAATATCATGGCTACCATTGTTTGTCGAAGCCATCGGCCTCAGATGAGCACAGTGAGGCCCGGGGTAATGAAGATGCCAAAGAAAGACCCTCAGCGTCGGGGGGAGATTCGCACTCTGGATTTCGAAGCCCCCAAGGAAGCACTGCCGCGAGTTATTGATTTTGTCCCTATAGCTCCGGAAGTGGGCGGTGAGGATATCGGCAGGGCTCTAGTTCTGGTGGTTGCGGGCAAAGGGGCCTGTGACGCAGGAGCCATGCCGATGCTTGAGGAACTTGCTGAACTCATGGGAGGGACTATCGGCTGTTCGAGGCCGGTGGTGCAGGCCGGGCTTCTTCCCTATACCAGGCAGGTGGGGCAGACGGGAAGGACGGTGTCACCTAAGATTTATATAGGGGTGGCAGTCTCGGGTGCGGTGCAGCACCTGGTCGGCATGCAGGGTTCAGAGAAGATAATCGCCATTAATACCGATCGCCATGCCCCTCTGGTTCAAATAGCTGACTATGCTTTGATAGGAGATTATCGAGAGATAGTGCCGAAGCTGATCAAAGGCCTGGAAGCAAGAATTCAGACCTTCAAGACCAAGGGAAACTCAAGATGAAAGAAGCCTTCGATGTGGCTATAGTAGGAGCGGGGCCCGCCGGTATCTCTGCTGCCTGCATACTGGCAGATGCCGGGGTAAAGACGATTGTTTTCGAAAGGGGTGAGTACCCTGGCTCCAAAAACATGTCGGGTGGGGTGCTTTATGGTCATGACCTGGCTCAAATATTGCCAGATTACGTAGAGCGCAACTGCCCCATAGAGAGGAATATCATTGAATCCAGGATTTGGTATTTGTCCAAGGAAAGCGGCTACGGCATTGGATACCGAGACAGCATTTTTGCCACTACTAGAAAGCACAACGCTTTTACCATCACCAGGGCTAAGTTCGACCGCTGGTATGCAGAACAGGCTCATAAGAAGGGCGCTTTAATCGTTCCTTCTACGGTGGTTGTCGACCTCCTTCGAGATGAAAAGGGTTGTGTTACAGGGGTTGTTACGGGAAGAGAGCAGGGGGAAGTTGAGGCTAAAGTCACACTTCTGGCTGACGGAATCAACTCTCCGTTAGCTGCTCGGACAGGCTTTCGCGTGGAGCCGAAACCGGAGTTCGTGGCCCTGGCGGTCAAGGAAATCCTGGAACTTCCCAGCGCGACAATTGAACAGCGCTTTGGTGTCTCTGGCGAGGACGGAGTGACTATCGAAATATTGGGCGAGATTACCGGCGGAATGGATGGTGTAGCAGCTATCTACACGAACCGCAACTCTTTATCTCTTTCCATCGGCGCTAACCTCGCTGATTTCGCAGCCAGCAAAATCAAACCGTATGAGCTGATTGAAGCTTTCAAACAGCATCCTATGGTTGTACCGCTTATCTCGGGAGCGCACCCTCGGGAGTATATCGCGCACTGGCTCGCCGAGGGGGGATATGATGCTATGCCTGCGGTTTACGGCGATGGCTATCTCATCGCGGGAGACTCGGCGATGCTGTTCAATGCCCTGCATCGTGAAGGAAATAACCTGGCTATGGCATCCGGGAAGATGGCTGCGGAAAGCATAATCGAGGCACTTAAGCGAGGCGATTATTCCAGAAAGGGCTTGGCCAGGTATGCCGAAAGGCTTGCTGACTCATACGTTATCAAGGATATGAAGAAGTACCGGAGGTTCGGTGGATTTCTATATCATAATAAGGAGTTATTTAACGAGCTCCCGCGAGCCGCCTCCTTAGCCGCCAGGGAGATGCTCACGGTGAACGGGGTCGGCAAGAAGGAGAAGCAGAAACTGATAGTGAAAGAGTTCCGCAAACAGGTGCCGCTCCGCAGGCTGCTCCGACTTCTCTGGCATGGCTGGAGGGCGATAAGATGAGCATGAAAATAGAAGACAAGCTATTTCTTGACCGTTTCAAAGTAGCTGAGGAAAGCCATCTTCGCATAGTCGATGGAGAGAAATGTACCAAAGAGTGCCAGGACCAACCCTGCCTCTATTTCTGCCCTGCATATGTCTACCGGCTGGAAGGGGACCACATAAGTGTCAACTACGAAGGCTGTCTGGAGTGCGGCTCCTGCAGGATCGCCTGCCCTCATCTGAACATAGAGTGGCGTTTTCCCAAGGGCGGCTACGGAGTCAGTCACAGATTCGGCTAGGAAGGAGGCGGAAGTGAGGAACACGTCGAAGGAAGATATACGAGAGATAAAAATCGATAAGGTTCGCCCTAACTACCGGCTAATATACGAGGAGACAGCGATTTTAGCTCTATGTGATGATATTCTATGTAACGGGCTTAAGGAGCCTATTGTGGTGGAAAGGATTGGAAACTGGTTCCGAATCGTTGATGGCGAGAGGCGCTGGAGAGCCTGCAAGAAACTTGGTCTGCTTAGAGTAAAGGTGAGAATTATTGAGGCTGCCGGAGAATAATAAATCCCCTTACATAAGTTTATTCGTATGCCGGAACCTACTGAACTACAGTGCGTAAATCTCTTTCCCGAAAGTATGAACCCAGTTTTTCTTTAAGACCTTGATTGCCTCTTCGGTTTCGTTGACGCCCACGATGACTATGGGTTGCCCGCTTTCTCCCCTGCCTAGATAGGGGTAGAGATAGAGGACATTGATGTTGGCAGCCTTGAGGGGCTTGAGTATAGCCTGAAGGCCGCCAGGGTGGTCGGGGACCTCTACCGCCATAACATCGGTCTCTCTTACAGAATATCCGTGGCTTTTCAAGACATTCAGGCATTTCTCGGGGTCATCCACCACAAATCTCACGGTGCTGATATCTGAAGTGTCGGCTACTGAGATAGCCCTGATATTTATACCCTCTACGCCCAGACATTCACTTACGGCCAGAAATTTGCCCGGCACATTGTCCAGACTCACCGAAAGCTGTTTTACGCTCATAAGTTACTCCTCTTTTCAACCCCCTCTGTCTCCCCCAGTCTTGGGGGAGACAGAAAAAAATTGGGGGACACCCCCAATACCCCTGGCATGAGGTATCCTGCACCTCTCAAACCAGGTTGTAACCTGCCATCAAGGCCTTTTCGTTGATGGCGATCAGTTTCTCCTTTTTCTTCAAGGTGTTCTTTAGCTCTACGATTACAGTGTTAATGGAAACCAGGTTGCTCTTCTTGATGAATGCTCCCAGCATCACCATGTTGGCGGATTTGGGACTGTCTAACTTGTCGGCGATTTCACCTGCGGCAACTTTTACGACATCGATGTCGCCCCTGGAGAGTTCCGCATCCACCAGGGTGGAGTTGACCAAGAGCACGCCCCCCGATTGAATTTGATTCTGAAATCTAACCAATGAGGGTTTGTTCATGGCTACCACGAACTCCGGGGCCGAGGCAACGGGAGAGGCTATCTCCTCATCGGATATGACCACAGTGCAGTTGGCGGTGCCGCCGCGAACCTCCGCTCCGTAGGAAGGGAGGTAAGTTACGTGCTTTCCTTCCATCATCGCCGCTTGGGCTAGATTGAGGCCCATAGAAAGGACGCCCTGTCCTCCGAAACCTGCGAAGACTGTCTTAATCAGCATCTTGCTTTCCGGTTATATCCTTTATTATGCCTAATGGGTATTCTTTCGTCATTACCTTGTCTATCCACTGCCATGCTTCTATTGGAGTCATTCTCCAGTTGGTAGGGCATGGGGAAAGTATCTCCACCAGAGAGAAGCCGATGTCATCTATCTGCGTTTGAAATGCCTTGCGTATCGCCTTTTTGGTCTTCCTTATGTTGGCAGGAGAGTTCACTGCAGTGCGCTCGATATAGACAGCGCCCCTGGTCAAGGCCAGCATCTCGCTTATCTTGATAGGATAACCCTCGAGTTTTATATCGCGCCCATATGGTGTGGTGGTGGTCTTCTGCTCCAAAAGGGTGGTCGGAGCCATCTGGCCGCCGGTCATGCCGTAGACGGCGTTGTTGATGAAGATGGCAGTTATCCTTTCACCTCTATTGGCAGCGTGTATGGTCTCGGCGGTGCCGATGGCAGCCAGGTCGCCGTCACCCTGATAGGTGAACACTATTGCCTCGGGATAAGCCCTTTTTATCCCGGTAGCAACTGCTGCCCCTCTGCCGTGAGCCGATTCCGCCATATCTACATCGAAATAGTGGTAGGCGAAAACGGAGCACCCCGGCGGAGGTATGCCGATGACCCGCTCCTGGAGGTTCATCTCGTCGATGACCTCGCAGATAAGTCTGTGGACGATGGAATGCCCGCACCCGGGACAGTAATGGAAAACGGCTTTTTTCAGCGACTTGGGGCGGGTGTAGACTTTATCCATTATTTCAGACCTTTCTGGTAGTAAAGGCGGGAGATCACTTTATAGACCTCGCTGGGCGTGGGTATCACACCCCCGGGCCTGCCGTAGAAGGAGACCTCCCCATTGCCTCCCAGCGCCAGTTGCACATCTTCGACCATCTGGCCCATATTCATCTCGAAGACAAGGTATTGTTTTACGTTTTTTGCCAACTCCTGAACCTTCTCCGAAGGGAATGGCCAGAGGGTAATCGGCCTGAGCATTCCTACTTTCAGGCCATTTGCTCGGGCGGTCTTGATCGCTCCTTTGGCAATTCTAGCTGCTATCCCGAAGGCAACGACGATAAGTTTGGCATCGTCAGTCATAAAGGTTTCGAATGTTGTTTCGTGCTTCTTAATCAGTTGGTATCTGCGGAACAGGCTCCAGTTTATCTCCTCAAGCTCTGCCGGCTTGGAGGTGAAGGTCTTGATAATCCTGCTGGGCCGACCCTTTGCGCCTCTCAGAGCGCGGCTTCTGATAGGCAGTTCCTGCGGGGCTTCGTATTTGAATTCCACAGGCTCCATCATCTGACCCAGCATGCCGTCTCCCAGGATAATCAGCGGGATCAGGTACTTATCGGCGAGTTCGAAGGCATGGTGAGTGAAATCCGCCAATTCCTGTACGGATGATGGCGCCAGGACTATGGTGCGGTAGTCGCCGTGGCCTCCGCCGCGGGTAGCCTGAAAATAGTCCGATTGAGCGGCGGAGATGCTGCCTAACCCCGGCCCGCCCCGGGACATATTGACAATAACTGCAGGTAGTTCGCAGGCGGCCAGATATGATATCCCCTCCTGCTTCAGGCTGATGCCGGGGCTGGAAGAAGAGGTCATAGTCCTGGCCCCGGCCAGGCTGGCCCCGTACACCATATTGATGGCTGCGATCTCACTCTCTGCCTGAATGAAAGAGCACCCCTTCCTTCGACTCAAGTGCATAGCCATGTACTCGGTCAATTCGTTCTGAGGCGTAATGGGATAGCCAAAATAGCACTGGCAGCCAGCCCTGATGGCTGCCTCTCCGATGGCGGCGTTGCCTGTCATAAGGACTTTAGCCACGGTAAACCTCTATCGCCACTTCAGGACATACTAAGGCGCAGATAGCGCAGCCGGTGCACTCCTCGTTCTTGCTAAAGGAAGCCGGCGAATAGCCAGCGGCATTCACTTTACTGGATTGAGAGATGGCGTGCTTGGGGCAGAAATGAATACAAATCTCGCAGCCTTTGCAAAGCTCGTGGTCGATCTCGATATAGCCTTTTGTGCTCATCTCAAAGCCTTTTTAGGATATGTTCAATTTTAAGTCCCCAAGGTAGCAGAGTCAAATATCCGAGGCAAAAGCGGCAGTTGGAGAATACCGAGGAGGGCAGGTTTCAAACCCGCCCTCCAGACTTATCCCAACATTATATGTGTCGGATTCTTTCTAATAGGCAAACTGCCTCACCACATTCGTGGGCCTCAGCCCCCACCTCTGGAAGCCCACGTTGTGTTCAGTGAACATGTGTTAAATTCAGAGAAATCCCTTCGCGGATGCTCATCGCCACATTTAGGGCATTTCAGCTCTCTATCGACTTCCCCTATTTTCCTTTGTAGTTCAAACTTGTGTCCGCATTTTTCGCACTCATACTGGTAGGTAGGCATTTCTTTTTAACCACCTTCTCATTAAGATATTTCTGCGTGTGCCGCTGGATAGCTCGATTCCAATTTCTTGTTGATATCAAGATATTACCTTAGGGGGTGACCCTTGTATGTGACTTTTGTCTCGTTTCATGAAACGAGACAAGCACTTCTAATCTCGACTTTGGTCTGTTCCCAGTCAATGCTCCCAGCAGCCTAACCATTATATAGAACAGTGAGATATAGCCGAGGGAATGCCGGAACTTATCAAGGTATACAGAGGAAAGAGCCTGGCCAGCTTGCCGAGGAGTATGGTGTTTCCCGTGAGGCGTTGAGGCGAACGCTTAATGGTGTCTAATGACGTCTGTTTTAACCATAGAAGGTCGGAGGTTTCGAGACCTTCATCGCCCACCATTAGCTTAATGGCAGGCCAAACTGACTATCTTTGTGTAGTATCTTCAGCGCTCTCATGCATAAGTTTTCAGGAGTTCCTGGGGTTTACTGTAGAAGGCAAGCACCTCTTCCGGTGCTACTACTCGCGTCTTGATGAGGTTCTGAAACGACTGGTCCATGGTCTGCATACCGTATTGACTGCCGGTTTGCATGTAGGTGGCAATCTGCTCAGTCTTACCATCGCGTATTAGATTTCTTATAGCATCGGTGCCTAGCATGATTTCCACGGCAGCTACCCTCCCTCTCCCCGATGCTCTTCGTAATAAAATCTGCGAGAGCACTGCCTCAAGGACCAACGACAACTGCAGTCTTATTTGCTCCTGCTGGTGAGGTGGAAAAGCGTCTATGATGCGATCGATAGCCTGAGGAGCACTTGGGGTGTGCAATGTGCTCAAAACCAGATGCCCCGTTTCGGCAGCAGTAATTGCTGTCGCTATAGTTTCCAGGTCTCTCATTTCTCCCACAAGTATTACGTCAGGGTCTTGACGAAGTACATGCCTGAGAGCGCTTGCGAAAGTCTGTGTATCATATCCCAATTCCCTCTGTGCAATCATGCATTTGTCGTCCTTGAACAAGTATTCGATAGGGTCCTCGATGGTTATAACATTGCGTGCCTGCGTTTTGTTCAGATAGTCTATCATTGCGGCCAGAGTGGTGGATTTACCCGTCCCTGTCCTGCCAGTCGATAGAATTAACCCTCTCGGCTTCTGTGCCAGTGTCTTGCAGATATCAGGGAGTTCTAAGTCGTCTATGGTAGGGACTTCGAACGGGACCTGCCGGATAGCTAGACTGAGTGTGCCGCGCTGCATGAAAGCATTAACCCTGAAGCGAGATAGCCCGGGAACACTATAGGCACAATCAAGTTCCATTCGCTGAAGGAATTCCTGTCTCTGGTTCTCATTTGTTACCTGCTCGAAGGCTTCTTTGAGGTCACGATGTGTAATATTGGGCATGTCTTCCATAGGGCGGAGAATGCCGTCTACGCGGATAATAGGAGGCCTGGCTATCCGCAGATGCAGGTCGGAGGCTCTCTCTCCTATCATCAGACTGAGCAGTTCTTCTAGTTTCATTTTAGCCCCTCCTCTTACACGGATTCTGTTAATTTACATAAGAGTACGTCTTTCCTGGTAACAGTCCTTTGGATATCGCTATATAAACAGCGTGAGCCCTATCGTTAGCATTGAGCTTACGCAGGATTGCGCTGACGTGATTCTTAATTGTTTGTTCACTAACGCCGAATATCACCGAGATTTGCTTGTTTGAGTTGCCATCTGCAATATAGGTCAGGATCTGTTTTTCCCTGGGACTGAGTGGGGAAATCGTTTCTTCAAAGGTTTTACCGAGGGTGGTTAGGTCCCGAAACTGCCTTAATACACGTAAAGCAGCTTCGGGCTTGCTCCACACGCAATCGTTTATCGGATACTCACCATTGCATACCCGCTCTATGGTATCGGCCAACGCATTGGTGGTGGAGTCCCTCGTTTTCAAATAGGCTGCGGCCCCCGTCTTAATCACTTGAAGGAGCTCTTCGCAGTCATCTCTTGGATTGGTGCTCAGCATAATCACCTTCGTGCCGGGGAATTTGCGGCTGACTGTCTTGGCCAACTCTAGTCCGCCCAGACTGGGATATTCCACATCAATCAATACAACTCCAGGAGAATTTGCGGCAATTTGTTCTATGGCAATCTCCCCCCCGCGGCCTGGGGCACATTCCGTAGTTTCTACATGCTCAAAGTGGCTCAGTTCGGTTAGTGCCTGACGCAGCCCGGCACGGAAAAAAGGTTGGCTGTGAATTATCATTATCGCTATGTTACTCATGGCACATGGTTTTAATGTATGCTCCACTGGTCCTTAAGAGTTAGTACTAAGATGCACGCTACCCACTGCTGCAATTCGTTACTAGGGAAAATACCTTTTCTTACTTTCGTTGTGGAAGCCTCCTGCGTCAACCTTTTTACACGTATAACAATAATTCATAAAATACTCCCCCAACAATCACCCATATAGGCTAATCTGAAAAGTAAATGGTAATAACCCAAAAGTAATAGGATTGTAGGATTTGTGAGCTTTTGAGGGGTTGTTAGGTACTGGTACAACCATGACCTCTGTCATAGTGGGTGGGTTACCTTTGCAGTATTGAAAAGTCGTTCGATTGGTCCATAATGATTCTAAGGATGTAGGCTGTGCTTGGGGCGAAGCTGGGTTGGGACACTAGAGTTCTCTACCCAGGGCGGCGCGCTCACTCTACCAAAGAAAGTTGAGAGAATGATGATTCTTCCCCGTTTGATTAGCGCAATCAAGTGGTCAAACTCGAAAGCAGACTTGAAGGAAGCCTTAGCATGCTTGCTTTCTGTCCTGTTAGTAGCTCCTCTGTATTTATGTGCAATCTATATTCTGCACTTCTTATCCCGCAGTTACACCGCGCCGGCCAGCATTGTCACTATTGTCATTATGATATTAGTTGTGCCTTTGATTGTGATTGCCCTGCGGAAACCGGTTCGAGATAGGATTAACAGGGCACTTTATGGATGGCGGCTGCCCTACCACCAGATGGTGCTTAATTCTCCTGCAAAGCTTAGTAATGTCTTGAACATCAGCGAGCTAGCTGAGG
>Ga0315274_10000692_pt1 | contig 52452 bp, 34 predicted proteins | sample YL17G02_20_MG_FD_203700 | JGI IMG/M metagenome (GOLD analysis project Ga0315274, IMG submission 203700) | Sediment microbial communities from Yellowstone Lake, YNP, Wyoming, USA - YL17G02_20 | ecosystem: Environmental > Aquatic > Freshwater > Lake > Sediment | place: USA: Wyoming | collected... | reverse complement strand
CCTGGCCAGCTAACCCTTTGTTTCACAGACAGTTGGCATCTGCCATGAGCATCGACCAATCCTAACCGAAAACTCCAGTCATCTGGGGATACCACCGAATTCTGCAACCATACCGTAAACTACTGTCCTGAAACGCATTGTTCAGCTCCACTGGAATTTGTTCTGGCCCTACTCAACAGCAAGTCAAGCGACTGGTACTTCCGTCTTGGGAGTACAAATGCCCACGTCAGCCATTATCAGCTTGCGAATCTGCCTTATCCCGTATTTGCCGAACACGATACAGATGAGGACCATGTGCTACGGGAACAGGCAAACGTAGCGATTCGAGCAGGGAACGTGACAGAAGTGTTCGAGGTCCTTTGTCCCGCCTTGGCAACTGCGCCCTTCACGTTGGCTATCCGTGATACCGTGACAGACCTTGTTCGCCTGATCTTTGATGCCGAGGAACATCGCGGCGAGATAGCTCGATCTGAGCGGTCTGCTCTCTGTGCGGAGGCGCAACCGTATCAGGACCTGATTGACCGGCTTCTCTATGCGATGGCAGGCTTAAGCGAAAATGAGGCAAGAGGCTTGGAAGAACGCCTCGCTCGCATGCTCTGATGCACGCTACAATCCGCAATCTGGCGGTTGCAGGCGGGGGGCGGGGGAGCGGCGCTGGTATAATGAGAAAACGCAGTCCGGCAGCGTAGCTGGATGACGTCAAACGCGTAACGTTGGATTCATGCTCGGAGGACTACTGATGCTCACGCGACGCGATTTCCTGGCTCGCACGTGCGGGTGCCTCGTAACGGTGACATTGCCGGCGGCTGTCTTTGCGGCGGCCGGATCGACGCCAGCCCGAAGGCGTCCCAACATCCTGGTCTTTCTGGCCGATGACCTTGGCTACCACGAGCTGGGTTGCTACGGTAACCAGGACTTCCGCTCGCCGCACATCGATTCGATGGCGAAGAACGGCATTCGGTTCACGCAGGGCTACGTGTCGGCGCCGCTCTGCTCTCCGTCGCGTGCCGGCTTGATGACCGGTCGTTATCAGACCCGCTTCGGCCATGAAAACAACACGATGGCGGACGGGCGTTGCCTGCCGCTCTCGGAGACAACGCTGGCCAATCGCCTCAAGTCCCTGGGTTACGCGACCGGCATCGTAGGCAAGTGGCACTTGGGGAACACCGCGGACAGCCTGCCGATGAAGCGGGGCTTCGATGATTACTTCGGCGTGACCGGCAATCCCGGCTCGTATTTCCAGCCGAGGGGTTTCATTGACTCTCGTGTCTCGGCCGAACCTCGCCCGGCGCCGGAAAAAGACTTCTACACCACGGACGCCTTCGCCGATTGGGCCACGGATTGGATCGGGCGGCACAAAGACAGTCCGTGGTTCCTCTACTTCCCGTTCAACGCCATCCACGCGCCGCACGAGGCGCCGGAGAAGTACCTGAAGCGGTTCGCCGGCTTGAGCGATCCCCAGCAACGCACGCTGGCGGCCATGATTTCCGCCATGGATGACGCCGTCGGACGGGTGTTGGCCAAGGTGAAGGAACTGGGGCAGGAGCAGAACACGTTGGTGTTCTTCATCTCCGACAATGGCGCGCCCGGGCGGCAAAGCCGCAGCGGCAACGACCCCCTCCGCGGCCAGAAACACACGACGTGGGAGGGAGGGATTCGCGTGCCGTTCCTGATGCAATGGGTAGGCACACTCCCCGCGGGCCAGGTTTCGGACACACCCGTCGTCCAACTCGACGTTCTGCCCACGTGCGTCGTAGCCGCCGGCGGGAAGGTGGACGCGGCGTGGAAACTGGACGGCGTGGACTTGATGCCGTTCCTGACCGGCGCCCCCAAAGGGCGTCCGCACCAGACGCTTTACTGGCGCATTGACGGCATGTGGGCCGTGCGCGACGGCGACTGGAAGCTGGTCCACGGCCAGGCGGGCGCCGAACCGCCGGAGCTTTTCAACCTCGCGCAGGACATCCGCGAACAAAACAACCTCGCCGCGGCGCAGCCGGAAAAGGTGAAGGAGTTGAAGGCACTCTGGGACGCATGGAACGCCCAGCAAGCCCCGCCCAAGACCGCCAAAGAGAGGTCGGGAAAGACCAGGAAGCGTGCGAAGAAGAAGCAGGGACAATAACGACGACGCCCGCAAGGAGAACGAAAACCATGAGACACCTCCTTCCCGTCATCGCCATGTTGCTGCTGGCCCCCCAGGCCCTGCTGCCAGGTGCGGCTGTAGCCGAATCACAAACCGGGCCCAACATCATCTTCATCATGGCCGATGACCTGGGTTTCGGAGACCTCGGGTGTTACGGCCAGAAGCTGATTCATACCCCGTGCATCGACCGAATGGCGTCGGAGGGAACTCGTTTCACGCAGTGCTATGCCGGGGGACCGGTCTGTGCTCCTTCTCGCTGCGTGCTCATGACCGGCCAGCACACCGGCCACACCCGCGTCCGCGACAACAGCGGCCGTGTTGGGGGCGTGAAGGACGAAATGTCGGTCTCCGGCGAGGGACACCGCATTCCACTGTTGGAGGAAGATGTCACGGTCGCCGAAGTCCTCAAGAAAGCCGGGTATGCAACGGGTATCACCGGCAAGTGGGGACTGGGTGAGGCCGGCACAACCGGCGTCCCAAACCGCCAGGGATTTGACGAGTGGTATGGTTTCCTGAACCAGAACCATGCTGTCTTCTACTTCACCGACTATCTCTGGCACAACGAACAGAAAGAATGGATCGAGGAGAACAAAGACAACCGGCGGCAGAAATACACGCATGACCTGTTCACCGAATTCGCGATGGATTTCATCCGCCGTCATCAGAAGGAGTCCTTCTTCCTGTATGTCGCGTACACCATTCCCCACCTCGATCTCGAGGTGCCAAGCCTCGAACCCTATGCGGCCACGCCTTGGCCGGAACGATCCAAGATCTTTGCCGCGATGATCACCCGCCTGGACCGTGATGTGGGCCGCATCCTTGATCTGCTGAGGCAGCTCGGACTGGACGAGAACACCGTTGTCTTGTTTACCTCGGACAACGGCAGCCCTGGCGCCGGCGGACCGATATTCAACAGTAACGGATTGCTGAAAGGGGGCAAAGGAACTCTGAATGAAGGCGGCATTCGCACGCCGATGATCGTGCGTTGGCCCGGGAGAATCCCGGCAGGGAAGGTAAGCGATGCGCCGTGGTATTTCGCGGACGTGATGCCGACACTGGCGGAGTTGGCCGGCGCCACGCCGCCTGCGAACATCGACGGCATCAGTATCGTGCCCACTCTGTTCGGAAAGCCCCAGAACCTTTCTGAGCGGTTTCTTTACTGGGAGAGGCCGCCAACGCGATTCCAGCAGGCTGTACGCTTGGGGAACTGGAAGGCGCTGCGCACCAGACCAGGTCGACCGGTCCAGCTCTTCGATTTGACTGTTGATCCGGCGGAAGAGCACGATGTGGCCACATCCCAGGCGGACCTGGTGGCCCGCATTGAGACTTACCTGAAGACGGCTCGTACGGAGTCGCCGTACTGGCCCGCAGGTGCAAGGCAACCAGAGACGGAGAAAGCCTTGTGAACCTCGTTTGCGACTCCGCCGCGAAGCTCCACCACGACGCCATCTGCCGGCACGTCCCCGGCGGCCTCCGTGCGGGTGAGGGCTCGTGGCACACGACGCCGAAGGAAAAGGGCAAGAACAGGAATAGAAGTGATGAGGAGTAGATACCGATGAGAGTCACACTTACTTCGGTCACGGCCTTGCTGGTGATGCTGCTGGCTGTCCAACCTGTGCTCCATGCCGCCGGTGCACGCCGATCGCAGGCCAAACCCAACATCGTCTTCATCATGGCCGACGATCTCGGCTACACGGACCTCGCGTGCTTTGGGAGCAAGTACTACGAGACGCCAAACCTGGATCGGCTCGCTGCGCAGGGCATGAGACTGACGAACTATCACCAATGCCAGAACTGTGCGCCGACGCGCGCGGCCTTGATGAGCGGCCAATACGGCCCGCGCACCGGCGTCTATACGGTCGGCGGCATCGACCGCTTCAACTGGCAGTCGCGCCCGCTCCGGCCCGTGGACAACGTGACCAACCTCCCGCTCGACCGGGACATCCTCGCCAAGCAGCTCAAAGCCGCCGGCTACGCCACCGGCATGTTCGGCAAGTGGCACCTCGGCGAGCAAGGCCCATATCATCCGGGCCAGCGCGGCTTTGACGAGGCCATCGTCAGCGCCGGTGTGCATTTTGACTTTGCCACCAGCCCGAAGACGGACTATCCGAAAGGCCAGTATCTGGCGGACTTCCTTACAGACCGCGCGGTGGACTTCATCACGCGGCACAAGGATGAGCCCTTCTTCCTCTACCTCCCGCACTTCGCGGTCCACTCCCCGCACCAGGCCAGGCCGGAGCTGATTGAGAAGTTCAAGCCCAAACCCGGCGTTGGCGGCCACAACAACCCAACCTACGCCGCAATGATCTACTCCGTGGACGAGAGTGTGGGCCGCGTGATGAAGACGCTCGACGACCTTAAGCTCGCCGATAAAACCGTGCTCATCTTCACCAGCGATAACGGCGGCGTCGGCGGCTACGTGCGCGAAGGCGTCAAGAAGGCCGGCGACGTGACCGACAACGCTCCCCTGCGCAGCGGCAAGGGTAGCCTTTACGAAGGCGGCACACGAGATCCGTTTATCGTGCGCTGGCCCGGCGTCACCCGGCCCGGCTCAACCTGTGATGTGCCTATCATCCACGTGGACCTCTTCCCGACGCTCCTCGAGATCGGCGCCGCGCCCAGGCCGCGGCAGGTGCTCGATGGCGAGAGCCTCGTGAAGCTCTTCCGTGACCCCGCCGCCAGGCTCCAGCGCGACGCCATCTTCCAGCACTTCCCCGGCTACCTCGGAGCGGGCGAAGGCTCATGGCGGACTACGCCGGTGAGTCTCATCCAGACCGGCGATTGGAAACTCATGGAGTTCCTCGAAGACGGCCGTCTCGAGCTCTACAACCTCCGCGATGACATCGGGGAATCCAGAAACCTCGCGAAAGAAATGCCCGACAAGGCAAAAGAGCTGCACGCCCGCCTCGTCGCCTGGCGCACGGCAGTGAAAGCCCCCATGCCAACGAAGAACGATGGCGCCGCCGCCGCGCTGAGAGAGAAGGTCAAAGGCAAGAGTAAGAAGAACAGGAACAGGAGCCAACAGGAGTGAGTCTCCATGAAACGGACGCTCATGCTCGTCGCCTCCTTGCTGATGACGCCACGGCTCGCGCTACCCGCCGCCGGGGCTCCCCAGCCTGTGAGCCGGCCGAACATCCTGCTCATCATCTCCGAGGACACCGGTCCACAATTAGGTTGCTATGGGGGCTGCTACGCCCGTACGCCGCATCTGGATGGGCTGGCTGCTTCCGGGGTCCGCTTCCAGAATGCCTACATCACGCAGGCCGGCTGTAGCCAGTCTCGCGCGAGCATTCTGACGGGACTGTATCCACATCAGCACGGACAGATCGGCCTGGCGACGTGGGGCTTCCGCCTGTATCGAGAGAACACACCGAGCATTCCACGGAGCCTCAAGGCCACCGGCTATCGCACCGGGAGAATCGGCAAACTGCACGTTAACCCGGAGACGGCCTTTCCCTACGACATGGAGGAGATCCCCTCCGGCAACTACGCGAGGAAGAGTCTTGGTGACTATGCCAAGTATGCGGGAGACTTCTTCAAAGCCGATGACAGACCCTTCTTCCTGCATATCAACTATCCCGACGCTCATGATCCCTTCCTGGCACAGGTGGACGGCCTGCCGAAGCGGCCACTCACCGGCAAGGACGTGAAGTCATTGCCCTATTTCGGCATCGACCCGCCCGAGTTGCGGCAGCTCGTGGCAGACTACTACAACTGCATCAGTCGCCTGGATTCACTCGTCGGTGACTTGCTCGCCGCGCTCGATCGTTCTGGCAAGACGGACAACACCCTGGTCATCTACCTCGGCGACCACGGCCCCGACCTGCTGCGCGGCAAACGCAGCAGTTATGAAGGCGGGACGCGCATCCCCTTGATCATGCGCTGGCCGGGAAAGGCTCGGCCGCAACTGCGTGAGGAACTCGTCTCCAGCATTGATATCATGCCCACGCTGCTCGCGATAAGCGGTGCCGCCCCTGTGCCCAACCTGCCCGGTCAGTCGTTGGTGCCCCTGTTGGCCGGCGAGAAACCGCTCTGGCGCAGCCACCTCTTCACCGAGTTTCACACCCACGCCACCGTGGCCAACTTCTTCCCGCAGCGTGCCGTACGCGACAGGCGCTACAAACTGATCGAGAACCTCCTGCCCAACGAGGTCAACCCCGATGCTGAGAAGATCGACAGGGAATTGCCCTTCGTGTCGGCCGCCATCACGGCCGCCGCACCGGAGGTGCGCAGTGCCTACCGGCTCCAGCAGAAACCGCCACGCTACGAACTCTACGATCTCCAGGCCGATCCCTTCGAGTTTTGCAACCTTGCCGACTCGCCCGAGCACGCCGCCATCTTCGGCGAACTCAGACAATGTCTCACCACCTGGCGGGAGCAGACGCAGGATCCGCTCTTGAATCCCAACAACCTCCAACGCCTCAAGGCGGAGGTTTACGCCGTGAAGAGGAAGGCCGACGGTAAAGTACTGAACTGGGGCTATCCGGATTACTTCTTCGGCAAGGAACCGGCTCGCCAGGAGAACGCGGGGCCCGCAACTGAGAAATCCGTCAAAAAGAAAAGGAGGCAGAGCCAAGCCCAATGAAACGCATGATCCCCATTTGGACAATCCTGCTGTTGGCCCCGTGGGCTGCACCGTTGACGATCAGGGCTTCCATTCCGTCCGGTCTGGAGCCCTTCCTGGGAGAGCCCGTTCTTGTTCCGATGCAGCAACTCTGGCGGGGTCGGGGCGGGACGAACATTGTCACAGCGAGAGACGGGACGGTGGTGGCTTTCCAAAGTCTCGGCAGCAACAAGATCCGCCGCAGCCGTGACGGCGGTCGGACGTGGGATGCGGACCTCGAAATCGGCCCGGGGGCGACCCAAGGCAATGCCATTGTAAACGAAATCCGGGGTGACATCCTCTACGTTAATCCTGGAGCCGGATTCCTGTGGCGAAGCCGGGATCATGGCGCCACCTGGGTGCGGGAGACCATCGCCCAGGTGCGGCCCGATGGCTTCGGGCTGGTTCCTTCCAGCGTGTCCTGCATGCAGCCGGGCATTACCCTGATGTTTGGGAAGCACAAGGGCCGGTTGCTTATGCCGGCGCGCATCATGGGACCCAAAGCCTCCAATGACGTGGAGTGGCGACCCTATCATTACAGCACCGCCCTCTACAGTGACGACGGAGGCACAAGCTGGCAGACCAGCAAGCCGTTTCCGGTCCTCGGGACCGGCGAGGCCGCGCTGGCGGAGCTTTCCGACGGTCGTATCCTCTATAACTCGCGGGAACACATGAGTCCGGGGAACCGCTTCCTGGCCTGGAGCCACGACGGCGGTGATCTGTGGCTGAGTCCTTCCCGGAGCGCCGACCTGCCGGACGGACCGCGTGGCAGCTCCTACGGCTGCATGGGCGGCATGATTCGCTTGCCGGTGCAGGACCGGGACATTCTGATCTATAGCAATCTCGACACCGATGCCGGAAGAATGCCGGCGCAGGTGGGGGCGTCCATCACCAAAGGACGGGAGAAGATCACGGTCTGGGCGAGCTTCGACGCCGGCCGGACCTGGCCGGTCAAACGCCTGGTGTATAATGGGCCCAGCGCCTACTCCAATCTGGCCGCGGGGCGAGCGGGCACTCCCAGCCAGGGGAAGATCTCCCTCCTGTTCGAGGGCGGACCTGCCGGGCATAATTCCGCCATCCAAGTCGTCGCGTTCAACCTGAGTTGGTTGTTGGATAGCTGTGATCCTGCGAAGTTGTTGAACCGAGGCATTGGACCTCAGCCATGAAACCTGACCTCGCACTCCTCACTATCCTGTTGGTGTCCGTGCCGGCCTCCATGGTGTCGTCTCGCCCGACCGTGACAGCGGACGAACGCCCCCGAATCGCTGACGATGAGGCGCAGCGTTTTCGAGCCGCGGCGGAGTATTCCCGGTCACAACACGGCGTCGCAGTGCTGGTCATGCGGCGGGGCGAGGTCGTTTTCGAAGACTACGCGCCGGGTTGGTCCGACAAGCCGCACCTGCTGGCCAGCGGCACCAAGAGCTTCTGCGGCGTCATGGCAGCCTGTGCCGTTCAGGACGGGTTGTTGACACTGGATGAGCGCGTGGCCGACACGCTGATCGAGTGGAAGGATGACCCCACGAAATCCCTCGTGACGATCCGCCAACTGCTCAGCCTCAGCAGCGGCGTCAAGGGCGGCGCGACTGGCTCCCCGCCCAGTTATCGTCGCGCGGTGGCCATGGCGGAAGCGATCGCCGAGCCCGGCACGCGGTTTTCCTATGGTCCCATTCCCTTTCAGTGCTTTGGCGAATTGATGCGGCGCAAACTGGTGGCCCGGAATGAGTCCGTGGAGGCGTATCTCACGCGACGCGTGCTGGCACCGGTCGGATTGAAGGTGGGCTCCTGGCGAGAGGATTCCGACGGGAATATCAACCTGCCCTCCGGGGCGTTCCTGACGGCCCGTGAGTGGGCCAAATTCGGGGAACTGGTCCGGCTCGGCGGGAAATGGAAGGGGCAGCAGTTGATCCCTGAGGCGCTGCTCAAGGAGTGCTTCATCCCGGCCTCGGCCAATCCTCGCTATGGCCTCACGTTCTGGCTGCTGGGCCGGGACGGTGACGGTGCAGCGGTCGCCGACGGCGTGAAGCCCGCGGCCAAGGCCCAGCGAGCAGGAGAAGAACGCCGCCTCGCTTTCCAGCCGCCCGGCGACACGGTTGCCGCGATGGGCAAGGGCAAACAGCGGTGCTACGCTATTCCGTCTCTGGAGCTGGTGATCGTCCGGATGGGCGATAGTGTGGGACAGGAGTTCAGCGACGTTGTCTTCCTCGCCAAGCTTCTCGGCCCGCGTCGCGCACCGGTGGCAGTCGCGCCGCAGCCCCCGCCGAAGCCCAATGTCCTGATGATCATCGCGGACGACTTGAACGACTGGATCGGCTGCCTGAACGGGCACGCGGAGGTGAAGACACCGAACCTCGATCGGCTGGCACGGCGAGGGTTGCTGTTTGCCAATGCCCATTGCGTCGCGCCGTTGTGCAATCCCTCGCGGGTCGCCACGTTCACGGGACGGCGCCCGAGCACCACCGGCGTCTACCTCAACGGCGTGGTCTGGCACGATGTCCTGCCCGGCATCAGAACGATTCCACAGCACTTTAAGGCGAACGGCTACTATGTGGCGGGAGGCGGCAAGGTCTATCATCACCCGCCGGGCTTCAATCGGCGCAGCGACTGGAATGAGTACTTCGACCAGGTGTTCGACGGGCACTACCAGGCACGGTTGGCGCGAGGAGAAGATCCTGCAACATTTGCATGGCCTGAAGGTTTCCCGCTGAACCAGCTACCAGCGGTGAAGGCATTGGCCAGGCCGCCGCAAAACCCCAATGAGTTCGACTGGGGGCCATTCGACCGGGAAGATCTCCAGATGGGCGACGGACAAATGGTACAATGGGCCGAGAAGTCTCTCGCCCGGCCACCGAAGCAGCCGTTCTTCCTCGCGGCTGGCATTTACCGTCCGCACCTGCCGTGGTACGCGCCGCGCAAATACTTCGACATGTACCCACCCGACCGCGTGACCATGCCGGCAGTGAAGGCGGATGATCTGAATGATGTGCCGGAGATAGGGCGTCAGATGGCCGCCGACCGCAGGGGCGATCTTGAGTTGGTGACGCAGGCGGGGCAATATCGGCAGGTGCTCCAGGCATATCTGGCCAATATCACGTTTTGCGATGCACTGATCGGCCGTTTGCTGGATGCTCTCGACGCCGGTCCGGCGGCGAAGAACACGATTATCGTGCTGTGGTCGGACAACGGCTGGCACTTTGGCGAGAAGCAGCACCTGCACAAATCGACTCTGTGGCAGCGGTCCACGCACGTGCCATTCCTCATCGTGGCGCCGGGCGTCACCCGAGAGCAGACTCGCACGTCGCGACCGGTGAGCCTTATCGATGTGTTCCCCACGCTGAACGAGATGTGCGGCCTGCCGCAGCCGGCGAATCTGGACGGTGTGAGTCTCATGCCGCTGCTCAAGGAGCCGATGCTCGCCTGGGAACGTCCGGCAGTGACAACACATCAGCAGGGCAACCACGCCGTACGCAGCGAACGATGGCGCTACATCCGCTACGCCGACGGCGGCGAGGAACTCTATGATCAGCAGAATGATCCGAACGAGTGGGCTAACCTGGCCGGCAAGCCTGAGTTTGCCACTGTGAAGGCCGACTTGTCGAAGTGGCTGCCGAAGACCGACGCGCCGTCTCTGTCGCAGAAAGGCAAACGCAGGAAGGACAACAAACCGGAATGAATCGGATGATACAAAGACCCGCGCCAAGGGGAATTCGAACAGCAGGAAACCAGATGACAGAAAACAGAGTTCCAATGAGAATTATCCCCACCTTAGTCCGCGGTGTTGTCATCGTCGGTCAGATCGCCACGTTTCTTCACACGCTTCCGCTCATGGCGCAGCAGCCCGTCGCAGCGGACCTTTACGTCGGCAGCGGCGCGAAGGCGGGCGAGATCACCGATCGCACGGCCATCGTTCATATCCGTCTCACCTCCATGCCCGGCCAGGATGCGAACGGTTTGATTCCCGGACGCGAAGGCCAAGCCCGACTGCGCTACGGCACGGACGAGGATTTGCGCGACTTCAAGACAACCGCGTGGGAGACGGCGCGAGCGGAAGAGGACTATTCGATGCAGTTCAGGCTCGCCAACCTGCAGCCGGCGCGCCGTCTCTATTACCGCGTCGAGTTCCGCCCCGGGGAATCTGCTGCAGCCGCTTTGTCCGAAGTGTTCTCGTTCCTCACCGCGCCAAGGCCGGATCAGCGTGCGCCGGTGATGTTTCATCTCACCACGTGCCAGGACACGCGCGGCGAATCCACGTACCGGCCAATGGCCGCGCAGCACCCGGACTTCTGTGTTTCCAACGGCGACACCGTCTACTACGACGGCGAGGGGCAGGCACGCAATGTGCCGCAGGCGTGGCAGGCGTATCAGAAGATGTTCGGCCTGCCGGCGATGAAGGACTACTACCGACATGTCGGCGCGTACTTCATGAAGGACGATCACGACTACCGCTTCAACGACGCCGATCCCTATATGAAGGGCAAGTGGGTCGGCGAGGCAAAAGGCGACCCCGGCGCGCGGTTCACCGAGAAGAAGGGAAAGCAAAGGCTCGACGTCGCATGGCTCACGCACGAGGAAGGCATTCGCGTGTTCACGCAGGTGTTCCCGATGGGCGAGAAGACCTACCGCACCATCCGCTGGGGCAAGGGCCTGCAGATCTGGATGTTGGAGAACCGTGATTTCCGTTCACCCAACGCCATGCCCGACGGCCCGGAGAAGTCCATCTGGGGCAAGGAACAGAAGGCCTGGCTTATGGAGACGCTCCTGGCGAGCGATGCCGACCATCGCATTGTCATCTCACCCAACCCGATCATCGGCCCGGACCGTTTGATGAAGGGCGACAATCACGCCAACCTGAACGGCTTCTGGCACGAGGGGCAGGCGTTTCTCGACTGGCTCAAGGCCAAGAAGCTGAGCAATGTGGTCCTGATGTGCGGCGACCGCCACTGGCAGTATCACTCGATTGATCGGCGCCACGGTCGCAGCATACATGAGTTCAGTTGCGGTCCGACGAGCGACGAGCACGTCCAGGACGTGCCGCCGCTCTATGACGGCGTCGAGCGGCCCTACTCGGCGAGCCGCGGGGGATTCATGAGTGTCCGCTACCGGCCCGAGGAGCGCTCGCTGACGGTCGCTTTCCACTCCATGAAGGGCGAACCGCTGTATCAGAAGGTCTTGACGCCATGAGCCATGACCTCTGCTCCGCTACGCCTGAATGAAACGGGGAGACTGCCATGAAACATCTCGTGATGCTCACTACTGTGTTGTTCGCCATGCCGCATGCAGCACCTTCGGCCGAATCACAGCGAACGAATATCGTCCTCTTTCTGATCGATGATATCGGGTGGAAGGATGTGGGCTGTAACGGAAGCACCTTCTACCAGACTCCGAATATCGATTGTCTGGCTCAGGATGGGGTACGGTTCACCAATGCCTATGCGGCCTGCGCCCTGTGCTCGCCGACGCGTGCGGCGATTCTCACGGGTAAGTACCCGGCCCGGCTGTTGCTGACCGATTGGCTGCCGTCGGGCCGCTGGAACCCCAAGGCGAGACTACGCGAGGGGCGCTTCGTCCGCGGGCTGCCGCTGGAGGAGGTGACGCTCGCTGAGGCCCTCCGCGAGGCGAGCTACCGCACGGCGAGCATCGGCAAATGGCACCTGGGCAGCGAGCCGTTTTCCTTGCCTCAGCATCACGGTTTCGACGTGACCATCGCGGGCAACGCTCATGGGGCACCGGGCAGCTATTTCTATCCCTATGACGGCGACTGGGCCATCCCCACGACTGGCTTGCGGGCCAAGTGGAACGTGCTGCCCGACGGCAAGCCGGGCGAGTACCTGACCGACCGGCTCACCGCCGAGGCGGTGACATTCATCCGCGACAACCGCGACCGGCCCTTCTTCCTCTACTTCCCGCATTACGCCGTCCACACGCCCTTGCAGGCAAAAGAGGCGATAATCGCCAAGTACGACAAGATCCCGGAAGCCCAGCGTCAAGGCAAACCGGCGTACGCCGCCATGGTCGAGGGCGTGGATCAGAGTGTCGGTCGGGTGATGGACACGCTGAAGGAACTGGGATTGGAGCAGAACACGGTCGTGATCTTCACCTCCGACAACGGCGGTTTCTACAACGCCACGAGCAACGCACCGCTGCGAGCGAACAAAGGGGCGTACTATGAGGGTGGCATCCGCGTGCCGCTCATTATCAAGTGGCCGGGTGTGACCCCGCCGGGTGGGGTCTGCGCGGAACCCGTCATCAGCACGGATTTGTATCCAACATGTCTGGCGGCGGCGGGCCAACCCTTGCGGCCGAATCAGCACTTGGACGGTCTAAACCTTCAACCGCTGCTCAGTGACAACGCGAGGACACTGGGGCGCGAGGCCCTCTTCTGGCATTACCCGCACTACAACGAGCACCCGTCGAGCGTGCCTTCGAGTGTGATTCGCAAGGGGCCGTGGAAGTTGATTGAGACCTTCGATCCCGAAGGTGTGGAGTTGTACAATCTCGCCGAGGACCTCAGCGAAACCCGTAATCTGGTATCCGAGCGAGCCGACCTCGTGAGGGAACTGCGAGGCAAGCTGGACGCCTGGCGCAGGGACGTCGTCGCGGAAATGATGCGGCCCAATCCCTATTACGATCCGAGCGCGCAGATGGCCACCAAGAAGAAGGACAAGAAAGCAGTCAAGCAGTAACGCGGACTGCACAGGTATTGCTTGTGTCGCTGGCGCCGGTAGCGATCTTGCAAGATTCCAGGGGCCCTTGCTGGAACGCGTGCAGGATTGGCGGTAGTTCCTGGCGGAGGGCCTGAAGGTAGAGGAAGCGGAGGTGTTGCGGCGTCATCATTCATCGAATTCGGGTCCGGCGCCACGGGACTCCGGGAGGCAAATCGCGATCAGGTCTTCTGAATGGCTCGGGGCGCCCGTCCCGAAGGTCTCGCCATCAGCCTGCGGGTTGAAGATGTGGAGACTGAGAAGTATCATGGAGGACAGATATGCCGACAGAGAAACAAGACATCCAAGTAAGAGACGGCCGGAAGAAAGGAAAGGCACCATGAAACGACGTGAGTTTCTAATCAGTTCCCTGGCGTTCTGGGCCACGGCACGAACCAGCGTGGCAGGAACTGCCGCTGCCGCACCAGCCAAACCGAATGTCCTTTTCATTGCCGTGGACGATCTGAACCATTGGGTCGGTCACCTCGGGCGCAATCCACAGACAAAGACGCCCAACATTGACCGGTTGGCGAAGATGGGTGTCACGTTCACGCGCGCCAACTGCGCTGCGCCCGTATGCAATCCGTCGCGTGCCGCACTGATGTCCGGCCTCCGTGCCAGTACGACGGGCATCTACGACAACGGGCAGGACTGGAAGCCGGCCATTCCGAAGGAGCAAACGCTCACGACGCAATTCCTCAAAGCCGGCTATAACGTCTACGGCGTCGGCAAGATCTATCACAGCAGCGACCACCGGGAGGGAGAGTGGACCGAGTATCTCGAGGAACGAGGTGGCGGCAAGCTCAAGCGGCATGCTTCGGCCCCCGATGACGGGGTGGGAGGCATCAAGTTCTGCCCGCTCGATTGCCGCGATGAGGACATGCCGGACTACACGTCGGTCAGCTATGGCATTGAAAAACTGAGCCAGAAGCACGACAAGCCGTTCTTTCTGGCCGTTGGCCTGCACAAGCCGCACATGCCCTTCAGCGTGCCAAAGAAGTACTTCGACATGTTCCCGCTTGAGACGATCCAGTTGCCGCCGCATCGCGAGGACGACCTGGATGATGTGCCTGCCGCCGGGGTCAAGATGGCCAAGCCGGACGGCGACCACGCCGCCATTCTCAAGTCCGGCCGCTGGAAGGACGCAGTGCAGGCGTACCTCGCCACGATCGCCTTCTGTGACGCGCAGGTCGGCCGCCTGCTCGACGGGCTGCAGAAATCGGCCTATCGTGACAACACGATCATCTGCTTTTGGAGCGACCACGGCTGGCACCTCGGTGAGAAACTGCACTGGCGCAAGTTTGCCCTATGGGAAGAGGCGGCGCGGACGGTGTTCATCTGGTCCGTCCCCGGCCTGACGAACCCCGGCGGGGTCTGTGACCGACCCGTGGACTTCATGAGCATCTATCCGACCCTGTGCGATCTAACCGGCGTGCCGAAACCGCTGCACGTCGAGGGCCACAACATCCGCTCATTGCTGGGAGACCCCAAGGCCAAATGGGACCATGCGGCCGTGACGACGTTCCACAAGGACAATCACAGCATTCGCAGCGAGACGTGGCGGTACATCCGCTACGCCGATGGCGGCGAGGAGCTTTACAACCACGACAAGGACCCTTACGAGTGGACCAATCTGGCCCAGGACCCGCAATACACTTCCGTCAAAGCGGAACTGGCGAAATTTGCACCCAAGGTCAATGTCCCCGAGCGTCCGGGCAACGCGAGCGGCGCGAAGCGCGGGCAGCCGGCCGAAAGGAAGGCGAAGCGCAAGGCTGTGGGACAATGACGCTCGATCGTACCCCCCGGGCATATAGGTGCCAAAACATACGGATATCGAAGGACTAGAGCACATGGGCGATCCCCGGATCACTCGTCGCAGTTTGCTCAAGGCGCCCGTGGCCGGATCGGCCGCCATGTTGCTGCCGGTGTCGAAAGCAATATCCGCCGCATTGGAAGCGAAGCGTCCCAACGTCCTGATGATCATCGTGGACGACATGAATGACTACGGATTCCACGGCACGCTTCCGGGGATCAGGATGCCGTACCTGGGGCAGTTCAAACAATCAGCCGTGACGTTCGACCGGGCCTACTGCGCCGCACCGGCCTGTATCCCCTCGCGGGCGGCCGTCTTCAGCGGCTTGTATCCGCACAACACCGGTTCCTATCTGAACGGCAGCGACCCTTGGAATAAGCCGCCATTCACCGGGATCGAAGCCATGCCCGAATGTTTCAAACGCAACGGCTACATGACGTTCGGGCGGGGCAAGCTCTTTCACTCGGAGCCGGAGCCCGGGCGAAGGAAGGCGATGTGGGATAACGACGCCTGGGGAGGCGGGTTCGGCCCATTCCCGGGCGAGAAGAACCAACTCAAGGACAGGTGGTGGGGCTGCGAGGCCATGGAGGATGACAGCGTCTTCCCCGACGTCAAGAATGCGGAGGCCACGATCGAGTTTCTGCAGCAGGACCATGATAAACCGTTCTTTGCCGTCTACGGCCTCTGGCGCCCGCACACGCCGTTCACCGCACCGAGACGATTCTATGAAATGTACGACCCGCAGGACGTCAGGGTACCTGTACCGGCCTGGCGCCGAGGTGACATGGATGATGTCCCGCCGCTCGGCCGGAGACTGGCCGAGGTGTGGGGCGAACGGTATGAGCTCTGCGGCGAGTCCAACCCCCAGTTATGGCGGCAGTTTGTCCACGCCTACTGTGCCTGCACGACCTTCGCGGACTGGAGCGTGGGACGCGTCATCGAGGCACTGGACAGGAGCAAGTACGCCGGCAACACGATCGTCGTCTTCTGGTCGGACAACGGCTATCACTGCGGGGAGAAGAACCATTGGGAGAAGACGACGCTGTGGGAGCAGGCGGCATGGACTCCCCTGGCCATCCGCCTGTCGGACCAGCGCAATGCCGGCACACGTTGCGGGCGGCCCGTTACTACGCTCGACCTGTTCCCCACGCTGGCGGCCTACTGCGGCCTGAAACTGCCGGCCCACACACTCGACGGGCGGAGCCTGCGGCCGTTGTTGGAGGACCCCCAGGCCGCGTGGGACCGACCTGCGATCACCACGTATGGGGAAGGGTACTGCTCCGTACGTGACGAGCGATACCGCTACATCCGATACCCCGACGGCACGGAGGAACTCTACGACCATCAGGAGGACCCGTGCGAGCATGACAATCTCGCGGGCAATCCGGCGTTGCAGTCAACAAAAGAACGACTGGCCCGGTGGATTCCCGGAACGTGGGCCAAGTCTCTCGGCGGGCGACTGGGTTGACGCAGAGGGCTCGGCGCTGCATAATCACGATTGCACGGTGTGCGTCCAACTGGTTTGGGTAGGGGTGTGACCATCATGCAAAAGACTGCAAGCCTCACAGGAAGATGTCTTCTTCTCTGGTCCGCAATGTTGTCTGCCTCTGTCCTGCAGGCGGCGGAACGGCCCAATCTCCTGTTCATCTATACGGACGACCAACGGTACGACGCCATGTCCGCCGTTCAAAAAGAGCAAGGAGACGGCGGGCGATTTCCGTGGTTTCAGACGCCGCACATGGATCGCCTGGCGGCGGAAGGCGTGCGGTTTCGCAACGCCTTCGTCGTTTGTTCGCTCTGTGCGCCAAGCCGGGCGGTCAACCTGACCGGGCGCTACAACCACTTCAACGGGGTCGCTTCGAACTTCCGCCCGTTTCCTATCGACAGCGTCACGCATGCCTCTCTGCTTCGTGCCTCGGGTTACACGACTGCCTACGTGGGTAAGTGGCACATGGACAGCCAACGTGAGCGTCCGGGCTTCGACCACCACTACTCATTCATCGCCCACGCGCGCTATTGGGACCCGACCTTCATCGTGGACGGCAAGGACACGCCGACCAAGGGCTGGATCGACGATATCTCCACCGACTACGCGATTGAGTTCATCAGAAGCCACAAAGACAGCGGCAAGCCGTGGCTGTTGGTCGTCGGTTTCAAGTCGCCGCATGGGCCGTTCGAGCCGCCGGAGCGAGCGAAGGACCGCTTCAAGGGCGAGCAGGCTCGGGTGGTGCCCAACCTGAACGTCCCAGTGCCGTACCTGGGCTCGGCCTCACGACAGGCCGCCGATTCTGCTGCCACGACCGTGCCCGTGAACCTCGACTACTTCCGCTGCATCAGTGCGGTGGACGATTGTCTCGGGCGGCTGCTCCAGACCCTCGACGAGCTCAACCTCGCACAAGATACCATCGTCATCTACACGAGTGACAACGGGTACTACCTGGGCGAGCACGGTTTGGGTGACAAGCGAAGCGCGTATGACGAGAGTCTTCGGGTCCCGTTTCTCGTCCGCGCCCCGTCGCTCGGAGCCAAGGCGCGCGGTCGCGTAGCCAATGAAATGGTCTTGAATCTCGACCTGGCGCAGAGCCTGCTGGACTTTGCCGGGGTACCGGCTTCGAAAGCGATGCAAGGCCGCAGTTGGCGTCCGCTGCTGACCGGTGAACGGGTCCGCTGGCGGCAATCATGGTTCTACGAGTACTTCGCGGAGAACCAGAGGAACTCTCGTGTGCCCGACATCACGGCCGTGCGGACCTTCGACGCCAAGCTCATCAAGTACCCCGGTCATGACGATTGGACCGAACTGTTCGACCTCAAGCGCGATCCCTACGAGACGTCCAATCTGTTCCTGGACCCGAATCACGCGGCCTTGCGCGCGAAGCTGGAGGCAGAGCATGACCGGCTGGCGAGCGAGGTCGGCTATTGCGTGCCCGAGTATGTAGACCGGCCCCCGTGGTGGGGCAAGCCCGGCGGGCCGGATTGGAAGACGACGCCTGGTCTGCGCCTGCACTTCGATTTCGCGAAGCTGGAGGGAGACCGCATTGCGGACCTGAGCGGCTATGAGAACCACGGCCAGGTTCACAACGCCGTGTTGGCCGACGGACGCGACGGCAGGAAGGCCCTTCGGTTGCAGGGCGACAGTTTGGTGGAAGTGCCGAAGTCGGATTCTTTGAATCCGGCCGACAGCGCATGGACGGCAGAGGTCGCTTTCAAGTCCGAGAAGCTCGATGGGGTGATTCTCGCTCGCGGCGGGAAGTCGCATGGCTATGCCCTGTCGCTGAAACAGGGTCGCCCGGCCTTCACGGTTGTAGTCGGCGGCAAGCCGGTCACGGTGGAGGCAAAGGAGCCCGTGACTGACTGGACAACGATTGTGGGCACGATTACATCGGACCGCAGGGCGACGCTTTGTTTGGATGGCAGACTTGTTGCTGAGGCGGCACTGCCGGGACTCATCGAACAGAATCCAAACGACTCCATGCAGATCGGCGCCGACCTCGGCAGCCCGGTCGTGGAGCCCGTCCCGCCCAAGTTCGCCGGATGGATCGAGCACGTGCGCCTGTTCAGCGGCGAGTGGAGGCCTTGAATTGAGGAGTGACTATGAAGACGGTGCGATGGTTGCTGCTGACGTGTCTGTGTCTCCTGGACAGCCCTTCCGTGGCCGCCGAGAAGCCGAACATTCTGTTCTTGCTTTCGGATGATCACAGCTACCCATATCTGGGCTGCTATGGAAACAAGGATGTTCTCACCCCGAACCTGGACCGGCTGTCGTCCCAGGGCATGCGATTTGACCGGATGTTCGTCACGTGCCCGCAGTGCGTGCCGTCCCGCGCGTCGCTGATGACGGGCCGCTCGGCCGTAGCCGTCCGCATGGTTCGCTTCACGTCGCCGTTGCCGGCAGAGGTACCCGGACTGCCGGATCTGCTGCGCGACAAGGCGGGGTACTTCACCGGTGTGGCCGGGCGCAATTATCACCTGGATGGTCCGGCAACAGGCGGGCAACGCGGTGCCACAGCCATCGGCGGCGTGCTGGACCGCTACGGGCTGCGCACCTTCACGAAACGCGTGGATTACGTCGAGAAGCCCGGCGCGATGCGCGATTTCGGCGGCAAGCTGGCGGCGTTTCTCGATGCGGCTCCCAAGGGCAAACCGTGGTTCTTCTGGTTGGGCTTTAGCGACCCGCACCACGTGTGGGAGACGCAGGGTCCCCGCGGGGTGCCCGATCCCGCCGGGCTGACGCTGCCGCGGCACCTGCCGGACCTGCCGGGCGTGCGCAGCGACCTCGCTCGCTATATCGCCGAGGTGGAGCACCTCGACGCGGACGTGAAGTCCGTGCTCGACATGCTGGAAAAGCGAGGCTTCGCCGACAACACCGTCGTCGTCTTCATGGGAGACAACGGCATGGCCTTGCCCCACGGCAAGGGCTCGCTGTACGATCCCGGCATTGGCGTGCCTCTGCTGGTGCGCTGGCCCGGGGTGGTCAAGCCGGGGGCCGTGACGCGTGCGCTGGTCTCCGGCGAGGATTTCGCTCCCACCATGCTGGAAATCGCGGGTGTCACTGTGCCTACGGAGATGAGCGGCGTCAGCTATCTGAAGCTGCTCAGAGGCGAGGCGTTCGATGGCCGCAAGTACGTCTTCGCCGAGCGCGGTCCGCACGGCGGCGACGGCGGTATGAAGCCCGACGTCCTGGCCTCCACGTTTGACCTTGCCCGGTGCGCTCGCTCGGCGGGCTTCAAGCTTATCTACAATTGCACGCCGCACCAGGCGGTCGCGCCCGTGGACAGCCAGCGCGATCCCGGCTGGCAGGCGATGAAAGCGGCCTTTGCCGAGGGCAAGCTGGCTCCGGAATTCGTGCGAACCTACTTCACCGCGCCTCGGCCTACCTACGAGCTCTACGATCTCGATGCCGATCCCGGCGAACTCGTGAATCTTGCCGGTGACGAGAAATACGCCCAGGTCGAGCATGAACTCAAACTGGCTCTGACCGAGAAGATGGTTCTGGACTGGGATTTCCTGCCGACACCCTTACGTTAAGCCATGACCCACACAAAACAGATCACCCATATCATTATCTCTCTGTTGTTGGCTCCATCGGCCGTCCTGCCGGCGACGGGGCAGGCATCGCCCGTGAGACCCAACATCGTCTTCATCATGGCCGATGATCTCGGCTGGCGGGACCTGGGCTGTTTTGGGAGCCAGTATCATCAGACGCCTAACCTCGACAGACTCGCCGCCCGCGGCGTGAGGTTCACGCAGGCCTACGCGGCGAATCCGCTGTGCTCGCCTACACGGAGCAGTGTACTTACGGGCCTGTGGCCAGCACGCACCGGCATCACGGCGCCGGCTTGCCACGTACCGCAGGTGGTTCTCGAAAAGCAGCTCGTGAAGGGCAATCCGAACATGCCCGTGCTCGTCGCCAACAGCGTCACTCGCTTGAAGACCGACTACATCACGCTGCCGAAAGTGCTGCGCGACGCGGGGTATCGCACGGGGCATTTCGGCAAATGGCATCTCGGTGCGGAGCCGTATTCACCGCTGCGGCACGGCTTTGACGTGGATTGGCCACATTGGCCGGGGCCGGGGCCGGCGGGTAGCTACGTCGCACCGTGGAAGTTCCCCACCACACTCAAGGTCGAGGGCAGACCCGGCGAGCACATCGAGGACACGGTATCGTCGCATGTCGTGGAGTTCATTCGCGAGAACAAGGAGCGGCCGTTCTATGTGAACTACTGGCCGTTCAGTGTCCACGCGCCCTACGACGCGAAGGACGAACTTGTGGCGAAGTATCGCACGCTCGCCGACCCGAGTGACCCGCAGCGCAATCCGGTCTATGCCGCGATGGTCGAGAGCCTCGACGACGGCGTGGGCCGCGTGTTCGCCGCGCTGGAGGAATGCGGTGTTGCCGACCGGACCATCATTGTTTTCTTCTCCGACAACGGCGGCGTGAGTTGGGGTGGCAGAGGCGCCGCCACGCAACACAAGAGTGTGCGTTTTCAGGCGGACATGACCTCGCCCCCAACGAGCAATCTTCCTTTGCGCAATGGCAAGGCGAGCCTGTACGAAGGTGGCGTACGCGAGCCGTGCATCGTCGTATGGCCGGGCGTGACAAAGCCCGGGACCGTGAACGACACCGTGATTCAGAGCATCGACTGGATGCCGACGCTGCTCGACATGGCCGGCGTGCCACTGCCACAGAACGCCAAGCCCGACGGCGTGAGCTTCGCGCCGATGCTCAAGGGCGGCACGCTCGCCCGCGACACCATCTTCTGTCACTTTCCGCACGACACACCTGCGAGCGGCCAGCATCCCGGCACCAGCGTGCGGCGCGGCGACTGGAAGCTCATCCGCCTCCACGCACAGAACGACGACGGGACCGACCAACTCGAACTCTATAACCTGCGCGACGACCTCGGCGAAACGAAGAACCTTGCCACCACGGAACCCGAGCGCGTCCGCGAATTGAATGCGCTCATCACGAAGTTCCTCGCCGACACCGGAGCCGTCGTACCCGTCCGCAATCCGGGCTACAAGCCCGGTGCCGCAAAGAGACCTGCCGCTCAGGCTAAGCCAATGAGGCAGACACCTCCATAGAGGAGATCAGGACACCATGGCACGATGGGCACTCATTACCGTCCTGTTAGCTCCGCTGGCGTCACTCCACGCCGGCGAGCGTCCCAATATCCTTCTGATTCTGGCTGATGACCTCGGCTGGTCTGATTTGGGCTGCTATGGCGGGGAGATTCGCACGCCGAACCTTGACGCGCTAGCGCAAAACGGCCTGCGCTTCACCCAGTTCTATAACTCGGCTCGTTGCAGCCCGACGCGTGCATCGCTTCTCACGGGCCTGCATCCACACCAGGCCGGCTTTCCGAACCTCTCCGGCGTGCTGCCCAGCCATTGCGTGACGATCCCGGAGGCCCTCAAGTCTGCGGGCTATGGCAGCTATATGGTCGGCAAGTGGCATCTGAGTCGCGAAAGCACACCCACGCGACGCGGATTTGACGAGTTCTACGGAATGCTCGGCGGTTATAACACTTGCTGGAAGGAAGACCCGTATTTCACTCGCCTGCCCGAGGCTCGTTCGAGGCGCGGCTATGCGCCGGGTGAGTTCTACTCCACAGATGTCTTCGGTGACTATGCGCTGGACTTCATCGCAGAGGGCCGCCGGAGCGGCAGGCCTTGGTTTCTCTACCTCGCCTTCAACGCACCGCACTTTCCACTGCACGCAAGGGAGGAGGATACTGCCAAGTACGAGGAGCTCTATGCGCAGGGTTGGGACAAGATTCGCGAGGGACGCCTGGCCCGCCAGAAAGAGCTTGGGCTCGTGCCGCCCGATCTGAAGCTCACGCCGCGCAGCACTATCCCCGCGAATCGCTTCAACGTGCAGACCGGCTGGGCGAACAAGGACAATCCCGCGTGGGACTCATTGCCCGCCGACCGGCGTGCGGACCTTGCTCGGCGCATGGCCGTGTATGCGGCGATGGTGGACCGCATGGACCAGGCGGTCGGTCGAGTAGTGGTCCGGCTCAAGGAAACCGGCCAATTCGACAATACCCTCATCTTCTTCCTCAGCGACAACGGGGCCTGTGCGGAGTGGGACCCCTGGGGATTCGACGAAACCAGTGGACCAAAGAACATCCTGCACATGGGTGATGGCTTGAAGAAGGCAGGTGGGCCGGACAGCTACGTCAGTTACGGCAGCGGCTGGGCCAACGCCTGCAATACGCCGTTTCGTCTGTACAAACACTATGGCCATGAGGGCGGCATCAACACGCCGCTCATCGTCCATTGGCCCGCCGGACTCAAGACAAAGGCCGGCACCATCACGCGAGAGGCAGGGCACATCACCGACTTCATGCCGACCATGCTGGAACTGGCCGGCGCCTCCTATCCGCAGGATCACGAAGGCCAGAGAGTGCTTCCGCTCGAAGGGGTGAGCCTGGCGCCGGTGTTGAAAGGCGGACGCCTGCCGCCTCGTCAGATCTTCATGGAGCACGAGGGCAACCGTGCTGTGCGTGAAGGCCGGTGGAAGCTTGTCGCGATAAACGACAGGCCCTGGGAACTCTATGACTTGGAAACGGACCCGACGGAGATGAAGGACCTGGCGACGGACAGAACCGATCTCGTCGTGCGCCTGACCAGAGCCTGGGAGGACTGGGCGAATCGTTGTTCCGTGCGCGTCGTGACAAAATAGGGCACTATCTGATTGGGTAGAGGTTATGGCGAGACTCTTCTGTGCCGTTGTGTTGGCAGGCTTTGTCCACGTTTCATGGTCGTTTGCGCAGCATGGCGTGATTCGAGAATACGCGGCGTTGGCTCCCCAGCCCAACGCGGTCGGCCTCAAGCCCTTGTTTGACGTCTCCCTGACCGACACCAGCGTTTGCATGGGCCCGGACAGAGTATATTACCTGACCGGCTCCTCCGTGGCCGAAGGAGTCGCCGTCCCGGCAACGAAAGTGGACATCTGGCGTTCGACGGACCTGCGCGACTGGCGGAAGGTGCGCACGCTGGATTTCCACCCTGCGAAGTTCGTTGCGCCGGAGATTCACTGGCTCAAGGGGACATTCTGGCTGACTCTGGGTCGCGAGGGCGGCGGAACAGATCTGCTGAGGTTCGAGTCCGCCGACCCGGCCACAAGCGCCTTCCAGCATAAGCAGATCACCTCCCGAGGTGCCGACCCCTCGCTGTTCCTCGACGAGGATGGCGCGTTCTATTGGGTGTTCAGTGGCGGGGAGATCGCCCCGATGAAAGCAAATCCGCTCGACGGCCTGCTCGCCGGATCCAAAGCCGTCCCGATCAAGGTGGCCGGGAACGCCAGGCAGAGCAGCCAGTCTGTCGAGCACGCGCGTGGTGCGCACCTCGCGAAGATCAACGGCAAGTACCACCTCTTCGTCACCGGTCGGTTGATGCGCAATGGGCTCGGTCGCACCGGCCTGGCGGGAGGCGTGGATGATGTGCTGATCGCCGCCTCGGAGAAGCCGGACAGCGGCTACAGCGATTTCTACGTGGCGTTCCCGAACGCCGGTCAGACCACGCTGTTCCAGGATTCGCAGAGCGATCTGTGGGCGACGTTCTCGGGGATCGATCCTCGCGCGATCTTCGTCGGCAAGCCCGGCGCGTTCCGAGTCGACCCGGTTCGTGCGACCGAGGCTCGCTGGCCCGTCGGCTTCAGCGGGATGGAGGAGCCTCGACGGTTCCCGTTCGGCCTGATGCTCCGCCCCGATCCCTCATTCATCTACGAGCGGGGCATGGGCTTCGCACGTGCTGTGCCGCTGGACAAGGTCCCTGGCCAGCGGGCCGACGTGCCGTGGATTCGCGATACGTTCATCATGGTTGGCCACGACGGGAACTACTATCTCACGGGCACATCCGGCAACATGGATGGCATCAACCTCTGGAAGTCCGCCGACCTCAGGCGCTTCGAGTTCATCAAGCAGGTTTGGACGCCCCAGGCCGATCCGTCGAAGTGGTACAATAATGTCCCCAATCGTCTCTTCTGGGCGCCGGAGCTGCACTACATCAACGGCACCTACTGGATCACATTCTGCATCAATGCCGGCAAGCTCGGCAGGAACGGCCTGCTCAAGAGCACGAGCAGCCGGGCCGAGGGACCTTACGAGCCGGCCTTTCCCGAGAATCGCGGCGTCGATCAGCGGATCGACGCTTCGCTGTTTCAGGATACTGACGGCAGCGTGTACTATATCTGGCAGGACGGCATGATCCGCAAGCTCAACGCCGCGATGAACGGTTTCGACGGCGCGGAGCAGAAGATCGTCCCCACCGACGGCCAGCGCGTCGGCTATGAGGGCGCAACACTGGTGAAGATCGGCTCGTGGTACGTGCTGACCGCGGCTGAATGGAACGGAGGCACAAACCGCGCTGACGGCACTTACGACATGATGTACTCCTGTTCGAAGAGCCTGTTGGGTCCCTACAAACCCCGGCGGGTGGCTGTACCCCATGCCGGTCACGGCGCCCTCTTCAAGGATAAATCGGGCCGGTGGAATGCCTCGCTGTTTGGCAACGACCGCACAGCCCCGTTCCGTGCCATGCCGGGCTCTGTCCCGGTAGAGGTCCGTGACACAGGTGATGATCTGGTCATCTCGCCCGCCCACGATGACTTGCTGACCACGCGAGAAGGCGACTGGGTCGTCACCGGCGAGCAGACCGTGCAGGCGCAGCACATCCGGCTTAACGGCAGTCTGATTCTCGAACCAAACGGTGTGCTCACGCTCGAAGACTGCACCTTGGAGATCGTTGGCACACGGTCCCGCGAACACGTCGTGGACTGGCGGGGTGGCCGGCTCATCACGCGGCGTTCCACGCTCGGGGGCTTCGTAGAGGAAGACGGGACGCCCGTGCATACAGTGTTCCATCTCTATGATGGCCAGTGGGAGGCTGTCGATACGACTGTGCAGTATTCCTACGGGATCAGTTTTCACTGGCAGGAAGGTCGCGGCGTGCTCAAGGGCACGCGACTGAAGGCGGGTCCCCGGCCCGACGCCATCATCTGCTCGGGCAAGGCGGACATCACCCTGGTCGATTCCGACTTCCCGATCGCTCTGGGCGTCTACGTGCACAAAGGCGGCAAAACGAGACTTGACCTGCCTGCCGGCAAGCCCATCACCACCATTTACGACTCGAAGAGTCTGACTCCCGGTGTCGAGTGGCACCTGGATTTGAAAAACACCACCGTTGGGCATTGGTTCGTGTTTCTGCGTAACATCGGAATGGAAAGCCCGCCCTGTGAGGTGACCCTGGGGGAATCGCCGCGCCTGATCGTCTCTCTGCTCGGCCACAATCTGACCGGGGATCTGACCTTGTCGGGCGATCTGGCGGAGCCTGTCACGCTCGGAAACCTGACCCTGCGCAAGTCCAGGGAGTTTCCTGGCGTTTCGATGTGGGCGCTGTACTGCTCCGGCGACAAGACCGATCTTAGGGTTCGGGGAACGACCCACATCTGCGAATTGATGCACAGTGGCGGGCGGCTCCACCTCTCAGGAACGGCCGGAAGGAATGAGTTGAGCATCGGCTGTACAACGCTCGAATTGTCCGGCACTGCGACGATGACGGTGGAGCACGTGCATCTCGGACGCCCGCTGGCGTGGACAGACGACGCGACTGTGGGCGAGGCAAACGTAGTCGGAAATGCCACCCTGATCGGTAGTGACGTGTCCGTTCGCGGCGTGCGATTCCACACAGAAGGCAATGGTCAAGTGAAGATCAATGGCCTCGAAAAAAAGGCAGAATCGAGATCCGTCAGGACGGTGGCGAAGTGGAATTGAAGGTCGTGTCAAATGAGACTGGATCGACCATATGACGTGTCCAAGTGCCGTCTTTTTGACGTCACCCGCAGGAGAACAACCATGCAAGCAGCCCTCCTCGCCTTCATTGCTGTAAGGGCGATCACCGGTGTCGCTGTGGAGACGAACACCAAACCGCTTGTGCCGGAGCCGTTTGCAGGGTCAGCCAGTTGCCGGCAATGCCACGAGTCGTTCTATCAATTGTGGGCGCCGTCCCATCACGGTTTGGCCATGCAGCCCTACACGTTCGCCTTCGCGCAGGTAAATCTGACGGCCCCCGAGGGACCCATCACGATTGGCAAGAACGAGTATGTCGCGTGCCTTGGGCAGGACCAGGGGTGGGTCCTCGAACGCGGCCCCCGGGGCCAGAAGCCACTGCGGATCGTCCACGTGATGGGCGGGAAGAGTGTCTACTACTTCCTGACACCGCTGGAACGCGGGCGCTTGCAGACGCTGCCCGTGGCGTATGATGTGCGGACGAAGAAATGGTTCGACACGGCCGCCAGCGGCGTGCGTCACTTCCCCCACGCCGGACCGGATGCCCCCGTGCACTGGACCGATCCGATGTACACGTTCAACACCTCGTGCCACGGCTGCCATGTGAGCCAGTTGGCGACCAACTACGATCCCAAGACCGACGCCTATCGCACCACGTGGGCCGAGCCGGGTATCAACTGTGAGGCGTGTCACGGCCCGGGTCAGGAGCACGTCCGGATCTGCCAGGCGGCGCCCAAAGACCACGTGCCGCCGGACCTCAAGATCATTCGCACCAAGCCCTTCACGGCCGAGCAGACCAACGCGATGTGCGGCTCGTGCCATGCCAAGTTGAGCCCGGTCAGCGCCTCGTTCAGGCCGGGCGACCGCTTCTTCGATCGGTTCGACCTAACGACGCTGGAGCATCCCGACTTCTACCCGGATGGGCGCGACCTGGGCGAGAACTACACGATGACCAGTTGGCGCATGAGCCCCTGCGTCAAGAGCGGCAAGCTGGATTGCATGCACTGCCACACGTCCAGCGGACGCTATCGATTCAAGGGTGATGAGAAGCCGAACGCTGCGTGCCTGCCCTGTCATCAGGAACGGGTGGAGAACGCCACAGCTCACACGCGTCACACGGCTGCCAGCACGGGAAACCAGTGCGTTGCCTGCCACATGCCCACGACCGAGTTCGCGCGCATGACCCGCAGTGACCACTCGATGCGTCCCCCAACCCCGGCGGCTACGCTCAAGTTCAAATCCCCCAACGCGTGCAACCTCTGCCACAGCGACAAGGATCCAACCTGGGCGGATCAACAAGTGAGACAATGGCACAGTAGCGGTTATCAGAAACCCGTCCTGGAGCGAGCGGCTCTCGTGGATGCCGCCCGGCGGGGAGAGGGGCGTCAGTTGGCTGCGATCCTGGCCTACATTGGCTCCAGGGATCGCGATGAGATCTTCTCCGCCTCGTTGATTCGGTTGTTGTATCGCTACGAGTCCCGGGCCAAGTGGCCCGCCATCATCAAAGCCCTTCAGGAGGACTCTTCCCCGCTGGTGCGCGCGGCCTCAGCCCAGGCGCTGGATGGATACGTGACCGATGAATCCATCGGGGCGTTGGCCAGAGCAACCGCTGACGAATATCTTCTGGTGCGCGTGCGTGCGGCCACCGCTCTTACCGCCGTCCCGGTCGAGCGACTCCCAAGCGAGCATCGAGCGGCTGCCGGGCGTGCCACGACGGAGTTGCTGGCGGCGCTCCTCGCCCGCCCCGATGACTATGCATCCCACTACAACCTTGGCAATTTCTACCTACAGCGCGGGGATCAAGGAAAGGCTCTGGCCTCGTTTCAGAATGCCATCAAGCTGCGACCGGATTTTGTACCGCCTCATGTGAACGTCGCATTTGTCTACAACGCCCAAGGCGAGAACGACAAGGCGGAGGCCTCGTTCCGTCGGGCCATCGCCCTGGACCCCAACAATCCGGCTGTTCATTTGAATCTCGGGATGCTCCTGGGCGAGATGAACCGCCCGAAGGAGGCGGAGCAGGTCTTTCGGAGGACACTCGAGATCGATCCGAACTCAGCCGCTGCCGCGTATAACCTTGGCGTGATCTTGGCTTCGGATCGGCCGTTTGAATCCCTGCGATGGTGTCAGAAGGCCTACAAGCTGCATCCAGAGGAGGGCAAGTACGGTTACACGTATGCCTTCTACCTGCATCAGCGAAGAGACACGAGTGAAGCCGTGAAAGTCCTGAGGGAGATGGTCCGGCGGAACGTGCCATATGGGGATGCTTACGCATTGCTCGGGGCGATCCATCTGGAACGAGGAGAGCTGGACGAAGCCGCCGGCGTGTATCGATCCGCCTGGGACAACCGTTCCTTGACACAGACCGAAAGAGAGAACTTCGGAACGCTCTTGCGCCGATTGGAGCAGAGGTTCTGAACGTTCTGGAGGCCGGCGCTATCGAGCGACTCTGCGTCGGTTTTGGCTGCCACCCCACAGCGGCTTGACGTTTGTGGCGTTCCAAGCGTCCCATGTAGCCTGAAGCTCCTTCACCTTGTCCGGCATCGCGGCACCGAGGTCTCTGGTCTCGCCAATATCGGCGGCGAGATCGTACAGTCTGGCGGCAGTGACCGGCTGGTTGCTCGCCCCGGTGCGCGTATCGGCATTGCCGTCGTAGCGGACGAGTTTGTAGTCGCCCACGCGGATGGCCATCTGCTCGCCGAAACGCCAATAGAGCGCATCGTGCGGTGCGCCCGTCTTCTCGCCGGTCAGGAAGGGCAACAGGTTCACGCCTTCGAGTTTCGAGTCCTGATCAACCTGTGCGCCGGCTGCTGCCAGCGCGGTGGCGGTGAGGTCCAACTGGATAGCTGGCTGCGTGAAGACGCCGGGTTTCACATGGCTGGGCCACGACACAACAAACGGCACACGGATGCCGCCTTCCAGCGTGGTGCGTTTGGACCCTCGCAACGGAATATTGCGCGAGGCGTTGATCGTGGTACCGGGCATGGTCGGTCCGCCGTTGTCACTGATAAAGCAGACAAGCGTGTTCTGTTCGAGGCCGGTCTCGACGAGCTTCTTCCTCACGCGGCCGATGGCTTCGTCCATCGCCAGCATCATCGCGTCGTACGTACGCCGCTTGTCGTCGGCCTCGCTGGGGAACTTCTTGAGTCGTTCATCGGTGGCCTGCATCGGGGTGTGAACGGCGTTGAACGCGAGGTAAAGAAACCACGGCCTGGCCTTGTGCCGCTCGATGAACGCGACAGCTTCACGCCCGAAGGCGTCGGTCGTATAATCGAGTTCGGTCACCGGTTCGGTGCCGCGCAGGATACCCGCCGGCTTGAAGTAGTCGTGGGCGCCCCCGAGGAAACCGTAGAACTCATCGAACCCGCGTTTTTGTGGGTGAAACTGAGGCTCTGCGCCGAGGTGCCACTTCCCGACCAGGCCGGTGACATAGCCGGCGGCCTTGAAGCGGTCGGCGATTGTCCGCTCGGTGAGTGGCAAGCCGCTGCTGGCTCCACTCGGATTGAATTCGTGACCGAACCGGGTCTGGTAACGACCCGTCATCAGCCCGGCCCGCGTGGGTGAACAGTACGGCCCGGAGACATAGCCGCTCGTGAAACGCACGCCGGACGCAGCCAGCGCATCGAGGTTCGGCGTCGGGATATCCTTGCACCCGTGGAACCCGATGTCCGCGTAGCCCATATCGTCTCCTACAAGGAAGAGGATATTGGGACGAGGGGATGCTGCCGAGCTCAAGGAACAAATCAGAAAGCTCAGGAGAATTGCCGGCAGCCGGTACCTTATGACCAGCGCATGGCACAGGTGGTTGAGGTTCGCAGTCCGCAGTCCCATAGCTCTTCCTTTCGCGCCGTCACTGTCACCTATGCCGCCACCGACGCCGGCGCCAAAGGGTGGCAGCGATCCTGCATCCGTGCCTGATTCTATCACGGTGTGTACCCTCGGCAAGGCCCGTGTGTCGCGCAGCGTCTTCCCAAAGGCCGAGGCATGGTCAGTCATTCCTTGCATGTGTGATTCCATGTCGGTAGCATGGGGAGTCGATTTGTTCGCTCGGACACTGTTGAGGAGACACGTGAGATGAGCGTGAAGAGGTTAGTTGGTTTGCATCCGTCAAGGGCAGCGAGTTCCGAGGCTGCGACAACTCCAAAGGACAAGACGACCATGAGGGTAGATACGGCGTCGAAGCACGGCAAGTCCACGGTGACGCGAAGACCTCGGATCATCGCCGTTGCCGCTTTGCTGTTGGCCTCGCCGGCTGTGCTGTACGCCGCCCGGGCGCCGAGGCCCAATCTGGTCATCATCAACATCGACGACCTCGGTTACGCGGACATCGGTCCGTTTGGGTCCACGCTGCACCGCACGCCGAATCTGGACCGAATGGCGGCGGAAGGACGCCGACTCACTTCGTTCTACGCCGCGCCGGTGTGTTCGCCGTCACGAGCGGCACTGATGACCGGCTGCTATCCGAAGCGCTCGCTGCCGATCCCCCACGTGCTCTTTCCAGGCAATGATGTCGGCCTGGCCCCGTCCGAGGTCACGGTGGCGGAGTTGCTCAAATCGGCCGGCTACGCCACCGGCGTCGTGGGCAAATGGCACCTCGGCGATCAGCCCGAGTTCATGCCGACGCGCCAGGGATTCGACGAATGGTTCGGCCTGCCGTACTCGAATGACATGGGTCCTGCGTCCGATGGCGTCAAGAGCAACTTCGGGGATCCCTTGCCGGCCATGCCCAAGAACCCCCAGCCGCCATTGCCCTTGATGCGGGGCGAGACGGTCATCCAGCGCGTCCTCGCGTCGGACCAGACCCACCTGGTCACCCGATACACTGAAGAGGCGCTGCGGTTCATTCGCTCGCACAAGGATGAGCGGTTCTTTCTCTACCTCGCGCACAACGCCGTGCACTTCCCCTTGTATCCGGGGGACCGGTTCCGTGGCAAGTCCAACAACGGTCTTTATGGGGACTGGGTCGAGGAGATGGACTGGAGCGTGGGTGAAGTGCTCGACGCCTTGCGGACGCAAGGTCTCGCGGAACAGACGCTCGTCCTCTTCGTGAGCGACAATGGCGGCACGCCCCGGGCGGTGAACCGTCCGCTGCGAGGCAACAAGGGCTCGACTTGGGAGGGCGGCGTCCGCGTTCCAGCGATCGCTTGGTGGCCGGGCAGGATTCCTGCAGGGACATCCAGCGACGCCATCTGCGGCATGTTGGACATCCTGCCGACGTTCGCGGCCCTCGCCGGCGCTGCGGCTGGCGCCGATCGGAAGATTGACGGTGCCGATATTCGCTCTGTCCTCACCGGCGATGCCGGCGCGCCGGGGCCTCACGACTTCTTCTATTATTTTCGAGGCCTCGAATTGGAGGCCGTCCGAGACCGTGAATGGAAGCTCGTCCTGCCTGCCGCTGCCGCGAACGCCGCCGGTAGAGCGAAGGCCAAGGGTGCCCAAGAAAGGAAGACCGCCCTCCTGTTCAACCTGAAGACAGACGTGGGCGAGAGCACCGACGTCGCCGCGCAGCATCCGGACGTCGTTGCACGGCTGGAAGAACTCATCGCGCCGATGAAGGATGATCTCGGTACCAGCGGCTTGGGACCGGGCTGTCGCCCCCTCGGCCGAGTGGCGAATCCCCAGCCGCTCATCGGCCATGATGGAAACGTGCGGCCGGGCTTCGAGCCGCGCGCCGCTGAAGTGCCGAAAACCACCCGGCCCAATGTCCTTTCATTGCGATCGATGATCAGAGCGGCCGACTCGGCCACATGGGTGGTCATCCGGTGGCCAAGACGCCTTGCCTGGATAGGCTGGCCGAGCGCGGCACGACCTTCCTCAACGCGCACTGTCAGTCGCCGTTGTGCAATCCATCTCGGACGAGCCTGATGCTCGGGCTGCGGCCGACGACCACGGGCATCTACGGACTGGCCCCATGGTTCCGCGCGCTGCCCGCATGGCAGGACCGCGTCACGTTGCCCCAGCACTTCAAGGCCGGCGGCTATCGGACTTATACGGTCGGCAAGGTCTATCACGGCAACGCCGGCGGCCCGGCACAGCGCGACCGGGAATTCGACGTGTGGGGACCGGGCGGAGGCGTCGGTCCCAAGCCTCCTCAAAAGCTGATTCCGCCCACTCCGATGGGGAATCATCCGCTGATGGACTGGGGCACATTCCCGCACCGGGACGAGGACAAAGGCGACTACCAGATCACGAGCTGGGCCATCGAGCAGTTGCAGCGTGCGCCGCAGGATGAACCGATGTTTCTCGCGGTGGGTTATTCCCTGCCGCACGTCCCGTGCTACGCGACACAGAAGTGGTTTGACATGTACCGGGATGATGATTGCGTGCTGCCGAAGATCCGGCGCGACGATCGTGATGACACGCCGCGGTTCTCGTGGTACCTCCACTGGCAACTGCCTGAACCGAGACTGAAGTGGGTTCAGGAGAACAACCAATGGCGAAACCTGGTCCATTCCTACCTCGCCTGTACCAGTTTCGTGGATGCACAGATCGGCCGGTTGCTGGAGGCGCTGAAGGCCACCGGCCGCTTGGAGAACACCATCGTGGTGGTCTGGGGTGACAACGGTTTTCATCTCGGCGAGAAACTCATCACCGGGAAGAACACCCTGTGGGATGAGGGGACGCGGGTGCCGCTGCTCTTCGCCGGGCCCGGCATCAAGGGCGGACAGCGCTGTCTGCAACCAGCCGAGCTGCTCGACATCTACCCGACGCTCGTGGAACTCTGCGGCCTGCCCGGGCGGCGTGACCTGGAAGGCGTCAGCCTCATGCCACAACTGTCCGACGCGGACGCGCCACGTGCACGACCGGCGATCACGTCGCATAACCAGGGTAACCACGGCGTTCGGAGCCAGCGTTATCGCTATATCTGCTACGCGGACGGGTCCGAAGAATTCTACGACCTGCAACGGGACCCGAATGAATGGACGAACATGGCCGGGGACCGTCGCTACGCCGACCTGATCGCCGAGCATCGGAAATGGCTGCCGCAACCGGACGCACCGCCGGCCAGGGGCAGCGCCGACCGCATTCTGGTCTATGACGCGGCGACAGATGAGGCGGTTTGGGAGGGCCGCCTCACGATTCGACGGAGCGATCCAATCCCCTGAAGGTAAATGAAAGGCATAAGCCGTGAAACAGTCTCTCGTATTTCTGGCCATCCTGCTGCTGGCGCCACGGGCCGCGTCCGGTGCTGAAGCCGCCGCGCGACCCAACAAACCGAACATCATTCTGATATTGGCTGACGATCTCGGCTACGAGACCATCGGCGCCAACGGCGGTACGAGCTATCAGACGCCGCAGCTTGACAGGCTGGCTGCAACCGGCGTGCGTTTCACGCACTGCTTCGTGCAGCCGCTGTGCACGCCGACACGGGTCCAGTTGATGACCGGCCGCTACAACGTGAGAAACTATGTCCGCTTCGGGAGTATGGACCCACGGGCCATCACGTTCGCCAATGTGCTCCGATCGGCCGGTTACGCCACGTGCATGACGGGCAAGTGGCAGTTGGGCCAGGATCTTGACCTGCCGAAGAAATTCGGATTTGACGAATACTGCCTCTGGCAGCATACCCGTCGGCCGCCTCGGTACGCGAACCCCGGCCTCGAAATCAATGGGGTCGAGAAGAACTACACTCAGGGCGAATATGGGCCCGATCTCGTCAGTGATTACGCGCTGGATTTCATCACGCGCAAAAAGGGCGGCCCGTTCTTCCTCTACTACTCGATGATGCTGACCCACGCGCCCTATCAGCCGACGCCGGACAGCCAGGATTGGGACCCCAAAGCACAAGGCGAGCAGGTCAACAGGAAGCCGGAGCATTTCGCCGACATGGTGGCCTATATGGACAAGCTCATCGGCAAACTGGTCGCGCGGCTCGATGCGCTCGGCATCCGCGACAACACGCTGCTTCTCTTTGTCGGTGACAATGGCACGGGTCGAGGCACGCGCTCGATGATGGGGGACAGGTTGGTCATCGGCGGCAAAGGCACGACCACGGATGCCGGAATGCATGTGCCGCTCATCGCAAGCTGGCCCGGCAAGACACCGGCTGGAAGCGTTTGTGCGGACCTCGTGGACAGCACGGATTTCTTGCCCACGATCCTCGACGCCGCAGGCGTGGCAACACCCTCCGGCCTGATGTTGGACGGCCGCACCTTTCTCCCGCAGATTCGCGGCGCCGGCGGGCAGCCGCGCGACTGGATCTACTCCTGGTATTCACCGCGCCAGTCCGCCGACATGACCGTCCGGGAGTTCGCCTTCGATCATCGCTACAAGCTCTACCGCTCGGGGGTTTTCTTCGATCTCAGCCGGGATGTGGAGGAGAAACAGCCCCTGACAATCACGTCCCTGGAAGGACCGGCCGCCGCCGCCCAGCGGCTTCAAGACGCGCTGGATCGGTTCAAAGACGCCCGACCCTCCGCACTGGACCGTGCCTTTGAGCAGGCGAATCAAGGCAAAGCAACGGACCAGAAGACGACGCCGAAGACCAAGCGAAAGGGCCAGAAATGAGATGCAGCACGCCCTGGATTCTCAGCCTGTCTCTGTTTCTGTGTTATTCCAGCCCCTGGGCTCGCGGCGCCGCGAGGCCCAACGTTCTGTTCCTTTTCGCCGATGACCAGAGGGCCGACACCATCGCCGCCTGGGGCAATTCGCACATCAAGACGCCCAACCTGGACCGGCTGGCGGCCGCGGGCTTCAGTTTTCGCTCCAATTATTGTTTCGGCGGCAATAGCGGCGCGGTGTGCGTGCCCAGTCGGGCGATGCTGATGAGCGGCAAAGTATGGTTCCACGTGGACACCGCGGCTCTCAAAGGCGTCAAGCTCCTGCCGGAGCTGCTGCAGGAGAACGGCTACGTGACCTTCGGCACCGGCAAGTGGCATAACGGGCAACCCTCCTGGCTGCGGGTGTTCCAGCGCGGAAAAGCCGTCATGTTCGGCGGCATGTCGGATCACTCCAAGGTGCCCGTTCGAGACCTTGGCCCGGACGGCAAGCTGACCGCCGAGCGTATGGGCGAGAAGTTCTCCAGCGAACTGTTTGCCGACGCCGCGATCGAATTCCTTCGCAGCCACGACCGGAAGAAGCCCTTCTTTGCGTATGTCGCCTTCACGGCTCCGCACGACCCGCGGATGCCACCCGAAGCCTTGCGCCGGATGTACTATCGTGATCTTCCCCCACTGCCGCCGAACTTCCTGCCGCAGCTTCCCTTCGACAACGGCATGATGAAAGGCGGCCGTGACGAGAACCTGGCGCCCTGGCCGCGAACGGAGTCTGTCATCCGCGACCAACTGGCGGAATACTATGGCATGATCACACACATGGACGAGCAGATCGGGCGGATTCTGGATGCTCTGAAACAGACCGGCCAGGCGGACAGCACTTTGATCGTCTACGCCGCCGACAACGGACTGGCCCTGGGCAGCCACGGCCTGTTGGGTAAACAGAGCGTGTTCGAGCATAGCATGCGAGTGCCGTTGATCCTCGTCGGGCCCGGCATTCCGCAGGGCAAATCCACAAAGGCGTTCAGCTACATGCTGGATGTCTTCCCCACCCTCTGCGATACGATCGGGATTCAACCGCCGGCGGACCTGGAGGGCGAGAGTCTGCGTCCTCTGTGGGAAGGGAGGAAAGACCGCGTTCGCGACTCGGTGTTTCTGCCGTATATCGACATCCAGCGCGCCGTGCGCGACGAGCAATGGAAACTGATCTGCTACCCCAGGATTGGTCACATGCAGTTATTTGACTTGCGTGCCGATCCGGACGAGAAGATCAACCTGATCGATCGTGCAGAATGCGCAGAACACGTTCAGCGACTGTGCAAGCTGATGGACCAATGGCAGGCGAAGGTGGGCGATACGCTGCAATTGCCCACCGAGAACAAGCCGCCGGAACCCGTCGATCTGACCGGGCGAAAGCGCATTCCCGACCAGTGGCAGCCCGAGTGGATCGTAGAGAAGTATTTTGGCGGTGTTTCATCGGAACGCTGAGGTCACCTGTGAAGACAAGATCGCTGAATGCCAGGCCTGTCCTTCTTGCTCTCATCTGTCTGCTGGCAGCCGTTTGCAGTGTGCCCGCAAGGGCATCGCCCCCCCACGCAACGTTGCGCGGCGTCGCTGCAAACCGGCCGAACGTCTTGTTCATCATTTGTGACGATCTTCGGCCGGATGCGCTTGGCTGCGGCGGGTCCAAGCACGTCAAGACGCCGAATATCGACGCGTTGGCGCGTGGCGGCGTGCGGTTTGCGAACGCCTTCTGCACGACGTCGCTGTGCTCGCCCAGCCGGGCCAGCATTCTCACCGGGCTCTACGCACACCGCCACGGCGTGCGCGACAACTTCACCGAATTGCCCGCCACACTGCCGCACTGGCCGGGCCGGCTCCACGAGCAGGAATACGCGACGGCATATATCGGTAAATGGCACATGGGGGAGGACAACGACGCGCCGCGCCCGGGCTTCGACTGGTTCGTCACGCACAAGGGGCAGGGCAAGTACTTCGACACCGAATGGAACGTCAACGGCCTTCGCCGCGAGACGCCCAAAGGCTACTACACGACGGTCGTCACCGACTACGCACTCGATTGGCTCAAGCAACGCGAGCCGGGTAAGCCGTGGGTGCTGTGTCTGGGACACAAGGCGCCGCATTCCTTCTATTTTCCCGAGGCGAAGTACGCTCACGTCTTCGACGATGTCCGCGTTCCGTATCCGGACAGCGCCTTTGCTCTCGATGGCAAGCCCGAGTGGATTCGCCGGCGTTTGCGGACCTGGCACGGTATCTACGGGCCATTATTCGAGTGGCGCAAGAATTTTCCGGACGACCGCCCGGAGGCCGTGAAGGACTTCGAGAACATGGTCCACGCGTACTGGGGCACCGTGCTGAGCGTGGACGACAGCGTCGGGCGGCTGGTCGCGTTCCTGCGGGACAGCGGTCAGTTGGGTAACACGCTCATCGTGTTCATGGGCGATAACGGGCTGCTCGAAGGCGAGCACGGCATGGTGGACAAGCGCACGATGCACGAGCCGAGCATCCGCATCCCGCTGATCGCGTGTGGACCGGGCCTGCCGACGCGGAGGGTCGTAAAACAGCAGGTCCTGACGGTGGACATCGCGCCCAGTCTACTCGATTCGTGCGGCGCGCCGCCCATTGCAGACGTGGACGGGCGGTCGTGGAACCGCCTTGTCAACAGGAGCGACGCCAAGTGGCGAACGGCATGGTTCTACGAGTACGACTATGAGAAGCAGTTCCCCTATACGCCGAATATTCGCGGCATCCGCACGGACCAATGGAAATACATGCACTATCCGCCCGGCGACGGCACGCCCGACAAGCACCTGCCGGAAATGTATCATCTGCGCGACGACCCGGGGGAACTCCACAATCTGGCGGCCGATCCCAAGTTCGCGCCGATACGCCGCCAGTTGGAAGCCAAGCTCGCCGAAATGCTGGCCGCCGCCGGCCTGGACGGCGCGAAAGACAAAATGCCGCTGGATGAAGGCATCAAGTCGGAATTGCCGGATCAGAGGATTCGATAGGGTCGTGACTCCGCTCGTGAAAGGAACCGCATGAAGCAGAGGATCTTTCTCAGCATCGTCGTCTGGGCCACGGTGGGATGCGCTGCCGAACCGACTGCACAAACCAGAGCACCCAGGCCCAACATTGTCTATTTCCTCGTGGACGATCTTGGGTCTGCGGATGTCGGCTTCATGGGCAGCCAGGACGTGCGTACGCCGAACATCGACCGGCTCGCGAACGAGGGGGCGGTGCTCAAATCGTTTTACGTGCAGCCGGTCTGTTCACCCACGCGTGCGGCGTTGCTCACGGGCCGCTACGCGACGCATACCGGCGTGTACACAATTGTGCGGCCAGGGGCGCCATGGGGCCTGCCGCTAGCCGAACGCACGCTGCCGCAGGCGCTGCGCGAGGCAGGCTACACGACCGCCATCTGTGGCAAGTGGCATCTTGGCGAATTCCAACCGGACTACATGCCGACGCGCCGCGGCTTCGACCATCAATACGGCCACATGTTCGGCGCCCTCGACTACTTCACCCATATCCGCGACGGCAAGCACGACTGGTACCGCGATGACAAGCCGTTGCAGGAGCAGGGCTACACCACGCATCTGGTTGCGAAGGAGGCCTGCCGGCTCATCCGGGAGCAGCCCGCCGACAAGCCGCTGTTCCTCTACGTCGCATTCAACGGCGTCCACGCCCCATACCAGGTGCCGCCCGAAGACAAGAAGGCGTTTCCGGACCTCAAAGGCAATCGCCAGACCATGGCGGCGATGCTCTCCGCGGTGGACGAGGCCATCGGGCAGGTCGCCGCGGCGCTCGAAGAGAAGGGCATGCGGAAGAATACGCTCATCCTCTTCTCCAGCGACAACGGCGGCCCGGCGCCCGGCAGGGTGTCGAGGAACACGCCGCTCCGTGCGGGCAAAGGTACCATTTACGAGGGCGGCATCCGCGCCTGCGCGTTCGCGACCTGGCCCGGCCGCATCCCTGCCGGGACGACCATCAGCGAGCCGATGCACGCGGTGGACTGGTATCCCACGCTGCTGAAAGCCGCCGGCGCGCCGCTCGAACAGAAACTGCCGCTTGACGGTCTCGACGTGTGGCCCATGCTCACGCAGGGTGCGAAGTCGCCGCACGACGCCATCCTCCTGGCAGGGACCGTGCCGTCGAAGATGGCTATCCGAATGGGCGATTGGAAGCTCCTGGTCAACGCCAGCGAGCAGAACCCCGAGGAAGCCTCTGATGTCGCCGGCAAGACTGCGGCCAAGGTCGAACTCTATAACCTTGTCGAGGACATCAGCGAGTCGAAGGACCTTGCCGCATCGCAACCGCAGAAAGTGGCGGAGATGCGAGCCCGCCTCGAAGCCTTCCTGAAGGATGCTGTGCCCCCGGGGCAGGAGGCCATCCCCCCGGAAGCTGCACGACGAAGGAATGGGGCGTAAGAACAGTGAGGTATTCACAGGGGACCAGGCAAAGGGAGGACCGAAGAATGAGGACAGAATATACGACCTACTCGTTGATCGTGCTGGCCGTGGCCGTCTGTGTCGGCCTGGCCGTCGTCCCGGCGGGCGCATTGGCCGCGGCCCGGATGCCGGACACATCGAGGATGAATATCTTGTGCATCATTGCCGAGGACTGGAGCGCGAACACGCCAGGCTGCTACGGCAATCCCATCTGCAAGACGCCGAACCTGGACCGCTTCGCCACCAGCGCGGTCCGCTTCGATTCGGCGTACGTGCAGGCCATCTGCTGCAATCCCTCGCGCACCTCGTTCCTGACCGGACTGCGTCCGCTCACGAGCCGAGTCTGGAACAACAGTCAGGAAATGGACAGAAGCCTGCCGGCCGGGACAGTCACCCTGCCGGAGTTACTCAAGAAACGTGGCTTTCACACCGCCGTCATCGGCAAGTTCTTCCACACGGTCGAATACGCCGAGAAGCAACTGATGGCCTTCGACCGGATTGAAAGTTACGGCAAGCCGCCGGGCTGGGAAGGGCCCGGTCCCATCCTGGAGTTTCCGCCGGTCAAACGCGCCCCGAGGGACCCCGCGCCCAAGGACAAGAACAGCAGGGAATACCGCGAATGGCGATCTCGCAATTCCGATCGCTACGGAGATTCAGGCCTGGCACCCGAAGAAGAAGGCGACTATCGCAACGCACAAATCGCCTGTGCCTTGCTGAAGGAGTTTGCGCAAACGAAGAAGCAGTTCTTCCTGTCGGTTCATCAGTCGCGCCCGCACACGCCGCTCATCGCGCCGAAGAAGTACATCGACATGTACGACCCGGCGAAGATTCCCGATCCGCCCGCGCCGCCCAAGGTGGAGAACAGTCTCTATCCCAGGCGTTTGACTGTTGGCAACCCCGATATCTTCACGAGGCAGCAGCCGCCGGCACGGCAGGTGAAGGAGGCCATTGCCGCCTACTATGCCTGCGTGAGTTTCGTGGACAGCAACATCGGCATGGTCCTCGATGAATTGGAGAGACAGGGCCTCGCGGGCAACACCATCGTCTTCATCATGGGCGACCACGGCTTCCATCTGGGCGATCATGGATTCTGGTCGAAGTACTCGATGCTCGAAAGCACGCGACGGGCACCGCTGTGGGTGCGCGTGCCGGGCGGGCCGGCCAACGGCCAGGTGTGCCGCGAGTTCGTGGAGTTCGTGGACCTCGTGCCTACCGTCGGCGATCTCGTGGGGCTTGACCTGCCCAACAACCTGGAGGGGCTGAGTTTTGCACCCCTGCTGGCGAACCCGAATCGGCCCTGGAAGAAGGCGGTATTCCTGGTGGAGAACGAGGAAAACCAGGTCGTGCGAAGCCGCAGGTTCAGCTACCTGGAGTTCCGGAAAGGGCCGATTCCCGCCGCGCTCTTCGACATGGAAAAAGACCCGTGGGAGACGGTCAATCTGGCGGACGACCCGGCCTATGCCCAGACGAGGCAGGAGATGTCGCAACTGCTGCATGCAGGCTGGCGGGCCGCGCTGCCCGACCGCGTTGCCTCAAAACGGAAAGACTGACATGCGTCTCCTCCGGGCATTCGTGATGGGTACGCAGTTCCCATTCCCAAACCAAAGACACAGGTGTGAGGAACCGAGCTATGGCAGCACAAGGAGTGAATCGCCGGAGCTTTCTTAAATGGGCCACCGCCGGCTCGCTGGCCCTTCGTGGTGTCCCTGGGCGAGCGTCTGATGCAACACCTCGCAGCGTGGCTGCCAGCCGGCCCAACATCGTCTTCATTCTTGCCGACGACATCGGGTACGGCGATTTCGGCTGCTACGGCGCGACGAAAGTAAAGACCCCGAACGTGGACCGGCTGGCGAGCCAGGGACTGCGATTCACCGACGCGCACTCGCCCTCGGCCGTCTGCACGCCCACCCGCTACGCTTTCATGACCGGGGAGTACGCGTGGCGCAAGAAGGGGACCGGCATCCTGCCCGGCATCGCGGCACTGATCGTCGAGCCCGGGCGCGTCACGGTGCCGTCGCTGCTCAAGCAGGCCGGCTACGTCACCGGCATCGTTGGTAAATGGCACCTCGGCCTCGGTTCGAAAGAGCCAACCGACTACAACGGCGAGATCAAGCCCGGCCCGCTGGAGGTCGGCTTTGACTACGGCTTCATCATTCCTGCCACCGGGGACCGCACGCCGTGCGTCTACGTGGAGAACCATCGCGTCGTCGGCCTCGATCCGAGCGACCCGATTCGGCTCGACTACTCCGTCAAACGGGGCGAGCCCAGATCGTTCGTCAACGGCATCCCGCGCATCGGCAGTCAGACCGGCGGCAAAGCGGCCCTGTGGAAGGACGAGGAGATCGCCGAGACGCTGGTCGCAAAGGCTGATACGTTCATCGAGCAGAACAAGAGCAAGCCATTCTTCTTGTTCCTGTCGACGCACGACATCCACGTGCCGCGCGTGCCGCATCCGCGATTCAAGGGCACCAGCCATGCCGGCGTGCGTGGCGACACGATCCATTCGTTCGATTGGACCGTCGGCCGGGTGCTCGCCACGCTCGAGCGGCTGAAGCTCGCCGACAACACGCTGGTGATCGTGACCAGTGACAACGGCGGCACGCTCGATGCCAACGGTCCCGACACCGAGCACGGCGGCACGCCCCAAACCAATAACGGCCACCCGCACAATGGGCCGCTGCGCGCCGGCAAGGGCAGCCCTTACGAAGGCGGCACACGCGTGCCGTTTATCGTCCGCTGGCCGGGCCGGATCAAGCCGGGTGTGTCGGATGCGCTGATCTGCCATGCGGACATGCTCGCCACGATAGCTGCCCTGACAGGCCAGAAACTCGTCGACGCAGCCGGCCCGGACAGTTTTAATGTTCTGCCCGCCTTGCTTGGCGAGAAGCTTGACAAACCGTGCCGTGATCATCTTGTGGAGCACGGCAATGTGCTGGCGATTCGCAAGGGACCCTGGAAGCTGATCCCGGGCAATCCCCCCGTCGCGACCGGCAAGAAGAACAAGAGGCGAGACGGAGGCGTCAACGGGCTCTACAATTTGGCCGAGGATATCGGTGAAACCAACAACGTGGCGGTTGCGCATCCCGATCTGGTGAAAGAAATGACCGAGCTGCTCCAGCGAATTCACGAGAATGGAAGGAGCCGGCCATGATGGCGGGAACCGCTGCGGCAGTCCGCCGCGATCCGTCATCCAGGCCGCACAAGAGAACGCAATTTCGAAGCAGGAGACAGAAATGAACCCTGTCAAATCACCGTTGTCGTGTCGTCTTGCGTCCCCCGTTCACGCTGTTCTTATGCTGGCGGCCCTCTGTCCCATTGCCCTCGCCGTCTCTGGTGTGGGGAGGCCTAACCCCAAGACACCCAACATCTTGTGGCTTATTGCAGAGGATTTCGGCCAGCACCTGGGCTGCTATGGGGCCAAGGAGGTCTGGACGCCCAACCTGGATCGCCTGGCCTCCCAAGGGGTGCGCTACACCCGCCTCTACAACGGGCACGTCTGCTCGCCCAGCCGCTCGGCGTTCAACACCGGCATGTACGCCACGACCATCGGAGCGCACAATCATCGCACCACCAACAAGAAGCCGTTGCCGGAGGGGGTGAAGGTGCTCAGTGACTGGATGCGAGCAGCCGGGTACTTCACGGCGAACGTGCGCGAATTGCCCTTGCCCTGCGATTTCAAAGGCACCGGCAAGACCGACTGGAACTTCCAATACGATGGCAAGCCATTTGACTCCGCAAGCTGGAACGACCTCAAGACACACCAGCCGTTCTATGCTCAGGTCAACTTCAACGAGACGCATCGGGCGTACACCGCGCCGAAGAAGGCCGATCCGGCCAAGGTCGAAATCCCGCCTTACTACCCCGACCATCCGGTGACGCGAGAGGACTGGGGCAAGTACCTGGATGAAGCTACCGAGCTGGACCGCAAGGTGGGGCTCGTACTCGCGGCGCTGGAGAAGGATGGTCTCGCCGACAACACCGTGGTCGTCTTTTTCGGCGACAACGGGCAGTCGCACGTCCGCGGCAAGCAGTTTTGCTATGAGGAGGGATTGCTGGTGCCACTGATCATCCGCTGGCCCAAGAACTTCCCCGCCCCGGCGCATTTCAAGGCCGGGACCGTGGACACGCGGCTGCTCCATGGCATAGACCTCGCTCCTACCATGCTGACCATCGTGGGCGCATCCAAGCCTCCCAAGATGCAGGGGCAGATCTTCCTAGGAGATCGCCGCGATCCGGATCGTCAGTACGTCTTTGGCTATCGCGACCGCTGTGATATGACGGTGATGCGTATACGCACGGTGCGAGACGACCGCTACCGCTACATCCGCAACTTCACGCCATGGGTGCCGTTCCTGGCTTTCAACGCCTACAAAGAGAAATCATACCCTGTCTGGAACCTGCTCAAGGAGCTTCACGCACAGGGCAAGCTCAATCCCGTGCAGGAGACCCTCTGCCGACCAACCATGCCGGAAGAGGAACTGTACGATCTCGAAACCGATCCGTGGGAAGTCAACAACCTTGCCGAATCGGAGAAGCCCGAACATCAGGCTGAATTGAAGAAGTTGCAGGGGGTCCTGAAGAAATGGATCGAGGAGACCAACGACCAAGGCCAACGCATGGAGAGTTTGGAGGAGTTGAAGGCCGGCGACCAGCGTTTCGTACCCGAGCGAGATTGGCGTCCAGCACCCGGCACGACGGAAGCCATCGAAGCCCAAGCGATGCGGGCCAAAGCGGGGCAGGATCCACCAGCCCCAAAGGAACAACCTGCAAAGAAGAAGCGAAAGCGGTGACCTGTGTCACTGCCAAATCCCGGTTGACGGTGCTGAAAGGCAAATGCCTGCCGGCTGGTCAGGTTCTCTGATCTTTCACAGCGATGTTTACTGTGAGACAGGCAAATGATAAGATACTTGGTCAGTTGGCGGAGGTCGGTGAAACGGTGAGGTTTTTGTAGGGGCAAATGAAGAAATGAAAAGGAGGACAACTATGAGCAGTCTGTCGCGAAGAGAGTTCTTGAGGACCGGAGTTACGGCCGGGGCGATCGCCTCGCTGGGCGCCCCTCTGGGGTGCACCATCACGGGCGGACAACAGGCGAAATCCGCCGGGAAGCCGAACATCGTTCTCATTCTGTCAGATGACCACGGCCTGGACGGTGTGGGATGCTACGGCTCGGATCGTCACAAGGGTCGGACCCCCAACTTGGACGCCTTGGCGGCCGGCGGCATCCGGTTCGAGCGCTGCTACTCGACGCCGCTCTGCGGACCGACCCGGTGTGAGATCAACACGGGCCGATATGGATTCCGAACGGGCGGCCTGACGAATCCCACAGCGGGCAACCCGCAGTCGAAGGATGAATACCCCTTGGCCAGAATCCTCAATGAGGCCGGTTATGATACCTGCCATGTCGGCAAGTGGAGGCAGATGGGAGAGACGCCGGGCGACTGGGGCTTCGGCGAGTACGTCACCGATCCCACGGCCGGCGGCTGGTACTGGCAGAAGAGCTATACCCAGAACGGCAAGCTCGTGGAGACCCAGGACGAGATCTACTATCCGGACGTCTGCCATGATTATGCAGTGGATTTCCTGCGGCGCCATGCGCCGAAGGATTCAGCCTCGGTCAAGCCGTTCTACCTCTACTACGCCTCTCATCTGGTTCACGGCCCGATCCTCCGGACGCCCGACAGCAAGCCGGGCGAGACGGACCCCGTGACGCTCTACAACGACAACATCGCTTACCTCGACAAGCAGGTGGGTCTGCTGGTGACCGAATTGGACCGGCTGGGACTTCGTGAGAACACGCTGATCGTTTTCACCGCCGACAACGGTACCGCTCAGCGGTCCGGCACCATCCACGGCCGGCAGATCAATGGGCAGAAGGGCACTATGTTGGAAGGCGGCGCCCGAGTGCCGCTGATCGCCAACTGGAAGGGCGTCGCGCCCGCCGGCCGCGTGTTTGAAGACCTGGTCGATTTCAGCGACATACTTCCGACGTTCGCGGAGGTCGCAGGGACGAAGCTGCCGCAGGGCGTCACGATTGACGGCCGCAGCTTCGCGGTCCAGCTTCGCGGTCAGAAGGGCAATCCTCGTGAGTGGATCTTTGTGCAACTGGGGCGCCGGTGGTACGTGCGCGATGACGGGTGGAAGCTCAACGAGGCAGGGGAGTTGTTCGACATGAAAGACTCACCTTTCGTCGAGCAGCTCGTGCCGGCCGACTCCAAAGACGAGGCTGCTGTGGCTGCTCGCAAGCGGCTTCAGGCCGTATTGGACAAGCTCAACCCGGCTGGTGGCAAGACCGTTTCCGCCGAGGACGAAGCCGCTGCCAAAAACCGCCAGAAGAAGAGAGCCGACCGCCAGAAACAAGGGCAGAAGCAGGGCCAGAAGAAGGCGAAAGCGGGCCAGCAGACCCAGCCAAGATGATTGTCGATTGTCTGTGGTTGCGCGGCTCCAGCCCCAGAACTTGAAGCTTGGCGTCGAGTCTGACAGAGGGACTGCCCACCTTTGCCGGCCATCCAAGGCTTGACCACGGCGCGGGGCGGCCTACCCACAGAGGGCCAGGTCAAGGCGCGACGCCGGCACCCCGGCTCAAAGCGAACAAGAAGGGATAGGTGTAACCTAATCGGGAGACGATCAAAGGAGATCGACATGATGAATCGGCGGTGCTTCTTGAGATGCGTGGGTGCGGCCGCTGTGGCGGCAAGTGGTGGCTGTGTGCTGCGGCCCGCGGAGCGGCCGGTCGCCTCCAAACCCAACATTATTGTCATTCTCGCCGACGATCTTGGCTGGGGCAGCCTCAACTGCTATGGCGCGCCAAAGAACCTGGTGCGCACACCGCACTGCGACCGGCTGGTGCACGAGGGCATCCGGTTCACCGATGCCAACACGGCGTCGTCGGTCTGTTCGCCCACGCGCTACGCGTTGGTGACGGGCCGCTACTGCTGGCGGACCTCGCTGAAACATGAAGTGCTTGGGACGATGGCGCCGCTGCACATAGAGACCAGCCGCTTGACCATTGCGTCGCTGGCAAAGAAGCACGGGTATCGCACGGCGGCGGTCGGCAAGTGGCATCTCGGCTATGGTTCATCCCCCAAGTGCGATTACACGGCGGAACTGACGCCGGGACCGCTGGATATCGGTTTCGACTACCATTTCGCGGTCCCCTCCAATCACGGCGACAACACAGGCGTCTTCGTCGAGAACCGGCGGGTGGTTGGGCTTCGCTCTAACCAGCTCGATCCCTCGAAATATGGGAAGACCTTCTACGGCCGTGGCTCCTTCCTCGGTCTCGATGCCCCACAACGTGTGGATGAGGATGTCATGGACACACTCACTCGCAAGGCCGTTGCGTGGCTCGATCAGCAGGAGGCAGGTCGGCCATTCTTCCTCTATTTTACGCCGGTTGCCGTGCACCACCCCGTGACACCCTCGGCCAAGACCAAGGGCGGTAGCGCCGCCGGACCCTATGGTGATTGGATTCACGAGCTTGACGCCAGCGTGGGGGCGATTCTCGATGCCCTCGACCGTAAAGGGCTGACGAAGGACACGCTGGTCATTTTCACCAGCGACAACGGCGGCGTGGTCGCGCCGCCAGAGCAGACGGCTTTGACAGAATGGCAGGCGGCCAAGGCAGGCCTCGCGATCTGCGGCCCCTGGCGCGGCCGCAAGCACAGCGTCTACCAGGGCGGCTTCCGCGTGCCATTCCTGGCACGCTGGCCGGGTAGGATTCCGGCAGGTGCCACCAGCGAAGAGATGATCAGTCTCGCCGATCTACTGGCCACGACCGCCGCCATCCTTGGTGAGCCGCTGCCGCCACGGACCGAGGCTGCCGAAGACAGCTACAGCGTCCTGCCCGCACTGCTCGGTAAGAGATCGGACCGTCCGATTCATGACGCGATGGTCGTGCACAGTGCGGACGGCAATTTCGCGATACGTCAGGGAGACTGGAAGTGGATTGAAGGCAAGGCACACCCTGATACAAAACCTGGCGCCGTCAAGGCCCGTGCCGCCGAGTTCAGGCCGCAACTCTACAATCTCCGCGAGGATCCAGGGGAGAAGAATGATCTCATCGACCGGCATCCCGACGTGGCAAGGCAACTCGAAGCTCTACTCAATCAGCTTCGCAAGCAGGGTTACAGCCGTCCCTGAACTCCGGCACGCTATGAATGACATGAGAACAGTTCTGTGGGGGCGTGTATCTCCCGGGCAGGCTTTGTGATCTGCGCGGGCACACGTTCGGCAAGAGCGAAATGGGGGAACCGGCCGTGAAGAGAATTGAGTGGACTCCGTTATGTCTACTGGTCGTCTCTGGCATCACCGCTGGCGCCTTGCCTGCGCCGTCCTCGTCCGTTGCGCCAAGAGACGGCCCGCACGAGACGCACGCGAATCCCGTTTGCCGGGATGACGGGAGAGGACAATCATACGACGCGATCCGTGTTGCGACGAAGCGATCAGCAGCCAAGCCCAATATCGTCTTCATCCTCGCTGACGACCTCGGCTGGGCGGAATTGGGCTGCTACGGCAATACGTTCAACGCGACGCCGAATCTCGACCGGCTCGCGCGGGACGGGATGCGTTTCACGCAAGCCTACGCGGCGGCGCCGGTCTGCTCGCCGACGCGCGCGGCCCTGCTCACGGGCCGTTGGCCTCAACGGTTCGGCATCACGGACTACCTTGGGCCCCAGGACAAGACGCACTTCTTCAAGCCCGAGGTCACGACGCTGAATGAGGCGCTTATGCCCGCCGGTTATGCCAGCGGGCTGATCGGCAAGTGGCATCTCACCGGTGATTATTCGCTCGGCGGTGGCGCCCCGGAGAAGCACGGTTGGGATGAAGTCATTTGCTCCGAGCGCCTCTACATTGGCGCGGGCAGCTACTTCGCGCCCTACAAGCATCTGCCGCACGTCGAGGCGCCGCCCGGCGAGTACCTCACGGACCGGCTCACCCGGGAGGCGGTGGGATTCATCCGCCGGCGCCGGACCGAGCCGTTCTTCCTCTATCTGGCGCACTACGCGCCGCACACGGCGCTGGCCAGCAAACCGGACAAGGTGGCGAGGTTCAAAGCCAAGCCGGGCGCGAGTTCCAAACACAACAATCCGCAGCTTGCCGCGATGATCGAGAGCCTTGACGACGGCGTTGGCGAAATCCTGCGTGCGCTCGATGACCTTGGCCTGACGCAGAATACGCTCGTGGTCTTCAACTCAGACAACGGCGGCGAGGATCGGGTCACCTCCAACGCTCCGCTGCGCGCGGGAAAATCGCACCTCTACGAGGGAGGCATCCGCGTGCCGTTGATCGTGCGCTGGCCCGCCGGCATTGTGCCCGGCGGCACGTGCGATGTGCCGGTAGTCACGACGGATTTCTTCCCAACACTGATGGATCTCGCCGGCCTCAAGCCAGCCCAGTCTCTCGACGGCACGAGCCTCGTGCCCCTGTTCACAGGCAAGCGCGAGCTGCCGCCTCGCGACCTCGTGTGGCATTACCCGCTCGATCAGCCGCACTTTCTCGGCGGCCGCTCCGCCGGTGCGATCCGCAGCGGCAACCTCAAGCTGATCGAGTTCTACGACACCGGCACAATCGAGCTTTATGATCTCTCACAAGACATCGGCGAAACACACGACCTTGCCGGCCGGATGCCCGAGCGTGCGGCCGAGTTGCGGACACGGCTGAAACGATGGCGAGAGCAGATACCGGCGAGCGTCCAGCCGTTCAGGTAGTGTGCGAGGGGCGCGCTCAGTACTCCTTGAATCCCCTCATCCATTCGGGCCAGTCGGCCGGCTGAACGCCGCCGCCTCTGGTCCAGTGGCCTCGGGGGTCGAATCCCTTGTGCCACCTGAGCGTCCACAATTCCTTGATATCCACCGGGCGGACCGTCCAGTCGAGGAACAGGTGGTTGATCGAGCCGTTGTGGCGGTCGATGCAGAAGTGCTTCATCTCGTGACCGGCGCCGAGCCACTGCCCGTTGAACTGGGGCGGGTCGATTCGAGCAGGTTCTTTGTAGGTGGGTCCGCCGCCGCGCCACATGGTGTCGCCGAACACGGGAATGCTGTTGGTGTTCTTGACGTTCATGTTCCGCCAGTGGCACTCTGAGGGACGGCCCTGGATATTGGCCACGCCCGTCGGCGGATTGAACAGCCAGTTGTTCTGCCCGTAGCTGCACTCCTCCTGGAGATCGCCTGGGCCGCCGGTGCCCATGACGTAGGTGCAGAAGGGCCCCCCCTGGTTTTCGCCGCTCGGCAGACGCTGGGTGGCCATCGGACAGCGGAGGAGTTCCGATCTCGTCTGGTACGCGGACCGCAGCGCGACGATCCATTCGCCGCGCGTCCAACCCACACTGAGATCACCGCTGGGGAATGAGCCGTCGTTGTCGTTGCAGTACATGTACCAGATGGGACCCCATTGCTTGAGCGTAGCCCGGCAGGCAACAGAGCGGGCCTGCTTGCGGACCCGGGACAGGGCAGGCATCAGGATTCCCATGAGTAGAGCGATGATAGCGATGACGACCAGCAGTTCAATCAAGGTGAAGGCGTTGCGTTTGCTCACGGCGAAGCTCCTGAATACAAGCCCATTCGATTCCGAGCCGCACATTTGCCTGCACGACAGCCCAAGGCACTACCTGTACTCCCGACAGCATTGCATCGCAGTTGTGATGATACCAGTATAGACAATCGACCGCCGCAATGCAATAGTTGACCTGCGATAAACGTCTCATAAATGTGTTATTATGCGCCCCCAACGGTTACCTTTGTGCAGGATCGCGAGAAAGAGCCTGCGAGGCTGAACGAGATCATTTTCACTAAGTCCTTCCGTGCAATGGATTTATGTCCTCCCTCTCAATGAGTCCGATATCCTTTCATCGCTTCCTTTGAATTAGTGTTGGCACTCGGTGGCCGATGTGATATGATTGGAACGGATGGGTACCGGGCGAGCTATGGCTCTCGCCGTTGGCCCCGGTAGCATGTCGAAACAGGAGGCAGCAGTGATGTTCGCCATGATACGAATGGGTACGGCTGCTACACGCGGCACTTGTCTCCTTATCGGTATCCAAGATTCCCCGACGCAGCATATCGGCAAAGAAATCATGCAGGTGTATCGCGACCTGTGACCATTTGACACTCTATAACAAGCCGGTTTGAGGACAGAATGAGCCTGCGGCGCCATGCGGCAGGCAACGCGTATTGCAGGGCGACGAACCCTGTGGATAGGCACAAGCGTTTCTGGTTGTGAGCGGGCAACAGTCGCCCGCGCGAACTGTCTTTGAAGGAGGACGACCATGTGTAAGAAGTCTGCGATGATGACCATGGTGGTGCTGCTCGTCGGGCTCATCGGCCCGGCGGCGCTCGGCCAGGGCGACCCGAGCCTGATGGGCTGGTGGAGATTCGACGGAGATGCGCTGGACGCGTCAGGGAACGGGCGCACCGGCACGCTCGTTGGAGACGCTGCATTCCGGCCGGGCCTGTTCGACCAGGCGCTTGTCCTGGACGGCACTGGCGATTACGTCAACATCGTCGGGTACAAGGGCGTTCTGGGCACGAGTGCCTTCAGTGTCTCGCTGTGGGTCAACACGACCGGCAACGGCACGATGGTCAACTGGGGCACACAGACCAACGGCCAACGCATTGACTTGCGCCTGGACCAGGGCCGGCTCCGCGTCGAGATAGGCGGTTCCAATTTGCAGGGCAAGACTGTGCTGAACGACGGCCAGTGGCGCCACGTGGTGATGACAGTCGCGGCGGGGGCTTCCTTGTCCTATCCGCAGGTCATCTTCTATCTGGACGGCAAAGACGACAGCCAGACCACGACAGACACTGATCCAATGATCAACATTGTGGCTAATGTCGATTTCACAATTGGCCGTCGCCAGACGAATAGCGACCGGACGTTTACCGGTTTGCTTGACGATGTCCGCATCTACAATAGAGTCCTGACGACCGCCGAGGTTCAGACGTTGGCGCTGTATCCGCGAGCCATGAGTCCCGACCCCGCCGACAAAGCGGAGGGCGTGACCATCCCCGTGCTCAAATGGAAACCTCGCCAGACGGCCATGTGGCATGATGTGTATCTGGGCACAAGTCCGGAGTTCGGTCCGGCTGATCTTGTCGCGCCGCGATCGCTATCCGTCATGTACCTTCATGTGCCGGGCATGGTACCCGGGATGACCTACTACTGGAAAGTGGACGAGATCGAGCTCAATGGAACTGTGTATCCGGGCGAGACCTGGAGCTTCACCTTTGCGTCGCTCCAGGCGTGGAAGCCGGTGCCGGCCGATGGCGAGCCGTACACCGACCCCAATCTGACTTTGACCTGGCGGCCGGGACTCAATGGGATCTTCCACGATTTGTACTTCGGCGCCGACGCAAATGCCGTGACCGAGGGAACCGCAGACACCTTCAAAGGCCAGCAGGTGCTCCCGAGCTATGCCACCGGCCTGCTGCAGGCGAGCACGACCTACTACTGGCGGGTCGATGAAGTTAATGCCGTGGGAGGAAAGATCAAAGGGCCCATCTGGACATTTGGCACCTTGCCGATCATTCCTGTCGCCGACCCCAATCTTGTTGCCTGGTGGACGTTCGATGAGGGCCGGGGGACCCGAGGGGTGGACTGGTCGGGCCACGGCCACCACGCCGGGTTCACCGGCAGTGCGCAGTGGGCCCAAGGGTATGACGGAACCGCCCTGAACTTTAGCGGCGCAGGTCAATACCTCGAGGCCACCGGCTACGAGGGCGTGCTGGGTACGCACGATCGCACGACCGCGGCGTGGATCCAGACGACCGACCTTGGGGATATCATGGGCTGGGGCCTCCAGACCAACACCCAGAAATGGGCCTGGTTCAATTCAGGGTAACAGTGAGGATGTGCGGACTGATGGAAAATAGGGATTCCTCCCGATCAAGAGAGTGAATCAACAACCAACGCTCTCGGATAGGAAAGGAATCCTTATGGTCCTTCA